>OGXL01001130.1_pt1 | contig 22754 bp, 25 predicted proteins | sample 1576311 | NCBI WGS metagenome assembly OGXL01 (sample SAMEA3541564, study PRJEB24748) | human gut metagenome | biome: human gut; feature: human-associated habitat; material: faeces | place: China | collected 2012 | reverse complement strand
TCCACCAAGTCTTATCGTAGAAGAATCCTATTTACAGACTTTTCTTCATACCCTCGTGATTAGAACTGATTTTCTTAATAACATAATATATCCTCTCTTACTTTCTAATGTATTCTCGGAACAAAATTTAAGTTTTGATTACAATTGTTCTATAATATTCATTCTTTACTATTTCATAAAAGAATTTCCTGATGTTTAAGACTAGTAGTTTTTGATTCTTCGCTTTTTGATCATATTTCTAAATTCCCTAAACAAAACACAATGGATTATTAAAATAATCAAAATCATTAATATACTTATTTTTATTGCATAAATACACCACGAAAAGATATTTACTTCTTTAAGTATAATAAATTGTCCTACTTCACAAAAAAATATAATACATAGCAAATCTGCAATAATATGTTTTAAAAATTTTCTTACATCCCTATTTAAAATGTTTTTATGTAAGTACTTTTCAGATATAATTAATCTGTATAGCACACTGATACATGTTCCCATAGCCACACCTACAATATCAAATTTAACAACTAAGACAACAGATATTACTATATTTAGAGCACTTTCCACAATACAATATTTTTGTGTTTCTTTAAAATGACCTGCTGCGAATATAACTGTAGTATATGGCGTTCGCAATGCAAACAATGCATAAGCAAAAGATATAATATATGCGAATAAATAATTTATATAATTTGCATCATCCACTCCGTTAGTATATAAAATCACAAAAGATACTAGTAATTTTGCAGAACAAGTATATATAAAAATTACTATACAGTGAATAATAGTCTCGAATCTATCGAACTCTCTATTTAATAGTTCCATATTATTTTCAGCAATTAATTTTCCAAAAAAACTCTTATATCCAGAGCACACTGCGCTAATCATATCTCTAATACTATTCAAGGGAAGAACATAAACACTATATACCGAAATTGATGTAAAACTTGAAAAAATAGTTAATACTATATAGTCAATCGAACCAGTCAATACCGTTGAAATATGTTGAGCCATTCCACTCCATTTATTTTTTAATATTCCTAGAGATATATTGTTATCAATTTCTATTTTATAATTCCTTTTAACATAAATACTTAATAACATTGGCCTACATACATAAACCATTGATGCTGCCAATTTTACAAATTGAATATTGACATTATTTAGCATTAGTATAATAGAAATCACTGCATTAAACACTAACGTTATCAAATTAATTGATGTAACAATATATATCCTTTGATCTGCATTAAGCAGTAAAGAATTCGATATTCCAAAGTAATATTGAGCAAACGAACTTAAAGAGATTGCTAATACTAATGTAATTGAGAAGAACGCCGAAAAATCATTTACATTATCAATAGAATAATATATACATAACACCATTATATATACAATTAGTATATATGCAATTATTCTGAAATACTTTCTTGATGCATTATATATTACAGAAATCTGTTTCTCATCTCTTTCTGATAAAGGTTTATACAAAGCTGCTTGGACAACAGACCCCACACCTAAATCCATAATAGAAATAAAACCCAACATTTTAGTTATCGAAGAAACATATCCATTTATTGCTGACCCATAATTAGCTAATAATAATCTAGGCAAAATAAGGCCTATAGCAATTGATGTCAATTGATAAATAAGAGAGATTACATTATTTAAATATAATTTTTTTTTCATATCTCCTACTTCCTTTTAATTTCTCCCTTAACTATATGTTTTCTACGAATAGTTGGGAAAGCGGCTACCATAGTAATGAAAAAGCAACATACAAAATCTAACAAAATATAAATGGGAACACTGGCAAAAACATTACGTGTAGAATAAATGAATATATATGTTAAACATCCTAAAAATACCAACTGCAGGCCTTGAGGATTTTTCCCCTCTTTATATCCTAAAAGTGCTCCCATTATCAGATGATGAATAATCACTCCAACAATCCCAAAATTTGCATAACTTTCGGCTACCGGTGTCATTGCTTTCCATAAGTAAAAATCATTTCTGAAATTAAACGAGGCTGGAGCTTCTAAACGAATATTTCCAGGTACTAAATAATCTAAAATATTAATTATCGGATTATAATACGAAAACCCCATTAAGAGCTCTCTTGTACCATGTTTCAATTCATAAATAATGTAATTCGTCATCCTCATAGAAACTCCCATTTCAGCAATGCCACTTAACGGGGACTCTTCAATATATGCTTGCCAAAGACTTTGATCTCCTAAATGTCTAAAAACTTTTATTAAAGGAATTAATACAATAGAAATGATAACTCCCAGTATAATAACTTTATAATTTATTTTTTATTCTTATACATATAGATTCCCATACAGGCTAAAAATGGGAATAACACTTCTCCTCGATTCCCTAGCAAAAGCAACACTATTGCAGTTGCCAAAAACAAGATTATTCCGACTTTAAATAGTTTTCCTTCTGCGCAACAAAAAATATAGCATGCGCCAAAGCCATAGAACACAATTACATATTCCCACAACGCATTAGTAAGCGCAGAACTCGAATGTAAATCTGTATAATCCATCCCAACATAAATAGCACCATTTAGCAAATAATATAAAAAGTAAAGGCATGAAAAAAGGAGAAATAATATTCCTCCAAAAACAATTAGCTTATTCTCCTTTTGAACATAATGTCGAAATGTTATTGCATTTTTTACTAAATTTATCGAAACTCTTCTAAATAGGGTTGCCGCAAGCAACATTGATGCAACTGAAATCAAGGCTAAACCTAATACCATAGGGTAGTATTCGGAAAAAAGAAAATAGTACATTTCTCCTCCATATCCATTAATAATTTCAGGCGAAATCAAATAATATATAAAACAAAGACCAAATTGGGTAAAAATCGTATAAACATACACCGAAAAAACAAAATAATTCTTAATTATATTACTTGCACATATATAGAAAAGAGTTATACATACAATACATATAAAAGCCAACCCAGTAATCAACTTATAATCATTATCTCCAACTCCAATATAAAACAAAATTCCCAATACTAAAGTAATAATCAAGGTTGCATAATATGCAAAAGCCACTTTATTTTTGTTTAGGCACATCATTTATATACGGCAAGTATATTCATATGCTCACCATATCTCCTTTCTCTTAAAATATTAGAATTTCTATATATTTTATATTGTATATTTACTTAAATAAAAAAGTTCTAATTGTTTTGCTATCTGCTTCATATCATAGCCCTTTGCAGCAACAATTTCACTACTATTATCTACCCGTTTAATTTCACTTTTTAATATAGCTTCTACCCAACTATCAACTTGTAAATCCACGAATTCAAATGTTGATATAATTTTTACTTCATTTGGTATTTTGCTCTTTGTAGCAATAGTTTTTAATCCATTACATTGCGCCTCGATAAGTACCCGTCCTAGGCCTTCAAATAAAGATGGTAATGCGAAAATATCCATTACATTATATAGTTCATTTATAGCAGACGTAGAGTCCATAATAATAATTTTATTTTTAATTGAACTTCTCTCTATAATACCCTTAATTCGCTCTTTTTCTTCCCCATCTCCAATTAATAACAATTTGTAGTTATTACTAATCTCACATATTTTTTCAAACACCCTTAATAGAAAAATATGATTTTTTTGTGGAGAAAATCTACCTACATGCCCTATAACAATCTCATTCTTTCCAATATTCATATGATCACGTAATTGCTGCCGCTTTTCTTCTGAAAATTTGAATCTTTCTACTTCTATCCCATTTTTTAAAAGTTTCACTTTATTCATTCTAAAATTTTTTTTACCAAACATCCATATTGCAGCCTTATCCGAAATTGCAAAAAAATCTGTAATATATTTTAGATATAATACTCTATTAAAATAATGAAGAATTACAGATAATTTCCCCGTAGTAACATAGTTATTTCTACTGTGCATTATTGTAATAGGAATCCCATGCTTATGTGCAATTTTCAATGGCTCTATATAAGACATTGAACTTTCATGCATATGGATAATTTTATAATACGTATGTGTACTGAAAAAATCATTTAATTCTTGAATATTTCGTTTATAGTTATCCCTTCTACTGGTAATCCTATAAATTTGCCCTCCTAATTGTTTTATCTCCTTTTCATAAACCCCTGGTTTTTCACGATGCACCATAAAATCAAATTGAATTTTTTGACGGTCTATATTTCTATAAACATTCATCAAATAAGTTTCTAATCCGCCACGTTCCATGGCTTTCACTACTTGTAATACTCTAATCATTCCTTCTCTCCAGTTTTACCTTTATTGATTAAATTGCTTTCGGCCTGTTCTATCTGTCTCATAATATATTTTTTATCCATATGGCTAGTCGGAACTAGAATATCTGATTTTAAAACCTTGTGATAATATTCATTAATATCTTCTATTTTTTTTGCCGGTATTCCACCCACAACTGAGTTCTCAGGAATAGATTTCGTTACCACAGCACCAGCTGCAACAACACAATTTTCCCCTATTTCACACCCCGGCATAATAATTGTATTCCAACTTATATTACTATTTCTTCCAATTTTAATCCGCCCATACTTCACCATCTTTTCATCAATTAATCCAAGCTTTCTTAAAGTCCATAATCCACCGTCATGTGTAATAAACTGTACATTCCTAGTTATTCTAACATTATCTTCTAATTCAATTAGCCATGGTTCACTACCAAAATTAGCCGTTTTATCAATAATGCATCCCTTGCCTATTTTTACGCCTAGTTTTTTCAAATAATTCTGGTACTGTTTTTGTGTAGAAACTGCAATAACTATTTTTTTATATACTATTTTTATTTTATCAATCATCTTATTAATTGAGGGAATCCTTTCTCTAATTTATTTGTAGTTATACTTATTCTTTATATGTCAAAACAATCTTATCTTCATTAATAAATCTGGTAACATCAAAATATTTGTTCCAATAAAACGTATCATTTACAATTTCTCCATTTTGATTGCCTGGAATAACTATCGAATTTTTATATTGTTGATATCTTTTGGGAACAAATACAAAAGCTTTTTTATCAACTACAAATTTTTCATATTCGCTTAGTAAACTATCATTACATCCATTCATATAACTGAATTTATAAATAATATTCTTCCAATTAATTCTTTGTACTCTTCTTTTCCATTTATTTAGCACAATTTCTGGATTATTATAATGTAAAAAAATAACTTCTATATCTCCTAAAATTCCTATTGGAACATCTAACTGCCCTCTTCTCTCCAATTCATTATAATATTTTGATTTATCTGCAGAAATGATTTCTAAATCCATAGATAAATATTTTTCCAAGTCTATTATAAAACGAATATAGTCATCCGCAAAAAAGTACATTCCAACTGTAGGACTCTGTTTTATCAATCCATAATATTCATAACATTTTCCTCCCCAACAGTTATTGGATATAATTGTAAAATCTGTGTTTTTTAATTTCTTACGATTAAACCCAGAAAATATTGGTTGTATACCATCTTTTACTTTATGAATCATACGTTCATACATTAAATACTCAGACATTTTTCTCTTTCTACTTATTCTCAACTTTTGATTTCATTAGTTATCATGGTAAAAAAGTTATCTCTGCGTTGTTTCAAAGTATTCTCGCAGTATTGTTGACTTTCCCTAAAATTTCTAATTGCATTTTCCACTAACTTCTTAGTATCCAATTGTGCTTTAAGCGTATCTTTTATTGCTCTCGCTGACTTTCTCTTGAAAATACAATTTTTCGGAAGTAATTCTGGGGTCCCTGCTGTTTCTGATCCGATACAGGGGCACCCTCTGCTCATTGCTTCTATGACTGCTCTAGGCAATCCTTCTTGTAAACTAGGCTGTATATACAAATCAGTTTTATCTAAATAGTAATAAATTTCTTTTAAAGTGACTTCACCCAAAAAAATCACATTATCCTCTACTCCATATTGGCGAGCCACCTTCTTTAATCTTTCTTGATTGCCACTGCCTGCAAGAAAATATGTAACATTTATTTTTTCTTTTTTTAAAACAGAAATCATTTCTATTACATATCGATGTCCTTTTGCCACAGTTTCAACACAAGCAGATGTCATTACTGAAATATTATTGAAATCCATTGCTTCTATTTTTTTTATTCTCTGTTCTAACACTTTCTCATCAGTAGGCTGAATATATACGTTTGATGCATATATATTTTTACATTTACACGGATATTTCTTCTGCAAATACTTCTTAGTAACATAAATAGCATAATTTGAATGTGCTACCACATTTTTCATTTTTATTTCCATATAAGGTGCAATTATTTTGCCTAATAAATCACCATGATACCAGTAAGCATCCCATGCATCTCCCATAGACTCTGTAAGACATTTTTTATCCAATTTATGCGCACAGTCAGATGCCTTATATGCAATAATTGAAGGCACTCTTGCAATTACCAGATCACAGTCTGCTATTTTCCTTTTTATAATTGTATTGTAATCTCCCAACAATACACTTATTAAACTATTTATTTCTATTACATCAATAATAAAATTAGCAGTATAGTATCCAGATGGCTTTTCTTCAACTTCTAAAAATCTAGAACATAATATCACAGGCCCAAACGAATCCGCATATCTTTTATAAATGTTATATGCTTTAGGGGGTAAATAATAATCCCCTTGAAATTTAATACACTTAAACTCTGAAGCAATAAATATTTTATTATCCATTTCAAACTTCTCCCAAATTGCATATAAATATAAAATATAGCAAGTCGATTTCTATTTTTCTCTTATTACCGTATCCCGTCTTTGGTAGATTAAAGCAGATTGCTTATATACTCCTTTAAGGACACTCCCTGCTGCTATAACAGAATTATCAGCAATATATGTTCCTCTTAAAATTACACATCCTGTTCCAATCCAAACATTATTTCCAATAAATATTTCATCTTCCAAAAATTCTTTCTTTTTATACCCACCACTATATTTATGATCATGATCAAAAATAGATACATTCGGTCCGAACTCAACATCATCACCAATATGTATACCTTTGTGTGCTGTTATAATACAATTAGAATTAAAGAAACAATTATTTCCAATTTTAATAGTCGCATTTTCTCTAGCATTAATTTCTACATTTCTTCTAATAGAAAGATTCTCTCCTAAAACCACACAGCTTCCTTTTGCTATTTGAAAATGAACAGATGGATATATTAGCGTTTTTAATTTGTAATTGAAATTATGCCAATGAAATAATTTATAAATTGTTAGTTTACAAATGCCCAAAATACCTATAACTATTTTTTTAATCATCATTTACCAACTCTTGAATTTTCTCTAAATATGCATTAATCACCAAATCTCTATTAAAAATTTTCTTTACTTTATCGCGACTCTTAATGCCCATACTTTTTCGTTCTTCGTTGCTTATTAACAGAAACGTTTCTATTTTCTCAACCAATTCATCTACATTCCCACCATGGTAAATATAACCATTTACATTATCGTCAACAGTTTCTTTACATCCTGGATTGTCCGTTGTAATCAAAACTCTTCCACTCGCAGCACTTTCAAGCAAAACATTGCTCATACCTTCGCCATAAGTAGAAGGATGAATCGTCGCATGAGCCCTTGCAATAAAAGGTCTCACATCTTTTTGTTGTCCTTTATAAATTACTATATTTTTTTCCTCGAGACTCTCTAACTGCTCTATATAATGTTTTTCTGTGGGTTCAATAAACCCTATGATATTAAATTCCGTATTTGGATATTTCTTTTTAATTCTTATAGCTGCTTCTATATAATCGTCAATTCCCTTGTCTCGCAATACTCTTCCTATATAATTAAATATAATTGGTTTTCCATTTATTCCATTTCCTCCATCTGGATAATTCTGTAATGGAAATCTCTTTATATTAACGCCAGACCCAGGAATCAACTTATAATCACCCACAAGTAACTTTTTCTTTACTGCAAAATCCATATTCTGTTTATTTTGGAAAAAAACACATGAAGAATGTTTAAATGCTATTTTGAAAAGATGCATAACCAAAAAATATATCCACTTATTCATTTTTAGAATACTTCCAAATCCAGTAACATTATTTATATATGGAATACCAAGTCTAGAAGCCACTAAACTTGCATAGATATTTGGCTTTACTGTATATGCTAAAATAACATCTGGCTTATATGCCTTAATCACTCTGCTATAATGAAATAACAACCTCACATCTGATATAGGATTTGTTCCTCTACGATCTATTTTCACATTATCATGTACAAATTTTATCTGAGGCATTAATTCAAGTTTCTCACCATAAGGACATGAAATCAAAATATCAAATCCCATTTTTTGAATACTTTCAATTAACTCTTTACGAAAACAATATATGTCATCATCATGATTTGTAATTACAGCTACGAGTTTTCTCTGCTTTATGTCGCTTTTAATAATTTTCATTTTTATTTCACTCTCAAATTCAATTTTATTTAAATAATAGCTACAATTGTTTGAAACATAATTGTAATTTCATTAGACAAATTATACTTATAAATACTGTTTAAATTATATTCCATCTTCCCCGGCAGCACTTCTTTCACATACACCTCATCCACATCTTCCGCCTCTTCCAACAATCTTGCTTCATCCTTATATCTGATACTCGCCTCGCTCGTAACTCCCGCAGGCAGTAACAATGTTGCAAACATTTCAGGTGTATATCTTTTCACATAATATGTACTCTCCGGCCGTGTTCCCACGAAGCTCATATCGCCCAGTAATATGTTGATTAACTGAGGGATTTCATCCAAACGATATTTTCTCAGCACTTTTCCTATCCTTGTAACTCTCTGATCATTGTTTACCGTCACCTGAGTTCCTATCTGATCTGCATTTGCTACCATAGTCCGAAACTTAAAAATCTTAAATTTCCTACCATACTGAGTAACTCTCTCCTGTCGATAAAACACCCCGCCCCTCGAATCTACAGCAATCATCGTTGCAAGAATAAGCAGCGCAGGCAGTAACAGGATCAGCATTACCAATGAAACTGTAAAATCAAAAACTCTTTTTAAAAACAAACTGCCTTCTTTTTTCTTTAAACTTTCATAATATGGCCTTACTGCTTCCGTCCGCATATATAACGGAAGTTTTTCCCATTCCCTCAACATGCTGTTTCCTTTCTACAATCTTCCTACAAGGATTCTCTTAAGATTTCAGAATATTTTTCTGCCACATACGCTACTTCCTCATCTGTTAGTTTCGTATGTAACGGCAGCGTCACTTCGTTCACAAACCTCTCATACGCATTGGGATATTCTTTGATATCAAATCCCATATTTTTATATGCAGTCATCATTGGCAGCGGTTTATAATGCACATTACATGCAATTCCTGCTTCTGCCATCTTCGTAATGACTTCCTGTCTCTGATCCAGCGTAATCCCCGGTATCCTTGTTATGTACAAGTGTCCGGAAGAGCTGTATTCCTCTGTATAATGTCTGAGCACCTCGATTCCTAGCGGTTTCAATACACTGTCATATTTCTTGATAATCTCTCTCCGCCTTTTCAGCATCCCATCGTACCGCTCCAGCTGTGTCAGACCGATTGCCGCCATGATATCCGTCATATTGCACTTATACCAAGGACCTACAATGTCATATTCCCATGCCCCAAGTTTTGTTTTAGCCAGTGCGTCTTTTGACTGTCCATGAAGAGAAAGTAACTGGATCTGATGATAGATTTCCTCATCATCAATCCCCGGTATTGTCCTCCAGGTAAGCGCTCCTCCCTCTGCCGTTGTAAGGTTTTTTACAGCATGGAAACTAAATGATGAAAAGTCAGCAATGCTCCCCACCTTTTTTCCATGCCAGACTGCGCCAAATGCATGAGCAGCATCAGCATTCACCGAAATCCTTCCCATCGCCCTCTGGATTTCATTTTTCGGATGGAACAGACTTTTTTTCCTTTCTACAATTTCAAAAATTCTGTCATAATCACATGGAACTCCACCCAAGTCGACCGGTATAATAACTTTTGTTTTCTCTGTAATGGCAGCTTCCATTTTGTCATAATCCATTTCCAGGGAATCTTTCTGAACGTCTACAAGTACCAGTTTTGCCCCTACATGACAGACAACAGATGCCGTCGCTGTATAAGTATAGGCCGGTACGATCACTTCATCCCCCTCGCCAATTCCCAGAATCCGTAGAGCCATCTCAGCACAGGCAGTCTGCGAATTCAGGCACACCGCTTTATTCACACAGCAGTATTCTGCAATCTTGTGTTCAAATTCTTTCGTTTTTGGACCTGTCGTGATCCATCCGCTTCTCAGCGCAGCCGCCACTTCTTCAATCTCCGCTTCCGTTATATCCGGAGGCGAAAATGGAATATTCATATACTCTTTCATCTTTCCCACCTCAGTTTCCAATAAAAATAGGGACTCCCTTCCAGGGCATCCCTTTATATCAAATCAATCCCAATCAGCACTGTCCTCTTCTTTCCAAACAGCACCACATCGATCATTACATATCTCAATCTTGTTTTTTTCTTTACTATATTTCCAACATAATGTTTCAGCGGTCCTTCCGCCGATACAATTTCTTTCTTCTCATCCAGCTTCACCTTAGAGAGCCTGACGACATCTTCTTTATCCCCATTCAGCAGGTTTTCCAGAAACTCTCTCTCATCTTCCGCCACCGACAGGAATATTTCATCTTCTGTCCGCAGCAGCTTCGTAAACTGCGGGATTTTTTTCAGCCTCCAGTACAGTTCTTTCGGTTTATCCGTAATGACAAACAGATAACCGGGAAACATTGTCTCCACGTGTATGATGCACTGGCCATCCCGCCTCCAGATCCGTTCCCTTTTTATATAGAAGCAACGCTCATAGAGTCGCGATTTTGAGGCTTTTTGTATAATCCCCTTCATTTCTTCTTCTTTTCCGGTTGTCACCTGTATTGCATACCACATAGGTTCCACCCCTTCAAAACAAATTAATGAGAGTTTGCTTCTCTCATCCTAAAAAAGGACAGGCTTCGCCATTTCAGCGACCTGTCTCCCCTGAATTTTTTCACACTGTTACCAACAGACTCCCGCCCGGCAGTCTCAACTGTCGCACGTTTTTTCTGCTGTGTTTTTTACCGGTCATCATGCCAAATCTCATCCCCCGGCATATAAATGCCGAAAAGTATATTTTCTTTTCTCTGGAAAAGCTCCACCTCAGCCAGCACATATCGCTTCCTCAGCCTTTTTCTCACAATGTGATCTTTGTATGGCTTCAGAATACCTTCTACATGTGTCAGGTTGCCTTCCCCGTCAGCTTCCACTTTTGAAAGAGACATTTCTTTCTGCAGGTCTTCCCCGCAGGCAACTTTCAGGAACTCCAGGTCTTTCTTCTCTACCGGGACGATCAAAGCTTTGTCGTTGCCGATCAATTTCGGATATTCTCTGGATCTTTCAAGTGCGCTTCCCAGCTGCACCGGCTTTTCCGTCTCTATGAACATATACCCCGGAAACATAGCTTCCCTGCTGAGGAAGTACTTGCCTTCCACCCGGAAAAGCTTCTGTTTTTTCAAAACCCGGCACTGCTTCCACAGGCGGCGGTCCACGGTGCGCTCCATAAGCTCCGCAGCTTCCTGCTCTTTGCCTGGAACTGTGCGCAGGACATACCAGTTATCTGTCTGTAGATCTTTGACTAACATTTTTGTCATCCTTTAAGATTTGCTGACAATCTCCAGTCCGGCCACAAAGGATTGCTGCAGCCATTCTGTGGGGGCTTTGATCTTGGCTGTCCGCTTATGTCTGTCTATCTTGCAGATGCGGTTCTCCCAGCCTTTTAGCGGGCCCTGCGTCACATGAGTAATGCCGTCTTTTATAAAACCTCTGGACATGGACAGATAATGCTCCTTGCCGCAGAGCTTCACAAGGAACTGCTCCTCCTCCGTGGAGAGGGCTCTGATAAAGCTGCCCTGCTCATCCTTTTGGGCCATATGGGCATAAGTCCCCATTTTCTTTATAAGTTCCTCAATATTTAAGGTTTCAAGAAAAATATCCAAAGGAAAAAGTCTTCTTTTTTCCAGGTGCCAGCTTCCCTCATATCTCTTCATCTGCTCGCCGGTAAATTGAAAGACATCAAAAAGAGTCCTGCCGTCCATTTCTTTTCTGCAGGCCTCAAATAAGTCTTGTTCTTTTCCCGGATCAGCTCTGAGGACGCACCACATTGCTTCTTCCCCCTTCATATTTTTCGTAGAGCATATAATTCTACGAAAAACAATTTCATCATTTCTTTTTTGGAGTGCCTGTTATTTAGAAAAATACCCGGAATAATCAGAGAATTCTACGAATTGCCACATATGCAGAATGTGGATATTGAAGTGCCTTTTGGACAAAAACGGCGGATATATAAGGAAAATCGAGGATTTACAAAATCATCTTGAACACAGATACTATATGAGTTATAATGAGTTAGGTTTCGTAGACTTATATGCTCTACGAATTTTTTATGCTCTTTTTATTTCACATTGCATTTCGCATTTATTTATGTTAATATTTTTATAATTCAGACTATCTGCTCTTGGCAGTCTCCCACAGCCCCATGGGCATCTAATGTCATTTCTATTTTTCTAAGGAGGAAACGTCTATGAACAATCTGAAAAGCTATTTCCCAAAGATCCGCACAAAAGAAGAAATCCTGGCAGAGATCAGAAGTTCAGACAATCTGTCAGACATGTACGGCAAATGGACAAAAGACCGCCAGGAACACTTCCTTGCATTCTGTTCCGGTGAAAAAGGGATTAATATCCTGACGGATGGCTTCATTAAAGAGATCTTTAATCCCGAGTATGCTCCGGAACGCATGGAAGATTTCCTTTCTCTTCTCCTTCATCAGCCTGTAAAGATCAGGTCCGTCCTGCCTAATGACTCCGCAAGGATCGCCGGCGAAAGTTATTTGATCATTACAGACATTGTGATCGAACTGGATGATGGGAGCATTGCCAACCTTGAGATCCAGCGACTGGGATATATGTTTCCCGGACAGCGCAGCGCCTGCTACTCTGCCGATCTGCTCCTGAGGCAGTACAAGCGAGTGCGCGGAAAACGCAGTAAAGAAGAGAAAAGATTCAGCTATAAAGATATCCAGAACGTCTACACGATCGTCCTCTACGAAAAATCCCCCTCTCAATTTCACGCTTTCCCCAACGACTACCTTCACCATCTGGAAGCCCGATCCGATACGGGTATCAAGATCAATCTTCTGCAGAAATACATTTTCATTCCACTTGACATATTTCAGGAATTCCTTCACAATAGTGGTATCAGAAACCGGCTGGAAGCATGGCTTGCATTCCTCTCTTCCGATGAACCCGGAACCATTCTCTCACTTTTAGAGGACTATCCATTCTTCCAGATACTTTACGAAGAACTTTATACACTATGCCAGGATACAGAGAAGGTGATGAATATGTTTTCAGAAGAGTTGGCCATTTTAGACCGTAATACAGAACAGTATATGATGGATGAGATGCAGACAGAGATCGACCGGATGAAGGCAGAAAGGATGCAGATCCAAACCGAGAGAGATCGGATGTTGGCTGAAAAAGACCAGATGTTAGCCGAAAGAAATCAAATGAAAGCCGAACTCGATGAAAAGGACAGGCTGATCGCAGAGCTCAAGCAGCAGCTTGCCAGCCAGAACTAAAACAGAAAAACAGGCCAGAATCAGTGAAGCGGGAAGAATGCCTCAAAAGCTCTCTTCCCGCTTCGCTATTTGTATAAATATCACATAAGGAGGTTTTCTTATCCGTTGATGGTCCGTTTCACGTAGGTTGTGTGCAGATACTCGTGAGCCTTGTGGCTTCCCGGCTCGCCCAGATATTCCTCGTAAAGCTTTTTGATAGCCGGATTCTCGTGGGACTTCCGGATCGCCTTGGCCTCGTCATTGCGGTACAGCACGCCGGCGCGGGTCGCCCGCACATCTGTAAAGTTCCGCACATCGCCGGACACCTGAGGCTGGCCGCCACCGTTGACGCAGCCGCCCGGGCAGCCCATGATCTCGATAAAGTGGTAGCTGGCTTCTCCTGCCTTCACCTTGTTGAGAAGGGTTCTGGCGTTGGAAAGACCGGAGGCGACTGCCACCTTGATATTCAGGCCCGCCACATTGTAGGAGGCCTCCTTGATCCCTTCTGTTCCTCGCACATCGGTGAACTCCAGCTTTGCCAGCTCCTCGCCGGTGAGTGTCTCCACCGCTGTCCTAAGGGCCGCCTCCATAACACCGCCTGTGGCGCCGAAGATAACGCCGGCTCCCGTGGACTCGCCCATGGGATCGTCAAATTTCTCATCCGGGAGAGAGGTAAATTCAATGCCGCACCGCCGGATCAGCCGTGCCAGTTCCCTTGTGGTGATGGCTATATCCACATCCGGCACGCCGGCTGCGCTCTGATCGTCTCTTCCGATCTCAAACTTCTTGGCTGTACAGGGCATGACGCTGACGGACACGATCTTTGCCGGGTCAATGCCTTCCTTCTCGGCAAAGTAGGTCTTTAACATAGCTCCGAACATCTGCTGGGGTGACTTACAGCTTGACAGGTTCTCTGTCATATCCGGGAAATAGTGCTCGCAGTACTTGATCCAGCCCGGTGAGCAGGATGTGATGAGAGGAAGCACGCCGCCGTTTTTGATCCTGTCAAGGAGCTCTGTGGCCTCCTCCATGATGGTCAGATCCGCCGCCCAGTCTGTGTCAAACACTTTGTCAAATCCAATTCTTCTGAGGGCTGCCGCCATCTTTCCTTCTACATCTGTTCCCATGGGATAGCCGAACTCCTCGCCAAGACCGGCTCTGACGGACGGCGCTGTCTGCACCACCACGTATTTGTCCGGATCTGCGATGGCCTCCAGGATCTGGTCTGTGTAGTCCTTCTCGTAGAGAGCGCCTGTGGGACAGACGGCAATGCACTGTCCGCAGGAGACGCAGCTGGTCTGGCCAAGACCCATGTCAAAGGCTGAGCCGATAAAGGTGGCAAAACCTCTGTTGTTGGGCCCGATGACGCCCACGCCCTGGGTCTTCTCGCACACAGCTACGCAGCGGCGGCAGAGGATACATTTATTGTTGTCCCGGATCATGTGGGCCGCGGAAGTGTCCAGCTCATAGTGGTTGGACTCTCCCTGGAAATAATCTTCATCGTCCACGCCGTACTCACGGCAGAGCTGCTGCAGTTCGCAGTTGCCGCTGCGCACGCAGGAGAGACATTTTTTATCGTGGTTGGAAAGCAGAAGCTGCAGGGTCCGCCTTCTGGACTTGATCAGTCTGGGCGTGTTGGTCCACACTTCCATGCCTTCATTGATGGGATAGACGCAGGCCGCCACAAGGTTTTTGGCTCCTTTGACCTCCACCACGCACATACGGCAGGCGCCGATCTCATTGATTTCTTTTAAATAGCACAGGGTCGGGATCCTGATACCCGCCAGGTGCGCCGCTTCGAGAATGGTGGAACCAGCCGGAGCGGATACTTCTAAACCGTTTATCTTTAAGTTGATATTCTCCATATTCTCCATCCTCCATTATTCTTTGTAGATTGCGCCAAAGCGGCATTTCTCCATGCAGGCGCCGCATTTTACACATTTGTCCTGATTGATCACGTGAGGCTCTCTCACCTTGCCCTCGATAGCCTCGTTGGGGCAGGTGCGGGCACAGAGCGTACATCCGCGGCACTTGTCCGCATCGATCCGATACTGCAGAAGGTCCTTGCACACGCCCGCCGGACATTTCTTATCCACAATGTGGGCAATGTACTCGTCCCGGAAATACCGCAAAGTAGACAGAACCGGGTTTGGCGCTGTCTGTCCCAGAGCACAGAGGGAACCTGATTTCAGATGCTCTGCCAGCTCCTCCAGACGGTCCAGGTCCTCCATGGTTCCCTGGCCCTTTGTGATCTTCTCCAGGATCTCCAGCATCCTCCTTGTGCCCACCCGGCAGGGTGTACATTTGCCGCAGGATTCATCTACTGTGAACTCCAGGAAGAACTTGGCGATATCTACCATACAGGTATCCTCATCCATGACGATGAGTCCGCCGGATCCCATCATGGAGCCAATGGCGATCAGATTGTCATAGTCTATGGGCACGTCAAAGTGCTCTGCCGGGATACAGCCTCCGGAGGGGCCGCCGGTCTGGGCTGCCTTGAACTTCTTGCCCTTGGGGATGCCGCCGCCGATCTCCTCCACGATCTCCCGGAGGGTGGTTCCCATGGGGATCTCCACCAGTCCTGTGTTGTTTACCTTTCCGCCCAGGGCGAAAACCTTGGTTCCCTTGGACTTCTCGGTTCCCATGGAGGCGAACCACTCCGGTCCGTTTAAGATGATCTGGGGGATATTTGCAAGCGTCTCTACATTATTTAAGATGGTGGGTTTCTGGAACAGGCCTTTCAGCGCCGGGAAAGGCGGACGGGGACGGGGCTCGCCCCTGTTGCCCTCGATGGATGTCATAAGGGCTGTCTCCTCGCCGCAGACAAAGGCTCCCGCACCCAGGCGCAGTTCAATATCAAAATCAAATCCTGTCCCGAAAATGTCTTTGCCGAGAAGTCCGTACTCTCTTGCCTGTCCGATGGCAATGTTCAGTCTCTCTACCGCAATGGGGTACTCTGCCCGGACATAAATGTAGCCCTGGGAGGCGCCGATGGCGTAGCCTGCGATGGCCATGGCCTCCAGCACCACGTGGGGATCACCCTCCAGCACGGAGCGGTCCATGAATGCTCCCGGGTCGCCCTCGTCGGCGTTACAACAGACATATTTCTGGTCCGCCTCGTTTGCGGCGGCAAATTTCCACTTCAGTCCCGTGGGGAAGCCGGCTCCTCCTCTTCCCCGAAGGCCGCTGTCCAGAAGGATCTGGATCACGTCCTGAGGCTTCATCTCTGTGAGCACTTTGCCCAGGGCCTCGTATCCGCCGGTGCCGATGTACTCCTCAATATTTTCCGGGTTGATGACACCGCAGTTGCGCAGGGCGATACGATGCTGCTTTTTGTAGAATTTTGTCTCCTGGAGCGGCAGCACCTCCGCGCCTTTGACTGTCTCATCATAGAGGAGACGCTTAACCACTCTTCCTTTTAAGAGGTGTTCGGACACGATTTCCGGGATATCCTCTTCTTTTACCATGGAATAGAAGGCCCCTTCCGGGTACACGATCATGATGGGACCTAAGGCGCACAGACCGAAGCAGCCCGTCTTTACCACGCCGACTTCATTTTCCAGTCCCTGTTTTCTGATCTCTTCTTCCAGTCTGTCTCTGATCTTCTGGCTTCCCGAGGAGGTACATCCGGTTCCTCCACAGACCAGTACATGTGAACGATACATAACTGCAACCTCCTTCTACTCTTTTCCGATCTTCTCTGCGGCGAGGGTGTACTTTGTCACTACCTGGCCGCCTTTTAAGTGCAGGCGGAACACTTCCATCGCCTTCTCGGGTGTCATTTTTACATACGTTACTTTCTCTTTGCCCGGCTCCATGACCTCCACAATGGGCTCATACTGGCACAGGCCGATACAGCCTGTCTGGGTGACATTGATATTATTCAGTCCCTCCTCCTGCACAGCGTCAGAAAGGGCTGTAAGTACAGGGCGGGCGCCGCTGGCGATGCCGCATGTGGCCATTCCCACCACAACCCTTGTCTGGGTGGCATCCTCGGAGCGGAAGCCCACTTTTCCCTGCATCTTCTCTCTTATAGCACGTAATTCTTCAAGAGATTTCATATCCTTCCTCCAATCTTTCCGTTTTATAACACGTTTCCGCCGTCCGCCTCTCTGTGGTTCATCTCCAGGTATTCTTTTATGAACCCGGACACCTCCGGCAGTCCTGGCGGCACATTTCCAAGTATTTCCTTCATCTCCCGCGTGTCCAGCACAAACCCGCGTCCGTCACAGTCATATCTGTAATAAAAATCCATCTCCTCATGGCAGGTGACAAGTGTATGTATGGTGGCTGTCATATCTCCCAGGGGCATCCTGTCGATGCTGTCAAGGACAAACACCGCCTTTGTCACTGTCCCCTCCCCCTTCTTTGACCGGATGGAAAAGCTTCCGCCCGTGGCCAGGGCCGCCTGCTTGAAAAAGGGAATGCCAAGCCCCACCTTCCGGGTATTCCTGGTGGTAAAAAAGGGATCTTCCACTTTTGCAAGCTGTTCCTCTGACATGCCGCAGCCGTTGTCCGCTATCGTAACGGAGAGGGTATTTTCAGCCGTGTCAGCCAGCACTTCGATCCTTACCAGGGTCGCGCCTGCCCGGACGGAATTTTCTGCCACGTCCAGGATATGAAGGGATATCTCCGGCAGCATGGCTATTCGTATTTGGCCAGAATGTCGTCGATATCGTCCACCTTCAGCCTGCCGTAGACCTCATCGTTGATGGTCATGACCGGGGCCAGGCCGCAGGCACCGATACAGCGGCATGCATCCAGTGAAAATTTTCCGTCGGGGGTACACTCTCCGCCCACAATCCCCAGCTTCTCCATCAGCTTGTTGTAGATGTCGCCGGATCCTTTCACATAGCATGCCGTGCCAAGACAGACAGAAATCTGATATCTGCCCTTGGGACTCAAGGTAAACTGTGAATAAAATGTCACAACTCCGTAAATTTTCTCCAGGGGAATCCCTGTCTCATTGGAAATAATCTTCTGCACCTCTATGGGAAGATAGCCGTATATCTCCTGAGCCTTCTGCAGAATCGGCATGAGGGCGCCCTTTTCATCCTTCATGCCGCGGATGACAGCAAGCAGCGCCTCTTCCTGCTCTTTCGTTCCACGGAATGGAACGGTCGACTTCGTAGAACCCATCTGTAAACCTCCTTGTTCGTTTTTTGTCTGAAAATTGCGTTGCATTTCACTCTTTACTCATTCTATCATAGACTTTTCTAAATATCTACAATTTTTTATCCTGTTTTTTAGTTATTATACCTTTTTTAATGTTTATTTTTTCACAGTATATGTTAAAAAATGCACAATAATGTGTTTTCATTTTTATCTATTTTATACAATTTGCCTTGATTTGGATATTTTCTGATGTTATACTCTCTTTATAATTATTGTTTCTTATTTAAATATCTTTTCTGTATTTTTACAGTATTTTTACAGGAGGTTTCCATGTTAATCAGAGAAATCAAAACCCTTCTGGATGCACAGATCCTGTCCGGCGAACAGATGCTGGATCAGGATGTGGCAGAGGCTTTTGCCTCGGATATGATGAGCGATGTGCTGGCTTTTGCCAATCCCCACTGTATCCTTCTCACAGGTCTGTGCAACCCACAGGTCATCCGGACTGCCGAAATGCTGGATGTTTCCTGCATCGTTTTTGTCCGGGGCAAGCCCCTGGACAGCGAGATCCTGAATCTGGCAAGGGCAAAGGATATGTGCGTTCTGCACACGGAGAAAGGAATGTATACAACCTGCGGCATTCTGTACAGCAGCGGGCTGTAATGCCGGTCATGCCGGCATCAAGGAGGTAAACAGACATGAGCGAATGCCTGACATTCGAATACCAGGTTTCCGGCGATGATTTCACCCGCGCCGGCGAAGCCAGCAGCGATGTAAAGAACAAACTCAAGATGATGGGCGTGGACAGCGGCGTCATTCGCCGGGTCGCCATCGCCATGTACGAAGGAGAGATCAATATGGTCATCCATGCAGACGGAGGCAGCATTAAAGTCCTGGTCTCTGACGACAACATCCGACTCATACTGGCGGACACAGGCCCCGGCATCCCGGACGTGGAAAAAGCCATGCAGCAGGGCTACTCCACCGCCCCTGAGGAGGTGCGCTCCCTGGGCTTTGGCGCCGGTATGGGTCTGCCCAACATGAAAAAATTTTCAGACAATATGCAGATCGACACTGAGGTGGGTGTTGGGACCACAGTGACCATGGACATACACCTGTAGGCGGATCTGCCCTGTAAAGGAGGACATCTTTTGGATAAATTCATACATTCTGTCAAACTGGATAAAGATGCCTGCACAGGCTGCATCAACTGCATCAAATACTGCCCTACCCAGGCCATCCGGGTACACGGCGGAAAGGCTTCCATCAAGCCCCAGTTCTGCGTGGACTGCGGCCGCTGTATCCGGTACTGTCCCCACCACGCCAAGATCGCGGAGTCGGACTCACTGGATGAGATGCGTAATTATAAATACACGGTGGCTCTTCCCGCCCCCTCCCTCTACGCCCAATTCAACAATCTGACCAACGTGGACATTGTTCTCAACGCCCTCCTCTCCATGGGCTTTGACGATGTCTTTGAGGTCAGCGCCGCAGCGGAACTGGTGTCGGAGATGACCCGCTCCTACATAGAAGAACACCGGGATGAGGCGCCTTTCATCAGCAGCGCCTGCCCCACCATTGTGCGCATCATCCGGGTCCGCTTTCCCACTCTGATCCCCCGACTTTTGCCCATCCGGCCCCCGGTGGAGATCGCGGCACAGATTGCCAGAAAACTGGCTATGGAAAAGACAGGACTTCCCTCCTCGGACATCGGAATCTTCTTCATATCCCCCTGCCCCTCCAAGGTCACCTACGCCAAGGCTCCTCTTGGCATTGAGAAAAGCCAGATCGACAAGGTACTTGCCATCAAAGATGTGTATCCTGTGCTCCTCTCCCACATGACCCACGATGAGTCGAAGCTGCGCCCCCTCTCCACTTCCGGCCGCATCGGCATCGGCTGGAGCAACAGCGGCGGTGAGGCGGCCGGGCTGATCACAGACAATTACCTGGCTGCTGACGGCATCATGAACGTACTGCGGGTGCTCAGCGATCTGGAGGACGAGAAGTTCCACGGTCTTCTCTTTGTGGAGCTGAACGCCTGCAACGGAGGATGCGTGGGCGGTCCTCTGACCGTGGAAAATCCCTACGTGGCCACCGCCAAGACAAAGCGGCTCCACCGGTATCTGCCTGTCTCCGGCACCCATATGGAATCCTGCCCGGATGTGGACTACCTCTGGGAGGAGTATGTGGAGTACGAGCCGGTCTTCCGCCTTGGAAGCAATTTCCGCGAAGGCTTTGAGATGATGGGCATGGTGGAGGACCTGACCGAGCAGCTCCCCGGCCTGGACTGCGGCTCCTGCGGCGCTCCCACCTGCCGGGCCCTGGCAGAGGACATTGTCAGAGGAGAAGCCTCGAGAAATGACTGTATCTATGAATTTATTGCATTTATCCAGAGCCTCTCCGGAGATCTGTCCTACATGACTACCGAGATGGAGGCCTCCGGCCGCATTGGCCCCGAGGATCTGCAGAACCTGCAGCACTCCATCGGGAAACTGGCTCTGGAACTGCGCAGAAAGGATGTGTGACAGATGGCTTCTGTACAGAATCTTATAGAAAAAAATTGTTTTGAGCTGAAGAATGCAGGAAAGACTGACCGGGACATCACAAAAGTGTTCTGCTGTGATCTCCTCAGTATCGCCATGGGGAAGGCTCCCGGAGACAGTGCCTGGGTCACGGTCATGGGAAACCGGAACACGCTGGCCGTCGCCTCCCTGGCGGATGTCTCCTGTGTGATCCTGGCAGAGGGGGCTGCCTTCGCACCGGAAGATCTGGACTGCGCAAAAAAAGAGGAGATCACCGTATTTTACACCGAGCTGCCTGTCTTTGAGGCAGCCCTGGCGGTGCATGCTCTCCTGTGAACATGCTCTTCTACGATCTTCACATCCACTCCTGCCTCTCCCCCTGCGGCGACGGAGATATGACGCCGGCCAACATCGCCGGCATGGCTGCCGTGAAGGGGCTGGATGTGATCGCCCTCACAGACCACAATTCCTGCAGGAACTGTCCCGCCGCCATGAGGCACGCCGAGGATCTGGGCATTACGCTGATCCCGGGCATGGAGCTAACCACCTCCGAGGAAGTTCACGTGGTCTGCCTCTTTCCCTCTCTGGAGGCAGCCATGGATTTCGACAGCTATGTGTATGCACATCTCCTTCCTGTAAAAAACCGTCCGGACATTTTCGGTGAACAGTTGATCCTGGATGAGAAGGATCAGATCACAGGTACTCTGGAAAAACTTTTGATCAACGCCACAGACATTCCTTTTTACCGGACAGAGACTCTCGTGGCAGGATTCCACGGCATCTGCTTTCCGGCTCATCTGGATAAATCTTCCACCAGCCTGTTATCCAACCTGGGCTTTATCCCCCCGGAGAGCACTTTCCGCTGCGCGGAAATCCGTGATCTTACAAAGCTGCATCAGCTAAGGAGAGACCACCCCTATCTGGAGAGCTGCCGCATCCTCTCAAGTTCAGATGCCCACTATCTCTGGGACATCAGAGAGCCGGACCTGCAGATCCCCTGCGCCTCCCGCAGCATACCGGACATACTGGACGCCCTGTCCGCGCCAATATAATTAATGGCGCCATACAAAAATCCCGCCTCATTTCTGAGGCGGGATTTATATATACCACGCTATATTCTGCTGTGATTAGTTTTTCTTCTGTGCGATTGCAGCCTGTGCAGCAGCCAGACGAGCGATCGGTACACGGAACGGTGAGCAGGATACATAGTCAAGACCAAGCTTGTTGCAGAACTCTACAGAGCTCGGATCTCCACCGTGCTCACCGCAGATACCTACGTGAAGTTTGGAATTAACCGGTTTTCCAAGATCGATAGCCATCTTCATCAGCTTGCCAACGCCATCCTGATCCAGTTTTGCGAACGGATCGTTCTCAAAGATCTTAGCGTCATAGTAAGCCTCAAGGAACTTGCCTGCAT
>OGXL01001125.1_pt1 | contig 22830 bp, 22 predicted proteins | sample 1576311 | NCBI WGS metagenome assembly OGXL01 (sample SAMEA3541564, study PRJEB24748) | human gut metagenome | biome: human gut; feature: human-associated habitat; material: faeces | place: China | collected 2012 | reverse complement strand
CCGTCCGGTCTGTTTCTCCATCAGTGCACAGACATCCTGCACATTGATGGAAGTTTATCTTGATAATTCTGCCACCACCCGGGCGTATGACTGTGTGGGGGATCTTGTGCGCAAAGTCATGTGCCAGGACTACGGCAACCCCTCCTCCATGCACGCCAAGGGAGTGCAGGCGGAACATTATATAAAAGAGACAAAAGAGATACTGGCAAAACTCTTGAAAGTGAAGGACAAGGAGATTGTCTTCACATCCGGAGGCACGGAGAGTGACAACCTGGCCCTCATTGGCGCGGCCAGGGCCAACAGGCGACGGGGGAACCACCTGATCACCTCCTCCATCGAGCATCCGGCGATCCTGAACACCATGCGCTATCTGGAGGAGGAAGAGGACTTCCGCGTCACCTTCCTGCCGGTGGACCGGTACGGGAGAGTGAATCTGGAGGCTCTTAAGGAGGCCCTCTGTCCGGAGACTATCCTTGTGTCCATCATGTACGTGAACAATGAGGTGGGATCCGTGCAGCCTGTCCAGCAGGCAGCTGATATAGTAAAGGCATATAATAAAGATATCCTGTTCCATGTGGATGCAGTACAGGGATTTGGAAAATACAGGATTTATCCCAAAAAGGAGAAGATTGACATGCTCTCCTTAAGCGGGCACAAGATCCACGGTCCCAAGGGAACGGGTGCTCTCTATATCGGAGAGCAGGTGAAGATAAGGCCCATCGTCTTCGGGGGAGAGCAGCAGAAGAATATCCGCTCCGGAACGGAGAACGTGCCCGGCATTGCAGGCCTTGGCCTGGCGGCAAAAACAATCTACGACGGTCTGGAAGAGAAAGTGGCCCGTATGCGGGCGCTGAAAGCCCGGTTCATCGAAGGCGTGCAGAAGCTGGATGATATTACCATCCACGGCCTCTACGATGAGACCAGCGCGCCGCATATTATCAGTGTTGGATTCGCTGGGGTGAGAAGTGAGGTTCTGCTGCACGCGCTGGAGGAGAAGGGGATCTACGTGTCCTCCGGCTCAGCCTGCGCCTCCAACCATCCGGCTATCAGCGGCGTGCTGAAGGGGATCGGAGCCCAGAAGGAGTATCTGGATGCCACCCTGCGTTTCAGCATGTCAGAATTTACAACAGAAGAAGAGATTGACTATACACTGGAAACCTTATATAATTTAGTACCAGTATTGCGCAGATACACGAGACGGTAACAGCGCCGAGGCCGGGATCGTTTGTCTGCGCCACAGGAAGAAAAGAGGAAAAAACCATGACATTTCACACTTTTTTGATCAAGTACGGTGAGATCGGGATAAAAGGAAAGAACCGCTACATGTTCGAGGACGCCCTGGTGCGTCAGATCCGCTACGCCCTGCGGGGAGCGGACGGAAGCTTTAAAGTGTATAAGACAAGAGGCAGGATCTATGTGGACTGCGAGGGGATCTACGACTATGACGAGGTGACAGAATGTCTCCAGAAGGTCTTCGGCATTGTGGGCATCTGCCCTGTGGTGCGGCTGGAGGACCAGGGATTTGAACAGCTGAAAAAAGACGTGGTTGCCTACATGGATGAGCTGTATCCGGACAAAAACATTACCTTCAAGGTGGAGGCAAGGAGAAGCCGGAAGAATTATCCCAAGAACTCCATGGAGATCAACTGCGATATCGGTGAGGCTATTTTAGATGCGTTTCCCGAGATCCGGGTGGATGTGCACCATCCGGATGTGATGCTGAATATTGAGATCCGGGAGGACATCTATGTATACTCCAGGATCATTCCGGGCCCGGGAGGTATGCCTGTGGGAACCAACGGAAAGGCCATGCTCCTTCTGTCTGGCGGTATTGACAGCCCGGTGGCTGGCTACATGATCGCAAAGAGGGGCGTTGCCCTGGAGGCCACCTATTTCCACGCGCCGCCCTACACAAGTGAGAGAGCCAAGGAGAAGGTGGTGGATCTTGCAAGGATCATCGCAGCCTACGCGGGACCGATCCGTCTCCACGTGGTGAATTTTACAGACATTCAGCTCTACATCTATGACCAGTGTCCCCACGATGAGCTGACCATTATCATGAGAAGATATATGATGAAGATCGCGGAGCACTTTGCCAAAGAGGATGGCTGCCTCGGACTGATCACAGGCGAGAGCATCGGCCAGGTGGCAAGCCAGACCATGCAGAGCCTGGCGGCTACCAATGAAGTGTGTACGCTGCCGGTGTACCGGCCGCTGATCGGTTTTGACAAGAAGGAGATCGTGGAAGTGTCTGAGAAGATCGGCTCCTACGAGACATCCATACAGCCCTTCGAGGACTGCTGCACCATCTTTGTGGCAAAACATCCGGTGACAAAGCCGAACATCAACATCATTCACAGGTCAGAGGAAAATCTGGCAGAGAAGATTGATGAGCTGGTACAGACAGCCATTGAGACAGTGGAGATCATAGACGTGCAGGGATAGGAGCGCTTTTGTTTTGTGGGGGAGTCCGAAGGGTTTCTCCACAAAATAAAAAATACGCCGGAATGTCAGAACATTTCGGCGTATTTAATATGTTCGCTGTAAACCTGTCCGATTATACAAGGTATGGTTTCAGAGTCTCAAGCACTTCATCGATGCCTGCGTCAGCGTGGATGTTCAGGTCGATAGGCTTGGACAGATCCAGGCTGAAGATACCCATGATAGATTTTGCATCGATTACGTATCTTCCGGATACAAGATCAAAGTCATAATCAAACTTTGTAATATCATTTACGAAAGATTTTACTTTGTCGATTGAGTTTAAAGAAATTTGTACTGTTTTCATTGGAATAACCTCCTTGATTTCTTAATCAGTTTCTATAATCATCTTAAGAGCTGAAAGGTTAAAAGTCAAGGAACAATTTGCCAAAGAATTGGGACAAATTTCGTTAAAGCATACAACAATTTACACGAGAACAGAAGAAAAGAGAGGATGAAAATGAAAAAGGCAGCACTTCACAATCTGGGATGCAAGGTAAACGCATATGAGACGGAAGCCATGCAGGAAATACTGGAGCAAAGTGGCTACGAGATCGTGCCCTTCCACGAGAAGGCGGATGTCTACGTCATCAACACCTGCACAGTCACGAACATGGCAGACCGCAAATCCCGCCAGATGCTCCACCGGGCAAAAAAGCTGAATCCGGACGCTGTGGTAGTGGCAGCCGGATGCTATGTCCAGGCCAAGGAGGGGGAAGTGGATGCCTGCGTGGATATTGTCATCGGAAACAACAAAAAGCATGAGCTGGCCTCCATTCTGGAGGAGTATTTCAGAGCCAGAGAGGGAGAACAGGCAGGGGCAGGATGGAAGGAGATCATCGACATCAGCCATACCCCGGAGTACGAGGAGATGCGCCTGACCCGCACAGGCGAGCACACCCGGGCTTACATCAAAGTGCAGGACGGCTGCAACCAGTTCTGTTCCTACTGCATCATTCCCTACGCAAGGGGGCGGGTGCGCAGCAGGCGCAAGGAGGATGTGGTGTCCGAGGTGCGGACGCTGGCAGAAAGCGGCTACAAGGAAGTAGTGCTGACCGGCATTCATTTGAGCTCCTACGGGCTGGATCTGGATCAGGGGGAGGACCTGCTCTCGCTGATCTGTGCCGTCCATGAGGTGGAGGGGATCTGCCGGATCCGCCTGGGTTCCCTGGAGCCAAGGATCATCACAGAGGAGTTTGTGAAGACAATCGCCTCCCTGCCCAAGATGTGTCCTCATTTCCATCTCTCTTTGCAGAGTGGCTGCGATGAGACGCTGCGGCGTATGAACCGGAGGTACACGACCCAGGAGTACTATGAAAAATGTCAGCTTCTGCGGCAGTATTTTGACCATCCGGCTCTGACCACGGATGTGATCGTGGGATTTCCCCAGGAGAGCGAGGAGGAGTTTGAAAAATCCATGGCTTTTGTGGACAAAGTGGACTTCTATGAGACCCACATTTTCAAGTACTCCCGGCGGGAGGGGACGAAGGCTGCCGCCATGGACGGACAGGTGCCGGAGCAGATCAAAAATGCCAGGAGCGCCAGACTCATTGCCCTTGGCAGGCACAAGCAGCAGGCCTATGAGGAGCGGCTCATGGGAACCTGCGTGGAAGTCCTGATGGAGGAGGCCGTGGAGAGAGAGGATGGTATTTACCAGGTGGGACACACGAAAGAATATGTGAAAGTCGGACAAAAAACGACAGAGAATTTGTCAAATCAGTTGATAAATGTAGAAATTGAGAACCGTTTACAAATAATTCATTGAATTTCAGATTGGAATAGAGTAGAATAAATATGAAGTATTTTTGGAGGACGTGAGTATATGAAAGAATTAACCAACACCCAGTTTTTCCAGGTAGAAAGCGGCCCGCAAATTCAGGCAAAAGATATACTTGAGATTGTGTACAAGGCATTAAGTGAGAAAGGCTATAATCCGGTCAATCAGATCGTCGGTTACATCATGTCAGGTGATCCTACCTATATCACAAGCCACAACGGCGCCAGGAGCCTGATCATGAAGGTGGAGCGGGACGAACTGGTAGAAGAGATGCTGAAAGCGTATATCAAGTATCACGGATGGGAATAATTTTTTATGAGAGTGATGGGACTGGACTATGGCTCTAAGACAGTGGGGGTGGCTGTGAGCGATCCCTTAGGTCTTACAGCCCAGGGAATTGAGACCATCTGGCGCAAGGACGAGAACAAGCTGAGAAAGACATGTGCCCGCATCGAGGAGCTGATCCGGGAGTATGAAGTCGAGAGCATTGTACTCGGACTGCCGCGCCATATGAACAACGACGTGGGAGATCGGGCGGAAAAATCTTTGGAATTCGGTGAGATGCTGCGCCGGCGTACTGGACTTGAGGTCATTATGTGGGATGAGCGTCTGACCACGGCAGAAGCGGAGCGGACTTTAATTGAGAGCAACGTAAGAAGGGAAGACCGCAAGAAATACATTGACAAGATTGCGGCTGTTTTTATATTGCAGGGATATCTGGACTCGAAATACCATGAGGCGGCCATCAGTACGGACCGTCTTTAAATACTGGATTTTTTGAGGTGTATTGTAATGGAAAAAATCAAATTTCAGTCTGACGGGATGGAAGAGGCAGAATTTTTTGTCCTGGAGCAGACAAAGATCAATGGAACGTCCTATATTCTGGTCACAGACTCAGAAGAAGGAGATGCGGAGTGTCTCATCTTAAGAGACAGATCAGAGGCAGAAGATACAGACAGCATTTACGAGATCGTAGAGGATGACACGGAACTTTCCGCTGTGTCAAAAGTGTTTGAAGAACTTCTTGAGGATATCGAGATAGAAAGGTAATGTACTATGTCTATAAGCCAGGAAAAATTCAAAGAGATGCTGAAGGAGAAAGGTCTGAAGGTGACCAATCAGAGGCTCCTTGTTCTGCAGGTGCTTGCAGAGCACGGAGATGAGCATATGACCGCGGAGGATATCTTTGAGCTGGTCAAGGAAGATTACCCGGAGATCGGTCTGGCGACCATCTACCGGACAGTCCAGCTCCTTCTGGACATGCAGCTTGTGGACCGGATCATGCTGGATGACGGATGTGTGCGGTATGAGATCGGAGATTTTCTGGATGAACAGGAGGGACATCGTCACCACCATCATCATCTGATATGCACGGAATGCGGAAACGTCTCTGCGTTCAGAGACGATCTTCTGGAAGATCTGGAAGCCTACATTGAAAAAGAGACAGGCTTTCAGGTGACAGATCATGAACTGAAATTTTACGGCGTGTGCAGAAAATGCCGTGAAGAAAAAGAATAACGGAAAAATAAACCTATGGAGGTGTAAGCTTGAAGAAAGAAAACAATGGAAAATTGCGCATCATTCCGCTTGGGGGCCTGGAGAAGATCGGAATGAACATTACTGCCTTTGAGTACGGAGACAGTATTATTGTGGTGGACTGCGGTCTTGCGTTCCCTGAGGATGACATGCTGGGAATTGACCTGGTCATCCCGGATATTACCTATCTGAAGGACAATATCCAGAAAGTCAAAGGTTTTGTGATCACCCACGGACACGAGGACCACATAGGTGCCCTCTCCTATGTGCTGCGTGAGATGAACCTTCCCATTTACGCTACAAAGCTGACAATGGGTATTATTGAAAAGAAGCTGACAGAGCATAATCTGCTGCGGTCTACCAGAAGAAAAGTGGTAAGATTTGGACAGTCTATCAATCTGGGACAGTTCCGGATCGAGTTTATCAAGACAAACCACAGTATCCAGGATGCGTCAGCCCTTGCCATCTACTCCCCGGCAGGTATCGTGGTACACACAGGAGACTTTAAGGTGGATTACACACCGGTCTTCGGAGATGCCATTGACCTGCAAAGATTCGGTGAGATCGGTAAAAAGGGCGTGCTTGCTCTTATGTCAGACAGTACAAACGCAGAGCGTCCCGGATTTACCCAGTCAGAGAGAACGGTGGGACATACATTTGACCACCTCTTTGCAGAGTACAAGAACACAAGGATCATCATTGCCACCTTTGCGTCCAATGTGGACCGTGTGCAGCAGATTATCAACTCTGCTTACAAGTATGACAGGAAAGTAGTTGTGGAAGGCCGGAGCATGGTGAACATCATCTCCACAGCCCAGGAGCTTGGCTATCTGAACGTGCCGGACAAGACCCTCATCGAGATCGACCAGCTGAAGAACTATCCGCCGGAGAAGACCGTGCTCATCACCACAGGAAGCCAGGGAGAGTCCATGGCAGCCCTGTCCAGAATGGCGGCGGACATTCACAAGAAAGTGACCATTATGCCCGGAGACACAGTTATCTTCAGCTCGAACCCCATTCCGGGAAATGAGAAATCTGTCTCCAAGGTCATCAACGAGCTTTCCGAGAAGGGTGCGAACGTGATCTTCCAGGATGCCCACGTATCCGGACATGCCTGTCAGGAGGAGCTGAAGCTGATCTACTCCCTTGTAAAACCGAAGTACGCGATCCCGATTCACGGCGAATTCCGTCACAGGAAAGCCAATGCAGGCCTGGCCCTGTCTCTTGGCATTCCAAAAGAGAATGTCTTTATGCTGCAGTCCGGCGATGTGCTGGAGCTTGACAGCAAGGAGGCCAAGGTGGTGGACAAGGTGCACACCGGAGAAGTGCTGGTAGACGGACTTGGCGTCGGCGATGTTGGAAATATTGTCCTTCGTGACCGCCAGCACCTGGCGGAGGACGGTATCCTCATTGTGGTCATGACCCTGGAGAAGGGAACCAACCGGCTCCTGGCCGGCCCGGATATCGTATCCCGCGGTTTCGTCTACGTGCGGGAGTCCGAGGGACTGATGGAGGACGCAAGGAAAGTCCTTGTGGACGCAGTGGACAACTGCCTCCACCGCCAGAGAGGCGCGGACTGGAGCAAGATCAAACTGGTTGTCCGTGACACGATGAACGAGTTCATCTGGAAGAGGACAAAGAGAAGACCGATGATCCTGCCGATTATTATGGATGTTGACAGATAATTTAAAAAAGTGTAAAGAGGGACGTAATACTTTTTAAAAGTATTACGTCCCAAATTAACGTAACTGGTGTGTAATTGTGTATAGACTGGTGTGCAGATATGATTAATGACGAGAGAATTACGACTTTTATCCACTCTCTGGAGACGCCGGAATGCCCGGCGCTGGAGGAGATCGAGGAAAAAGCGCTGGCAGATCACGTGCCCATTATCCGAAAGGAGACCCAGAGTTTTCTGAAGGTGCTGCTGCAGATCAAGAGGCCCCTAAGGATACTGGAACTGGGCACAGCTGTGGGCTTTTCTGCCCTGCTTATGAGCGAATACGCCCCGGAGGGATGCCGGATCACGACCATAGAGAACTATGAAAAGAGGATCCCCATTGCACGGGAGAATTTCCGGCGGATGGGGAAAGAAGAGGAGATCACCCTTCTGGAGGGAGATGCCCTGGAAGTGATGAGAGGGCTGGAAGGCCCCTTTGACCTGATTTTTATGGATGCTGCAAAGGCGCAGTATATCCACTATCTGCCCGAAGCCTTCCGCCTTCTGGAAGAGGGGGGTGTCCTTGTGACAGATAATGTGCTCCAGGACGGAGATATCATGGAGTCCCGCTTTGCTGTGGAGAGACGGAACAGGACGATCCACAAGAGGATGAGGGAGTATTTGTATCAGCTGAAACACGATGAACGGCTGTTGACCAGCATTCTTCCCCTGGGAGACGGACTGGCAGTCAGCGTAAAGAAAGGAAAAACATTATGAACAGACATCCTGAACTGCTCATCCCGGCCAGCAGCCTGGAGGTGCTGAAGACAGCAGTGATCTTTGGCGCAGACGCAGTGTATATAGGCGGTGAGGCCTTTGGCCTGCGGGCAAAGGCGAAAAACTTTTCCAGAGAGGACATGGCGGAGGGAATCCGGTTCGCCCACGAGCACGGCGTGCGGGTGCATGTGACAGCCAATATCCTGGCCCACAATGACGACCTTCCCGGTGTGCGGGCGTACTTTGAGGAACTTAGGGAAATGAAACCGGATGCCCTCATCATTGCTGATCCGGCAGTCTTTGAGATAGCCAAAGAAGTCTGTCCGGAGATCGAGAGACACATCAGCACCCAGGCCAACAACACCAACTATGGAACCTACAATTTCTGGTGGAAACAGGGCGCTAAGCGGGTGGTGTCCGCCCGGGAGCTTTCTCTTAAGGAGATCAAGGAGATCCGACAGAACATACCGGAGGATATGGAGATCGAGAGCTTTATCCACGGAGCTATGTGTATCTCCTATTCAGGCAGATGCCTCTTAAGCAACTATTTTACCGGAAGAGATGCCAACCAGGGGGCCTGTACTCATCCCTGCCGCTGGAAATATTCCATTGTGGAGGAGACAAGGCCCGGGGAGTACATGCCTGTCTATGAAAATGAGAGAGGTACGTTTATCTTCAACTCCAAGGATCTGTGCATGATCCAGCACATTCCCGAGCTCATCGATGCAGGCATCGACAGCTTTAAGATTGAGGGAAGGATGAAGACCGCACTCTACGTGGCCACAGTGGCCCGGACCTACCGGAAGGCCATAGACGATTACCTGGAGGATCCGGCCCTCTACGAGAAAAATATGCCCTGGTATCTGGATCAGATATCCAACTGTACCTACCGCCAGTTCACAACGGGATTTTATTTTGGGAAGCCGGATGAGAGTGCCCAGATCTACGACAATAATACCTATGCTAAGGACTACACCTATCTGGGTATCATTGGCAGCGAGAAAGACGGGCTTTACCAGATCGAGCAGAGAAATAAATTTTCTGTGGGTGAGCAGATCGAGATCATGAAGCCGGACGGCAGAAATGTGGAAGTGACGGTGCGCCGGATCGTAAATGAGGACGGACAGGAGCAGGAGAGCGCGCCCCACGCAAAACAGACCATCTATGTGGATTTGGGAGCTGAGGCAGATCTTTATGACATCTTGAGAAGAAAAGAAGAAGCATAACAGACAAAATAGCTGCGGGAGTTTAAAAATAGTCCCGCAGCTTTTCTATTGCGCTTTTTTCAATCCTTGAGACATAAGAACGGGAGATCCCAAGTTCCTTGGCAATCTCCCGCTGTGTAAATTCATCTCCATTGTAGAGACCATACCGCATTTTCAGAACAATCCGTTCCCGGGGAGAGAGAACGGTTTCTATCCTGGAATAGAGGAGCCGGACATCATCGCTGAGTGCGACTTTTTCATGGGCATCATCTGTGTCTGACTCGATGATGTCAAAGAGCTGTATTTCATTTCCCTCCCGATCCGTACCGATGGGCTCATAGAGGGACACATCCCGGGCAGACTTCTTCCTGGTGCGCAGGTACATGAGAACTTCGTTTTCTATACATCTTGCGGCGTAGGTTCCAAGCCGCACAGCCTTGTCAGGGTTGAAGGTCACCACTCCCTTGATGAGGCCGATTGTCCCGATAGAGAGAAGATCCTCCGTCTCCTCGTCCATGGACTGATATTTTCGGACAATATGTGCCACAAGACGCATGTTCCGCTCGATCAGAATGTGCTTCGCTTCCTGGTCACCTTCCGTATATTTCTGCAGGTAATATTGCTCTTCGGCCGCTGTCAGTGGTTGGGGAAAGGATTTCAAATGAAGCACCTCTCTGGCGTGGTTAATTACAGTCTATGTCAAAAAGAGGTGTTTTGTGCTTTTCCAAAAGGAAGAAGAAAATTATTGTTGGACTGGAGCGTGGCGGGAGATTATTATCAGCTTTAAACAACAGTGTTATCTAAGGAGATATCAGAGGGAAAATGGACATTTTTTCTGATATCTCCTTTAAAAAGCAAAAAATGCTTGATAAGTCTACGTAATGAGCGTATACTAAACATACTTTCTTAGATTCACTTTATTATCAGTTCATTGTTTTGATGATCTTTTATTACAGGGCATATCGCCCGGACGATTTCAAAAGGAAACAGGCATACAACAGTAAAATGCAGTACAGGAGACAAAGGAGGAGTGCCTATGAGTCTTGGTATGGTCTATTCTGCGGCCCTTCACGGCATGGAGGTGAAATTCATCTGCGTGGAGGCGGACCTGAGCAATGGCCTGCCCATGTTCCATATGGTGGGCTATCTGTCCTCGGAGGTAAAGGAGGCAGGGGAGCGGGTGCGCACGGCAATCCGCAACAGCGGTCTGGAGATCCCGGTGAAGAAGACAGTGATTAACCTGTCTCCCGGCAGCGTGAGAAAGAGAGGGGCTTCCTTTGACCTGCCCATTGCCCTGGCTATCCTGGCGTCCCAGAACCTGGTCAGGCAGGAGGCGCTGGAGCGTGTGCTGGCGGTGGGAGAGCTGGGGCTGGACGGCAGCATCCGGGATGTGCCAGGTGTCCTGCCCATTGTGTGGGAGGCGAGAAAGCAGGGATACCGGCTGTGCATTGTGCCGGCGGGCAATGAGGCGGAGGCAGCCCTTGTGGAGGGGGTCCCTGTGCTGGCAGCAGGCAGCCTGGCCCAGCTTCTGGAGCTGTTGGAGGGGAAAACGCGGCCGTCTGGAGGAAAGAGGACAGCCGTCCAGGCGGGGAAGTGCGCAGAGACCGCGTTTGTGGGAGATTTTCAGGAGGTGAGAGGACAGGCTACTGTGAAGAGGGCGGCGGAGATCGCTGTGGCAGGCGGCCACAATTTTCTCATGGTGGGCCCGCCGGGCAGCGGGAAATCCATGATCGCCAGACGGATCCCTACGATACTGCCGCCACTTGAGATGGAGGAGGCGCTGGAGATCACGAAGATATACAGTGTCCAGGGGATGCTAGAAAAGGATACGCCGCTCATACGGCACCGGCCATTTCGGGAAGTGCACCACACAGTCACAAAGGCGGCCCTCATAGGCGGCGGACTGATCCCGGCTCCGGGGGAGATCTCCCTGGCTCATAAAGGAGTTCTCTTCCTGGATGAGCTGACAGAATTCTCCCGCCCTGTGCTGGAGGTGCTGCGCCAGCCTCTGGAGGAGAAGAGGATACGTCTCACCAGAAAACAGGGAGTGTACGAGTTCCCGGCGGACTTTATGCTGGCAGCGGCCATGAACCCGTGCCCCTGCGGTTACTATCCGGATGCGGGCAGGTGCACTTGTACGCCTGCCAGCATCAGCCAGTATCTGGGCAAGATCAGCCAGCCCTTTCTTAGCCGCATCGATATCTGCATGGACACCCCCGCTGTGGAGTACAGGAACCTGCAGGGAAGTGCCGGGGAGGAGACATCGGAAAAAATACGACAGAGAGTGTGCCTGGCGAGAGAGAGGCAGCTTTGGCGGTACAGAGCGGAGCCGTGGAAGACAAACGCCTCGCTTCCAGCCAAAAAGATACCGGAATACTGTGCCCTGGGAGACAAAGAGGAGGTCATCATGGAGCATGCCTTCAAGAAGATGGGCCTTACCGCCAGGACCTACCACAAAGTGCTGAAAGTGGCAAGAACTATTGCGGATCTTGACGGAAAAGATAAGATCCAGTCCTGCCATCTGGCGGAGGCCATCGGCTATCGGCTGCCGGATACAAAATACTGGGGCAATCTGTGCTGACAGAGACTGAGAAGGCAAAAGGAGGAGAGTGTGCAATGAAGTATGAATACTGGCTTTCCTGTATCCGTCCTCTGGCAGGGAAGAAAAAGGAGCAGCTCAGGAGCAGTGTGGGGAGCGCCAGAGATGTATATTATATAGAAGAAAAAAAGCTCCGGGAGATGGCTTTTCTGACAGAAAAAGACAGGGAGACCATCCGGAACTTCCAGAAAAAAGGAGATCTGGAGACAGAATATGAAAGGCTGCTGGAGCGAGGAATCCGTCTTGTAGCCTGTCATGATCCGGCTTATCCAAGGCGCTTGAAAAGGTCTGCCGGGTATCCCTACGCTCTCTTTGTGAAAGGCCGTCTGCCCGACGATGACAGGCTCTCCGTGGCCATCGTGGGGGCCAGGCAGTGCAGCGCCTACGGGGAGAGGCAGGCGCTGCGCTTTGCAGAGTATCTGGCAGGTCGGGGCGTCCAAATCATAAGCGGCATGGCCAGAGGGATTGATGGCGCGGCAGGAAGAGGAGCCATAAATGGAGGGGGCGACACATATGCTGTACTGGGGTCCGGAGTGGATGTGTGCTATCCTGCGCAGAACAGGGGACTCTACGCGGATATTACGAACAGGGGAGGCATTCTGTCTGAGCAGCTCCCGGGAACAGCCCCCAGGAAGGAGCATTTCCCCGCCAGGAACAGGATCATCAGCGGGCTTGCGGACGCTGTCCTTGTGATGGAGGCCAGGGAGCGCAGCGGTTCCCTGATTACGGCGGACATGGCCCTGGAGCAGGGGCGGGATGTGTATGCCCTGCCTGGGCCTGTGGACAGTCCTCTTAGCAAAGGCTGCAACCGGCTGATCCGGCAGGGGGCGGGGATCCTTCTTGGCCCCGAGGAACTGCTGGAGGAGATGGTCAGTGAACCCGCCCTGGCGGCTCTTCTGCCGGGCGAAAGGGAGGGACAAAGGGAATGTGAAAAATCAGACAAAAATAAAAAAGTGCTTGAAAGTGCCGAAAATATAGTGTATAGTTGCCTTGGTCTGTATCCCAGAGACACCAGTTCGCTGCTGGAAGAGACAGGACTTTCGCCGGCAGCCCTCATGGAGACGCTGGTCGCTCTGCAAATCAGGGGATACATTAAGGAAATTTCAAAAGGCTACTATATCCGGACCAGCTGAGCGGAGGGATATAGGCAGCAAGAGGTATTGGAGGAAGAAAATAGAAATGGCTCATTATCTTGTAATCGTGGAGTCTCCTGCAAAAGTGAAGACGATCAAAAAATTCCTGGGAAGCAATTATACAGTGATGGCTTCCAACGGGCATGTGCGGGACCTGCCCAAAAGCCAGCTCGGAATTGACGTAGAGCATGACTTTGAGCCCAAATATATTACAATACGCGGGAAAGGAGAGATCCTTGCAAGCCTTCGGAAGGAAGTCAAGAAGGCTGACAAGGTGTATCTGGCAACTGACCCGGACCGAGAGGGGGAGGCCATCTCCTGGCATCTGTGCAAAGCCCTGAAGCTGGAGGACAAGAAAACCTACCGCATCAGCTTTAATGAGATTACCAAGAATGCGGTGAAGGCATCCATCAAGAACGCCCGCGAGATCGATATGGATCTGGTAGATGCCCAGCAGGCCCGCCGGGCCCTGGACAGGATCGTGGGGTACGAGATCAGCCCTCTTCTGTGGGCTAAGGTCAAGAGGGGCTTAAGCGCCGGACGTGTCCAGTCTGTAGCTCTGCGTATCATTGCGGACCGGGAGGATGAGATCAACGCGTTCATACCGGAGGAGTACTGGACCTTGGAGGCTATCCTGAATGTAAAAGGGGAGAAGAAACCCCTCCGGGCCAAATTCTACGGCACAGAAAAAGAGAAGATGACCATCCGTTCCAGGGAGGAGCTGGATAAGATCCTGAATGATCTGGAAGGTGCGTCCTACAGCGTGGAAGAGGTGAAAAAGGGCGAGCGGTACAAGAAGGCGCCAGTGCCCTTCACCACCAGTACCATGCAGCAGGAGGCGTCCAAGGTCCTGAACTTTGCCACCCAGAAGACCATGCGGATCGCCCAGCAGCTCTACGAGGGAATTGATATCAAGGGCAACGGCACAGTAGGTCTGATCACCTACCTGCGTACAGACTCCACTCGCGTGTCCGATGAAGCGGAGAGCAGTGTCCGCGAGTTCATAGGAAAAAGCTACGGGGAGCAGTTTGTGGCCACCGGCACAGCAAAGCAGTCTGACAATAAGAAGATCCAGGATGCCCACGAGGCCATCCGCCCCACAGATGTGACCAGGACGCCGGCAGCTATGAAGGACTCTCTGACAAGGGACCAGTTCCGCCTGTATCAGCTGATCTGGAAGCGTTTTGTGGCAAGCCGCATGCAGCCTGCAAAATACGAGACCACTTCTGTGAAGATAGATGCGGATGACTACCGCTTTACAGTGGCAGCCTCTAAGGTCGTATTTGAGGGCTTCCGCACCGTGTACACAGAGTCCGATGAGGAGAAGGAAGAGGCCAATGTACTCCTGAAAGGGCTGGATGAGAATTCGGTCCTCACCAAGAAGGAGTTTGATACAAAACAGCATTTCACACAGCCGCCGGCACACTACACAGAAGCGGCGCTGGTAAAGACGCTGGAGGAGCTTGGGATCGGACGCCCAAGTACCTACGCTCCGACTATCTCCACCATCATTGCCAGAAGATATGTGGCAAAGGAGAACAAAAATCTGTATCTGACAGAGCTTGGAGAAGTGGTAAACAATATCATGAAGCAGTCTTTCCCGGCCATTGTGGATGTGAACTTCACAGCCAACATGGAAGGACTTCTGGACAAAGTGGCAGAGGGGAAAGTAGAGTGGAAGTCTGTTATCGAGAACTTCTACCCGGATCTTGACGAGGCGGTGAAGACAGCGGAAAAAGAGCTGGAGACTGTGAAGATCGAGGATGAAGTCACAGACGTGATCTGCGAAGAGTGCGGCCGCAACATGGTTGTCAAGTACGGCCCCCACGGCAAGTTCCTGGCCTGTCCAGGGTTCCCGGAGTGCCGCAACACAAAACCGTACCTTGAGAAGATAGGCGTCAAATGTCCGCAGTGCGGCAAGGACATTGTGATCCGCAAGACCAAGAAGGGCAGAAGGTACTATGGATGTGAGGACAATCCGGAATGTGATTTTATGTCCTGGCAGAAGCCGTCGGAAAAGAAATGCCCGAAATGTGGCGGATACATGGTGGAAAAAGGCAGCAAACTCGTCTGTATGAATGCGGAATGCGGATATAATGAAAACAAAAAGGAAAATTCATAGAAATTATTCATAAAAAACGCGCATAAATTAACAGAGGATTGTTGATATTTCCAGAATTGTATGATAATATATTCAACAAAGGATGGAGGTTGCGTATGAGTGTACAATTATTAGATAAAACAAGAAAAATCAATAAATTACTGCACAACAATAACTCCAGCAAGGTTGTCTTTAATGATATCTGTGAGGTGCTGACAGAAATCCTGGATTCCAATGTCCTGGTTATCAGCAAGAAGGGGAAAGTGCTTGGTGTCAGCAGGTGCAGTGGTGTAGGTGTGATCACGGAACTGATCAAAGGAGAGGTTGGATGCCACATAGACGAGATGCTCAATGAGCGTCTGCTGAACATCCTTTCCACAAAAGAGAATGTCAATCTGGAGACGCTGGGATTTTCCCAGGAGACAGCCAAGGGCTATCAGGCGATCGTCACCCCCATCGAGATTGCGGGAGAGAGACTGGGAACTCTGTTTATCTACAAACAGGGCGAATACTATGAGATTGACGATATCATTTTAAGTGAATATGGAACGATGATCGTAGGATTGGAGATGCTCAGGTCCGTCAATGAAGAAAATGCGGAGGAGACCCGCAAAGAACACATTGTCCAGTCAGCTATCAGCACACTGTCATTCTCAGAGCTGGAAGCCATCATCCATATCTTTGATGAACTGGAAGGCACGGAGGGCATACTGGTTGCCAGCAAGATCGCTGACCGCGTGGGAATTACAAGATCTGTTATTGTAAATGCGCTGCGCAAGTTCGAGAGTGCCGGCGTGATCGAGTCCAGATCATCCGGTATGAAGGGAACATACATTAAAGTAGTCAATGACTACGTATTTACAGAGCTGGAAAAGATCAAAGCTGAGAGAAATAAGTAGAAAACTGCAGAACAAACGAGAAAGAGAAAGGGTATCGGGAAACTGATGCCCTTCTTTTCGGAAGGAGGCTGTTATGTACGAGGGAAGCACTGCAATACTGAAGATGCTCCATGTCTATCTGGAGGGAGAGCTGATGGACGAAAACGAGTACAGGTGCAGGATCACAGAGTATGATCCGGAGAGAGAATATATGTATATGACACTGGAAGAGGGGGATCTGACAGGCATTTCCCTGGATGCGGAGTACGACTGCCGGATCTGCGAGGAAGATGTCAGCTGCCAGGGGTCCGTCAGGGAGCGGTATTTCGACAAAGAAGGGAGCCGGCTCGTCTTTTCTGTGGAAAACGGATTTTATAAAAATAATCTAAACTAAAATAAAGTGTGTTGACAAAATAAAAAGAGAGTGCTATTTTATTACTAGAGTTTATTAGCACTCTCTTTTTAAGAGTGCTGACAAATATATATTTTATATATTGATAGCTTAAAGGAGGAACCATTCATGAAATTAGTACCATTGGGAGACAGAGTTGTATTAAAACAGTTAGTTGCTGAAGAGACGACAAAGTCCGGTATCGTTCTGCCGGGACAGTCCAAAGAGAAACCGCAGCAGGCAGAAGTGATCGCAGTAGGTCCTGGCGGAGTGGTAGACGGTAAGGAAGTAGAGATGCACGTGAAGGAAGGACAGCAGGTTATCTACTCCAAATACGCCGGAACAGAAGTGGAACTGGACGAGGAAAGCTACATCATCGTAAGACAGAGCGATATCCTTGCAGTGATCGAGTAGAAAGCGGCATATCATACAGAATATAAGCATAGAAACTTAAATCGGAAAAACAGGAGGATTGATTATCATGGCAAAGGAAATCAAATACGGAGCAGACGCCAGGGCAGCGCTGGAGTCAGGCGTAAACCAGCTGGCAGATACAGTAAGAGTGACACTTGGACCTAAAGGAAGAAATGTTGTCCTCGACAAATCGTTCGGCGCACCTCTTATCACAAACGACGGTGTGACCATCGCAAAAGAGATCGAGCTGGAGGACGCTTTTGAGAATATGGGCGCACAGCTCATCCGTGAGGTTGCCTCCAAGACAAATGATGTGGCTGGTGATGGTACTACAACAGCTACTGTACTTGCGCAGGCGATGGTACACGAGGGGATGAAGAACCTGGCAGCAGGAGCCAACCCCATCGTGCTGAGAAAAGGTATGAAGAAAGCTACAGATAAAGCGGTAGAGGCCATCCAGGGCATGAGCAGCAAAGTAACAGGCAGAGATCAGATCGCAAGAGTAGCAGCTATTTCAGCCAGCGACGACGAAGTAGGCGAGATGGTAGCAGAGGCTATGGAGAAGGTTTCCAACGACGGTGTTATCACTATCGAGGAGTCCAAGACAATGAAGACAGAGCTGGATCTGGTAGAAGGTATGCAGTTCGACCGTGGATATGTATCTGCTTACATGTGCACAGACATGGATAAGATGGAGGCTAATCTGGAAGATCCATACATCCTTATCACAGACAAGAAGATTTCCAACATCCAGGAAATCCTTCCGCTGCTTGAGCAGGTTGTGCAGGCAGGTGCAAGACTCCTCATCATCGCTGAGGACGTGGAGGGCGAGGCTCTCACAACACTGATCGTAAACAAACTGCGCGGTACATTCAACGTGGTAGCTGTCAAAGCTCCCGGATATGGCGACAGAAGAAAAGCCATGCTGGAAGACATCGCTATCCTGACAGGCGGACAGGTGATCTCTGACGAGCTTGGACTGGATCTGAAAGAGACAACACTGGATCAGCTTGGACGTGCAAAATCCGTAAAAGTTCAGAAAGAGAATACAGTCATTGTAGACGGACTTGGAGAGAAAGACGCTATCCAGGCACGTATCGCTCAGATCAAAGCACAGATCGAGGAGACAACATCTGACTTTGACAGAGAGAAATTACAGGAGAGACTTGCCAAACTGGCAGGCGGCGTTGCAGTCATCCGTGTGGGAGCTGCCACAGAGACAGAGATGAAAGAGGCAAAACTCCGCATGGAGGACGCTCTTGCAGCTACAAGGGCAGCCGTTGAGGAAGGTATCATCGCAGGCGGCGGTTCCGCATACATCCACGCTTCCAAGGAAGTGGCAAAACTTGCTGACACGCTGGAAGGTGACGAGAAGACAGGTGCAAACGTAGTGCTGAAAGCTCTGGAGGCTCCTCTGTTCCACATCGTTGCCAACGCCGGACTGGAAGGCGCTGTCATCATCAACAAAGTAAGAGAGTCCGAGCCTGGACAGGGATTCGACGCATACAAAGAGGAGTATGTGGACATGGTGAAAGCCGGAATCCTGGATCCTGCAAAGGTTACAAGAAGCGCTCTGCAGAATGCTACAAGCGTGGCATCTACACTGCTGACAACAGAGTCTGTTGTTGCAAACATCAAAGAAGAGGCTCCTGCAGCACCGGCAGGCGGCGGAATGGGAATGATGTAATCTCTTCCCCTCTTGAAAGAAATATGAAAATTTAGAAAACTCCCTTAGGGGAGTTTTCTTTTTGCATTTGGATGTGCTATAATGTCCACAGGTATATTCTGCCTGAGAAACTGACATTGGAGGAAGAAAGATGGGTGACTTCTATACAGAACAATTGATCAAAAAGAAGACCGACGGAAAGGATATAGCGATAAAAATTCTGCTGATCGTGCTGACAGTAATCAGCTTTTTTATCGCTTTTTTATTGCCCCTTTTAATTCTTGTGCCCATACTGTTCATCGTGGCCGACGTATTTCTGTTCAGAAGGATGGATGTGGAGTATGAATACATCTACATCAATGGGGATCTGGATATCGACAAGGTGATGCACAAGGAGCGCAGAAAGCACATGCTCTCTGTAAATGTGAAAGATGTGGAGATGCTTGCTCCGGAGGGAGCCTTCCAGCTGCAGTCCTACAAAGCAGGAAAGATCTATGATTACAGCAGCGGCATTCCCTCTGCCCCGAATCGCTATGTACTTGTATTTACAAGATCCGGGGAGACATTCAAGGTACTTTTTGAGCCAAACAGTGATCTGGTGGAGGGATTTTTCCTCATGGCTCCGAGAAAAGTAGTTCGGAAATAATCGGAATAATACGGGAAAAGTTGTTGACAAAGACGGCTGTCTTTGGGTATGATAGCAGTTAAACATAACAAAAGAAAGTGAGGAATAAACGATGGGTAAAATTATCGGAGAGGGAATTACATTTGACGATGTACTGTTAGTGCCTGGATATTCAGAGGTGATTCCGAATCAGGTAGATCTGTCAACATATCTGACAAAGAAGATCAAACTGAATATCCCCATGATGAGTGCCGGCATGGACACAGTCACAGAGCACCGCATGGCCATCGCCATGGCTCGCCAGGGTGGTATCGGTATTATTCATAAAAATATGTCTATTGAACAGCAGGCGGAAGAGGTGGACAAGGTAAAGCGTTCAGAGAACGGTGTTATCACTGATCCATTCTATCTTTCCCCGGAAAATACACTGGCAGACGCCAATGAGCTGATGGGCAAATTCCGGATTTCCGGTGTCCCGATCACCGAGGGCAGAAAGCTGGTAGGTATCATTACCAACCGTGACCTGAAGTTTGAGGAAGATTTTACAAAGAAGATCAAGGAATCTATGACATCTGAGGGACTGATCACTGCAAAAGAGGGGATCACCCTGGAGGAAGCCAAGAAGATCCTTGCCAAGGCCAGAAAAGAGAAATTACCCATTGTTGATGATGATTTTAACCTGAAAGGCCTGATCACCATCAAAGATATAGAGAAGCAGATCAAATATCCGCTGTCTGCCAAGGACGGACAGGGACGCCTTCTGTGCGGCGCTGCCCTTGGAATTACAGCTAACTGCCTCGAGAGAGCGCAGGAGCTTGTGAACGCCAAAGTAGACGTTGTGGTGCTAGACTCTGCCCATGGACACTCTGCAAACGTGCTGCACACCATTGACATGGTTAAGAGCAAATTCCCGGATCTGCAGGTTATTGCAGGTAACGTGGCAACAGGCGCAGCTGCTGAGGCGCTCATCAAGGCCGGCGCTGACGCTGTCAAAGTCGGTATCGGACCTGGATCCATCTGTACCACACGTATCGTGGCCGGTATCGGTGTGCCTCAGATCACAGCGGTTATGGACTGCTATGAGGTGGCGGACAAGTACGGCATCCCGATCATTGCCGATGGAGGTATCAAGTACTCCGGCGACATGACAAAGGCCATTGCCGCAGGCGCCAATGTATGTATGATGGGAAGCATCTTTGCAGGATGTGACGAGAGCCCGGGAACTTTTGAGCTGTTCCAGGGAAGAAAATACAAAGTATACAGGGGCATGGGATCCATTGCAGCCATGGAGAACGGAAGCAAGGACCGCTACTTCCAGGAGAACGCCAAGAAGCTTGTTCCCGAGGGCGTAGAGGGCCGTGTGGCATACAAGGGAACCGTGGAAGATACGGTATTCCAGCTCATGGGCGGACTCCGGTCCGGTATGGGATACTGCGGAACATCTACCATTGAAGAGCTGAAGACAAATGCACGCTTCATCAAGATCTCAGCAGCATCCTTAAAGGAGAGCCATCCCCATGATATCCATATCACGAAGGAAGCTCCCAACTACAGCGTGGACGAATAAAATAAAAATAATTATAAAATTTCAGGACGAAGCCTGCCCTCTGGGCGGGCTTCTGACAGATAGGGGGAAAGGACCATGACAGAGACATTTGGGAAGACATCCGCAGGGTGGGAGACTGCTCTGTACACACTTGAAAACAAAAACGGCATGCAGATCGCGGTTGCAGATTACGGCGCCACCCTGGTAAAGGTGCTTGTGCCAGATCGGGAAGGAAAGCTAGCCGACGTTGTTCTTGGCTATGACGATGCGGCCGGATATGAAACCGGAGACAAATTTTTCGGAGCTATCGTAGGAAGAGTGGCTAACCGCATTGGCGGCGCCTCCTTTGAGCTGAATGGCAGGACCTTCCAGCTGGACAAAAATGACAATGGAAACAATCTCCACAGCGGCATGGACTTCTTCAGCAAGCGGATGTGGAAGGTGGAAGAGTACGGGAAGGATCACATCGTGCTGAGCCTTCACAGCCCGGACGGAGATCAGGGATACCCGGGAGAAGTGGATATCACAGTCACCTACACCCTGACAGAGGACAATGAGGTGAAGATCCACTATCACGCTGTGCCAAAGGCGGACACACTTCTCAATATGACCAATCACAGCTATTTTAATCTTGCAGGCCAGAGCTCCGGCACCATCCTGGACCAGGAGGTGTGGATCGACGCGGACGCCTACACAGAGGCGGACGCCCAGTCCATCCCCACAGGAGAGATCACACCGGTGGAGGGAACTCCCATGGATTTCCGGGAGGGCAAAGAGATTGGCAGGGATATAGAGGAAGATTATCAGGCTCTGAAGTTCGGAGGCGGCTACGACCACAACTGGGCGCTGAACGGGACCGGTTTCCGGAAGGTGGCCAGCCTGAGCTGCGGACAGAGCGGCATATCCATGGAAGTGAACACAGACCTTCCGGGCATGCAGCTCTACTGCGGCAATTTCCTTGCGGGAGATGTGGGAAAAGGCGGCTGCGCTTACGGAAAGAGGAGCGGTGTCTGCTTTGAGACACAGTATTTCCCGGACGCTGTGCACAAAGAAAATTTTGCCGGACCGGTGGTGAAAGCCGGGGAGACATACGACACCACGACCAGCTATAAATTTATATCCGGCAGATAAAATTTATAAAATCATAAGTAAGTCTTCACATTTTCTTTCTCTGAATATGATAGAATAAGCAGGTAGAAAAGTTGGAGATCGTGTAATGAGCAGCAGAACCCGAAGAATAAAGAAGAGAAAGACAAAAGTACAGCATCAGAGACAGATGAAAAAATACTGGAAGGCAGGGCTGATCATTCTGACAGCCCTGCTTGCCGTTCTGGCGGTTGTCCGGGTAGTCCGCCCCCAGTGGCTGGGCGGCGGATACATAGAGTATGAAAATGAAAAGGTGGATGCATCCAAGCCGAACATAGACGTGGAGCTATTGACAGTCAATCCCTACTCCAGGCCGGGGGACGCCACCGGGCGGATCAACGGGATCGTAATCCACTATACAGCCAACCCGGGCTCCACTGCCATGGATAACCGGAACTATTTTGAGGGGCTGAAGGACAGCCATGAGACCCAGGCCAGCAGCAATTTTATTGTGGGACTGGAGGGGGAGATCGTCCAGTGCGTTCCCACCTGGGAGGAGGCCTATGCGTCCAACAGTCGGAACCTTGACACGGTATCCATCGAGTGCTGCCATCCGGATGAGACTGGGAAATTTAACGATAAGACCTATCAATCTATGGTGGAATTATGTGCTTGGCTGTGCCTGAAGTTCGATTTAGATGGGAATGACGTGATACGTCACTATGATGTGACTGGCAAGGATTGTCCAAAGTATTTCGTGGAAAATGAGAAGGCATGGGAGCAATTCAGGAAGGATGTAGGAAAGCAGCTGGATAGACTTAAATAAAAGTTATATAGAAGATTCGAAAAACAGCATGGGCAATTTCCCATGCTGTTTTTCGATTGCTGCTTTCCTAGTCCAGATATCCAAGCCTTTCCAGCGTATTCAATACCAGGTGACGGCCGGCGTCCGTTC
>OGXL01001124.1_pt1 | contig 22835 bp, 17 predicted proteins | sample 1576311 | NCBI WGS metagenome assembly OGXL01 (sample SAMEA3541564, study PRJEB24748) | human gut metagenome | biome: human gut; feature: human-associated habitat; material: faeces | place: China | collected 2012 | reverse complement strand
GCCGCCCCCGTCGGGGAGGCCGGGGAGGGCTGGTGCAGATATTCAACAGCGGATTGAACCCTCTGCTGCGCGGAAGCGGGCGTACCGTCGCCGCAATGGCCATCATGATTTTCAGCCTGCTGTGCAACATCCTGCTGGACTGGCTGTTCATCGCCGTATTCGCCTGGGGCATGCGCGGCGCGGCGCTGGCCACCGTAACGGCGCAGGGCCTTTCGGCGCTGGCCGCACTGCTGTGCCTGCTTATGAACAAAAACGCTCCCGTCCACGCGCGCCAGTTTTGCCCCGATCCGCGCCTGTGCAAAAAACTGCTTACGGTGGGCGTTTCTCCGTTTGGGCTTTCCATGTCCGCCAGTGTGCTCATCATGCTCAACAACTGGCAGTGCATCCGTTACGGCGGCGCGGGCGCTGTTGCTACCTACGCCATCCTCAGTTATGTACTGGGGGCGCTGCAGCCGCTTTTGTCCGGTATCGGCGAGGGCATCCAGCCGCTGGTGAGCTTCTGCCACGGTGCGGGCGACCTTGCGGCCCAGCATCATTTACAGCGCCGCGCGCTGCGTTTACTGCTGGCGGTGGCCGCAGTGCTGTGCGCAGGCACATTCCTTGCTCGGGAACAGCTGCCGCTGCTGTTTGGCGCTTCGTCCGAGACCGCCCGGGAAAGCGTTCCCGCCCTGTTGTTTGCCGTCGCCTCGCTGCCTCTTTGGGGCGTGGTGCGCCTGTACGCCTCCTGCTTTTACGCCACCGGGCAGACGCGCCGCAGCCTGTTCTTTATTTTTGGCGATCCGCTTGGCGCAAGCCCCCTGTTTCTGTTCCTTCTGCCGCCGATGCTGGGCGTGAACGGCATCTGGGCCGCGGCTCCCGCAGCACAGGCGCTGCTGTTCCTCTGCCTGCTGGGCATGTTCCGCCAGGATGGCCGCCGCAGCGTGCAGCGCACCTGAAAACGCCGTTTTCCCACGGGCCTCCGGCCTGTGCAACCACCGGTTGACACATTGCCCGGCGCCGGTTGGTGGCGCGCAACCGCCCGGCGGGGTATGCTGGAAGCACCCCGGAGCGCACCAGGCCCCGGCAACAAAACAGTGAGGTGCAGTGATATGATTTTTGCGGATAAGGTCGTCCAGCTTCGAAAAAAAAGCGGCTGGTCGCAGGAGGAGCTTGCGGAAAAACTGAATGTAACACGGCAGTCCGTCTCCAAATGGGAGGGCGCACAATCCATTCCCGACCTTGAAAAGATCTTGCAGCTGGCGCAGATCTTCGGCGTCAGCACAGACTATCTGCTGAAAGACGAGCTGGCGGAAGCCGAATACACGAAATCCGATGATTCCTCCTCGGTGCGCCGCGTCTCCATGGAGGAGGCCAACGCTTTTCTTCAGGTGAAGCAGGCTACGGCCGGACGCATCGCCTTTGCCACTTTTTTATGCATCCTCTCCCCCATCTGCCTGTTCCTGTTGGCTGCCGCCAGCGAGACGGGCATGCTGCCCATCCGTGAAAATCTGGCCGGCGGCGCGGGGATGATCGTGATGCTCCTGCTCGTCGCAGTTGCTGTGGCGATGTTCATCTCCTGCGGCGGCATGACGAGCCCTTATGCCTATCTGGAGGCCGAAGTGTTTGAAACGGAATACGGTGTATCCGGCATGGTGCGGGAACGCCAACGTCAGTACCGCAGCACCTACACGCGGTACAATGTTTTGGGCGCCTGCCTGTGTATCCTTTCTGCCATTCCTTTGTTCGGCGGCGCGTTCCTCTCGGAAAACGGGCTTTTTCTTGTGGGCATGCTCTCCGTCATGCTGCTCCTAATCGGCCTCGGGGTGATTTTTTTCATCGTGGGCGGCGTCAACTGGGCCAGCATGGAAAAGCTGCTTCAGGAGGGCGATTATACGCGGACAAAAAAGAAAACCAGCTCTATCACCGGCGTGGTGAGCACCGTGTACTGGTGCGTGGCAGCAGCCGTGTACCTGGCATGCAGCCTCCCTGGCCATTCCTGGCGGGAAAGCTGGGTCATATGGCCTGTGGCGGGCGTGCTGTTTGCGGCGGTGATGGCCGTATGCAGCGCATTGGCCGGGCGAAAAAAGTAAAAAGGACGCATCAGAAAAGGGAAAGCGGCAGATTCCGCTTTCCCTTTCTTTCATTGCTTCACCGTTTCAGGCTGCGCTCCGCTTTCAGCAGATGGCTCTCGTAACCTTCTATCTTTTTGTCCAGCCTGTCCAATACGGCCTGCATCTCGCCGATGCGCGCAGCCAGTTGGCGGCGCTGTTCCATCAGCAGCTCTTTGCGCGCGGGAATGGTCTCGTCTCCCTGCCCGAACAGGCCCACATATTCAATCAGCGTCTCCACGGGAAGTCCTGCGCTGCGCATACATTTGATGAAATTCACCCAGTTGCAGTCCTCTTCGGTATAATCGCGGATACCGCTCTTTGTGCGCCCCACCGGGGGCAGCAGGCCGATGCGCTCATAATACCGCAGTGTATCCGCTGAGACGCCGTATTTCTGGCTTACCTGTGCAATCGTCATATCACAAATACTCCTTTTATCCCGGCGCGCTCCGCCGCCGTTCTGTTCTTCAAAAGCCGGCCTTTGCCGCACACTATGCGCCGAAGGTCTCCTCTGCCCGGCGCATGTTTTCCACCGCGTCCACGCCGAAAGGGCAGCGCTTGCTGCATGCGCCGCAGGCGATACATTCGCCCGCCTTATGGGCCAGCGCCGCATAATGCTCGCGCACCGTCTCCGGCACCATGCCCTGGGCACGGGCCAGGTTCAGGAATTTGGTGACGCTTGCAACGTCGATCCCCTTTGGACACGGGGCGCAGTGGCCGCAGTACATGCAGTGTCCCCTCCAGCTTATTTTCGGGAAAGTCGCCAGCGCAGCAGCGTAATCCCGCGCGCTGTCCGGTGCCGTCTCATAAGCCAGGCTGGCCGCAAGCTCGGCGGACGTGTGCACGCCGGACATCACGCTGGCCACGGCGGGCCGCGTGAGCGCATAGTGGATGCACTGCTCCACCGTCAGCGCAACGCCCGCCGGGGAATCCGCCTTCAGCAGGTCTCCCCCGCCGAAGGCCTTCATCACCGTGATGCCCACACCCAGGCGCTGGCAGGTCTCGTACAGGCGCTCCCGCGCAGGGTCCATATTCACCAGCATGCCCGCATAGCTTTCCTCCGCCCACAGAGCCTCGCAATTCTCTCCCGCGGGCTGCAAATCATAGCAGGGGTTGACGCTGAACATCAGCACCTCCACAAGGCCGCTTTCCACAGCCGCCAGCGCCACCTCCGGGTTGTGGCTGCTCAGGCCGATGCACCGGATGCGCCCCGCGCGCTTTTGCTCCAGCGCATAGCGCATCACCTCGCCGTTTGCCACAGTGTTCCATGTGTCCATGGTATCCACATAATGGATCATTCCCACGTCTGCAAGAGTTTCCATTCCATTTTCTACTGCCAGATGTTTGATTTCGGCAGTGGAAGCATCTTTTGCTATAGCGTCTTTCATTTCTGTGTTGATTTCCATCATCTCATAGACACCGATTCTGCCCTTATATCCTGTATTGGCACACATTGGGCAGCCCTTTGCTTCAAAAATCATCGTCTCATCCAAATCATCCAGATTCAGAAGCTTGCGCTCATATTCAGTCGGCTTATGCGGCTGTTTACAGTTCGGACAAAGTCTCCGCACCAGACGCTGGGCAATTACACCAATTACGGAATCCGCAAGGAGGTATCCCTCTACGCCCATATTTAACATTCGGGTAATGGTTCCTGCCGCACTGTTGGTATGCAGGGTACTTACTACCAGATGTCCAGTAATAGAAGCCTGTACCGCAATCTCTGCAGTTTCTTCGTCTCGGATCTCTCCAATCATGATAATATCCGGATCCTGTCGCAGGATTGAACGCAGTGCAGATGCAAAGGTCATATCCGCTTTGGCATTTACCTGTACCTGATTGACGCCGTCCAGATTCGCCTCTACCGGGTCTTCTACTGTGATAATATTAATATCCTCTGTATTCAGTTCAGAAAGTGCTGTGTAAAGCGTCGTTGATTTACCACTTCCGGTTGGTCCTGTTACCAAAAGGATTCCATTCGGATGCTTTAACATACGATCAAAGCTTTCCAGCTCCCCCGGGGTAAATCCAAGTTCCCTCTTATCCTTGGTCAGTGCTTTCTTCTGTGCAAGACGAAGTACACACTTCTCTCCATAAACCGTTGGCAGGATTGATACACGGATATCATATTCCACACGATCTACCACAAGGGTAATTCGTCCATCCTGTGGTTTTCTTTTTTCTGATATATCCATGCCGCCAATAATCTTGATACGTGCTGTAATTGCATTCAGAAGCCGGATGTCGTAGCTCGCCTTCTCATATAACACACCATCAATCCTGTAGCGGATTCTTACACGGCTTTCCAATGCTTCTATATGTATATCACTGGCACGCTGTCTTGCTGCCTGCTCAATCATGGCATTTACCAGAAGGACAATCGGGGAATTTGCAATATCTTCATCATTCTCCTTCTCCTGTTCCCTCTGCTCTTCCTGCCGGCGCTCCAGTGCATATGCCTCAGCCACCTTCCTTGCTTCACTGCTTCCATAGAAACGGTCAAGGGTAAGCATAATATCATGGGTTGTGGCAATTACCGGTGCGACCTGCAGATTGGTAATAATAGAAAAATCATCAATTCCACGCATATCCATCGGGTCGGCCATTGCCACACGGACTTCATTCATATTATTCGGTGAAAAGCCAATTGGTACCATGACATATTTTCTCAGAACTGCCACGTCCACCAGCTTTAGCACATTTTCTTCTATCTGTATTCCACTAAGCGAGACTATTTCCAGTCCAAGCTGGCTTGACAGTGCCTTGGCAATATCCGTCTCACTGGTATAACCCAACTCTACCAGAACCTCACCCAGCCGCTTTGTAGTCCCCTTTTTCTTCTCTAATGCATCTGAGAGCTGCTCATCTGTAATAATCTGTTCCTCAATCAGCATATCCCCCAGACGTTTCTTCTGTCTGCTTTCCATTCTCTGCCACTCTCCAAATCATTCTTCACATATCATGATGTGACAAAAATCATCATTATTTTATTATAGCCATTCTTTATATGCTTTTCAACAAAATTTCTATTTTTATTCGCTTTTTTTCGTAATTTTTGTCTATTTTTTTGTGTTTTTAAGTAAAATTCAGGGATAGACAAATGTCTCTTTTGTACAAGAAACACGGTCTATCCCTCATATAGCTTCTATATCAGACATTAAAACAGCTTCCACCGATAAACTCACGGATAATCGAATTGTTATTGATATTATCTGCCGGTACCGGAAGGAAATAATCTAAGAACTTCAGCAGCCGCTTCGCTTCAAGATACTCCGGGCAGTCCCGTTCAATTGCAAACAGCAATGGCTCTGCATACTGTTTCAGCACAGCAAGCTCATAAATTAAAGCTGAATTAAACATTACATCGGCACCTTCCTGAAATGGGAAGATATTCTTTTCTTCTCCCCGCCTTACCGAATCCCACATGGCAATGGTCTCCCTCGCTGATGTAGCCCTGGTTCTTGCATCCCTTACAATTCTCCGGATCAGTCTGCCATCTGTCGTCGGCAGGCAGTTATGTTCATCAATATCCAGCTGGGTCAGCGCACTGATATAAATACGGAATTTGCTTTCCTGCGGCAGAGAGTAGGAAAGCCTGTCATTCAGTCCATGGATGCCTTCAATAACAAGTACATCTTCCTCTCCAAGCTGCATCATTCTGCCTTTTGCTTCCCGTTTTCCGGTTTTAAAATTAAATACCGGCAGTTCCGTTGCATCTCCATTTAAAAGACTTGTCATATCATTATTAAAACGGTCAATATCCAATGCCTCCAGGCATTCGAAATCCAGTTTTCCATCTGCATCTTTCGGTGTCTTATCCCGGTCTACATAAAAATCATCCAGCGGAACCGGATGCGGTTTCATGCCATGGGCGGCAAGCTGTATGGACAGCCTGTGGGAAAACGTTGTCTTCCCGGAAGAGGATGGACCTGCTATCATAATGAATTTCTTATGATGTCCTTCTTTAATCTGCTCTGCCAGCTGTCCTATTTTCTGTTCCATCAGAGCTTCCTGTATCAGAATAATTTCCTGTATTCTGCCAGCAGAAACTGCATCATTCAAAGCTCCTATGGTTCCTACTCCCATGGTATGTCCCCACTCTGACGCTTCTTCCAGTGTCAGGTACAGTTTATCCGATGGGACAAAAACATCCACCGTCCTGGTATCTTTTCCCGGAAAGAGCAGCATAAAACCTTCTTTATATAATGTCAGGTCAAAATATTTCAGATAACCGGTAGACGGTACCATATATCCATAGAAATAATCTTTGTAATGATCCAGCTCATAAATATTGACTCTTGAGCTTCTCCGGTAGCGGAACAGTCTTTCTTTATCGGTCATTCCCAGTCTCCGGAAGAGTTCTACTGCATCTGCCGTCGGCAGACTGTGCTTTTCAATCAGAAAATCGGCTTCTACCAGACGCTGCATCTCCTGCTTTAAATTCCTTAACATCTGTTCATCGACAGCTACCCATTCTGCCTGCTCTGATGCTCCGTTCTTTTCCTCATTCCGCTTCAGTTCACAATAATATCCCTGGGCAATGGAATGCATGATGCGGACCGTAATCTTTTCTTCCCCATAAAGATTATGCACTGCCTTCTGCATCAGTAACGCCGTACTTCTCCGGTATGCTTTCCTTCCATCCTTGTCTGCTGTTGTAATAAAGGTAAGATTTCCCGATTCTACCTTCTCACGCAGCTCCCGCAGGCGGTTGTTCACCAGCACCAGGACAATATCATCCGAAAACTGTTTCTGATATTCCTTGGCAAGCTGCTTGTATGTGGTTTCCGGCACATACTCCCTTACATTTCCGTGAATATTAATTCTACATCTAATTTCTCCCATAGTAGTCCCCCATTTCTTTGATTACTATTTATACAATATAGGAAAACGGAGATTGTAACTTCTGGCTGTATATGTTCAGTTCCGGTAATTTTTCCTTGAAATATTCTGCCATATAGGTTACAAAAATATGCTCCAATCCATAATGTCCTGCATCTAAGATACTTAAGCCTCGGGCTGCTGCGTCGATTCCCGTATGGTGGTCAATATCTCCCGTTATCAACACCTGGGCACCCTTTGCAATCGCTTCATCCACTTCACTCTTTCCGGAGCCGGGGCAAATTGCTGCACGCTGTACCATGCGGCTGGTATCACCAAATACTTTTACCGCTTCTGTCTGAAACCGGCTTCTTACAATCCTGCCGCAATCCTCAAGGCTTATCTGCTGCGGCAGCATTCCTACTTTACCGATACCACAGGATTTTCCCTGCCACTCCCCGGTTACTTCCAATGGTTCTGTCTCCATTAGTTCCATGTAATCTGCTGCAAGGTCCGCCATGACGCAGATATCAAAATTCGTATGCATCGCACAGTAAACCATATCCTGCTGTGCCAGTCCATAAATTCTTCTGCCGATAAAATCACTGGTAAGAACATTTTTTATTCCACCAAAGATTAACGGATGATGCGTCAGTATCATATCAGCCTTAAGTTCTTTTGCTTCCGCAATTACTTCATCGGTTGCATCCACCGCCAGATAGATACTGTTTATCTCTTTCTCCCATCTGCAGACCTGAAATCCTGGATTATCCCATTCACAGGCCATTGCTACAGGAGCAAGTGTCTCTAATATTTCCCGTATCTGTTCACACTTCATATATTTTCTCCCATGATACGCTCTGCTTCTTCTATCATTGCAAGTTTCTCTTGCAGTTCTTTCTGCCGTTCAAAGCGTCTTGTACTGCCATCTTCTTTCTGCTGCAATTCATCCTGTTGCGTTGCAGATTGTTGCAGCAATTCTGGTTTCTGCAATACAGTTTGCTCCGGCATAAGCTTCTGGATTTCAAGTTTCTTTAAGATTTCCGAGAACTGCTGTCTCTGTTTTATTAAATATTGTTTTAATATTTCATTTTTTGTCTGTAATAAATATCCACCATAACGAAAAGCAACATCCGTCAACGGTGCTGCTTTTCCCGGTACGCATCTTAACATTACATAATATTTGCCTTCTTCTTCCACCATATCTTCTTCTTCAATGTGAAAGCCTTCCGCATAAATATAACGGCGTACCTCTTCTATTTCAGACTGTGGCTGTAACACAAGATTATTCATCTTCTTCCAAACTTCCGGATGCTCTGCAAGAATCCGTTTCGTCAACGCTCCACCCATTCCGGCGATTACCACGCCATCGGCTTCAGATGGAGCCAGTGCTGTAAGTCCATCGGACAATCTGGTTTCTATGTAATCTTCTAAATGAACTTCCCGGATATGCTCCTCTGCCCGAAGAAGCGGCCCCCGGTTCACATCCATTGCAATGGCATGCCCAATACATTCTGACTGAATCAGATAAATCGGAACATAACCATGGTCACATCCTACATCTGCAAGGCAGGTGGTATTCTGAACCAATGCTGCAACTGCCTGCATTCTTTTTGAAAGTTTATTCATATATTACTCCAGATAGTCCTTTAATTTGCGGCTTCTGCTTGGATGACGCAGTTTACGGAGTGCCTTTGCTTCAATCTGACGGATACGCTCCCTGGTTACATTGAATTCTTTTCCAACTTCTTCCAGTGTACGGGCACGTCCATCTTCCAGACCAAAACGAAGGGTTAATACCTTCTGCTCCCGCTCGGTCAGTGTTCCAAGCACTTCCTCTAACTGCTCTTTTAACAGGGTAAATGCTGCTGCATCAGCAGGTACCGGTACATTATCATCCTGAATGAAGTCTCCTAAATGGGAATCTTCCTCTTCACCGATTGGAGTCTCTAAAGAAACCGGCTCCTGGGAAATCTTTAAGATTTCGCGTACACGGTCTACCGGCATATTCATTTCTGCCGCAATCTCTTCCGGGGTCGGTTCACGTCCCAACTCCTGCAGTAACTGTCTGGAAACGCGGATCAGCTTGTTGATGGTCTCAACCATATGAACCGGGATACGGATGGTTCTTGCCTGGTCTGCGATGGCTCTTGTGATTGCCTGACGAATCCACCATGTTGCATAGGTAGAGAACTTATAGCCTTTCCGGTAATCGAATTTCTCAACGGCTTTAATCAGACCTAAGTTACCTTCCTGAATCAGGTCTAAGAATAACATGCCACGTCCTACATAACGTTTTGCAATACTTACCACCAGACGGAGGTTGGCTTCTGCCAGACGTTTCTTTGCTTCCTGATCACCTAATTCCATCCTCTTTGCCAGTTCGATTTCTTCCTCTGCACTTAAAAGAGGCACTTTACCGATTTCCTTTAAATACATACGAACCGGGTCCTCAATGGATACGCCGTCCGGTACCGATAAATCAATCTTTTCTACCTCTACCTCGTCTTCGTCATCTAAGATGATATCGTCATCGATATCGTCATCATCCATGATTCGAAGCACATCAATGTTATTGGTCTCAAGGAAGTCTAAGATTTTCTCAAACTCATCTGCATCCAGTTCCATGTCCTTGAAGAACTCGCTGATTTCCTGATACTCAAGGCTGTTCTTTTTCTTCTTTGCCAGTGCAAGGAGTTCCTGGAGTTTTTCCTGCAATTTTGCTTTTTTCTCCTCAATGCTCATCTTTTCGTCTTTTGCTGCCGGAGCACTTTTTGCAGCTTTTGTTGTCTTTTTCGTAGTCTTTTCCATCTTTTCATCCATTTTCTTGTTCATCCTCTCATGATTCGTCATATAAACGGGACTAAATAGTATTTTGTCCTCAATCTATAGAAATATGCATTTTCTCCATATTCTGCAAGGTTCTCTTATCTGCCACAATCTGTTGCGTGCCCTGTATATCCATAGGTTCTAAGTGCGCCGAACGATAGGAGATGCTGTTATCCTTCACCCGCAGAATCGTCTCTTTTAACGCCTTATCCCGCTCTGCAGCAGAATCTACTTCGTGGATTCTCGCATGGAAGAGCTCTGCTACTTCCCGCTGTTCCTCTTCTTCTGCAAATAAACTGATAATCTGTGCCGGATTGACAGTACCCGACTTCTTCTGCTCATAGAGAAGCTCTGCTACCTTACGGAAAATGTCTTCCGTAAAATCCTCCGGTGTAATGATATCTTTGATTTTATCGTACAGATTATCATATTCTATGAGCCAGGTCAAAAGCAATTTCTGGGACTGCTTCATGCCGTCCTCTTTCTTATGCTTCTTCTCATTCAGCCCACTCTTAAGCGGTGTCCGCTCTTTTACAAGTCCTCCCTGGGTGCCCAGCTGGTTTACCAGATTCCGGAGTGCTTCAAAGCTCATATGATATTTATCCGCCACGGCTTCCATATAATTGTTCCGCTCCAGTTCCGTGGTAAAATCAAGTAGTTTCTTTGCCACTTCTGTCTGGAATGCGGTCTTTCCTTCCGGGTCCTTCATATCATATTTCTGCTCTAAAATCCTGATTTCAAACATAAAGCTGTTTTCTGCCGCATCAATCCGCTTCTGATATTCTTCCGCTCCAAGTGCCTTGATGAATTCATCCGGGTCTTTGTACGGCTTCATGTTGATGACTTTGGCAGTCAGCCCTACTTCTTTTAAAATCGGGATTGCACGAAGTGCCGCCTTAATTCCGGCGCCATCGCTGTCGAAGGTAAGATAAACCTCCTTCGTATATCGCTTCAGCAGACTGGCATGTCCACTGGTAAACGCGGTTCCTAAGGATGCCACTGCATTGTCAAAGCCTGCCTGATGCAGCGCAATCACATCCATATAGCCTTCACATAAGAGCATCTGCGGTTTCTTGGTCTGTCTTGCAAAATTCAATGCATACAGATTCCGGCTCTTATCAAAGACTTTGGTCTCCGGCGAATTCAGATACTTCGGTTCGCCGTCTCCCATGACTCGTCCACCAAATCCGATTACTTTATTATGCACATCCATAATCGGAAACATGGCACGATTCCAGAATTTATCATGTCCACCCCGGACTTCGTCAATGGACACAAGACCGGATTCCTTTAAGATTGCATCATCATATCCAAGCTTTCTTAAATAGCGGTACAAATCATCACTGTATTTATCCGAATAGCCAAGCCCAAACTTCTGCATGGTGGCATCCGATAATTCTCTCTTTTTAAAATATTCATACGCCTGTTTTCCGTGTCCACTCCTCAGCAGCATATAATAATATTTGCCAGCTGCCTTGTTAATCTCTAACAGAATCTGGCGTTTGTCTGCTTCTTTCTTTGCCTGGGCACTCATTTCCTGCTTCGGCAGTTCGATTCCGGCACGCTCTGCCAATGCCTCCATCGCTTCCGGGAATGAAAAGTTCTCATACTGCATCAGAAAAGTAAATACATTTCCGCCTGCTCCGCATCCAAAGCAGTAATACATCTGCTTATTCGGTGATACGGAAAAAGAACCGGTCTTTTCATTATGGAAAGGGCACAGTCCAAAATACGTGCTGCCTTTTTTTGTCAACCGTACATATCCGGAAATCACATCTACAATATCATTTCTGGAACGTACTTCTTCTATTAATTCATCTGAATAATATGCCATTCCTTAATTCACCTGCCAAGCCTTCGGTACAAAATATTCTGAGAATTTGGCAATTGCATACTGGTCGGTCATTCCTGCTATATAATCACATACTACCCGTTCTTCCTCTTCGCCTTCTGCAATCATATCGGTATACTGCGCCGGCATTGTCATCGGATGTTCCATATAATATGTAAACAGTTTGCTGAGTAAGCCTTCTGCCTTTGTCTCTTCGCCTTTGGCAATGGAATTGGTATATACGCTTACAAACATGAACTTCCGTAAATCCTGCATTGCCTGGAAAATTTCTTCGGACATAATGATATCCGGCTTATCCATGCTGTTGGTTATAATATCATGAATCAGTGTATCCAGACGGTCTGCTGAATTCTTTCCCAATACCTTCCGTATCTCGATTGGAATATCTTCTTCCACCATTATCTTTCCACGCACAGCATCATCAATATCATGATGAATATAGGCGATTTTATCGGAAAAACGGACAATTTTGCCTTCCAATGTATGCGGCATCGTACTGGTCTGATGATTTAAAATGCCATCTCGCACTTCCCATGTCAGATTCAGCCCCTGTCCGCCTTTTTCCAATTTCTCTACGATACGCACACTCTGTTTATTATGTTTAAAACCACCGGAACAAAGTTCATTTAATACCCTCTCTCCGGCATGCCCAAATGGTGTATGCCCCAAATCATGCCCTAATGCAATGGCTTCCACCAGATCTTCATTCAGCCGCAGTGCCTTTGCAATGGTTCTGGCATTCTGTGATACCTCTAAGGTATGCGACATACGGGTACGATAATGGTCACCCTTCGGTGTTAAGAAAACCTGCGTCTTATTCTTCAGACGACGGAATGCCTTACAGTGGAGAATACGGTCTCTGTCTCTCTGGTATACGGGACGTATATCACAAGGTGCCTCCGGATAATCCCGTCCTTTGGAATTCTCGCTTAATGCTGCATAAGGGCTTAACATCTCATGCTCCATGCGCTCCATCCGTTCCCGAATTGTCATATCCTTATCTTCTCCCTTCCTGTCACATCACCATTTCATGATGTAAATGCACTGCCATCATCTTTACCATTGTGAGGACGTCATTCGACCCCTGCTATTATAATTCTGTGTCCACCTTCAAATTTCCTTTATTTTTTACAAAATTTCATAATATTTTTTTCTAATACTTTCCAATGTGCTTCGAAACCGCCCTTGCCACCTTATAAACCGGATTTTCCATCTTCTTTGCCACCTGTTTTAATTCCTGCCGGATGGCAATGGACTGTGGGCAGTGTTTCTCACATTTTCCGCACTGACGGCATTTTGAAGCGTTGGTCGGATTTGTCTTTAATGTGGTACACATAATATATGCCTTCATACCGGAATAAAAGCTGTCGGTATAGCGTGTATTATATGCTGCAAAACAGGTCGGAATATCTACTCCATGCGGGCATGGCATACAGTAGCCGCAGCCGGTACAAGGTACCTTCATATGCTGGTTAATGGATTTCTTTACCTTTTCAAAGATTTCCAGGTCTTTCTCTGTTAATGCATCTGCTGTGGCATCCGATGCAATCCTTACATTTTCCTCTACCTGTGCAATATCATTCATTCCGGAAAGCACTACTGTCACCTCCGGATGATTCCATATCCAGCGGAGTCCCCATTCTGCCGGGGAACGATGTGGTTCTGCAGATGCAAATATGGCTTTGGCAGCCTTTGGCAGTGCATTCACCAGCCTGCCGCCACGCAGCGGCTCCATGATAATCACCGGAAGTCCCTTCGCTGCAGCATATTTTAAGCCTTCGGTTCCCGCCTGGGTATGTTCATCCATATAATTATACTGTATCTGGCAGAAATCCCAGTCGTAAGAATCTATGATTTTCTTAAACTGGGTGGCTCCGCCATGGAAAGAAAATCCGATATTTCCAATCTGACCGTTTTTCTTTTTCTCTGCTATCCAGTCCTGTATACCAAGTTCTGTAAGACGCTCCCATGCTGCAATATCATTTAACATATGCATCAGATAATATTCCACATGATCCGTCTGAAGGCGTTCTAACTGCTCCTTAAAATACCGTTCCATATCCCCTTCTGCTTTTATGTAATAATGCGGCAGTTTGGTCGCAATCTTCACTTTATCCCGATAGCCTTTTGCCAAAAATTTTCCCAGACAGGCTTCACTTCCACCGTAAGTATATGCGGTATCAAAATAATTGACCCCGGCTTCCACTGCCGCTGCCATCTCCCGCTCTGCCTTTTCCTGGTCGATTGCGGTTCCTTTCTTAGAATAACGCAGACAGCCATAGCCTAAGATGGACAGCTGGTCTTTGTTTCCCGGATTTTCTCTATATTGCATGTTTATTCTCCCTTGCACTTGTTGTTATGGCTGCTGCGAAATGCTTAATGATAAATATACGCATTCATCCTAAGACGCAAATATTTGCTTTATACTACAGAATGTTGTAATTCTAATGACACGTGTGTGTCTTTGTTTATGAGCGTCTGTCTTCCCAATGTTTGACAAGATACTGCCTTCTGTTCGCCTGTAGGCGAATACATTTGTGCAGACTGTTAGGGGCTCTTAGAATTTTGGCAAAACCCGGCAACGCTGGTACAAGGATGTACCAGCGAGGTGCAGAGGAACATGGATGTGACTTTGCACCGTTTGCCATATATAAAATAGCTTTTTCAAAATTCTTAGAGCCCCTTGCAGCTGGAGCAGTATTCGCTACAGGCGTACAAAAGGCGTATCCAGTCAAAGCAGCGGTAAGACATCCTTATTATCATTTCTCCAGTTCGCAGTCACCGATTCTGCATAAGTTGCCGGGTGATGATATTTTCATACCACCACCCGGCACATATACTGTCATTATAAAGCTATCGGGAAAGTTTTGCAAGAATCACTCCCGCTCCTTTATCTTTTTAAATCCATCGGTCATGTCATAGGATGTAATGTTCTCATTAATCCAGAGGTAAAATACATTGCCACTATACATTCCACGGACATTCTCGTAATTAACTCCGTTAATGCCCGGAATTTCTGCCTGTTTCTTAAAGGTTCCATTTTCATAGGAATATATCTGGTAGGTCTGCTTTGTTCTGCTGCTGCTATAATCCTCACAAACCAGACCGATTAAATTCTTATCCTTTGAAATGATGACACTCTTATAATCATATAATGCTTCGCTATAATCTACATCCTTTAATACAAGCTTTGCCTCTTCGGTTACTTCTCCCGGATTTTCTATATTAAACATGGAAATCTTAATGTTTTCTATATTTCCGGTCTTCTCATCAGATTCGTAGCCGATTCCCAGTAAGTGTGTATCATCCCAGAAATGCAGATATTCGGAGAAGCCGGTCACCTTGAGTTCGCCGATAATTTCCGGTTTTGCCGGGTCTGATAAATCCACGGTAAACAGCGGGTCGGTATTCCGGTAGGTTACAAAGTAACCAGTGTTTCCCATAAAACGGGCAGCATAGATTTCTTCTCCCGGTGCAATGCCCGTCAACTGTCCGGTTAATTTCAAGTTCTCATCCAGAATATAAAGTGCATTCACCTCATCCTCTGTACTATAATCGGTGGTCAATACCCTGAGATATCCATCACTGGCATTGATTGCAAAGGTATCTCTGACATAACCCCTTACTGCCGTTGCCGCCACACCACTGATTCTGCCCTCATCCAGTGCAAATTTTGCAATATTGGTAATCATTGCCCCATCATAATCTTCCTCATATAAATACAGGGCATCTTTGCTGATATAAGTCTGGGCATATCCAGAGATTACAAGCTTACTGTCCAGCACTTTATCCGGCTTATTTACATCCAGTGAAGAAACCAGTATACCACTTTCTCCTGATGACTCCGGCAGATAAATTTCACCGGCGGCAACCTTTTCTCCATTTACCTTCGGAATCACTGAGGTATATTCCTTTTCTACATATTCCACCACATCGGATGTCATATGATACTGTGTAAAAAGATAGACTACATCTCCGATTTTCCGGGAAGTATTATAATAACCATCCTGGATTAATCTTCCTTCAAATTCCGGATTCCTGCGGTCTACGATACTGTATACCTGAATCTGTGTGGTGCTTTTTCCATTCATTTTATAGCAGAATGCACTGTCTTCAGAAGCATCTGATACAGCAATTTCTTCATCTGAGCTTTCTTTATCTGAGTTTTCCTTATCAGAGCCAGCTTTGCTGCTTTCGCCCAAGGATGTCTCATAGCCCTGCACAACCAGAATCAGCTGGTCTCCATCCACATAAATTTCCATCACCCGGTCTGCTGCGCCACAGTCTTTCGGGAGAAATCGTGTTACTTCTTCTAATTTTCCATCCCGGATATCCGTTATAACAATGTATTTATCCTCTACCGTATAAATGTAACTGCCATCAATTTTAGCAATATCACTCTCGTCTACACCTTCCATCTGCAGATTTGTCGTAGAATAATCTTTTCCGCCTTCCTTGCTGCTCTCCAGCAAATCGGCATCGGCACTTCCGTACTTAGCTTCATCACTGTAGTAATATTCGTCACTGCCGGAATTCATTGCTCCCGATGCAGCTTCGCTTGTCTCCGCACTTGTTTCCAGATCTTCTATCCAATTCTGCTGATACCCCTTAAGAAGGGTCTGATATACCTCCTTATAATCCGATGCAGGATGATACATTGTTCCAAGAGCTGCCACATCCACATACCCTGTTTCATCTGCTTCTCCCACAGTCTGCTGCGTATCTGTCATTGCTACGGAATCCGTCTGCCCTGTACCGGAATTCTTATCGAAACGGGTCACTGTTATATAAATTCCGCTGCATACTACCAGTGCCAGCACTGCCACCATACTTCCAAGTCTGCGCCATGGAATTATTTTCTTCGATTTTTTCGGTTCCAAGTGCTGATTTTCCTGCTGCTGTTTTGCTTTCTGTTCCTGTAATTGTTTTTCTATCTGTTCCGGTTTCAGAGTCTCTGGTATTTCTATCTCTTCCGCCGCTTTTCTTAACTGGGTTAAAATCTCCTGTTCATTCATACCGGCACCTCCATCTCATCTGAATTTTCTGTTGTTTTTCAGACTTTTTGCATATCTTCCGTTTCTCACTTCCAATATTTCTCCACCATTTTCTTTATTCCCCGGCTCTCTTTTGAGCGGACGGTATTTTCGTTAAGGTCTAACAGTTTTCCGATTTCCTTGCTGCTATACCCACAGAATAAATGCATGGCGATAATCATTCGTTCCTCGGAAGGCAGCTCAAAGAACAGGCTCCGGACTGCTGCATGCTCATCCATTCCGGATTTTCCCAGATGCTCTAAAAGCTCCGGTGTCAGCTCTTCCGGACGGGTCGCATACTCTTTTAATTTACGTTTGCACTTATTACTTAAAATACGGAATATCCACGCCCGGAACGCTTCTGTCTTTCGAAGCTCCCCGATTTGTGCAAATGCATCTGTCACGGTATCGCTGACCACATCCTGTGCATCCTGCGGATGCTTCAGCACATATAACGCAAAGCGATACAAGTCCTGATAAACGCCTTCATATAATTGTGCAAATGCACCAGTATCCCCACTTTGTGCCCTGCGCACCAGCTGCAGTTCCTGCTCCATATGCTCACCCTATACCTTCCTATGTCCTTTCCTTTGACCGGTCTCATATATATAGTGTCGCTGAATTCCATTCTGTTGCATATATTTTTAAATTTTTAAAAATAGCAGTACTCTTCACCGAATACAGATGCTGTCTAAGTGCTGTAAAGGGCACTAAGAATTTCGAAAAATCATTTTTATATCCGGCAACCGGTGCAAAGTCACATCCATGTTCCTATGCACCTTGCCGGCACATCCTTGTGCCGGCATTGCCTAATATCTAACGAAATTCCAAGTGCCCTTAACAGCCCTTAAAATGCATCTGCACTTCGGCGAACACTCCTGCTATTCTTCAAAATTCAAAAAAACATATTTATAACTGGCTGATTACCAGCACATCATTTTCACGAATCACAGTATTTCCGTTCGGTATCACAACCTTCTCATTCCGCTTTAGAACAAGAACCAGCTTCTCTTCTCCCAGTTTTATTCTGGATAATGGCTTTCCAATCCACTTGCTGTCTTTTTCGATTGGGATTTCTGTCAGACAGATGCCAAGATTTTCTTCCGGAGATAAAGCACTTAAGACAATCTTGTCTCCGGCAAGCACTACCGTGTTGCCATTTGGAATGATACGCTCCTCGCCTCTTAGAATCAGCACCAGTAATAAATCCGGCAGGGAAGCAAGGTCTTTTATCTTGCGGTTCTCCCATGGATGTCCCGCCTTGATGCTGATTTTAACAAACTCCACCGGCATTTCATCGGAGTAGTCACTGAAGGTCTTCATGACGTTGCCATTTTCGTCTATCATGTCAAGCTTCTTCGCCACCAGTCCAAGCAGTGTACCCTGAATACTGATAGAGAACAGGACAATGAAAATAACTATGTGGAACAAATCATTTTTCGTATATGCTGGGCTTACTGTTGCCATAATTGCAAATACTATGGATGCCGCTCCACGAAGCCCCGCCCAGGACACCAGAAGCTGCTGCTTTACCGGGCAGCGGAATGGCATCAAGATAGCAAATACAGAAACCGGCCTTGCCACAAATGTTAAAAATACCGCAATTGCCAGTGCAATCGGCAGTATCTTCGGCAGCTGGGATGGATATGCCAGCAGACCAAGCAGGAAGAAAATCAGCATCTGCATCAATCCGGTGATTCCGTCAAAGAAATGCACCAGTGATTTTTTGTGATGAAGTGGAGTGTTGCCAAGGATAATTCCGGCAATGTATGCTGCCAGATAACCATTTCCATTTATCATGGATGCTCCGGCGTAGGATACCAGTGCCATACTGAATACAAATATCGTATCAAATCCATCCGTTGCAAAATTCACTTTTTTTAAAATGAATGCTGCTGCCAGTGCCACAACTACCCCCACTAATATGCCAAAAATAATCTGCGAGAATATCATGACAACCAGCGAAGAACCACTTAATTCTCCGCTCATTATCGTTAATATAATTACGGTCAGCATATAAGAACATGGGTCATTACTACCACTTTCCACCTCCAACATGGATGCAGTATTGTTCTTAAGATTCAGCCGTCTGGAACGAAGGATTGAAAAGACCGATGCCGCATCCGTAGAACTGATTACAGAGCCAATCAGCATACTTTCCCAGAAATCCATTTTCAATATAAAATGACAGAATGCTCCGGTTGTTACTGCGGTCAGTATAACACCCACTGTTGATAATAATACTGCTTTACCAGCCACCGGCTTTGCCTGTTTCCAGTTGGTTCCAAATCCACCGTAAAACATGATAAAGATTAAGGACACCGTACAAATCTGTTCGGCAATCGTAAAATTATCAAAAGGAATCTTTAAAATTCCATCTGTTCCAAACATCATGCCAAGAAGAATATATGCCAACAGCATTGGAATTCCCAGTTTGTTGGACATTTTATTCAATGACAGGCACAATAAAATCACTGCTGCTACCAGTAAAATATAACTTGTCATAAATACCTCTCTTTCCTGTTTTTATTTACCTGTTGCTCTTACGTCTTCTTCTATCCCCTTTTCTTTTATTACCTCTACCTATTCCTTCTTTTCTTCTGCCTCCATGATACTTCCTGCCTTTACCAGTCCTCTCTGCAGTGCATCCCTTGCATTCTTCCAAGGCTGCTCCTTATAACGGTAATCATTCTTACAGATGAACCATTCTAAATCATCCCGCACCCTCTCATATCCGTTAATAAAAGTCTCATTTAAAGTCATCAGAAATTCATTCAGGTATTTCTTACCCATATATTCCGGGGCACCGGAAAACAGAACTTTATAATGATTTACACAAAAGCCTTTGGATGCTGCAAACTGTTTGCGGAAGTCCTCTTCTTTTTCATATAAATAGTAAATGGTATTGATATAATTTGTAAAGCTGTGATTAATGTAATCACACACAAAGCACTTTTTCTCTTTTTCTTCCACAAAGGTAATCACCGGATGGACCGTCTGGCTCTTTTTCCTGAAAAGTACAGCTGCCTGAGGCAGTGGTGCTTTCATTGCTTTTTTTAACTCCTTAGCTGTCTTATCCATATGGGTCTTTAGCATCATGGCAAGTCCTAATTTATTCGGATATTCATATAACATTTCCAAATGCTTCTGACAGAAGCCCTGTTCATCACTCTGCTCCCGGATATCTCCCTCCATGTAACTTGCGCCCGGTCCAATGGTATAATTGATGGCATTTTCTTCTAATTTCTGATACATTCTGCAGACCGGACATTCGCTTTCCTCTGCAAATGCATCCTGTATTGGTATCGTATAAATCTCTGTTTTCATTTTAATCTCCTTAAAGATACACAAAAGGGTATTCCATATGCACTCCTTCGGCCTGTGGAATACCCTTCTCTTTGCAATTGTATACCGTTTATTACATCATGTTTTTCTCTACTTCTTCTTTCATGGAAGAAACATTAAACTTACGGATATTTTCATCCAGTTCTGCTACTACAGAAGTAATTCTGGCAGTTGCATTCTTACATTCTTCTACCAAAGCTTCAAACTCATTCATTGCCTCAGATGTATCTCTGGCACTTGTTGTATTTGTCTCTGCTGCTGCAGCAAGCGAATCCATTTTCTCTTCAATGGCACTCTTATGTTCATTCAAGCCACCGACTTCTGAATTGATTCCCTGAATAGAAGTGCTGACACTTTCAATTTCATGATTCAAGGCAGTAAAGATTGTCTCTGTCTCGCGAATCTTTGCATTCTGCTGTTCAAATGCTTCTGATACTTTTCCGGTAATGTCTACACTGACATTAGAATTATCAATCAGTTCATTAACAATTTTATTAATCTGCTCTGAAGACTCTCTGGACTGGTCTGCCAAGGTACGGATTTCTTCTGCAACTACGGCAAATCCTTTTCCCTGTTCTCCTGCCCGTGCAGCTTCAATACTTGCATTTAAAGCAAGCAGATTTGTCTGGCTTGCAATTCCTGCAATAATCTCTGTTGCAGTACGAATCTGTAAGGCAGACTGATTGGTTCTGTCTGTCTGGCTCTGCACTTCATCAATAGACTGCCTGTTCTGTCTGCTGATTTCCACCAGCTGCTGCATAATCACCTCTGCTGATTCATTGCAGTCTTTCATTTTTAATGCACTGTCCGAAAGAAGTGTAATATTGCTGGCAATCACTTCAATGGCATTACCGATTTCTGCTACTTTCTGCTGTACATGCTGTGTTTTCTCTGCCTGTGAAACGGTATTATCTGTAATGGAAGCAACTTCACCGCTCACCTGATCCAACGCTTCATTCATAGTGTCAAAGGACTGGCTGAATGTCGTAGACAGTTCGCTTAATTCCCTGCTGGCTCTACGGATTCCGGTTACAATCTGTGCAAAGCTTCTTACCAAATCATTGGCAGAGCCTAACAATTTGCTGATTTCATCATTTTTTTCATTATGTTTTGGTTCTTCTAACTGAAGGCTTCCATCCGCAATCTTATCCATACTTCCAATTACAGCTTTCAGTTTTCCGGCAATTGCTACTGCAAGCCACAGGGAACCTGCCACAAATACCGCTAAAACCACAATTAAAATAATCGTTCCCACACCTGCATTTAATGCTGTATTCTGTACCAGATGCATTATGATAATTCCGGCAAGTCCAACCAGAAGAATCGGGAGTGAAATTACTGCAATTAATCCAAGTGCCAGTTTCTTTCCTATATTACTTTTTTCTGAAGATTTACGTTTTTCTGCCATTACTGCACTTCCTCCTTATAGCTCTTATCTCTTATTCTTATTCTTATGTATTATCTTTTTATCCGGTTATCTTTAAATAAGCTGCGGAAAATGCCGGCATATCGAGACCACCCTGAAATACCGCTTTTTCTCCGGTCAGCAGGTCAACTGCTTCTGCTGCTCCTGCATCAAAGGATGCATGGAAGGGATTCTCTTCCAGATTGATTGCTACAAGAATCCGCTCACCTTCAAAGCTTCTCTCAAATACAATCTGCCGGTTTGTTAAGAATACCTTTCGGTAGCTGCCATAGCAAAGTGCTTTTTCCGATTTATGAACCTTCGCCAGTCTGGAAATATAATCGGTAAGTTCATTCCATTCCGGTGCTTCAAAGGAAGGACGGAGTGCTTCATCCCCGCCATTTTCCTTCTTTCCCTCTGCTGCCCATTCACCGCCATAATAGACACATGGAATGCCAGGAATTGCAAACAGCATTGCATATACCAGTGGAAGATGAAGTGGGAAAAGCTCACTATAATTGACAAGACAGAATAAAACAGAAACATTCTGCACTGGTACGCCATGATCAGTTACTGTTACAGTCAGCTTCGCACAATCTGCATAGCGCTCTGTTACATTCATCAGCGCATAAAGCGGTGTCTTGTAGGCTATTTCTGCAGAGCTTTCCAGGTCTGAAAATGCCTTTGCATGAACAAGCATTGCCTTTGATGCAGCTGCAGTAAACCAACCCTTATCAAGTACTGGTTCTGGCTCACATGCTCCAAGATAATGCCAATCGCCATCTGCCCACACCTCAACCCATGCATGGTTGTCATCACAGTGTGCCCAACGCGGAACATAACACTGTCTTGCTGGAATACCAACACTTCTCATAGCAGATACAGCAAGTGTTGATTCCTCACCACAGCGTCCACGAGCGGAATTGCACATACCAAATGGCGCCAGAGTACGATCATCAGACGGAATATAGGTTGCCTTTTCATAACACCAGTAGTTAACCTCAAGTGCGGCCTCTACCATTGTCTTTTTATCCTTCACACGATCAACAAGCTGTCTGTAAATCCACTCACGGCTCTTATCAAGATCCTCGTTATTGACACGCACGCATAATACATATGTAAAGAACAGCTCTGCCGGCACCTTTTTTGCATATGGAACATTCGCATACATATCGAGTGTTGCCTTTACATAGGATGCAATCACTTCTACATCATAAGATACAATATCACACGGATGCATATATGCGTAAAGGTACTTCATGCAGACTGCCTCGTCCTCATCTGCGCTTTTAATCCACGCATCTATCTCTCTCTTTTTGTTCGGACAGCAAGCCATCCACTCTTCATACTGCTTTTCAATTTTTTCCTTCAAAGACGGCTCTAATGCTAACAGCATTTCTTATCTACCATTCCTTTCTCATTAAATCTTTATTCTGTCAGCTCAACCTCCAGCACGGTATCTA
>OGXL01001115.1_pt1 | contig 22932 bp, 20 predicted proteins | sample 1576311 | NCBI WGS metagenome assembly OGXL01 (sample SAMEA3541564, study PRJEB24748) | human gut metagenome | biome: human gut; feature: human-associated habitat; material: faeces | place: China | collected 2012 | reverse complement strand
CAAGATCCGTGTAAATGTTGAAAAGTCAATCAACCATTTCAAAGATAGTTTCTGCATTGCAGATCGTAAAACACAGAATGAGAAAACACTTCATGCTGATTTACTGCTTGCAGGAATTACCCAGCTTGTTACTGTGCTTGTCGCTGATAAGATTCATCAATACCAATACATCCGGAGTTTGAAGCCTTTGATTGCCTGATTATTAATATGCATACAATCTTTTCTTCGCAGTTTATCTGGGAAGTCTTTTAGTCATGTTCAAATTTAGAAGTACCTATTTTTCATCTTAAGAATCCTGCGTTGCAGGATTCTTACCGCTTTTTAGTCAGGATTGCGAACTTGTTTCGCAATTACCTATATGCATGTCTTAAATAACTCTACTTTATCATACCTTTAATTTTTGTAAACACCTGATTTTCGATTTCCCACATAAGCGGTTCTTTCAATACAATCAGAACAATCGCATATCCACTAAAGAAAAGAACCGCAGACAGCAGCAACGTAGCAAAATTCCCTATTCCCAGTATCTTAACCCATCCAGAACTTACCACACCAATTACTATTGCCAGTATAACTTTCCCATAACGCACATTCCTATAAGCAGATGTAACCTCTTTTCTCAATGCCGCAAACTGCACAATCCACACAACCCCTTCTGCAACAAGTGTACCAATAGCCGCACCGACTGAAGAAAGTTGTGGAATTAGTAATGTATTCAAAATCAGGTCAATAACAGCGCCTGCAATCTCCGAATATAAAACTATTTTCTCGCATCCCATAGGAACCAGCATCTGAATCCCCATGATATTAGTCAGCCCTATAAATATGATCGTCGGCATAATAATCTGCATAGGAAGAACTGCCGACATATACTCATTTCCCGAAAGGAATAATATGCCTTCCTTCGCATATAAGATAAAATAACATGTCAGCGGCGCTGCGATTAGAAAAACAAAATTGATTGCTTTTTTCGTAATCCGTCGGAATTCATTCATTTCATGATGCTCAATATAATAAGACGCTCTGGGTAACAGCACTGTTCCTAAGGAAGTAACAATTCCCAACAATACACCTTTAATCTTTACTGCAGCATTATAATATCCTACATCAATGTCTGTCTTGATAAAACCTAACATAACCGTGTCCAGGTTGGTATAAATCGTTGTAGCACATGACATTGCAAAAAAAATCATAACAGGTTTTAAATGCCGCCTAAACTGATACTTTCCTATTGGTTTAATCTGGATATACCGATGGACATTAACCAAATTGCAAATGTTAGAAGCTGATGCCGCAAAAATAGAAATACCACCGTAAATGACATAATCACTCTTCTGATGAATCAACACAAACATTGAAAGAAGAGCAATAAATTTAAATAAGATTGATCTAACTGTAATATATGTATACTTCTCTAAACCACGATATAGCCAGTCCAGCCCCACCACATTAAACAGCAAAGTGGTGCTCATAATCAGGAACAGCGGTCGTTCTGTCTGTAACCGCGGTACATATACCAATGTTATTCCAAACACAATATAACTTATTATTGTCATAACCATATTGATAATAAATATTTCCTGCACTGTCCTGGACAGTTCCTCTTTATTATCTCTCACCCTTGCACATGCACGAATCCCATAAGTCGGAATTCCCAACTGCGCAAACAATGCAAAATATGTAATTACCGAATTAGCAAAAGACACCTTGCCGGTGCCTTCTGGTGATAAAACTCGAGAAATATATGGAAATGTAATTAATGGAAAAATAAATGCAGACATTGTGAGTACTGCATTCATTATAAAATTTTTCTTAATTGAAATCTGCTTCACATTTATCCTCTCTCCTCATAAATATTTTAATATAATATCCACTATTAACCTATCAACAAATATACTTAATTTTACATTTTCTTATTAATTCTGTTACTAAAATAGAAATTCCTCATGTACCAAATAGCCTTGCCAAGAAAAATACAGTTGAATATATGTCATTACTCCAAATTTTTCCGCCAAACAAAATAGCTCCAATCATTAAAATTATGTAATTTAAAGAATCCGAATAAAGATAAATTCCAAAAGAATCTCTCCTAAGTAAATTAAATATCCTTGTTTTCATAACCCTACTCTCCGAACCCCAATACGAAATCATATAAGTTGTCAAACATAGCATTCCTGCTAAAATTATTTTCAGCATTGAAAAAGCTAATTTAATTGGAAAAGAAACTAAATTATGTGAAAGTATTGTATAAGCTACCAATAGTATTATATCTGCCCCAAATAGCAGACCTTTAACACTACTAATTTTTTTCAAAAAATATTCTATATTTTTCAAATAATATTCCTATATAAAACCATAAACCAAATTGACATATATACGACATTAATTTAATATCAATCTTCCCACTACCAACTGAAAGAATAATCAAAAGCAGCAATATTACCGTTTGTCTTTGTCTTATCTTTATATTCCTTTTCCATAAACATGCAATTATAAATATCGCAAACAAAGTTAAAAGATACCATAAATGAGTATTTCCTTGTATCAAAATTTGTCCTACAAAAATATCCTTAACTATATCGTTACTTTGATTAAAATATCCTGATATAAATTTAATAGGAACAGAATACAATACTGTAACTGCGCCAAAAGGAATAAGCAAACTTTTTGACTTTTTATTTAATAACTCTACAAATGTTGAATATCTCCCTTTATCAAGTGATTTCTTATACAGGGCACCACTTAAGGCAATAAAAAGTGGCATATGAAATATGTAGATAAATTCTGTCATCTTATTAATAATCTTAAATGCATAGCTTTCGTTAATAAATAAGAATAATCACATCCACCATAATTTGTACAAATTTTAAAATAAGTGCAATGTCCAACAACTACAAGAATTGTAGCTATTACTCTTAATAAATCATACGCCCTACTCTGCTCTAAAGAGCTATCCGCATTTCTTTTCTTTATGTCAAATATTTTCACTTTATCCATTCCCATATCTTTTCTATTTTCATACTATCATTATCATATTTTTAATGAAATTATACCCAACTATATTTTTCATATTCTCCAAATTCAATTTTAGTTCATAAATCTCATTCTTAATCCCTAAAATATAATAATGACAAATTTAATTAAATCTCTAAGTATTTTTTCCAAAAATCTATCGTTTTAAACTCCTTTACAGCTTCAATCCATTCTTTTTTGATATATATATAATCTCTATCTATCTTTCTCATAATGACAAACATTTTTTTTACAATGCCCAGTGTTTTTTTCCAGTCTTTTTCTAATAAATATGTACTTTTTGTTTCACTATTAACAACAAAAACCTTTCTTTTTCCTACATATGCAGAAGGACTACATTCATCTTCCACATAACAATCTCGAAAAGATGGAAAAAAGTACCTTGCAATCCTAATTAATATATGAACCTTCGTTTCAGTAGATTTCTTTTTCACTTTTAAAAGACTTTCCTTATCAATCAAAAAGCTATCTCTTTTTGAGAGCATAATCAAATTAATATGATTTTTTTCAGGATTTATTTTTTTAAAATTGTCTACTCCATCTAAAAACTCTTCATATCCTCTTAATATCATCTCTGCCTTTCCATATCTATATGCCAAACAGCTACTAATAGCCATTCTAAGCATTTCTTTTTTCAATTGTTTAGATGTCATTTCTTCCGGGCATAAACTCATTGATGCTATGAGCATATTACGAGCTTCATAATACCAGATATAATCGGGATGTTTGCCTGATGTTTTTGGATGCCATATACATATCCCATTAAGACCAATCACCTTTTTCTCAGTTCTTGCACCATATTCTTGATCATCCCGATGCAAAAATAAAGGTAACGGTAAATTTTGCTCAGTAATAACTTGTTCTGGAATACAGGAAAACCACCATCCACAAAAATTTGTATTTACATATTTCTCGTTAAAAATAATATTTTCTTTATTACACAAATCCAAACCATTTTGTTTTGTAATAATATTCCGCCCATTTTTAGCATTATAAAATCCACATGTTTCTGATTGTATATTTTTCTTTTGCAAATTTAAATTTGCACCACCGATAATACTATTCTTAAATTCATCTTTTAAAACTCTAACAAAATAATGTAATCTTATAAAAACACTCGGTAAGAGCAGAATATCATCATCCATCAAAATAATATAATTGTAAAATGTATCATTTTTATAGATCTCTGATTCAATCATTGTTCTTGTAAATCCTGCACTACCACCATAATTCTTATTATAGAATATATGAATAAACGGATATTGATTCCATTTTTTTAAAGGCAATGTATTTCCATTATCTGATATATAAACATCTATTAAATTATACAAAGGAGATTCCTTATTATCCAATATTTCTTGAATTAAAATTTTTATATTTCTTTCAACATCTGTTTCTCTTTTAAATGTACAAATTCCCAAAGCATATTTTTTCGTTTCAGAAATAATATCGTCATTAGAATAATATTTACCATTAAAAATAGATGTATAACCATCAGAAAGAATTTTTATATAGCAATAATCCTTCAAATGCATTATAGGACAATTTTCTAATACATCTATCGTAATTATTTTATCAGAATTATATTTTATTTCTTTTATAATACACTCTTTAATATTATCCTGATTGCCAGCAACAACTTCTATTTTTCCCCTTCCTTGTAAAGAAATTTTAAATGATACAGTTGAAATTTTTGTATATGTGTTCCATTTACATGACGAAAACATATTAAAATATGTATCAAACGAAATTTCGTTTTTAAACGTCAAACAGTTATTTTGGAATATAACTGTTTTCCCCCTGTAAAGCATCTCTTGCATACAATATTCTTTATTATTAGACAATAGTAATTCTTGCAATACAATCATATTAATCTCCATTCCGCCGCCTTGAGCTAGCGGCCAAATAAATAGTAAAAGTGTTACAACTCTCTACGTTGTGCTGTAAAATTGCTTGTAAGAAGCTACGCCACAAAATACAGAAGGAGTTGTAATAACTTTCTTTGTTTTAAACAACATATTAATCCGTGTAAGTTCTACCTTTTCAAACAGAAATAATTGGCATCACGAATCCATACACTAAAAATTATAATTGTTCAAACACCTTAGTTTATATTTTCAGCAGTTCAACCAATGACTTCCTATCTTTTGCAAAAAGAATCTAACTATGAAAATCACTGATAGTATTGAACCTTCTTATCAAAAAGGGGACTCTATTTTCTTTCACACTAATTCTTCTTTTTTATTTGAGTATGCACTCTTGACTTAAAATTAATTTTAATCTTGCAAAATAAAAATGAAAAAAATAACCATATAATAACAGATTTAAAAAATGTTACATTTAAATTTTGTTCAAAGAATTTATTAGAAAAAAAAGAAAAAGCTAAAGAACTAAATATATAACTGTAAATTATAATCCATAGATTAGGTACATTCTTTCTTTTTCCACAAAATCCACATTCATAAATTATTTGTGAAATCAAAGCCATAATAAATACTAATATTATGACTCCAAAGTATCCAAAATCATAAATAAATTGATAAAATGTTGTATATACATTTCCTAAACTATAACCATTAACAGTTTTAAATGGTAAGTCAAAACTGTAATAATAATTTTTTATTCCTATTTTAGGTCCTACCCATCTATATAAAAATATAAATGTTTGTGCACCAATTAACCCTTCCTTTTTTGGAAAATTTCCCTCTTGTAAAAAAATGTCCAAATTCTTTATTTCCGCACCACAATATTTTGCTAAATAGTCTAATGGTGCAGTTACGGATGTTCTTCCCATCAAATTACCCAATGTTTGAAAAGAAAAGAGAACAATTATCGCCAAAATCAAATATTTAAATATATTCTTAAATTTCAATTTAAACCTAAACATTCCATTTTTTATTTTAAGCATTACAATTATAGATAACACAGCAAGTAACATATTAATTGCATCATTTCTACTTCCTAATATAGCACTATCAATTGCAGCTACAATAACTGCTACAAAAGAAAGAATCTTCCTTTTATCCTTACGAATTAAATCATATGCAAAAATATATGCAAACCAATACCCTCCAGAATTTACAATCAATCGACAATATCCAAGCCATTTTGGTAAAAAATATTTATAATGATCTAATGATGTTGGATTGAAAGATGCAATTCTATATTGCGCAATAGCTTGAGACAAAGTAAGTGATTCAGTTAAACGAATAACTTCCTTTGCACTCAATAAAATAGTAATAACTCCCCCTATTATAAATATTATTATTTTTAGATTGGAAATTTCAATTTTCTTTTCTGAAGTTGTTCCTATAATTTTGTTTTTTCCTGTCTTTCTAAATGCAAAATTTACCAATATTGAAACAAGAAAAAATTCTAAAACTCCCCCCAAAATGACTCCAAAAGTATTAAAATGTAAATTTAAATCCCATCTATTAGCATATGCTAAAGCCCATGCTAAAGAAAATATAAAAGATGCGCAAAATACAAACGCCGGAGCTATAATTTCACCTTTATTAAACAAGTAGCTCAAATACAATATGATAAGTATTAAAAAAAATAATAGCATAAGTAACATCCCAACATATTCTCGAATCAATCAGGCTTTACGCTTGCACCGAGTTTTCCTCCTATTCCGTCAAAAAATCCTTTAAAAATCATTTTTAATGTAATATATTTCTTACATTTAGTTACCAAACAGCAGTACACTCTTTTTATGACTTGTACCAAACATTCTTTATATTTTCTTTGATTTTTCAATGAATACACTTGATTCCTTATATTATAATATTCCTTCCATGGTTTCTCAGTAAAAACATACATTTCATGACCCAAAACTTTTTTTTTCATATAACATGTTAATTTAGGGTGGAAATATAGCGAGTCAATCACCGTATATATACAAGCTTTATCAGCCTTTGCTCTTCTACAATAATCAACTTCATCACCTTTAATAAAAAAATCTTTATTTGGAAAACCTATTGACTTCACTAAACCATTTGAAACAAATGTTCCATTAAAAGGATTTATCAAGTCCTTGATTAAACCGTCTTTTGATATTTTAAGACATGAATCTATCGTTTCATGATGCCCCAATCCAAAAGATAAATATGTATCATCACTTACAACTAAACTATTTATTAAATATTTATTCTCTGAATCCCATCCATTATCTTGTATTTTATTAATTATTTCCGAGAAACATTTTTCATTTTTAGGCATCCCATCATCATCCATTAAAATATACCAGTCATACCCATCTTCATACGCTTTTTTTAATCCAGTATAAAAACCACCTGCTCCACCTATATTTTCTTTAAGTTGCACATAAATTATTTTACAATTCGTTGAATACTCACAAAACGAGTCTATTAATTCATTAGTCCCATCCACACTATTGTTGTCTATAATATAATAAGCATCTGGAGTAAACTCTTGCTTCTCCAAAATATTATATATCTGTTTTTTCAAACATTCCTTTCTATTATATGTTACAACTATCGCACATACTCTCATTAATTATAATACCTCCCAACAACAATCTTTGTTTTTCTCTTGTTAACTCGATTTTTCTTACGTTTTCATGTTTTCATAGAGATGTCATATAAGTCTATGTCATTCCCCTTGACCATAAAACATGGATATTTATTTAGGGTACACAAAACAAAACATCATCTTATTTCGGTATGATTAGCCTTTCTTATCTCCAATTCCTTACGGTGGCCTAATCTCCCATGCCATACATGATCTTCTTTACTATAGGTTCCTTCGTTCTGTTTATCTATAAAAGAACGTCATGATACTCCTACTTCAACATAAGCCCATCCAAAGTTACTTTCTGGCTTAATCTCTTTTATTCTCAAAAATTTTCTACTCATCTGCGTTAAACAGAAAAATCCCCTAACCGCATGTATTTTTAGCCAAGTTATACTCCTGCATCTCGAATACATTTTCACCTTCTACACGTCCTCTTTTTACAAGAGTATCAAAAATATTTAATGAAATGGCAAAATACTTTTTATATTTACTTATGTTCTTTCTGCCACTTTCTCATTTTTCCCATTATATTGAGCATCAAAAACATCCTATGCTTGATAAAAAATAGTACTAATTCACGCTGCATTCCTATTCCAACTATATTCCTCGTTTTTAGTGCTTCCCTGACAATCGGTTTTTCCAAATACGCTACATACTTTCTCTTTTTTTCAGCATATGGTTCTGTATTTGTTGGATTGAAATAACCACTAATTGCCGTCGTTACAATCACATATAGCAAGCGATTATCAAACCATGGTTTTAACATGGCTTTGTTATCCGATGAATCTATAAATACTTTTATCTTTTCAAAGCATTTAATTACATATTCATGATTTGCTTCATTATGGGATGATGAAATCGAGTTTTCGTTATAGATATAATGGTAAAACGGTTTATTTATAAAAGTCGCACTATCCAGTTTTTCGAACAGTCGAAGATTAAATTCCAATCCCTCTGATCCTTGACGTAAAACTTCATCATGGAAAATGTTATTTTCGATCAAAAGTTTTCGATCAATCAGTTTTGAATATGCGACCGCAATATTCCCATTATATACCAGCAACTGTTGCTGAAGCCATCTGCAATCTTCCCCTTGATATACTTTTCCATCTTCCAAGTAGAATTTATATTCCGTTGAAGATTTTCCGTAATCCTTCATGATGCCACACATCACAAGCTGTACTTTGCTTGTTTCTCCAGCCTCATACATTGTCTGGCACATATCTGGTTCAATCCAATCATCACCATCAACAAACATCACCCACTTGCCTATGGCCGCTTTACAACCATAATTACGAGCTGATGATAGACCTCCATTTTTTTTATGAAGTACCCGAATGCGGCTATCTTTTTCCTCATAACCATCACAGATTTCTCCACAATTATCTGGAGATCCATCATCAACAAGAAGAATTTCTATACTCTCAAGCGTTTGTGCCATTGTACTCTCTATACATTTTCTCAAATATTTTTCCGGAACTTTATAAACCGGAACTATTATGCTAACTTGTGGTTTAGTCATGTTATCTTCCTCTCACACGATTCAGGCACTTCTTTGCCATACTGTATATACCTGTTATCAGAAGTGTTTTCCGTACCATCGTTTTAATCTTTACTTTGGCAGTTACTGGATAATATTTATCAAATAACACATCACCTGAAAGAGTCTTTGCGTCATTCATAAATTGACTTCTCTTAGAATTTTCACTTACCGACTCATACATTTCTTTAACTCCGGCAACAAGCTTATCAGCTAAAACCTCCTTGCAAAGTGCAACTTCTTTCATTTCTTCCACAAACTTTTTGCCCTTATCTGAGTGGCACAAAACTCGCGTCGTGCCTTTATCATCATCCATGTTCTTGTCAAAATCGTAAACAGAGAAGCAATCCCATATCGTTATATCACTAACTCTATATCGTTTCTTAAAAGGACAACTATAACATGATGGACGATCACACGTATCTGCAAAGAAAGCCCGAAGCATTGGATCAAGCTGCGCCCCTGCATGATATACATTTTCTCCATTTCGGATTACACTCATTGTCGAATATTTGTATCCGTAATATTTGTCTCTAAATCGGATATTATCAGGTTTATTCTCCTTAAAGTCGTAATGTTCTAAATACTTATTCCACACTAACGGTGATGGCACACCATGGCAAACAACATCTACTAAAAGCAACTTTTCATTGTTAATTCCTATATATTTTGAAAGACCTTCGATTTGGCATGGTGTCCCACTAAAACAAACCCATTGTCCTTGCTTTAAGAATTCTCTTACCTTTCTAAAGCAGTTTCCAATTTGACTTTGAACATATTTACTATTGCGAAACTTTTTTAAGTCTTCAATATTCTCAACATATGTATGATACACTTGGAAGTCTTCGTCATATGCAGCTCCGAAAACAACTCCACCTCTATTCAATATCGCTGTCGCAATCGCTGTAAATGCACCTCCTGCTGAACTATCCAGCCGAACGGTTTCATCCTTATGCTGAACAAGAAATGCTTTTTGTTCAAAAGGAGTTTCTTTTATGGGTGTTAAAATCGGGCATACTCTTTCACAAGCACCGCATTGTATGCAACAATCCCTATTGACTTTTGGATACAGAAAGCCTTCATCATCCGGTTGCATTATAATACAATTCTTAGGACAAATACTTACACAAGCTGTACAGCCTGAACATTTTTCTTTATTTTTAATTTTAATCATCTGATTTCCTCTCCATGTATCACAGATACAGAAATCAAGATGAGCGGAATTTAATACTTATGCGTCAAACGAACATACAGTTTTTTTGCCACACTATATATTCCAAGACGATAACAGGCCAATCTAATACAATGCTCAGCTTTCACACGGAAAGTTGAAGGAAAATACTTTTGAAATAGTTCCTCTCCACTTATTCTGTTTGCATCTTCAAAAAATGCCTGTCTACGTTCATCCGCTTTGACAGATTCTTGCATTTCTTTTGCTCCTGCAACAGCTTCTTCCGGTGTCACCTCAACAAAGGCAAAGTTCTTCTTAATATGTTCAAAGATTTTTCTTCCTTTATCAGTATGGACTAAAACTCTTGTTGCACCCTTATCATTATCTAGCTCTTTAGAAAATCTTCCTACGTGGAAGCAATCCCATATCGTAAAATCACTAACTCGATATTGATTTCTAAAACGACAGTTATGACAGGATGGACGGTCACATATATTAGAAAAAAATGCTCGCAACCACGGATCAGATTCAACGCCCTGATGATAATTCCCATGATTTCTGTCTGTTATGATATTCATCGTTGAATATTTGTATCCGTAATACTTGTCGCGGAAACGAACTGTTTTTATCTTGTCTGCAAGCTTTTGCTCTTGAAACTCAACATATTTTCTAAATATCAACGGGGATGGAACAGCTCGACAGACAACATCCACAGTAATCAGGTTTTCGTAATCCTTTTTCAGATAGCACTTTAATCCCTCTATCTGACAAGGAGTTCCGCTAAAGCATACGGTCTTTCCTTGCTCTAAGAAGGATTTAACTGTATGTAGTGCCCCCCCCACTGAACTTTGGACATATTTGCTATTACGGAATCGTTTCAATTCACCAATAGTATCCACATAAATATGATGTGCTACTAAATCTTTGTTAAGCTCAACTCCAAAAACAACTCCGCCTCTTTTAATTACATATTCTGCGATTGCAGTAAATGCCCCGCCTGCCGTACTTTCTTGCAGCACCTTTTCATCCTTATTTTGAACAATATAAGCCTTCTGTCCAAACGTTTTTTTGTCTTTACAGTTTAGAATTGGACAAACTTTTTCACATACACCGCAATTGACGCAGTTTCTCTGATCTACAACTGGATATAGAAATCCTTCCATATCCTCTTTCATTTCAATACAGCCCTTCGGACAAATTGCAGTGCAGGCAGTACAGCCACAACAATTCTGTTTATCTTTTATTTCAATCACAAATCTGTACTCCCTTCATCTTGTAATGCTACTTTTAAGTACTCGTAGGACTGCTGTCTGACTCCAGCCAATTTTTTATGTGCCTCATCAAAGTCTGTCTTAATGTTCAAGCAATCCACAATCTTCTCATCACCTGCCAGTAGCCTTCCCTCAATACCTGTAATCTTAAACAATGTATCAAGACGACTGTTGGTAGACTGTCTTGTATTTCTATTATACCGACGAAATGTATAAAACTCTTTTTTATAGAGAATTGAGAACACCGAACAATGAAAAGAATCTGTGCAAACATACTCCGCGTTACGAATCAAATTAAGAAAATCTGCCGGATCAATGTTATATGGTGTCTCGTCCGCATATCCCTCATCACTCTTTACAAACTCATCAAGATGTGTGAGTGCTACAATTTTACATCCTGTCTCTTTTTTAAGATTTTCTGCAAATTCACGATGGGGCGGATTATTTCCAAGAAAGTAGCAAAGAATATACTTTCCTTTAATAATTGGCTCCTTCTTTTGAATTTTCATCCACTCATCACCTGTAAACAGCAATGTTGGGTCACAGACTACCGGGACATTACGACCAGCTAATTTTTTCACAAGCTTTTGACCAGATTCCTCTCTTACGCCGATATGTTTAATTTTCTTTAAGAATATGGTTGCTTTTTTTGCAGAATCCTTTGGTAAAGAGGACTGTCCAAAACTCGTAGCGTATGCAATTGAATTTACAGTTGTCGGTACAAAGTTCAACGTATAATAATCTGCCGCAATATTTCCCGGTAGCCATAACTGATCGCTTCCAACCAAAACCGACGAATAATTTTCATCACATTTTTTTCCAAGTTCTTCTTTGGAGCTATATCGAGATGATAGGCGAAAGTATTTCTTACCAAATGCATCAAACCTGTCAGAACGAACTTTAGACAGTCTAGCATAGTCGTTTTTTGAAAATTTCTTGATAAGCACATTTTTTGCCATTCCAAGTTTTGAAATCAGAATATCTGACGTCAAACTTGCTTTTGCAAAATAAAGTATTTTTGCTTTTTTTATTTCGTGATTAAAACCAGCTATGTCTATTGTTTCATTTTCGTAATCCAATTTATCTAATGCCATTTGTGTAGCATAAGCTTGCAACATACTGCCGTAATTATGCTGAAAATAGCAAGATACAATCGCCGTTTTCTTCATATTTTCCTTAACTCTTCCTCTCTATCACCTTATCAGGTAACGCCCACTTTATATCAAAATTATTCAAATAGCCAATATGTGATACCTTTTTCCAATCAACATCATCTACGCTACATCTATCATGCTATTTATAGCCTTTTCATACTTTTGGCTGTACTGTTCAGCCATAATCTTTGTGTTGTACTCATCTAAAATATTCTGATATGCCCGATTTACTAAGCTTTCTGTATTACTTTGTGCTTTCTTGATAGCTTTTACAAACTCCTCTGTGTCAGAGCATACAAAACCGTTTTCATTGTTATAAATTACATCTCTGTTACCAATCACATCACTGACAACACAGACTTTCTTCATATACATAGATTCCAACAGCGAGATGGGAAGACCCTCCCATCTGCTCGGAAGCAGAAACACATCCGCATTGACTGCATATCGAATTGCGGTTGCTCTATCAGCCCATCCTGTAATTTCTATGTTCTTACTTTTAAGTTCTTTTCGGAGTTCTCCATCCCCGATCCAGACAAACTTAATATTGGGAAGAGCTTCAGCAACTGCATTGAATTGCGTCGGATTCTTCTGATAGCAAATTCTCCCCAACGTATATACTGTAAAAGGATGCTGTACCTTTTTTGTTCTATCTATAATTTCTTGGAGTTCTGCCATATTAATACCGTTATTTACATAAGCAGCATGTTTGGTAAGCTTCAAAGTTTCCTGATGCTCACCCATACTACAACTAATTGTAGTGCAGTTCCTTTTAGCACAAACTGATTCAATCAGCTTGAACATTCTCCGCTTCATCGGTTTACAATTCTCCATCAGAAAACTATATCCATGAGGCGTATAAAACATCGGAACTTTACCATCAAAGGCAATTCGACCAATTGCTCCAGCCTTGCTGCTGTGTAAATGAATTACATCGGGCCGCACTTCTGCCGCAATCTTCTTCACCTCAAAAAAAGCGGCAATGTCCTTTGTCGGATTAATTGCCCTACCAAAATTCTTCACTTCGATTAAATGGACTCTTTTATTAAAATAGTCTTTATAATTTTTCGGTGTCTGCTTTCTTACTGCATAAGCAATATACATGTCATATTTATTTACCAGTTCATTCGCCAAATCAACAATATAGGTAAATACTCCTCCGCCCATAGCTTCGACTATGTACAGAATTTTTTTCTTCTCCGCCATAGGTTTTCCTCCAAGCTTCCCTTAATTATTTATCAACGCCACAACTATAACAAAATCCACATCCGAACATGCAGACTTCGCATCCAAAGTTGCAGTCACATGATGATTCTGAAAAAAACGTCATCTGCTCACTCTCTCACATCGCTCCATCATTCCCCAAAACGCTCCTAACCGTCTCCACCAATATCTTCAAATCCAATCCCAAACTCCACTCATCAATATACTTAGTATCCAACTTCACAACTTCCTCAAAGTCCGTAATATTACTTCTCCCACTAACCTGCCACAACCCAGTCAGCCCTGGCCTAAACGCCATCCTGGCCCTATGATGCGGCTCATACTGTTCCCACTCATCCACTGTCGGCGGTCTAGTCCCCACAAGACTCATATCCCCCTTCAGAATATTAAAAAACTGCGGAAACTCATCCAGACTTGTCTTCCTGATAAACTGCCCAACCCCAGTCTTACGCGTCCCATCCGGCAACACCTTATTCCCGATAATCCTCGGATCAAAGTCCATCTTAAACATCAGCCCGTCACTAATCTTATTCTGAGCCATAAGCTCTTTCTTTCTCTCCTCCGCATCCATATACATGCTTCGGAACTTATACATCTTAAACTTTCGTCCATTCCGTCCAATTCTCTCCTGTGTGAAGAAAATCGGTCCCGGTGAACTGATATAAATCAGCGGTCCAACTACAATCGTAATCAACAGTGTCGCCAGACATCCCACAAGTCCACCAGCAATATCCATAAGCCTCTTAACAAACAACTTAGATGAATCTGCATAATTCATACTTGTTGTAATCACCATATAGTTACCCATCTTTTCCACCTGCTGACAACCTGTCGGCAAAGATCCAGACTGCATGATTCCAGTATGTACCGCAATTCCCATTTCCATAAAAATTCCTGCAAGTTCTCCCGGATAATCACTCTCATCACATGGCGGGATAAACACTTCATCCACCCATTCACCACAGGCAAAATCAACAATTTCTTCATGATCTGCAACTATCGGTATATTGCAAATCATTTCTCCCTTAAGATCTGCATCCAGTGCTGCTGCCATAATCCTGGTATAGCCCATGCATCTTTCTGACACAGTCTTTAATGTTTCTTCCAGCATCTTCTCCGGTGCAATGACAAGAAGAGATTTCTTAACCGAATTGTATCCTCTTTTTCTGAGGATTCTTTTCCATATCACTCTTGCCAAATAAGAGATTCCGATATAAAACGGAACCATGATGTAATAAGATATCCTTGAATAGATATCCCCCATCTGTGTGGTAAACAGATAAAAAGTGGTCACCACTTCTACAAGAATCACATGTTTACACGTCGAGATAAACTCGTCGAAATATCCTCTTTTCAAAACATTCTTAAAGGAATCTGCTACAATCTCCACCGCAAAATCAATAAACAGGAATGCTATTCCAAGAATGCGGTAGTCCTTATCCATATATGGATTACTTATTCCGAATCGAAATATATATGCCGCAATAAATGCAAGCTGTATACATAAAATGTCCAACAGCATAAAATCCACATGCTTTGTCCATTCTCTTCCTTTCTTTCTATACATTCCTTCCCAAACTCCTCCTAAATATTTCTCTCTTTCCTACTTCCAGTCCATCCCTATGCTGTCCAACTGCCTAATCCTATGTTCATCCAACACCATCCCGCTCCCCTCAGGATGTTTTCTCTTCGCCCGTATATTCGAGATCCACCTCCCCAGCTTCACTCCATTCACACTATACGAAACCGGAACATTCAGATTTCCATATTCCTCATAATAATTTTTCGCCAGCGCATACTTCTCATTCCACTGTCTGACAGTCTTCTTCTCCGTCTTAAAACCAATCTCCCTAAGCCGTTCCAACTGTCTCTCATCCAAGGAACTCCGGCATGCATTTTTCTCAACAAGCTGGCTCCCAATCTCCGCGAGCCATCTCCCCAGCGGCACCCCATTCTCCGTCACATACTTCACCGGAACCTCCAGATCCCCATGCTCCAGATAATACCCTTGTGCCGCCCGGAAATACTCTTCCCATTTCTCCCCATTCCTATCCCAGATCATCCCCAACTTCTCCAGCTCTCCCTGCTGTTCCTTCGTCAGCGCCTGATCCAGTCCCTTATTCTTCACCTTCGTCCTCAAATTACAGACCCATCTCCCAAGCCTGAACCCATTCTCCGTCACATATCTAGCCTTAACATCCAGATTCCCATGCTCCTCATAATAAGCCTGCAATTCTCTCAACGCCTCATTCCAGCTCTGGTCCTTACTGTCCCAGACCATCCCGATCTCATCCAGCTTCCCGACCTTCTCCTCACTCAGATTCCCGGTCACCGAACCTGCACGGACCCTGCGCTGTGTCTGAATCCAGCTTCCAAGCGTAAGCCCTGTCTGCGTCTGATAACTCTTCGGAACTTTCAGATTCCCTTTCTCCCGGTAATACTGTCTTGCAGCAATATAATAGGTTTCCCAGGCGGAACTTAAATTCGTCTGCAGTTTCTGGAAAAGCATCCTGCAGTCCTTCGTCTCCTCCGTAATGTGGAAACGCTCACTAAAGCGAAGCCCCTTCCCATACGTCGTCGGAAACAGCACAAATGCTTCTTCCATTTCTTTCTTCAGACAGTCAATACAAGAAAGACTGTCAAAATTATTAACCAGGTCAAAAATAACCGGTGTCTTCCCGCTGCCCGCTGACAATGCACGCCCGATCTGCTGAAGATAAATGATCGGTGACACCGTCGGACGCAGAAGAATCACACCGTCCACATCATCCACATGAACCCCTTCATTGAGCATATCAATGCAGAAAAGAAGCCTCAGATGTTCACTGTTATCCTTCTTAAATTCCCTGAATTCTCTGTCTGTAGCAGTATCGTTATAAAACGCTGTATAGATCCGCGGCTCGCGGTCTACCCGGCGAAACCACGTACTGACCTGCTCTTTCATTTCGTCCATATGTTCTTTACCGGAACAAAAGACGATATATTTTCCATTTTTCTTTTCCATATGCTTCTCAAACACAATGTCCAGTCCCTCTGCCTGTTCCAGTGCGCGGCGCAGCTGCTCAAGCAGTTTCTGGTTCTCTGTGATGAGGCCCTGATTCGATAATGCCTGGATTCTTTTCTTTAACTGATCCAGTTCTTTCTTATACGAATACATGGCAATCACATATTTCGGTTCCGGGAGTATTCCCCGGACGATAGCTTCTCCGAGTGTCATCTCAGATGCAATCTTTCCATCAAAAATCTCCTCTGCCATATTTCTCTGGTTGTCCAGATAACGGATATTGGTCGCGGACAGCCCGAGTCTCTTCGCATCTGGACAGGCGGTCAGAAGTTTTCTGACACTTTTGCCCCATTCTGCGGCACCACAGCGATGAAATTCATCCAGGATGATGTAATCCGGATGCAGGATTTCGATGCTGTCTTCGTTCTTCATCAGACGGCTGTAGGACATGAACTGGATGTTATCAAATTCCATTCCGAGATTCTCCAGCTGTGTCTGATAGATATATTCACTTGGCGAAAGCCATAGAAATTTCTCTGATGGATGTTCCTCTGCCAGCTTAAATGCGATCAGGGATTTCCCTGTGCCTGTGGGATGGATGACTGCTGCCATTTTCTCCCGCTCAAGCATGGCAGTAACTGCGTTATACGCTTCCTGATTGTGTTTGAAAAGATGTATGCTCATTTCGGTATTCCTCCAAAGTACACAAAAAGAGGAATTTAGATTTCGCAGATTGTTTTAATCTGCGAAATGGGCACATACGTGCCAACCTCCCCAATTTTATTAAATTTCTTATCAAATCACTGCTAATATAATATTCTGATTAAGCTATTTTGTCAATAAATGGCTATTTATTTAGTACATTATAACATAAACTGACCAATTTATTTAGTGCTTTTTTGTAAGAAAATCAATCTGACTGCTGGAAAGTATCTCCATTACGGGTCAGAATCGTGGTCAGGAGCCATAGAAAGGAGTTTTATATTTTGGCAAGACGAGGAGAAAACATACGAAAAAGAAGTGACGGCAGATGGGAAGGCCGATATCTGATCCATATAAATGGAAGCAAAAAATATCGTTCCGTATATGCCCCTTCTTATAATGAAGTAAAACAGAAACTCTTTAACAGCAAGAAAGAATCTGAGATTACTCTGCTCTCCCAAAAAGAGCAGACAGCTCCCCTAAATGGCAGTGTTGATATGAGTCTTGATGAAATCGGTCAGTTGTGGCTTATCTATATTAAGGATAATCGCAAGTACTCCACCTACAGAAAATATGCCAACATCTATGCCATGCATATCCGGGATATTTTTGGCAGTCTGACAGTAGACGAGATCAGTCTGGAAATCATAGAGAAAGCTCTGCCAAAGGATATGTCCGCCAGTCTATATAAAAGTATCTACTGTGTACTGAATCAGATTTTAGCTTATGGAAACCGATACTGCGGCACTCCGAAAATTCATTTAAAAACAGAAAAGCTGCGGACAGTTCCCAAACCTGTGCAGACAATAAATGCTACAGACCAGCAGAAGCTATGCCGCTATCTGCTCTCAGATCTTGATTCCTGTAAGCTTGGCATTCTGATATGCCTGTATATGGGACTGAGACTCGGGGAAATCTGCGCTTTAAAGTGGGAAGATATCGATTTCCAGAGAAAAACGATTCATATTAATAGGACTGTCCAGAGAATTCAGGTCGAGCAGGAGGATCGGAAAACGATTCTGTATGAGGGGCCGCCCAAAACGCTCTGCTCTGTCCGCGAGATCCCGATTCCGGAATTTCTCTTTCCATTTCTTCTCTCTTGTAAGGATGATGGGGTTTATGTGTTGAATAAATTTTCCCCGATGGAACCCCGTACTTATCAGTACAAGTTTTATTCTTATCTGGATAAAGCATATATAAAGAAGTCTCACTTTCACGCACTGCGCCATACATTTGCGACAAACTGCATCAGTAACGGGGCTGATGTCAAAAGTGTCAGCGAAATGCTTGGCCATTCTAATGTAAATATCACTTTAAATAAATATGTCCATCCATCTATGGATACCAAGCGGAACATTCTGGATTCGCTTTCTTCTATCTCATCTATAAATGGTCAGATCAGTGGTCGGATCATTTCTTAGTCTTTGATCTCATGCACGTTTCCGGTGCCCATTTCGCAGATTAAAACAATCTGCGAAATCTCTGTACGTGAGTAGTCCATCCGGCGTTTTTCAGATGTGCGGATGGATTTTTTCTCTGTCTTTTTAGAACTATTTGTTCTTTTTATTATATTATACTCTGCTCTTTCACGCAAGTAAAATATCAGACAGTTATCGTCCTATCGTTCCTGCCATGGACATGATTTCTAAAATATCTCTGTATAAATAAAATACCCGCCGCGGAAGATATTATGCATATCTGTCCACAGCGGGTGTTTTATAAATTTTCGAAAATCACATCGAATCATCCGGATGATTGTCGATTTATGTTCGAAATCAAAGCAAAAATATCACATTATTTGATAATATTGTTTGAATATATTTTGAAATAAGTATATACTAATAGAAAATGAATTTGGAGGGATAATTATGCTGATAGAATTCAGGTTCAAGAATTATAGATCATTTCGTGATGAGGCGACGCTATCTATGGAAGCAACGGGGCTTGGCCCCTTCAAAAAGAGCTTGATTTCATATGGTTCGTTGAACTTATTACCGAGCGTTGCTATATATGGAAAAAATGGTGGAGGTAAAAGTAATGTAATTCGGGCGTTTTGGCTGGCTGTGCAATTCATTAAAAATGCGCAAAGAACACAGCACGAAAACGCAAAAATACCAGTAATACCATTTGCTTTAAATGATTATTCTGAAGATGAACCAACAGAATTTGAATTTATCTATACTTTAGACGGAATTAAATACTGGTATTCCTTTGCCGCAACGAAGGAAAAGATATATAAAGAATATTTATACCACGCACCAAAAGGACAAAAAGCGTTAGTTTTTAAAAGAGAAAATCAATCATTTATTTTTACAGAGGAAAAGGCAAAGAGAAAGTTAATCAGCGAAACCGTTGCATCGAATCAGTTGTTCTTTTCGTTGGCTTGTACAATGAATGACGCTATTTGCGCAACTGCAATGAAGTGGTTTCGGGAATTGCTTTATTTTTCAAGGGATTATTCAGATATTCCTAAACAGCTGTTGGATTATTCTAATGATGCCAATATGCTGCAGGCGATTTCGGATTATGCCAAAGCTGCGGATCTCGGTATCGAAAGTATGCAATTTGAAATTGACAGTAAGGAAATTAAGGACAATCTAAGTTTTCCCGAGAATATACCAGACGGTATAAAAGCAGCCTTGATTCAGTTTATGCATATTCTGGCAGATACGTCGAGCAACTCAGAAACAAGATTAAAAATGAATGAGGTTAAAGCAATATCGAAACATCAGGGTATCAATGCTAATGGAGAAGCGTTTTTATACCCGTTAGAATTATCGGATGAATCAGACGGAACCAGAAAACTCATGTCTATTGCACCTGCAATCGAGTCAGCACTGAAAAAAGGCGGAGTTCTTATCGTTGATGAAATTGAAAAAGAACTTCATCCAATGTTGGTAGATTTTGTTGTGGCAAAATTCCAGAGTAAGCAGTCTAACCCAAAAGGAGCGCAGCTTATCTTTACGACTCATAACACGGAACTTATGAATATGGAAATCCTGCGTAAGGATCAGTTGTACTTTGCAGACAAAAGCAATGAAGATGGGATATCAGAGCTTTATAGTATTAGTGGATTAGGTACCAGAACTACAGAAAATATCAGAAAGGGATATTTGCTTGGTAAATATGGTGCAACTCCTGATATTGAGATTGAGGAGGTGGAATAATGCCTCGTAAAGTAAAATCTGCCAAACCACTAATCTATGTATTTTGCGAAGGTGAAAGTGAACAGGCATACACTGATTATTTAAAAAAGACTTTCTCGGATGTTGCTGTTTTAAAAAGGCCACCAGATACAGGACTGTTTGAAGAAGCAGAAGCAAAGTTTTCAAAATCTCCCAAATATAAAAACAGCATAGATGTAACAGATGAAATATGGTTTTTTTATGATGTAGAAGAAAAGGATATTCCAAAATGGAATGATAGATTTACGATTATAAAGAAACTTCGTAAATTGAGAAAAAAACAAGGAATACGGGTAAGATTACTAATGACTAGTGGATGTATTGAGTATTGGTTTATGTTGCATTACAAATACTATACTCCGAAACTCATTACCGTTCCTGAAAAGGAAAAGGTTATTAATGAAGTTAAAAAATTAATCCCAACTTACGTAAAAGGAAATTCTGCGGCAACAGAGAAGATTGCAGTCAATTATCAAAAAGCAGTAGAAAATTCAAAGAAAACTGTAAAAGCATTATTGCCAGATGGACTGCCGGGAATAGATGATACAGATGTCAGAAATCAATGGTTAAATACAAAGAGCGTCACATTTTCTAATGTATATGAAGCAATTGAATTTTTACAAAACTGTGGATAAAAATGTATCGTAGCATTTGAGTCAGACTCGATGATAGGAAAGGGGCTGTCTATTTCCCGACAGCCCCTTTCCTATAAAAAGAGCTGTCCGCCTCGAATGCAGATTTCTGCATCCGAAATTCAGACAGCTCTCTGAATTACTCAGATAGAGTAATATTTAATTTCTTAAATTTCAGCCAGTTTCAGCAGATCCGGGATCTTGGATTCCCAGCCAAGTGCCATGATATGTACACCCTGACAGTATGGCTTGCACTCTTTGATGATACGTGCAGCGATCTCAACACCTGTGATACCTGCTTTTGTCTTTTCTTTGTCTGCTTTCAGTTCCTCGAGCATCTCGTCCGGAACATGAATGCCGGCAACATTGTTGTTCATGAATTTAGCCATGCCGGCGGACTTGGGAATGATGATACCAACCTGTACAGGTTTTCCGAACTGTTTTGCCTGTTCCATGAATTTGATAAATTTCTCCGGTGCAAATACTGCCTGTGTCTGGAAGTATTCTGCACCTGCAGCTACTTTTCTTTCCATTTTTGCAAGCTGTGCGTCAACGGAATCGCTGCATGGAGATACAGCAGTGTACTTCATAGGGTCAGACTCCAGCATCCAGGAAGTCAAGAATCTGGGAATCAACAAGTCAAGTATCCTTGCTATGCTTCATAATATTCAATTTTAGCATCTGCTGCTAAATGCTTTCTTTGGCTCTTACTTAGCAATGGAGTTGTTTCACTTCCATGAATTTCTGAATGGTACTCACTTCTACTGCTTGGTTTATATTTAACTACCGCATCTACTGTTTTACATTGACCTACCGTAAGGGAAATAATACATCCTTAAAAAAATTTTTGCATCTCTTCTATTACATCTTTGTCATCTCTAAAGTTCCCTCGTTCAACAGATAAGCCTTCCCTGTCTGAAAAAGCTGCTGATGAAATTGTTCCATCTTTTTTCCAAAACATTTGTATATAAGACGCTGGAAAAACTGCTCTATATAACTTTTCGCAATCAGAAAATGTATTATTCATAGAAACTATTCACCACCTTAATAATAGCTTCTATATTCGCTACAATTGAAAAATATTTTTCTTCACCATCTCTATTAATCTCAAATACTTCCCATTTATCATCTGAATTAATCTCAATTTCTAAATATGAACCATCTTCTTTTTCATACTCAAATTGTACTGAATCACATGCTGTTGGGAATATTTCTGGTTGAATTTCTAATGCAGTAATTATGCTCCTTACTGTCAAAATAAATTGTTTTTCAAATGCTTTTGCCTTATTACCATTCCATCCATCTTCTAGAACAGCAATCTGATCTAATTTCTTCAAATTATTCATTTTTTCTTCATTCATAATAACATTTTCTATGCAAAACTCATTTTCTTCATATAAATTATATCCTGATATAGAATAATTCATACCCACACGGGCATGGATTCATTGCCGTTATAAACATAAAATTCGAAGGGAAT
>OGXL01001113.1_pt1 | contig 22943 bp, 8 predicted proteins | sample 1576311 | NCBI WGS metagenome assembly OGXL01 (sample SAMEA3541564, study PRJEB24748) | human gut metagenome | biome: human gut; feature: human-associated habitat; material: faeces | place: China | collected 2012 | reverse complement strand
GAGACAACCGGAAATGTGTACTTTGGCGCACTTCGTATGACTGGAAATTTCAGCGGGGCGGTAGAGCAGACACAGTACGGAGAGACACTTGTGCAGATGGGAATTAACACACATGATTTCACATGGGATCTTAAGCCGGGAGAAAGCTTTGCCTCACCGGAAATTCTCTGTGGGTATTCAGCAGATGGATTTCAGACAATGTCCCACAACCTGCATCAGTTTGCAAATGATTTTCTACTTCGGGAAGGACTTCGTCCGGTACTTTATAATTCCTGGGAAGCAACCGGTTTTGATGTAACGGTTCAGGAGCAGAAAAAGCTTGCAGCTAAGGCAAAAGAGTTGGGTGCGGAGTTGTTCGTAGTAGATGATGGATGGTTTGGCCAGCGTCACGGAATTGATAACGGCCTTGGCGACTGGTATGTAAATAAAGAGAAGTTCCCGAATGGAATCGATGAGCTGATCGACGAAGTGAAAGCGCAGGGACTTCTGTTTGGAATCTGGGTAGAGCCGGAAATGGTAAATCCAAAGGCAGAGCTTTATGCGAAGCATCCGGATTGGATCTATCACTTTGATACAAGAGAGAGCGACACATCGAGAGAACAGTATGTGCTGGATCTTACAAAAAATGAAGTAAAAGCGTTTGTACTGGAAATGCTGGATAATCTTCTCTCTAACCACGAAATCGACTACATCAAATGGGATGCAAACAGACCAATCTCTCAGACAAATTTAAAGAAAGATCTCTGGTATAAGCACATCCAGGCACTCTACGATATTGTGAAGGAAACGAAGAAAAAGCATCCGGCTGTATTGTTCGAAGCATGCGCATCTGGTGGTGGACGTATTGATTACGGCATTCTCGGAATTTTTGATGATTTCTGGACGAGCGATAATACAGACGCATATGACCGTCTGTTTATCCAGGATGCATATTCTTACATTTACCCGATCAAGGCAATGCGTGCCTGGGTGACCGATTGTCCGAACTTCCTGTCCAACCGTGTGATTCCAATGAAATTCCGCTATCACAGTGCAATGATGGGAACACTTGGAATTGGATGTAATATTTTGAAATTTACAGAAGAAGACATTGCTCTTTCTCAGGAAATGATCGCACAGTACAAGGAAATCCGTCCGATCATTCAGGAAGGTACGTTCTATCGTCTGAATCATACGTCGGCAAATGATTATTTCCTATATGAATATATGAAAGGAAATGAGGGCGTACTGTTCGCATTTCTCCCACAAAGCAAGCTGGGACATCGTGGAGTGACAGTGAAACTTCGTGGACTGGAAGAAAATGCGTCCTACGAACTTCTTATGGAAGATGGCAAACTCACAAAGAGTGGAAGTTATCTTATGAAACATGGATTTGACATGCGGTTGACGGGTGACTACGCAAGCATGTTGATTCGTATAAACAAATTATAAAAAAGCAAAGGAGAACATCAAATGAAACTTTCAAACTTTTCTAAATTATCATTTGGTATTGGAGCACTGGGAAAAGATTTATGCTATGCCATTATTTCGTATTTCTTAATGATTTATTTTACAGATACGATCGGATTGACACCGCTTTTTGTCGGTAACCTGTTTCTAGTTGCCAGAGTGTGGGATGCATTCAACGATCCAATGATGGGATTTGTTGTTGATAACACAAGAACAAAATGGGGAAAATTCAGACCTTGGATTTTGATTGGTACGGTGTTAAATGCAATCGTTTTAGTATTTATGTTTACAAAACCTTCCGGATTAGAAGGAACTGGCATGTATATATATTTCTCTGTTGTTTATATTTTGTGGGGAATGACTTATACAGTTATGGATATTCCATACTGGTCAATGCTTCCGTCTCTTTCCAGCACGAAAAAAGAAAGAGATTCTATGTCAGTTATCCCGAGAATTTTTGCAAGTACAGCCTGGCTTCTTATGGGTGCGTTTGCTCTGAAACTTGTATCTGTTCTTGGTAAAGGAGACAGCGCTGTTGGATATTCTGCACTTGCGAAAATTATTGCAGTGATTTTTGTAATTACTTCTATTATTACTGTTGTATTTGTAAAAGACCGCAGCTGTCAGGAAGCGGAGTCGGGTAAAGAAGCAAAAAGGCTTACAATCAAAGATGCACTTCATGTTATTGCCGGAAATGATCAGCTGAAAGTATTTATCGGAATTGTGCTTTGCTACAATCTTGTTGTACAGCTTGCCGGTGGTATTGCAATTTATTACTTCAAATATGTAACCGGAAATGAAGGCTTATATCCAATCTTCACAACTGCAGCACAGTTTGCAGAGATTGCAGCTTTGTTCCTTTTCCCAATCCTTTCTAACTATTTTACAAAGAAACAGGTATTTGCAATTGCCAGCTTCAGTCCTGCAATTGGTCTCGCAGGAGTTGTACTTTGTGGATTCTTTGCACCACAGAACATGGTAATTGTAGCAATCAGTGGTATCTTCTATAAATTGGGTTCTGGTCTTACATTAGGAGCAACAACCGTTATGCTTGCTGATGTTATCGATTATGGACAGGTAAAATTAGGAAGTAGAAATGAAAGTATTATCGCTTCATTCCAGACACTGCTTGTTAAGACCGCATCTGCAGTATCTGCCTGGCTGATCGGTGTAGGCCTTACAATTGTCGGCTATGTAGCAAACGCAGAACAGAGCGCGTCTACAATCATGGGAATGCGAGTATTAATGGGTGTTGTACCTTCTGTAATTACAATCCTTGCATTTGTGATCTACGCAAAAGGCTACAAACTGGAAGGCGCATATCTGGAAGAGATCATGGAAAAAATAAAAGGTAACAAAACGGAAGAAACAGAAGAATAGAAAATGAAATGAGATGAAGAGGTAGCGCGCTAAGTATTAAGTGCGCTGCCTTTTTTTGTTAAGACAATAGTATCACTGTATGAGATTGCGCATGGAATTTTTTTTCACTGGTAGTAGTATTTTGCATATCATAAATTTCTAGCAACAACTTCAAAACATTATAATCCAAAAATGAAAGAAAGAGGCAGTGCGTTAAGTAGGTGATATGCCTTTTCTCGGTTCTGTTATTAAAAAGTTCCGAATATGACAAAAAATCGGAGGTGGTGTGATAAAAAAGTGCAAGCCTCCCCCTTTTTTTTATGAGAAAATAAAATCACTTATATATAATGGAAAGGGGTAAGGAAAAAATGAAAAAGAGAAGGCGAATCTTATCGCTTGTCTTTGCAGCCTGTCTTGTGATAACGGGAATTGTTTCGGGCGCAGGTGTGCAGAAGGCCGAAGCAGCTGCAAGAACAGAAGTAATCGATGTTACGGATTACGGAGTATATCCGGACAGTGGGAAGGACAGTGCAATCGGAATACAGAAAGCAATCGCAGCTGCGAAAGATGCAACGAAAGAGGGAAAAGAAGTCAAGATTAATTTCCCGGAAGGACGCTATGATATCTATCCAGATAAAGCAATAGAAAGAGAATTATATGTTTCCAATACTGTAGGTGCCGATCAGAACAATAAAATGAAGAAGATCGGTATTTTTCTGGAAGATATGGATCATGTTACCGTAGATGGAAACAACTCTCTGTTTATGTTCCATGGTAAAATGACAACATTTGCAACAATCGGTTGCGAAGATGTTGAATTTAAAAATTTTGCAGTGGATTTCCAGGTTCCGACAGTTATTGATATGACTGTTGAGAGTGTAGAGGGAAATACAGCAACTATGTATATTCCTGAGTGCTATAATTATGAAGTTGCAGGAACAACGATTAAATGGTACAGCGATGTAAGTCCTTATACAGGTCAACGTTACTGGAGTATCTCCGATCTGTCAGGTTATCATACCCAGCGGGAAGATACCGTACAGGGAATCAAATTCGGTGCAGGAAATGGAAATGCTGCATTAAAAGGTGTAGCTTCTATTGAGGATCTTGGAAATCATCGTGTAAAGATTACATATAATAGTAAAGCCGGTGAAGTTCAGAACGGAATGTGCTTTCAGTCACGTCCGACCGTACGTGATCATGCAGGAACGTTTTTCTGGAAGAGCAAAGATATTAAGATGACTTCTCTTGATATCCAATTCCTTCATGGATTTGGTATGGTAGGTCAGCATTCTGAAAACATTACAATGGAAGATGTTGATTTTGAAGCACCAAAGGAAAGTGGAAGAACAACAGCCGGATATGCTGACTTTGTACAGATGTCCGGATGCAAAGGAGCAATCAATATTAATAACTGTACCTTTGCAGGTCCTCATGACGACCCGATCAATATCCACGGAACATTTAACACAGTTACATCCATCAGTTCTGACAGAAGAACAATCACAGTACAGTACAACCATCATGAAACAGCTGGTTTCCCGAACTTTTTCGAAGGTGACGAAATCGAGTTCATGACAAAGGGAAATATGATCACAGTTGAAAATTCCGTTCGCACAGTAACAAAGGTTGACGGACCGGACGGAATGGGCGGAAACATGGGTGAAGGTTCAGGAAGTCTGACAACCATCAAGCTGACATTGGATAAGGCAATTCCTGCCGACGTTCAGGTAAATCAACATGTGGTAGAAAATATCACTTATACACCAGCTGTCAACATCAGCAATTGTGAATTTAAGGAAGTTCCGACAAGAGGAATCCTTGTAACTACAAGAAAACCAATTGTCATTGAAAATAATACATTTGACGGAATGAGTATGGCAGGCATCTATATTTCTGATGATGCTCAGGGCTGGTATGAGTCAGGTCCGGTCAGAGATGTGACCATCCGTAATAATACATTTACAAGAGGAAATGCACAGGCAATTTTCATTGAGCCTACCAATCCGACTGTATCTACGGAAAAGACCGTACATTCTAATATTAAGATCAAGGGCAATACGTTTTTTACGTACAATAAGAGAGTTCTTGATGCAAAGAGTGTAGATAACCTTACCTTTAAAAATAATAAAATTTACAGACAGGATCCGATCAACGGAGATGGATCTCTGAGTCTGGCAGTAAAAGACGGAAGTTCTACAGAACTGAATGTAGCCGACAGTGCAGAACTGACCGTAAGCGGAAGTGGTGATACCTTATCAGGAAAACTGTATAACTTTAATGGTTGTAAAAATGTAGTGATCGAAGGAAATGAGTATGACGGTGGATTGAATGCCGGAAGTTCAATCAGCAACATGAGTGCTTCTGATATTACAGTAACCAATGATGCAATGAAGGTAAACGCAGATTCCACAACAGCACCGAACGGAACGATGTACTACGAATCTGACAATGAAAAAGTAGTAAAAGTTTCCAGTACAGGTGTCGTAACTGCAGTTGGAGCAGGAACAGCCAATGTAACAGGATATATGGTTGTTGGAGGACGTAAGTTCCCGACCAATACAGTTACATTCACAGTCAACGCAGGTGAACTTGGTAATCTGCCGGAAGGAATAGAGCTGACAGCAGCTGATAACAAAGAAAATATTAAAGTAAATGATACGATCCAGTATACTGCAGATCTGAAATGGAACGCTGAAGAGAACGGTGCAGACAAGAACAGCGCAGTGACATGGAAGGTTTATGATGCCAAGACCGGAACTGAGACTGATAAAGCAACAATCACTGAACAAGGACTTCTGACAGCAGTAAAACCGGGAAGTGTTGTAGTGACAGCATCTACAGCCAACGGTTATGAAGCATCAAAACTGGTATCGATCTGGCAGGAAGGGAAGATGATCGCATCGGATATTACAGTGGATTATCCGACATCTTCCGACAAATACCGTGCAAGTTCGACCGTGGAAGGCGGACTGGAGCAGGATTTCACAAGCCAGGGACTTTACCAGAATCAGACTCCGAGCAATGTCCTTGTAAAACCATTGCCGGAAGGAACAGACAGAACAGATCTGACACTTGTATTCAAACTGACAGGTGCAACTCCTGCAAATACATGGGCAGATGCAGGAATCTATCTCTATGATGATGCGGACAATTATGTAGCACTGGAAAAGAAGCATCGTGATGGCTCTACCAGTGCAGTAGCACTTGTAAAAGAGCAGAACAGAAGTGCAGTAGAGGAACCATATAATAACTGGGCAAATGTAAGCACAAATCCAATCTGGCTGAAATTGGTAAAAAATAATGCCACAGTGACAGCTTACTACAGTGCAGATAAGAACAACTGGACCACCATCGGTTCGAGAACAGACTGCGGTTTCCTGAGCGGTAATTTTAAGCTGGCAATCGCAAGCCAGGGAACTAATACAGGATCCATCACTTATTCTGATGTTACAGTGAATAATAAAGAAGTAAAATTAGTTGAAGAGGCAGTGAAACCGACCGCCTCCAATATTAAGGTAACATATGACGAAGCTGCTGACAGCCTGACAGCGGCAGGAGATACTACAGGACAGTCCGTAATTGTAAAATGGGCAGTTGCTGATAAAGAAAATGGAAACTATTCCATTATCAGCGGAGTAGAGGGAACTTCTCTGACAGCTTCTAAAGCATTGAAAGGCAAATATGTGAAAGCTGCTTATGTACCGCTGATCGGAACAGGTGCAGCAGGAGATATTGTATGGTCTGATGCAGTAAAAGTAACCGGAAATGGCACAGATTCAGGTGCATCAGCAGTCAAATCTGCAAATGCAGATCTGGCGACAGCTGACATTAAAACTAGTGAAAGTACAGACATGTTCCAGTTTGTAAAAGGAACAACTTTCTATCAGACAACAGCAGGAAGTGACGTTCAGGAAATCAAGTATTCCTTTGCAGCAGAGGATACAAAGGCAACAGTAAAAGTGCTGGTGAATGGAAAAGAAACAGCTGAACTGAGCGGAAACGCAGTTCTCACAAGCGGAAGAAATCTGATCGAGGTAAATGTTACAGCAGAAGATGGCGTGACAATGAAAAAATATCGTTTCACAATCAGCCGTCAGGGAGATAACAATGCATTGTTGGAAAGCCTGCAGGTAAATGGACAAGAAGTTGTGCTGGAAGAGGGAGTTTATGAATATAGTCTTCCAATTGCAACAGGAACAACAACAGCGCAGGTTGCAGCGACAGCACAGAGTACAAGAGCAACTGTTTCCATCGTGAACGGAAAAGAGGTTACATCCGCAGCACAGACTGTTCAGGGAGACGTGACAGTTGCACCGGGAATCAATGAGATTACGATCCGTGTGACACCTGAGACAAGTGCAGAGCCGGTCTACTATAAACTGAAACTGAAAGTGCCGAATGCTGCAAATGCACGTTTGGAAGCATTAAGCCTTGGAGGAAATATATCTCTGAAAGAAAACTTTGATGCAGATACATTAAAATATACAGCATCTGCAACAGAATCCGCTGTGACAATCAATGCAACAGCAGAAGAGGCGGATGCAACCGTAGAAGTTATCTGGAAAGATAAAGTGATTCAGACAGGAACAGGAAGTGCTTCGGCAGAACTGGGACTGACAGAAGGTGACAACACTGTGAAAGTGAAAGTAACTTCTGCGGACAAGTCCACAGAAAAGACTTATAAAGTAACAGTTCATGCATCAGGAGATACATGGTTATCTGATCTTGACTGGACATCACAGACATCCGGAGATTCAGGTAATCCGACAAGAAAAGATAAGAGCTGTGGAAACAACACACTGACCTTATGGGACGGTTCAAAGGAAGAAACCTTTGATAAAGGAATCGGAAGCCATGCAGATTCTACAATCATTTACGATCTGACTGGCAAAGGATATACAAGTTTTTCATCTTATTACGGTGTAGACCGTGAGACAAAGATAAATCCTTCTCAGGCAAGTATCACATTTAAGGTATATGTGGATGGAAATCTGAAGTTCACAAGTGATGTAATGGGAACTAACACAGCAAAAGGATTTACAGGTGATATTGATATAACTGATGCAACAGAACTGAAATTGGTTATGGACAAAGGTGCAAATAACTGGAGCGATCATGGTGACTGGGCAAATGCGAAACTGACAAAACCGTTTACAGCGCCGCAACCAGTAGTTGTGACCGTTCAGGTAAATGACCCGGTAATGGGAAGTGCAGCAACCGATAAGGGTGAGTATCAGAAGTATGATACCGCTACAGTAACTGCAACAGCAAAAGAAGGATATCATTTCGTAAACTGGACAAACGCAGAGGGAACAGAAGTCAGTGATGCAAATCCACATGTATTTGATGTGACAGAAGATGTGACACTGACAGCAAACTTCGCAGCAAATCCTGTAGTAAAGAAACAGTATACAGTAACAGCAACAGCAAGTGCTGAAGCAATGGGAACAGTCAGCATGGATCATGAGGACGGAATCTACGAAGATGGCAAAGAGGCAACTGTAACAGCAACAGCGAAAGAAGGATACCATTTTGTAGGATGGAAGCTGAAAGATGCAGAGGATATTTTAAGTACCGATGCGAAGTATACATTTAAGGTTGAAAAGGATGTAAACTTGATCGGAGTATTTGAGAAGGATGCAGAGCCTGAGCAGGTGATAACTGCAGAAGAAATCATGCGTCGTATTATTGCAGATAAATCTTTTGCAACTTCTATTAAGAAAGATACGAAGAAACTAGTATTACCGGAAGTACCAGAAAACGCACAGATTGAGATTTGTAGTGTAAATCCAGAAGGAATTATCGCGCTGAATGGCGAAGTAACTATACCGCAAGAGGATACAGAAGTCATCGTAACAGTAAAGGTAACTGGAACAGATGGAAGTGTTGCCACTAAAGAGTTTAAGGTTATGGTAGAAGGAAACGGTGAGACAGAGAAACCAAATCCAGAGAAACCAGATAATGGAAATAATAACAGCAATAACAATGGAAATGCTGGAAATAATGGCAATAGTGGTAATAACAGCGCTAATGGAAATGTGAATCAGAGTGGAGCAAAGGAAAATAATGCTAATAGCTCAACTCCGAATGGTGGTGCAGGACAGAACACGGTAAAGGCAATCAAGACTGGAGATACAGCGAATTTCGCATTGTATGGAATTGTAATGATAGCCGCTGGGGCAGTAATCGCAACACTTGTATATCGCAGAAAAAGAAGCTAATCTAGATGAACAGAAACAGACCGTTATGAATTACGGAGCTGTGAAAAGTAAAAAATTATAGAAGACTGCCGGGATATTCTGAAGAGTATCCCGGCAGTCTTCTATAAGAAACCACTTCTTGGCTGTAATGGTTTATATTCCTTGAATGCATGTTACAACCACAGAACATTATAATCCAAAAACGAAAGAAAGGGGTAGCGCGCTAAGTGAGTGATAAGCCCTTTCCAGGTTCTGTTATTGAGAGTTCCGAATATGACAAAGAATCAGGAGGGATGAAACAAAAAATACGAGTTGTATTCTTATTTTTATGAGATACTAAAATTAACTATATATAATGATTTCTCGCTCGGTAAAAGATAAATCCAGATTCCAAAACCGTTCAATGATATCCCAGGTGGAACGAGCAAGAGTATTTGGATAAGGATAATATTTACGAAGATTCCGAGAGATTAATAAGGAAAAGGAGGAAGAGAGTAGGCTATAAAAAGTCTAAAAAGAAAAAAGTATGAAAAAGTATAATTTAAAAAGAAAAGGTATGGCAGCAGCTGCACTGACACTTGCCTTTGGAATGTTTACTCCAAGTGTTTCATTTGCGGCAGGAACTCCGGTCAATGTGCTTTCTGAAACAGAAAGCCAGATGAGTTCTGATAAAGAAGTTGTTTATGTAAACAATTATTCGGCAGCAAAACGAGATGTCAATTTTAATGACAACTGGAAGTTCTATTTGGGAGATGGATCAGGTGCGGAAGAACCGGCATTTGATGATTCTAAATGGGAACATGTAAATCTGCCTCATGACTACAGTATTGAACAAGAGTATTCAACGAAGATGGAAGCAGAAAGCGGATATCTTCCGGGTGGAATTGGCTGGTACAGAAAGAGTTTCACGCTTGGAAAAACAGCGGAGAATAAACGTGTGCGAATTGATTTTGGTGGCGTATATATGGATGCTACAGTTTGGGTCAATGGAACACAGGTGGGAAGCCATCCGTATGGATATACTCCATTCTCATTTGATATCACTGATTTGGTGAAATTTGATGGTGAGAATGTAATTACGGTAAAGGTAAATCATCAGACACCATCCAGCCGTTGGTATTCAGGAAGTGGTATTTATAGAAGTGTAGATTTGAATATTGTAAATCCTGTACATGTTGACTTATATGGGACAAAGGTAGAAACTCCAAATTTGGAAACAGAAAAAGACGGAGCGGTGACTACTAATATTAAGACAACTGTAGCCAACGATTCAGACAGAGAACAGAATGTGACATTGACTCATACCATTTTCAAAAAAGGTGGGGAGCCAAGCGCTAATATCGGAACTGTGACAACAGAAACAAAAGCGATTGCGGCAGGTGAAACCGCAGCGATTGATGCAACAGTAAATGCACAGAATCCAGAATTATGGAGTACTACAAATCCGGCGCTTTATACAGTGCGTACAGAAGTAAAGATTGGTGAAGAGGTTGTAGATACTTACGATACAGAATATGGATTCCGTTATTTTAAATTTGATGAAAATAGTGGATTTTCATTAAACGGAACAAATATGAAACTGAAAGGTGTGTGTATGCACCACGATCAGGGAGCGCTTGGAGCAGAGGCATGGAAACGTGCAATTGAGCGTCAGGTGGAAATCTTAAAGGAAATGGGATGTAACTCAATTCGTGTTACACATAACCCGGCAGCAGAAGAACTGATAAATATTTGTAATGAAAAAGGTATCCTTGTTGTAGAAGAGATGTTTGATGGCTGGCAAAATGCTAAGAATGGAAATAACAATGATTATGCCAGATTTTTCAATCAGACAATAGATGAAAGCAATCAGATTCTTGGAAAAGAAAATGGAATGACTTGGGCAAAATATGACTTAACAGCAACAGTAAAACGTGGTTGGAATGCTCCGTCAGTTATTATGTGGTCCCTCGGAAATGAAGTTCAGGAAGGTGCAACCGGTGTATTGACACAGGCGTATGCAAATGTTCAGGCGAATTTGATTGATTGGACAACTGCGTTGGATACCACAAGACCGGCAACACGTGGCGACAACGTGTTAAAAGGTAATAAGATTGGAATACCGAAAAACATGATGGATGCTATGACAACTGCAAATGGTACGGTTGGTTTGAATTATTGTTCTGGAAATGATTATGATACGCTTCATAATAGTAACCCAAATTGGAAGTTGTATGGTTCTGAAACTGCTTCAGCAGTCAATAGTCGAGGTGTATATGACAGAATAGATGGAAGTAAGACGGGGCAGAAGTTAACATCCTATGATAATTCAGCAGTTAACTGGGGGGCAGTTGCCAGCAGTGCCTGGTACGAGGTTATTAAGAGAGATTTTGTGGCAGGCGAATATGTATGGACCGGTTTTGATTATATTGGAGAGCCGACACCATGGAACGGAACTGGAAAAGGAGCACAAGGAACATGGCCGTCTCCAAAGAATTCATATTTTGGAATTATTGACACTGCAGGATTTCCAAAAGATAGTTACTACTTCTATCAGAGCCAGTGGAATGACGAAGTAAATACCCTTCATATTTTACCGGCATGGAATGAAGATGCAGTGAAGAAAGATAGCAGTGGAAAGGTTCCGGTTGTCGTTTATACAGATGCGAAAAAAGTAGAATTATTCTTTACAGATGCAAAAACGGGTGATAAGAAAAGCCTTGGGACAAAGGAATTTACACAGAAACAGTCAAATACACAAGGGTATACATATCAGTATTATGAAGGCACGGATAAGTCTGGTACAGAACATAAGAATTTATATCTGACATGGCAGGTTCCGTATAAAGCAGGTACAATTTCAGCAGTAGCTTACGGACAGGATGGACAGAAAATTTCAGAGGAAAAACTGAATGGTCGAACATCTGTAACAACCACCGGTGAGAAGAAGAATTTAAAAGCTACAGTTGACCGCGATACAATTGCAGCAGATGGAGCGGACTTAACTTATGTAACTGTAGATGTAACAGATAAAGATGGAAATATTATTCCGAATGCGGAAGATAAAGTAAGCTTTAAAGTAGAAGGCGAAGGTAAACTGGTGGGTATTGATAACGGAAGACAAGACGATCATACCTCCTATCAGGCAAATAGCAGAAATGCATTTGCAGGAAAAGTACTGGCAATTGTACAGTCTACAAAAAAAGCGGGAAGTTTCACAGTAACAGCCAGTGCAAAAGGTCTGGAAACTTCTTCAGTGACAGTAACAACGACTTCGGTAGAACAGGATACAACAGGAGAAAAGGCTATCAGTTATTACGAAATGTCTAAAAACTACTATGTAAAAACCGGTAATATGCCACAGCTTCCGAGTACTGTTAAAGCAGTGTATACAGATGGAAGTGAAAAAGAGATTCCTGTAACATGGGATGCAATTACAGAAGAACAGATTGCACAGAGTGGTACATTTTCTGTAGCAGGTACAACAGAGGCAGGAGATACTCTTACAGTAATCGTCAATATGATTGACCAGGTAGTTTCCCTGCTGAACTATTCAACAACTGTTCCGCTTGGAACGAAACCGACACTTCCGGAATCCAGACCGGCGGTACTTCAAGATGGTGAAGTAATGAATGCGTCCTTCCCAGTTGCTTGGGGAGAACCGAATGGAAGTTACGATGCAGAAGGAATTGTGACAGTGAAAGGAACAGCAGATGTTCTAGGACAGAATGTAGAGGTTACAGCGACCATTCGTGTAGAAAAACAGAAGATAGAGCTAGGCTCCAGTGTAAGTAGCGCAGCATACTTAAGTCAGGATGTACCGGAAGGACAACAGTCAGATACACTGGATGCAATTAAGGATGGAAAGAAAGAAATTGGAGACAACAATAGTGGAGGCGCAAATCCAACTTGTTGGTCAAACTGGGCAACTAGAAATACAGATCCAACTTCTGAAATCACATTCCGCTATGCTACTCAGCAGCGTGTAGGAAAAATTGTTGTATATTATTCCAAAGATAATGGTGCAATGACATTCCCTCGGGAAGGAAGAACAAAACTCTTTGTATCTGAAACAGGAGATGAAGGAAGTTGGAAAGAACTTTCAGTGGAAGAAACAATTGCGGAAAATGAAAGTCCAGAACGTGTAAAAGCATATACATATACATTTGATCCAACTGTAGCAACTTTTGTAAGACTGCAAGTAACAAATACAACTCCTCAAGAGGCAGGAAAAACAGAAACATGTACTGGTATTACAGAAGTAGAGATTATTGAGTGGAATGGTTCATATACGACCAATTCTACTGCAAATCTTTCTAAATTAACGGTAAATGGTCTTGAGTTAAGTGAGGAAGAACTTGCTGCAGGAAGTTTTGATACAGAAGCTATTGTTATTGATACAATAGACTATGTGGCAGCTGATAATGCAGCGGTAACTTATGTACCGCCGTATGAAAATAAAGCGAAGCTAATCATTGAATCAGAAGATCATACAACCAGAAATGAATTTGTCATCAACTTAGACGGAAAAGGTGTTGGAAATACAGATCCAGTTTATGCAGGACGGGATTATGATACCCAAAAAATATCGGTGACAGCTGGAAGTGAACAGAGTGGACAAGGCAATGAAGGTCCGGCAAGATATGTTTTAGATGGCAATGAAGGTACTATCTGGCATACATCATGGAATCCGCAAGCGAGTCGTGATACATTTTGGATTAAATTTGAGTTAAATGAAATTACTAGCCTAGATGCATTACGCTACAAAGGACGTGGTGGTGCTTCAAATGGACGTATCAGTAAGTATCGAGTAGAGGTAAGTAAGGACGATCAAAATTGGACAGAAGTTTCTGTTGGAAATTGGGATAATACAGATGACTGGTATATCGCAATGTTTAATGAACCGACAGAAGCAAAATATGTTCGACTTACCGGTGTTGAAACTTATGGTGAAGGATCACAGCAGAATAAATTTGCAAGTGCTGCAGAGATTCGCTTGCGTAAAGCAGATTCAAAGACAGACATTTCAGATGCAACTGTTTCTCTTACAAATGAGAAAAAACTGGTTTCTGTTGTAGATAAAGATCATCCGGTAACATTGTCAAAAGAAGACATTGAAGTTACCTTGGGAGATAAGGTGCTCAGATATGGCATAGACTACAAACTTACTTATAATAATAATGAGGCACCAGGAACTGCAACTGCAATCGTAACAGGTATTGGACAGTATGGATATACAGGAAGTCAAGAGGTATCATTTACAATTGAGTTGAAAAAACCGGAAATGAATAATATTTCCATAAAGAGCTTCCCGACAAAAACAACATATAAAGAAGGAGAAACCTTAGATCCTACAGGTCTTGTACTTACTACATCATATGACAATGGTACAACGGCGGATGTTGTATATTCAGAAGAGACTGCAAAAGACTTTGCATTTAATCCAGATACAAAGACAGCGTTGTCTAAAGGAAATACAAAAGTAACAGTGACCTATGGTGGTTTTGAAACAGAGTTTGCAATCACAGTGACAGAAGCTAAGAAACCAGATCCAGAAAAGCCGGGTCCGGAAAAGCCGGATCCAGAAAAGCCGGATCCAGAAAAGCCGAGTCCAGAAAAGCCGGATCCAGAAAAGCCGAATCCAGAAAAACCGAATCCAGAAAAACCGGATTCAGGAAACCAGGGTTCAGGTAAACCGGACGGAAATGGTAGCTCCAAAGGAAATACAGGCAATACAAACAATTCAAATAATGCAGTACAAACAGGGGATACTGCATCAGTAGGAATTTGCGTAGTTGCATTAGCAGCAGCTGGTATAGTAGGAATAGTAGGAGCTATAATGATTGGAAAGAAAAGGAAAGATGTTAAATAATCAATTTGAAGAGTATTATGTGACAATCCTTTTAAGGAGGAAATTTTGAAAAAATTACGAATTGATCGAAAGAACAAAAAAGGCTTTCAGAAATTCGCTGCAGGAGTCATGGCATTAGTAATGACTGTTTCCGGACTGACAATATCGCCAGTCCGGAGTGAAGCTGCGGCTGCAGAGTATGAAATTTATCCGAATCCACAGGTGGTTCAATATACGGAAGGTGACTATGTTATCAAAAACGAGGTCAATGTAGTATATGAATCAGGAATCGATCAGGCAACGAAAGATCGATTAGCAGAAGCACTTGCGTTGAAAGACGGGGTAACAGTGACCACATCCGAGTCAATTGAAGAGGGCAAGACGAATATTCTTGTTGGAATTGATGGTTCGGGAGAAGTTGCAGATACTTACGCAAATGAACATGTGAATATGCAGTCAGCGGATTTGTATGAAAAGCTGGACGCCTATGTATTGGATAGTAATAATGATGTGATCACTGTAGTAGGTGCAGACACAGATGCAAGTTATTATGGATTGACGACGTTGTATCATATTTTGAAGCAGATGGATAGTAATACCATCCGGAATTTTCACATTGAGGACTGGGCAGATGTTGCAAGTCGTGGATTTATTGAAGGGTATTATGGAAATCCATGGTCTACAGAAGATAGAATCAATCTTATGAAATGGGGCGGTTATTATAAACTGAATTCCTATTTCTATGCACCGAAAAATGATCCAAAGCATAATGCAAAATGGAGAGAATTATATACAGAAGAGGAACTGAATACATTAATCAGACCTTTGGCAGAAGCTGGGAATGCATCTAAATGCCGTTTTGTGTATGCACTTCATACGTTTATGTATAATCCGGTTAGATTTGACGGCAATTATCAAGCTGATTTAAAAGCAGTACAAGATAAACTTGCTCAGGTGATTGATGCCGGTGTCAGACAGGTTGCAATTCTGGCAGACGATGCGGGAAACGTAGGTGGAAATAATTATAATAAGTTTTTAACGGATATGACAGCGTGGCTGGCAGAAATGAAAAAAACATATCCGGATTTGAAACAGACGTTGCCGTTTTGTCCACAGGAATATATGTACAACGGACAGGCATATTACAAAAATTTCCCGGAAAATGTACAGGTTGTTATGACAGGCGGTAGAGTATGGGGCGAAGTAAACCAGAACTTTACCAATACATTTACGAATAATGCGGGACGCGGTCCTTATATGTGGATTAACTGGCCTTGTACAGATAATTCTAAAAGCCATCTGATCATGGGCGGATATACAACATTCCTACATCCAGGAGTTGATCCGGCAAAGATTCAAGGTATCGTACTTAATCCGATGCAGCAGTCAGAGCCAAGTAAAGTGGCAATTTTCGGAAATGCATGTTATTCATGGAATATTTGGGAAAATGCAGATATAGCAAACAAGGCATGGCAGGATTCTTTCAAATATGTAGACCACAATTCAGCAGCGAAAACGGAAGCCTCTACAGCGTTGTATGAATTGTCTAAACATATGATGAATCAGAACATGGATTCTCGAGTAACAGCATTGCAGGAATCCGTAGATTTAGCTCCGAAACTGACGGATTTTCGTGATAAATTAAAGACAGGTACAGTTACTGTAGAAGAAGCGGATGCATTGATTGCGGAATTCCAGATTTTACAGAATGCAGCTGCTGTTTATAGAGAACAGGCTGTAGACATAAAGGTTAGAGATCAGATTGTATATTGGCTGGATTGCTGGGATGATACAACTGTTTCAGCAATTGGATATTTGAATGCTATTAAGGCAATTGTCAATGAGGATGCAGATACTGCACTTCGTTATAATGCAGAAGCAAAAGCTGCATTCGAGCAGTCAAAGACACATGAACTCTGGTATCTGGATCATTATGAAAAAGCAGAAGTCGGAGTACAGCATATTGTTCCGTTTATTAAAGCGATGGCAAAATATGTAACTGATTATATTGACACCGGAATCAATCCAAATACACAGAAAAGATATACAGGAACTGTTACATATGAGCAGATATCTATACAAAATAACGCATCGGAAGATAAATATTTTGATGGAGATAACAGCAGTGAAGTATGGCTGGCAAAAGGACCATACGAAAACCCCGGAAGAGATACAATTCCAGCAGGAGCAACATTGACAGTTACTTTCCCGGAGCCAAAAACAATTGGTTCCTTCCGTTTGGTGCAGGGAGTTTCAGCAAAGAGTGATAAGTTCAGCAATGCAGATGTAGAGTATCAGATTGAGGGAACGAGTACATGGACAAAAGCGGGTACATTGTCGGATAAAGGTGATCAGACCATTTCATTCGGAAATGTTGCTAATGTAAAAGCGGTGCGTATTCATAATAATACAGTAACAGGAGGCTGGGTAAGAATTGGTGAAATAGAGATTCTTTCTCCGGCAAATGAAGATGCAAGTGGTGCGAGAGCAGGGCTTTATACGAACGTTGATACAAATATCACTGCAAGTCTGGAGGAAGGCAGTGTTTCATTAAGTAACGGAACAGTTACATTGAACAAAGACGAGTATATCGGAGTGAAACTTGGCGATATCAAAGCAATACAGAATATTACAATTCCGGCACTTTCGGAAAATGTAGTTCTGGAGACGTCTATGAATGAAATCACATGGCAGCCTTACGCAGCAGATGCAAAAAATGTAGATGCAGTGTATATACGCATTAAAAATAATGGCGAAGAAGCAAGCCAGATTACTTTGAATGATTTTAAAGTGACTTATAAGTTTGTCGGAGCTAAAAAAGTAGATACAGACTTTGAAAAAGCACAGGATGCAAATGATATGCGTGTGGCAGGAACTGTTGGAAATGTATTTGATGGAAAATTAAGTACATTGGGTATGATCAATGGAAAACAGGAAGCCGGCAAACATATCACGTTTGATCTGGGACAAGTTATTCACTTTAACTCTCTGCGTTACTATATTGTAGAAACGCAGCTGAATTATTTGAGAAATGCAAAATTTGAAGTGTCAACAGATGGTGAAAATTGGACAGAGGTTATGACAGTTGGAAAACCAACTCAAAATGTGCATGATAATACAGTAGCGAAAGACATGCAAGGCATTACTCTGACCCATGATGATAAAAATCCGGGATATATGTATAAAGAAGCAACAGGGCTGAATGTAGATGGAAGATATATCCGCATCATGCCGAATGAAACATATAATCATAGATGGGTTGCAATTAATGAACTGCAGATCAATGGAGGAGAATATATTTCTCCTGAGCAGAGTAGACAGATTGTGTCAGAAGCAATTGAAGAAGTAGGAAAGCTTCCGTCTAATATGCGGGATGGAAGTTATGGTACAACTTATAAGTCTTCTAAAAAGAACAGTTCATTTACCTGGAGAGTGTTAGATCCAACATCAATCGCATCTGTTCGTCTGATACAGATCGGCGATATTTCTAAAGCAGATGTTACAGCAACTTATTTAGATAAAAGTAATGTTACAAAAGCTAGTGAAAAAGTAAACCTTGGAAAACTGAATCAAGTAATCAATGAGTTTGTTATTCCAGAAGGAAAAATGCTGGAAACACTGACGGTTACTTGGAAAGATGTAATTCCGGAAATTGCTGAGATTGAAACTTCATCAGAACGTGGCGGAGAAGTAAACAAAGAAACATTAAAAGCAGAACTTGCAAAAGCAGAGGATGACACATGGACAGCTGATAGCAAAACAGCTTACACACAGGCAAAAGAAACTGCACAGGAAATCTATGATAATGAAAATGCAAGTCAGGCAATGGTGGATTCAGCGATTAAAGCATTAGAGTCAGCACGTACAAATGCAAAGACAAAAGCGAATGAAGAAACCGTCGCAAATATGAAAAAAATGTTGGCTGAAAAAATCAGTAATGAGGAAACAATTTATACAAAAGTTACTTATTCTGCATATGCAAATGTAATTGGCAAGTTGGAAAAGGCAATGAAAACTCCGGATAATTTGTCGCAGACAGATGCAGATGAGCTGATGAAAAATGTGACAGAAGCGCAGAATAATCTTGTCTATTCTACAAGAAACAGAGAACTTGCAGAGCTGGAAACGAAAAAATATGATTTGGTTGAAGCAGATCCGTATACAAAAGCTAGTTATCAGGCGTTGACAGCGATTAAATCAGAAATTGATACGTTGGTGGCTACGGATAAAGAGGCAGAAATAGCCGGAACAGAACGTGTAAATCCAAAAGAATTTATTGCTAAGAGAACTGCTTTCCAGAATAGAATGTCAAATCTAGTTGATATCAGTACTCTGAAGGCAGCGATTAAACAGTCAGAAAGCGTAGACGGTACTTTATATACGAAAGAAAGTTATCAGTCTTATGTTGCAGCTGTAGAAGCAGGAAAACAACTTCTTGATGCAGGTACAAAAGAACAGGTTGCACAGGCGCTGAAACTAATCGAAGAAAAATATAATGGATTGACTACAAGTGATAAAGCAGCTTTGGAGCAGATGATTCAGGCAGCGAAGGCATTGAAGGCTGAATCTTATACAGAAGACTCTTATAAGGAATTGATGGATATTGTCGCAGAGGCAGAAAAGAGCGCTGATGATAAATATATTGATAAGATTCAAGAGGCAATGAAAAAACTGGTTAATGTAGAAGCATTAAAGGATAAGATTCAGGCGGCTGAAAAAGTGGATAAGGAGTTGTATACAGAAGATTCTTATCAGAGATTAGAAGATGCATTGAAAAAAGCGAAAAAACTTCTGAAGTCAGGTAGTGCAAAAGAAGTAAAAGCAGCAACAGAAGAATTAGAAAATGCACGTCGCGCATTGGTACAGAAAACTACAGTAGATGTAGGAGGAAATCAAAATAATGCAGGTCAAAATACAAATCAAAAAGGTCAGGCAGTGCAAACTGGTGATGAAGGAAATCTTCTTCCGATAGTTTTGGTCATGGTAGCTTGCATAGCAATAATTACAGTAGTGATTATTCGCAGGAAAAGGAAATAGGGGGTAAGAAATAAAAGCTCACTGTTGGTATTTTTTGAACCAGCAGTGAGCTTTTGTAGAGAAATTTAAATGAATTTAACAGTGTAGTCATCTATACCTGAAAGGAAGTATTAATAATCCTGAAGCTATTTCCTTAATTTTTTTCATGTGTATTTTCTCCTTTAAATTTACATTATATTTTGCATTATAGCCATGCAGTAACTAAAGAATGTACTGATTGTTGTAGATGATATAGAAAAATCCATAGAGTTTTATAGGGATTTATTTGGCTTGCAAGTGATTCTTCAGAATGAAGGAAATGTGATTTTATCGGAGGGCCTTGTGTTGCAGGATGCGGACGTATGGGGGAAGACTTTGGATGAGATCTCGATGCCATTCAATAATATGATGAGCAACATTGATGTGTATGTCACCGGAAGCAATTCTAAGTTTCTGTCCAGCGACATTGTGACTGAGTTCCGTGGCAGAGGTGATGAGATCAGAATCTATCCCCTCTCTTTTGCAGAGTTTTATTCTGTCTATGAAGGTGATTACGACGATGCCTGGGATGACTACATGATCTATGGAGGATTGCCGCAGGTCGTAGGTTTACAGAGTGAACGACAGAAGGCAGATTACCTGAAAAACATTTTTGCAAATGTTTATCTGAAGGACGTAATTGAAAGAAACAAGATCCAAAATGTGGATGAAATTGGCATTCTGGTTGATATGCTTGCATCTGCAATTGGCGCACCGACCAACCCTTCAAAGATTGCTAATACCTTTGCCAGTGAGCGTCAGATGAGTTATACAAATAAAACGATTTCCAATCATATTGACTATTTGGCAGATGCGTTTTTGATTTCTAAAGCAAACCGATACGATATTAAGGGCAGAAAGTATATTGGTGCAAATCTGAAATACTACTTTACTGATCCAGGCCTGAGAAATGCCCGTTTGAATTTCAGACAGCAGGAACCTACTAACATCATGGAGAACATTGTTTATAACGAGCTTCTGATTCGTGGCTACAATGTTGATGTGGGTGTTGTGCAAATCTTTGATAAAGATAAAGAGGGCAAGCGTGTCCGTAAGCAGCTGGAAGTTGATTTTGTAGTTAACCAAGGAAATCAGAGATACTACATCCAGGTTGCTTATGACATGACTTCAGAAGAAAAGCAGACTCAGGAGTTCAATTCTCTGCGTAATATCCCGGACTCTTTCAAGAAGGTTGTCATTGTAAATGGCAGCAAAAGACCTTGGAGAAATGATGAGGGATTTGTCATCATGGGAATGAAATATTTCCTTTTGAACGCGGATAGCTTAGAGTTTTGACATTGGATGGAACACATTGGTGACGAGAACAGATTGGTGACAGGCACTATGAAGCATAAGTAAATAGTGATTCAAATTTCAGTGTAGATAGTTGAAAGGAAGGTGTTTTGCATGGCAAAAATAGAAAGATATATAAATGAAGATTTTGATCAGTTGCTTTCTAAAATTGAAGACGGAATAATAAATGGTAGTATGTCTGCAACGCTAGAAGATGCCAGTGACTTTCGAAGTGGAACTGCGCGTTGCAGCGTTCGTGTTTTTGAGCGTTACAGCTATGCAGGAGGAAACAGAGTGAGTCTTAATATTACACTTTTTCAAAATGATAAAGATCCAGTACAACTTTCTGCAATTACAGCAGGAGGAAGCCAAGCTGTATTTTTCAAAATTAATACATGGGGGGAAGAGGCCTTTCTTGATAAGTTAATCGAGTTGTTGGATTAGTTCTAATCGTTTTATTTGCAATATTATTGCGAAAAAAATAATTAAAGTTTTACGAGGGAGGCAAATCAGCATGAAATGTCCATATTGTGGTGAAGAAATGATAAGAGGATATCTAATGAGCTCACGAGACATTACTTTTGCAGTTGATAATCTGACAAAAGTTTTTCGTATTAAAAAATCGGACGATTTGGAACTGAGTAAAGGTTCAGGCGGAATCCCTCATTGCGAAGCTTATCATTGCAGTAGTTGCAAAAAGATTTTGATTGATTATGCAAATAGATAAATTCAATTTGTAGAATTCAAAATTTTATATGAAATGTGAGATAGTGCGTAGTATTGCCAAGAGTGCTTATAGACGATAATTGATAGGAAAGTAAAATCTATGATTAAAGAAATTGAGAACAGAAGGAGTATAAGAAAATATAAAAGGCATGAGATCAGTAAGGAAATAATTGAAGATATAATTTACAGTGCGACTCTTGCTCCATCTGCTAAAAACAGACAACCTTGGAAATTTATTGTATATCAAGGTGAAGAAAAGTCTAAGCTGGTTGATGTTATGCACCAGGGAATAAAGTCAGAAAAAATCACTCATAAACTTATGCCAGAATGGGCATTTGCTATACCGGATGCTGAGAATACTGTTAGAGTTATGGAAGAAGCACCATGTCTTATAGCAGTGCTTAATACAAATCAGAAAACTCCATTTGATAGTATTGAAGATGAAAAACGTATTGTGGAAATTTGTGATTCGCTATCGATAGGCGCTGCTATTGAAAACATGATATTGACTGCGACAAGTTATGGATTAGGTACATTATGGATTGCAAATACGTGTTTTTCATATAATGAACTTATAGACTTCATTGAAACAGACAGCCAGTTGACAGGAATTGTCGCTATCGGATTTGCAAATGAAGCCCCAGCCAAAAGACCACGGAAACCTTTGACAGACATTGTTGAGTACAGATAAATAAAAAATTCTTCCTACATTTTTTTATAGGCGTTCCCCATTCGACCATTGAGTCGAGAATAGGTTTCAGAGTAAGTCCAAGTTCGCTTAGACTGTATTCAACTCTTGGGGAAACCTCCGGATAAACTGTGCGAATACGGAAGAGGTGATGAAAATGAATGAGCTTGATGAAATCACCAGAAATTAATATAGCAGAATAAAGGTTGTTTAGAAATTCCGTTGATTGTGAAAGAAGAAAAAGAGAGTATGAAAGAAGTTAGTAAAGGTATCCTCAAATGACACAGCATATTTTATGTCTAAAAGAAAAGTATCTGTTGAGGATAAGATATACGCTGTA
>OGXL01001112.1_pt1 | contig 22944 bp, 25 predicted proteins | sample 1576311 | NCBI WGS metagenome assembly OGXL01 (sample SAMEA3541564, study PRJEB24748) | human gut metagenome | biome: human gut; feature: human-associated habitat; material: faeces | place: China | collected 2012 | reverse complement strand
TATCACATAAGAAATCAGCTATTTCAAAAAATGGTTCAAAATACAGATATAGAAAGAATGATTTCTTTAACGTTGTTATCGCATTTCGTTGTTTGCTTCCTATATCATACTTCTCTTCCAACTTCCCTTTTTATAAAATCCCACAGAAAGCAGGGTTCCAAGCGTCCAGCCCACAGGCCAGGAAAGCCAGATTCCCACAGCGCCCCAGAACTTTGCAAAAACAAATGCCAGCACTACTCGCAGCAGCAAATCTGCAAAAGTGCTGACCATGAACGCTTTCATGGCTCCGCTGCCTCTTAACACCCCGTCTGAGGTCAGCTTCAGGCAAATCAGGAAGTAAAAAGGCGTTACAATTCTACAGAATTGAATTCCCGTATTACGGGCAAGTTCCGTACTGCCCTCGTTCATAAACATATCCAGACACGGCCCGGCAAAACCGAACAGGAGGATAAAAGCCACCGCTGCAACCCCAAGAGCCAGAAGAACTCCTGTCTTAAATCCTTCTTTTACCCGCTGGGTCTTGCCTGCCCCCATATTCTGGGCCGTAAAACTGGATACACTGTTTCCAATGGTTGTGAAACAGGTAATACTAAACGTATTCAGCTTAATAGCCGCCGAGTATCCTGCAATAACCGAGGAACCATAGCTGTTAATCAGCCCCTGGATAAACATGTTTCCCACGGAAACAAAGCTCTGCTGCAAAATACTGGGAACCGCTACCACCGCAATCTTCTTCAATTCCGAAACACTAAACTTCGGATATGGTGCCTCTGTCCGGATTTCCCCTATCCGCTTTTTCAAAACAGCCAAAGACAGAAGACATGCCACACCCTGAGCCAGAAAGGTCGCCCAGGCCACACCTGCCACACCCATATGAAAATCTGCTACAAACAGCCAGTCCAGAAAAACATTGCCCAGAGAGGATGCAATAAGAAAATACAGGGGTGTCCTGCTGTCCCCCAGGCTGTTAAAAATTCCTGTTGCTACATTATAAAGAAATAAAAACACAAAACCGCCAATGTAAATCTGCAGATACAGCTTACCGTCTGCAAAAATATTTTCCGGTGTATTGACCAGCCTCATCATACCGCCGGAAGCGAAAATCCCCAATACCATCAGCAGCGCAGACAGCACAAAGCCGCTGATAATAGCTGTGGAAACTGCGGATTTCAGGTTTTCGTACCGCTTTGCCCCAAAAAGCTGGCTGACAATAATGGTACAGCCTATTTGACAGCCAATGGCAACTGCCATAAAAATCATGGTAATGGGATAGCTGGCTCCTACTGCCGCCAGAGCATCTTCCCCTGCAAATTTTCCGGCAATGACACTGTCGGCAATATTATACACCTGCTGAAAAATCACCCCGATAAACATAGGAAGCGAAAATCGCCATAGTACGGAACCGGGACGTCCTGTTGTTAAATCTTTTATCATATCGTATTCCTTTCCTGCAACACACTTCTGCCAAACAAAAAACACCGTCCCCGCAGCTCTACGTCTGCAAAAACAGTGCCTTTCAGTGCGCCTTCAGGGACTCGAACCCTGGACAAATAGATTAAGAGTCTACTGCTCTACCAACTGAGCTAAAGGCGCTTGTTTATTTATTTGTATTGCTTAATGCAAGAAGTATTATAACCGATTGATTTACAAAATGCAAGATTATTTTTAACATTTTTATGTTTTTATTTTGAAACATTTTATAATTCCTTTACAAATAATTTGTTTTGTGGGATTGACAGATTCGGACTATCGTGATAGTCTAACAGTATACTATTGCAATAGTCTAAGAGAGGTAACTAATTATGAACATCAAAATGTATGAATCTGAATTACATGTCATGGAAGTTTTATGGGAAAGAGGTGATTTGCCGGCAAAAGAAATTGCCGGAGTTCTCAATGAGAAAATCGGTTGGAACAAAAATACCACTTACACAGTGATTAAAAAGTGTATCAGCAAAGGCGCTGTCCAGCGTTACGGAACAAATTTTATGTGCAGACCGCTGATTACCCGGAAACAGGTGCAGGTTTTTGAAACCAATGAATTAATCGGCAAAGTCTTCCACGGCTCCCGGTTGGAATTTTTCAATACTTTTCTAAAAGAAGAAACCTTTACACCGGAAGAACTGGATGACCTGAAAAAGCTGATTCAGAAAATAGAATGAGGGAATTTCTATGGTTTATTTTGAAATTGGTCTATATATGCTTTTGCAGCTGCCTTTTTTGTATCTTATCCAAAAAACGGCGCTGAAAAACTGTTCCGGAAATAAGAAACTGCGGCTCTGGAAGCTTTTTATAATCCGTGCCTTTGTGCCCTGCTCAATTCCGTTTACCATTGGAATCACACACACACTTCCTCTTTCGGGCAGTACAAACACAACTTACACAGGTACAAAAGAAGGCCTTTACAATGCCGCAAAACACCGTTGGGATTTTACATCTGTCTTATTGGGTATCTGGATAGCGGTTGCTCTGACACTGCTTTTCCTCTATCTGCTGCTATATGCCAAAAGCAAACAGATTTTACTGCAGTCCGTACCTATGACAGAAGAAGAAATACAAGCGTTTCTGCCCGTATGGGCTGACTGGAAAGTCCCCCTTTCTTACTCTGACCAGTGTACTTCTCCAGTAGTCTGCGGTATCCGAAAGCCCGGAATTGTGTTTTCCCGTAATGCGAAGGGTTTATCCGTATCAGATAAACGACTTATCCTTCTTCACGAATACATGCATATCAAGGGGCATGATAATTTGTGGAAATTCCTTTCCGGTCTGGTTGTTTGTCTCTACTGGTTCAACCCTCTGGTGTGGCTGTTCTATTTCAAATTCAGTCAGGAACTGGAGTTATGCTGTGATGAACGGGTTCTGCACTTTCTGCATACTGCAGACGCACGGAAAGCCTATGCCAACAGTATTCTGCACTTTGCTGTTTTAAGAAACGGATTCCCTCTATTTGAAAGTGGATTCGCAAAGAACGAAACAAAAGAAAGGATTGTAGCCATTATGACTTATAAAAAACATAAAAAATTTTTATTCTCCGCTTCTGCGGCTCTGATATTGTGCGGTATCACTTTGTTTACTGCACCGCATATAAAAGCTCAGGAAAGCAACGATGTCAACACACCCATGACCGTGCAGAATAACGACGAGACAAGTATGCAGGCCGAACTGCCGGAGGAGGAACTATCGGAAGAATATCCGTCGGACGCTGCCGATGCCTTTGAAACAGCTGACTTGAATATCGCAGATGCAAATCTGGATGGACTTGTAGAATTGGCTGCAAATGGCTCTCTTTCAGAAGAAAAGACAACGGCTGTCATAAACGCTTTTCATGAAAGAAATCGTAGAATTTGTGCGGAGTATGAAAAAGCCCATACAACGAAATAATTGATAAAAGGCTGTTGTATCCATATAAAACAGAATACAACAGCCTCTAAATTTAATTTCATTCCTTTATTTTTCCAAATGCACAGCCCCATATTTCCGAATACGCAGCGGATAAATATTCTCCTTATTCATAAACTTGGAGAGATACTGTACATATGCCTCTACATCTTTTTCCGCAACAATACTCATAATCACTCCCGCAAATCCGCCGCCATGAACTCTGCAGCATCCGTCTTTGACTTTTTTCAGGAAAAATTCAGTCAAAGCCAGATACAGCGTAATTTTCTGCTCTTTATAGTTGGACAGAGAGCAGCAATTCTGCAGAAGTTCCCAGGAAGACCTGCCGGATTCTTCCAGAATCTTTAACAGTTTTTCACCGTCTCCTTTGGCAATGGCTTCTGCCGCCTGATTTACTCTGTCGTTTTCTGTAAAGAAATGAAAAGCTCTCAGAATTCCTCTGTCGTTTTCGCAGTCTTCCAGAATTTCCGGCAGTTTTTCCATAAGGGTTTCCATGTCGCTTTCCGCCAGTCTGGATACCCCCAGACGCTTGGCAATTTCCTTCATCTCTACCGGAACGTCACTGTACTCCTGACTTAAATCTGCATGTCCTTTCCCTGTATTTACAATCACCAGTCGGTATCCGAAATCTTCAAAGCCAAAATTCAGCTTTTCATAAGACACATCTTCAGAAAAATCCAGCAAAATCGGGCCGCCAACAGCACAGGCCATCTGGTCCATAAGTCCGGAAGCCTTGTCCCAGTAGTGGTTTTCTGCATACTGACCGATTTTCGCATAACTGGTGTAATCCAATTTTCCATCATTGAAAAAATAATTTATCATAGAACACAATAACATTTCAAAAGATGCGGAAGAGCTGACACCGGCAGAACTGATAACCTTTGTGGAAATATAAGCCCGGAAACCGGAAATCTGAAATCCAAATTCCTGCACTGCTTTTATCATTCCCGCAACCAGGGAAACCGTTCCATGGTTTTTGGGCACTTTATCCACTTGTGTCACATCAATCACTACGCGCTTTTCATAGCCTTCGCTGACAATTTCCACAATCTTGCTGTCATTGTGAAACGCGGCGCCGATGGTATCCATATTGATGCTGGCTGCTATGACTTTTCCTCCGTTATGGTCTGTATGGTTTCCCACAATCTCTGTTCTTCCCGGCGCAGAGAAAAATTCCATCTGGCTGCTCTGAAAACACTTTTCATAATTTTCCGCCAGTTTTTCAAAACGCTGGCTGCTCTTTTCCGTTTCCCCGTACACTTCTTTTAATAACATCTCATTTGGTATCTGCATATCCCATTCTCCTTCATTTTTATTGCCTGACGCTTTCTACTTCCCATTATATCCGTCCCACCAATCGCCGCCATAAAAATACTGCACAAAACCAGTAATATATTGCGAAAATATTTTAATTATAGTAACATAGAAAGAAAAAACAGAATTATATTGAGATATTCTGTCTTATGGGAGATTGTCATGCAGATTGTTACCAACCAATTTCAGAAAGAATTAAAAGAACATGGAAATTATGCTTTTCCCCTTCTGGTCAGTCAGGAAAGCCTCTCTAAATATGAATCCGGTTCCTTCCTCTGGCACTGGCATCCGGAAATTGAACTGACTTACATTACCAGGGGAGAAATGACTTACAAAGTCAACCACAACACCTATCATCTGCACCCAAAGGACGCGCTGTTCGGCAACACCGGAACCCTGCACATGGGCTGCCGGTATGAAAATCAGGACTGCGAATATACCTCCATTACCTTTGACCCCAAATTAATCTACGGATATGACAACAGCATTGTTTACCAAAAATACGTAAAACCTGTGCTGCAAAATTTCTCACTGCCTGCCATACACTTAAATGGAGCAGAGTCCTGGCACGCGGAGGCCTTGCATTGTATTGAGGAAATGATTCGGATAAATACGGAACAGTCCCGCACTTTTGAAATAGAAATGATAGTGAAATTAGAACAGTTCTGGCAGCTTTTGTTTCTGCATGCTGTCTCTGCTTCAGAAGAAATGCCTTTTGACAAGCGCAATTATGAAAGAATACGGGATATTTTATCTTACATTGAAAACAACTATGCTTCGCTTCTGACTCTGGATGATATTGCTGAGCACATACACCTGTGTAAAAGCGAGTGTTCCCGCATGTTCAAAAAATATATGAAAATGTCTCTGTTTGAATTTATTTTGCAGTATCGCATTGAAAAGAGTGTGGAATATCTTGGGAACACCAGTTATACCATAACGGAAATTGCCCAGCGGGTGGGTTTTCATGATTCCAATTATTTTACTAAGGTGTTTCGGGCGCAAAAGGGATGTACCCCGTCGAAATTTCGGAAGAATATGCAGGACTTCTGAATACCATACACAAAAAGGGCGCAATTGCAAGTATTCCAACGCTTTGCAATCGTGCCCTTTTCTTTCTTTTCACTTCTTCTTAATCCGCACCGTTCCCAGTGTCTTCTCTACTTCTTCTATGGATTTCAGCACCTCTGCCGACTTCTTCCCGGTTCTGCGGCTCTCATAAGCCCACTGGAAAAGCGCACCCTGCATGCCGCTGCCTTTTTTCCTTGCCATACGCACCTGCACAAAGTTTCTTTTCTATATCTTATGTCTTACACATTCCCTGGTGCAGGTTCTATCTGGCCGCAATCAGCTTGTGAATGGGATTTCCCATAGAGGAAAATTTCTCCTCATACTCGGTCATCACATTTCCCTCATTGAGCGCCGGGTCATGGTGCAAATCAAAGGTATGGGCCACCAAGTGCCACTTACTCTCCTGAATTTCCTCCAGAGAAAATTCAAACAACTCGCGGTTATCCGTCTTAAATTCTATCACGCCCCCTTTTGCCAGAATCCGGTCATATCTTTCCAGAAACTGCCTGGAAGTCAGTCTGCGCTTGGCATGGCGATCTTTTGGCCAGGGATCGGAAAAATTCAGATAAATCTTTTCCACCTCTCCCTCATCAAAAACAAGGGGAAGCTCTCTTGCATCCATGCGTATAAAAAACAGATTCTTTGGCCGAGTTCCCTGCTCTTCCCTCTCTTCCATTTTCTGTAAAGCCCGCAGCAGCACACTGTCGTACATCTCGATTCCCACAAAATTCACAAGGGGATTTCTCTTGGCCATATCCATAATAAACCGGCCTTTTCCCATGCCTACCTCGATGGAGATGGGATTGTCATTGCCGAAAACTTCCCGCCATTTCCCCTTTTTCTCCTGTACATTGTGAACAACATAGTTACTCTCTTCAATGGCGTCCTTTGCACCCGGTATATTTCTAAGCCTCATTGGGTTTTCCTGCCTTTCATGGTCATTTTCACTTTAAGAGTATAGCTGATATATACGATAACTTTCAAGAGATTTTTGAAAAATACAGATTGCATGAACGTTCCATAAACCACGAAAATCCGTATCATTCTGTGGCATAAACATTTTTCTCCTCATTTCGTCGTTTTTCTCTCTATCGTCTTTCTCTTTCTGCATTTTTTTGCATTTAAAACAGATTCCCTCTGTTTTTCATATATTTTCTATTCATTCTACCTGAATTTTCCAAAATCGAAATACAATTTCATATGACTTTTTCTCTAAAATGGTGTATGATAAACAGTGCAGAATATATTATGAAGGAGGAGAGCCTATGGAAGACATTATCAGCAAGCTTGCAGAAATAGAAGCTGCCGCCTCCCATATTATGGACGATGTCGCAGAGCAGAAAAAACAACTCGCCCGGGAATATGAGGAATCCATTCAGAACTTTGATGATACCATAGACAGGGAAGTTCAGGAAAAGTCTGAGACTATCCGCAGAGAACTGGAAGTCCGAATGAAAGACGAACTGGCAAAGCAAAGGTCTGAAACGGAAACTGTTTTAAGCCAGATGGAAAGTTACTACGAAACTCACCACTCCCAGCTGGCAAAGCAAATCTATGATAAAATATTAAGGATGTGATACTATGGGAAGTCTGCTTTCATACAGCGGTCTGTCCACGAAAATCCGTGCCATGCAGAGTAAACTCATCCGGGAAAGCCAGTATCAGGAGATTTCCCAGATGGACTCCGTTACCCAGGTGGTTGCCTATCTGAAAAAGCAGCCGGGATTTTCGGATTTGTGGGCTGACCTTGACGAAAACAGCCTGCACAGAGGCGATATAGAAAAGCTTCTGGTTCATACCATACATCAGAATTTTGCCAAACTGTACCGCTTTGCCAACCCGCAGCAGAGAACTTTCATGGCCCTGTATTTTAAACGCTATGAACTCTCTGTCATGAAGGACTGCCTGCGGAAAGTCTTTGACAAGGGTCACGCAGATTTGGATTTGTCGCTGTTCAAAGAATTTTTCGACCGACATTCCAGACTGGACATTGAAAAGCTGGCTGCCTCGTCTACAGTTGCAGAATTTATCAGCAATCTGCAGGGTTCTGAGTATTATGCCCCGCTCATAAAACTGGGCGGCGACTCCACACCCAGTATTTTTGATTATGGTATGGCGTTGGACCAGTATTACTTTGCCAACATCTGGTCTGTAAAAGAAAAACTGTTTAAAAAACGGGATTTGCAGGAAATCACCAAAGCCTATGGCAATAAATTCGACATGCTGAATCTGCAATGGATTTACCGTTCCAAAAAATATTACCATATGGCGCCGGTGGACATCTATGCACTTCTGATTCCCGTTCATTACCGCCTCACCAAAAAAGAGATTTCTTCGCTGGTGGAGGCCGCGGATGAAGAGGAATTTCGGAGAGTTCTGGATACCACTTACTATAAGAAACGTTTCCCCGCACTTGCCCCGGAGAAACTGGAAGATTTCTACAATCTGAATCTGAAAACGATTCTGGAAACAGAGGCAAGAAAATATCCACACTCAGTAATTATGATTTACTCATACCTCTATCACAAGGAGCATGAGGTTGACAGGCTGACAACAGCGGTCGAATGTGTCCGCTATGGACTTTCACCTGCTGAGACCATGGATTATATTGCAAAAACTTAATAACTCGGAGGTGATTACATGATTGAGAAAATGAAATTCTTAAGCATTACCGGTCCGAAATCTGACATTGATCGAGTGGTAAACCAATACCTCTCCAAATACGAGATTCATCTGGAAAATGCCATGGCCCAGCTAAGCCAGATACAGCATTTATCCCCTTATATCCAGATAAATCCATATAAAGATTTGCTCTCCAGGGTCAATGAATTCGCCGGACTGCTGAAGAATCCCAAAGATGTTCCCGTGGGGGATATTTCTCTTGAGGAAATTCAGGCTCTTGTAGACTCTCTTGGCAGCCGAATTTCCAAAATCAATGGAACATGCGAAAAACTCGCCGAGGAACGCGCTTCTCTGACAGAGGATTTGAAGTGGATGACTCCGTTTCTCACTCTGCCGGAAGATATCGACAAGCTGATTCATTACCGCTTTGTCCAGGTGCGTTTCGGAAGAATCCCGGTAGAATATTACGGCAAATTTAAAGAATACGTTTATGACAACCTGGATACCATGTTCTTCCCCTGCCATCAGGACGATTATGTATGGGGACTTTACTTCGTGCTCTGGACGAAAATGGAACAGGTGGACGCCGTGTTCTCTTCCATGCATTTTGAACGTATTTATCTGAAAAAGGACCATTATTTTGGTACACCGGAAAAAATTCATGCAGAACTGGAAGCGCGGCTGGAAAATGTAAACCGGGAATATACCCGCTGCCAGGAAGAAATGCAGGCGCTTTTAGAAGGAGATGCCAAATCCATTCTCTCCGCCCAGGCTGCTTTAAACGCGCTTTCCACCAACTTTGATGTGCGCAAAGTGGCCGCCTGTGTCAAAGAACATCAGGAAACATTCTATATATTATGCGGGTGGATGAGCGAAGGGGACTGCAAGTCCTTTATGGCAGAAATTGAACATGACCCCAACCTGTTCTGTGTGGTGGAGGACGACCAGAACCAGGTTCGCTGCAAGCCCCCTACCAAGCTGAAAAACCCGAAAATTTTCAAACCTTTTGAAATGTATATCAAGATGTACGGTCTGCCGGATTACCATGAAATCGACCCCACCATCTTCGTGGCGCTGACGTATTCCTTTATCTTCGGCATCATGTTCGGAGATGTGGGACAGGGACTTCTCCTGGCAGTCGGCGGTTTCCTGCTCTATAAGCTGAAAAAAATGGATTTAGCCGCTATTATCGGAACTGCGGGTATCTTCTCTACTTTCTTCGGTTTTATGTTCGGAAGTATTTTCGGATTTGAAGATATCATCGACGCCGTATGGCTGCGGCCTTCGGAAGCCATGACTTTAGTTCCGGGACTTGGAAATATGAATACCGTGTTTGTGGCTGCTATTGTATTTGGTATGTTTTTGATTCTCATTACCATGATTTTCCACATTATCAATGCCGTAAAGGTCAAAAATGTGGAGGGTATCTGGTTTGACCAAAACTCGGTCTGCGGTCTGGTGTTCTATGGAGCCCTTACCCTCTGTGCACTCCTGTATCTTACGGGAAATGCCCTTCCGGCAACCATTGTTCTGGCTGTGATGTTCCTTGTACCGCTGGTTATCATTATGTTAAAGGAACCCATTACCCGGCTGGCAGAAAAGAAAACACCTGCCATTGAGGGCAGCAAGCCCATGTTCTTTGTACAGAGCTTTTTTGAATTATTTGAAATTATGCTGAGTTTCCTGTCCAATACCCTTTCCTTTGTGCGTATCGGTGCATTCGCTGTCAGTCATGCCGCTATGATGGGCGTGGTTCTGATGCTGGCCGGTGCGGAAAGCGGAGGCAATATCAACTGGCTGATTATCGTGCTGGGCAATGCCTTTGTATGCGCCATGGAGGGCCTGATTGTAGGTATCCAGGTGCTTCGTCTGGAATACTACGAAATGTTCAGCCGTTTCTACAAGGGCAGCGGCAAGGAATTCCGTCCTTTCTTAAAGCATATAAACAGCAGACGGACTTCCGAAGAGGCATAAACCATACAAATTCATTTGATTTATAGGAGGATATTATTATGACAACCATGATTCAGATTCTTACAGCAGCAGCTTTGATTTTAAGCATTATCGTACCTTTCGGCGCTTTCTTTTTAGGAGAGAAAAATAAAAAACGCTATAAAAAATCCCTGGCCTGCAACTGTTTCTTCTTCTTCGGCAGTCTTTTCGTGGGAACGATTGTGATGCTCAGCGGCACTATGACTGCACATGCAGCCGCAGGCGGAGCTGATTTGGCCACCGGTATGGGTTACATCGGCGCGGCGCTGGTTACCGGACTTTCCGGCATTGGTTCCGGTATTGCGGTTGCAAGCTCTGCCAGCGCTGCTTTGGGAGCTATCAGCGAAGACGGTTCTCTTTTTGGTAAATCCATGATTTTCGTAGCTATGGCCGAAGGTATTGCTTTATACGGTCTGATTATTTCTTTCATGATTCTTGGTAGACTGGGATAACAGGTGATGTCTTATGAAAATGTTTTTAATCAGTGACAACATTGACACCTATACAGGTATGCGTCTGGCAGGTGTAGAGGGGGTTGTGGTGCATGAGCGGGAGGAACTCCGGCAGGCTTTAGAGAGCGCCATTTCAAACAAAGAAAACGGTATCATTCTTCTGACCGAAAAATTCGGCAAAGAGTTTCCCGATATTATTGACGACGTGCGTTTAAACCACCGTCTCCCCCTGCTGATTGAAATTCCTGACCGGCACGGTACAGGACGCGCCCCGGACTTTATTACTTCTTATGTAAACGAAGCTATTGGACTAAAATTATGACAAGAAGGTGATAGATATGACAACAGAGGAAAAACTGCAGCATTTCTATGATGTTTCCATGAACAGTGCACAGGAAGAGGCTCAAAAGGCCATTTCCGAATACCGCGCTTCTCTGGAGCAGGAAATGGAACAGCACAAACGGGAAAAACAGGCTGCTTCTGACAATCGGTTTAAAATAGAATCTGAAAATGCTGCCAGAGAAATCAACAAGGCACTGTCCGCAGAACACCTGCATATTAAGAGAAAACTCTCTAAAAAACAGCAGGCTTTAAAGGAAAAACTCTTTGCAGAAGTAGAAGATTTGCTGAAAACCTTTTGCCGCCAGCCGGAATATACAGACTGGATGGAAGAGAAAATCCGCGCCGCTCTTGCAGTTGCGGGAAACGACGAGGTGAAGATTTATGTAAACTCTTCCGACGCCGCGCTTTTAGAAGAACTGGAAAAACGCACATGCTTTGCTGCAAGGCTGACAATTCGGTTTGCAATATTATCAATTCTACGGCTCACGCTGTCCACCTCCACGCCGTCAGATCAGATTGTGATTTCGTTCGGATATCGCTTCATCCTCTGTGGGCTCTTCTGGTGGCAGCAGGTATGAATCATCCGCATACAAAAGGGCGGTTCTTGCATCAGACACCGACACACCGCCCATAACGATGTATTCAAACAGTTCATAAAGCTGTTCTGTCCGACTGTCCAGCTGTTCGGGCTTGTCGATGGACAACACTTCACGCTCTGGCATGATATGCAGATCTGCCAGCTGCATAAGAGCTTTCGGCAACTGTGCCACAAGCTCGGCGGTGCTGCCGTCGCTCAGATGCAGAATAAACCGGGGGCAGTTCTGTTCCGTGTCCTGTTTGGCCGTAAGAGCCGCAACGCGGACGGCAAGACGGTCAATCTGGCTGTCTTCTGCGTGGTCGCAAGCAGTAAAGGCCACGATGTCCCCGGCGCGGATGCCGGCGCTTTCCATGCTATCATCATCCATGATAAAACAGAAATCCGGGTGCAGGTATGCCAGCGCGCTGGCGGTTCGACGTTCGCTCATGCCGATGCACCTTCTTTCTCAATCAGGTGTTTGGCGTAGATCCACACAAGCCGCAGTTTCCGATAGTCGGCCTTATCCAGTAGAGCAGCGATCGCGGTGATGTAATCTTGCCTTGTCATGCGGCCCACCCCCTCACCGGATGCCGCTGAACCACATCACAGCGGCACCAAAGAAACAGACCAGAACGAACGGGCCCACGATAGAAAATTGATACGCAGTGTAACCAAGCATTGTAAAATCCTCCATTTTTGATATAATGGGGGCGGTATTGTCTGGAAACTTTACCGCCCATCTGCCGCCCACGTTGCTGGTACAGTGTGAGCGGCTTTCTTTTTGCGGCTGTCGTGCTGGTAACGCGGCAGCGGGTAACGTGTTTCGGGTCGCAATTCTGTACAAGCGGAGCGGTTCAGCTGCGGTCACTGTCAACAGGTGTTGCATCGGGATACAGCAGCTTCTCCACCATCTCCTGCGGCACGCCTGCAATGATCGCGGGCATTTCGCTCACCCGGCCATCATGGAAGAACATCAGCACTTCACCGGTGGGGTTGTTGAACACCAGCGCATCCTGCCCGGCGTCTAGCGTGTCGGTCAGCTTGCACCCGCTGCGGTCGGGATGCCGGTCAGGGCAGTCCAACTGACAAGGGCAGTTATCAAAGGGACACGTGCGAATTTTAGCTTTCATGTGGGCAAATTCCTTTCTTTCTAGCTTCGCCAGTTCTGACAGAGTGATGTTAAATGGCGAAGTGGCATTTTCTTGACGGTATAGCGTTCAAAAACCAACTTCGCCAACGTGGCGAACTGACAGAGGGTTGGCGAACAGACCCACTTCGCCAATGGGGGTCACTTCGCCAAGCTGGCGAACAGACAAAAAATAACATAACTAAATTATTATTTTGTCACTTCGCCATCTGCTCCACTCTGTCGGGCAAGGCGTGAAAACCAGCCGCGCAAGCCGCCTTTCTGGTTCAACTGGAATTTTTCAATCTCACTGGATTCAACAAGGCTGTGATATGCGCGTTCATAGGTGCGTTGGCTGCATCCAACTTCCCGCGTGACGGCTGCGCGCAGTTCGCTGTTTGCCATGCTGCCTAGTTGGCTTTCGGCCAGCATGTTCAAGATCGCGGCGGCGGTGTCGTCCTTGGTTTGGGCCAGCCGAAACCGGCGTTCTTCGATAAAATCAGCGTCTTTCTTGTCGGTGTAGCCATCGAACACGGCGCGGGCAGTCTTGATGCCCTCCACGGTGGCGTTTTCAATGTGCATCAGCACGGTTTGTTGCTTTTCGCTGTAGTTTGATTTTTCGTGACAGACATAAATTTTGCCGTCGTTCTTGGAATAGCCCATAATCAGTACGCTGCGGGCAATGTCCCAAATGTCGGAGCTGTCAGCCAGACGGCCACGGCCTGAAACGCCCTGCTTCTTGTTGGTGTGCATCACGATCAGCGTGGCACAGTTGTGCCGGATGTTGATCGCCTGCAGAGGGGTCAGGGTGCGGCGAATCTGGTTGCGGCTGCCCATGTCCACATTGCCGGGCAGAAAGCCTTGCAGCGGGTCAACCAGAACCAAAATCGGCTCGATGGTGTCCACGAAGTCGGCCAGCGCCTTGTCATTGATGCATAAAATTTTGTCGTTCTCAATGAAATACTGGTCTGCTGTCATGACGTGAACTTTGCTCATGTCGGCACCTGCTGCCATGTAGCGCGTTGTCAGCACCTTGCCGGGGTCGTCCTCACCGGACAGCACCAGCACGCGGCCGGTCTTCGCAGGCGGCACAGGGAAGAAGCCAGACGTTTTACCGGTGGTCACGCAGGCAATGAGCTGCGCCGCCCAGAAGCCTTTACCGGTGCCGCCATCAGCGCCCAGCAGTGAAATTTCACCCAGTGGGATAAGGTCGGGCACAAGCCACTGGACTTCCTGAGGCTTTACATCCAGCAGGCACACAGGCGCGGACGGCTTGCCGAAATGCCTGTCATGCCAGCGGTCAGCGGATTCATCGAACGCCGCCGGGTCTTCGGCTGCACGCTTGGCACATCCAGCACGCCACACGTCAAAGCGTCGCCAATTGACGCCGCTTCCCGGTTCGGTTACTTTATCCTGAAGGTATTGCAACCGTTCCAGCTGTTCCTCCGGGTCTCTGCCAATGTAAATAAGCTGATACGTGTAATCGTTCAGCAGTTCGGCGGCAGGGGTCTGGTTCAGATACTCAAGGAAGGGCTGCAACTTCTTTGCGCGTTCATCCTCTCGCAAGCTATCACCCTACCTTCTTCTTGTATTCCTTGGGCGCGTCCTCAAAGAAAAACGTGCCGATCTCGCCGGTTGGGATGCATAGCACCTTGGCAACGCGGGCGATCTCGTCCCCGTTCCACGGCAACCGGCCTGTCATGCGGGCGGTCAGGGTGCTTTCGGCCATGTTGGCCTGCTTGGCTACTTCGCCCTGCTTCATTTCCAGTTCAGCGAACCGGACACGGAGCTTATGAAATGGTTGATACATGGTTTAATCCTCCTCTTCGATGATCTCGGTCACATCCACGCCCAGGGCGGCGGCGATCTTGCACGCAGTCAAAGCGGTACAAGTGCCGCGGCCCTTGATCGTAGAAAGATTCTGGCGGCTCACACCAGCCTTGTCTGCCAACTGGCCCAGCCGCAGGCCTTTGCGTGCGGCTATGATTTCAAGGTTGCCTTTCAGTTTCATCTTATTCACCTCTTTTCGTTTGGATAAACGAAAAATCGTTTACGAAATGATTATAAACAGGTTTTCGTTTATTGTCAATAGCGTGATTGAAATTTCGTTTATTTCGTGATATCTTATCAATGAGAGGGGTGGTAATATGGAAACCTACGAAAACATTGACAAGGAACTTGCAAAACGTGGACTGAGCCGTAGAAAGTTGGCTAGTGCAGTCGGAATTCCGCCATCAACTTTTCAGTCCATGATGGAGAGAAAACGCGGTATAACGCTGGAACTTCTGAAAAGAATATCAGATTTTCTGGGGGTTTCAATATATTCATTAGCAGGCTTTGACTTGGCTTCTGAAGCTGTGACGGATGAAATTAACCAGAATCAAAAAGAAATTAAGTTGCTTGAAAATTTTCGTAATCTGAATAGCAAAGGGCAAACAGTGGCTGTTGAACGTGTGGGTGAGCTTGTCCAGATTCCTGCGTATCAAAGACTTTTAACAAGTCCTGAACTTGACCCGGATATGAGTTATGATGACCCGTTCAATCTAAGAGTGCCCGGTTTGCCTATTCAGGACATATCTAGCGATTTAGACGATAACGACCCTACAGAAAAATAAAACGCCCACAGCGGGCAGCTATGAGCGTGTGAGGGCATAGCACAATATTGATATTCCGGGAAAGGGGGTGCAGCCAGATGAGCAAGCGAACCAACACGGCCCAGTGGGAAGAAAAATACCAGCGCTGGCGCATTGCCGTGCAGAAAGACGGCGTGCGGAAACAGTTCTACAGCAGCACCCCGGGCCGCACTGGGCAGCGGGAAGCCAATGCAAAGGCTGACCGCTGGTTAGATGATGGCATTGGGGTCAAGGCCCGCCGGGTCGATGATCTATATCAAGAGTGGTATGCCACAGTGGTAAAGACCACGGGCACCGGCAACCAGCGGAACGTTGAAAGCCACTGGCGGACGCGGATACTGCCCGCGATCGGCAGGAAGCGCATTACCAGCCTGACAGAACAGGATCTGCAGGACGTGGTAAACGATGCCTACAGTGACGGCCTTGCAAAGAAGTCCCTGCAATCCCTCTGCGCGGATATGCGAGCATTCTGCAAATGGTGCCGTGCAAAGAAGCTGACCACCTTCCACCCCGAAGGGCTGCATGTGCCAGCTGGCGCACGTCCCAAAGGCAAGAAGGTGTTGCAGCCGGATGCCCTGATAACGCTGTTCCGCGTAGATACGACCCTGTACAGGGGCAAGCGGGTGCATGATGATTTTATCCATGCCTACCGCTTTCAGGTGCTCACGGGCCTGCGCCCGGGTGAACTGGTGGGTCTGCGCTGGGCCGATGTCAAGGGCGGCACAGTGTTCATCTCCCGCGCCGTGAACGTGCTGGGCGAACAGACGCGCGGCAAGAATGACAACGCCGTGCGGGCCTTTGTGCTGTCCGATCTGGCACGCGCCGTGCTGGAACAGCAGCGGGCCGTCACTGGGGCCGGTGAGAGCGTGTTCCGCCTGAAAAGCGAAGCCTATTACTATAAGCGCTGGCAGGTCTATTGCCGGGTGAACGATATCCCGCCGGTGTCAGCCTACGAGATGCGGCACACCTTTGTCAGCGTGGCAAAGAAGCTGCCCGCCGGTGAGGTCAAAGACCTTGTAGGCCACTCTGAGGACATGGACACCTTCGGCGTGTACGGCCACGCCCTGACCGGTGAGGATGTGCAGACCGCACAGGCCGTCAACGGCATGTTTTTGAAGCTGCTGCACGCCGAAAAATAACACACATTTTAACACACTTTTGATTTTGTGGGTGTATGGGCTGTGCAGGATGGTACAAGAAAAAGACTGCTAAACGTGCAGATTTTAGTGTAAAAATCTCCATTTTTCAGTGATGCAATGCCGGTGGCTCGTTCAACTCCTGTCACCAGCTCCAAAAAGCCGCTCAGGAACGTTGATTTCTGGGCGGCTTTTGCTTTTGTGTTTTTGCTTTCGACACAAAAATCCAAAAATTCCGCAAAAGATGTTGACAAACTACCATCCGGGTGGTAATATATACAGGCAATCCATGGACTGCAAAACTGAATATGGGCGTGTTCCCGAGTGGCCAATGGGGACAGACTGTAAATCTGCTGCTTTCAGCTTCGGTGGTTCGAATCCACCCGCGCCCACCAAAAAACCTCAACGTATGCAAGTACGCTGAGGGTTTTTTTGCGACAAGGCTAAACTCATCGGGCGGGTGGATTCGAACAGCTGCGGCGACGGCGCTGAAGACGGCGCAAAAACAGCCCAGTGGGCTGTTTTTAGCAGCGCGGCTCGCGATATCCACCCGCGCCCACCAAAAAACCTCAACGTATGCAAGTACGCTGAGGTTTTTGTTTTGCGATAAGGCTAAACTCATCGGGCGGGTGGATTCGAACAGCTGCGGCGATGTCGTTGAAGACGGCGCAAAAACAGCCCCGATGGACCGTCAGGTTCACCGGGGCTGCTGCTATACCATGATTTTGTTGACGTTAACATTTTTGTGATGCCGCGAAAACATCACATGTAGACCTTTTGGCTGCGCACCTGCGCTTCGATCAAAAGAGCTGCTTCCCCGTGGGGGCTATGCACATGCAGGATATCTGTTTGTGCCGCCGTTACTCTTCCGCTGCAGCTTTGGATTCGTTCACAAAGGCGGCGATCTTATCCACCTGAATTTCGGCAACGGCACGGCCGGTCTCGTAGACGCGGCGCAGCTGGACCGGATCGCGCTCCATGGAGCCGATCTCCAGCGGGATGGGCGGGCGGATGACGAACGCCTTGCCGGTCTGCTCCAGCATGGCAATGTGATCCAGCGTTTCGTTGTAGCGCTCGTGACGGTCGGCAACGGCTTCCACGAAAGCGGGGTAGCGCAGGTAGCGTGCCCGGATGGCGGGCAGCATCTTGTTCTTCTTTTTCACAAAGCCCTTGGGCTGGGTCAGCACAATGAGGTTGCGTTTGTAGCCGATGGACTCGAAGAACCGCACGGGGATGGAATCGGCAATGCCGCCGTCCAGCAGCTGATAATGGCCGATCTTTACGATCTTGGCCGCCAGCGGCATGGAAGCGGATGCCTGCATCCACTGGATATCCTCGGCATCGCCGGTGCGGCACTTGTGATAGATGGGGTCGCCGGTACGCACATCGGTGCACACCACAAAAAAGTCCATGGGGTTCTCTGCAAATGCCTTTGTGTCGAACACGTCCAGCTTTTCCGGCACGGTGTGGTAGCAGAACTGCTCACTGTACAGGTTGCCGGTGCGCAGCAGGTTGCCGAAGCTTGCGTAGCGCTTATCGTTGCAATACTGGGTGTTGTAGCGGATCACACGGCCGATCTGATGGGACTTGTAGTTGCAGCCGAACACCGCACCGGCCGAAACGCCAATGGCACCATCCAGCACGATGCCATGTTCCATCAATACATCCAGAACACCGGCGGTAAACATGCCGCGCATGGCACCGCCTTCCAGCACAAGACCCGTTTTCATATATGCTCTCCCCTCCTGTGCGCCGGCGCACAGATGCCGGACACACCTTATATTAACTACAGTATACTCGAATCTGTAAAAAGTACAAGAGCGGAAAACCTATAAATTTATCAAGAAAACCTATTGCCAAAGGAAAGAGCATCCGGTATACTAGGTGAAATAAAAAGAGAAATATGCGCTGCAAACGCATGGGCATGGAAAAAATCAGGTTGGAGGAACTGCTGCACTATGAAGATGCTGGAAGATCGTATTCGCAAAGATGGTATCGTACGCGAGGGCAATGTGCTCAAGGTGGATAGCTTTATCAACCACCAGATGGACATTCCGCTGTTCCGGGAGATGGCAAAGGAGTGGAAGCGCCTGTTTGCAGGCAAGCCCATCAACAAGGTGCTCACCATCGAGGCCAGCGGCATTGGCATTGCAGCCATCGTGGCCAGCGAGTTCAACGTGCCGGTGGTATTTGCCAAAAAGTCCATGAGCATCAATCTGGACTACAACAACTACGAAACCAAGATCCAGTCCTTCACCCACAAAAAGATCTACAATGTGATCGTCTCCAAAAAGTTCCTCACCCCGGAAGACCATGTGCTGATCATTGACGATTTCCTTGCCAACGGCTGTGCCCTGATGGGCCTGCTGGATCTGGCCAAGGAAGCCGGTGCCACCGTGGAGGGCATCGGCATTGCTGTGGAAAAGGGCTTCCAGCAGGGCGGCGAGCTGATCCGCAGCAAGGGCATCCAGCTGGAGAGCCTTGCCATTGTGGAGTCCATGAACAGCGAGACCGGCGAGATCGTCTTCCGCGAGCAGCCGCAGCAGAATTAAACAAAAAAACATTGCAGCCCCGGGAAAGTCGGAAGACCTTTCCGGGGCCGTTTTTTGCTTACGCCCCGTCAAAGCTGTCACCGTCGGCGGGCAGGTCGGCAGCGGTCTGGGCAGGATCGGGATCGGTTTCCGGTTCCACGGCGCGGGGCACGCTCTTGTACACCAGCGTCTGTTCCAGAACCTCGGCGCACACCGGGGCTGAAAGGCTGCCGCCGGCAGTCGTCCAGCTGTGGGGTTCGTCCAAGCACACCAGACACAAAAACTGCGGGTCGTCGATGGGAGCCACGGCCACAAAGCTGGCAATACGGGCTTTTTCGTCGGCGCTGTCCAGCTTCTGGCTGGTGCCGCTCTTGCCGCCCACCCGGTAGCCTTGGATGCGGGCATTGCGCCCGCCGCCGTAGAGCACCACGGCTTCCATCATCTCACGCATGGTTTCAGAAGTTTCCGGTTTGATCACCTGCCGCCTGCACACCGGCTCTGTGTGCTGCAGAATGCTGCCGTCCGGGTTCAGGATATCGCTGACAAGATAAGGCTGCATCAGCCTGCCGCCGTTCACCACAGCGCACACGGCTGCGGCCATTTCCATATAGGAGATCTTGCTGCTCTGGCCGAAGGCGCAGGAGGCCAGCTCCACCGGCCCCATGCGGTCGGCGGTGTAGTACAGGCTCTTTTTGGGTTCGGCGGGCAGATCGACCCCGGTTGGCTCCCGCAGGCCGAAAGCGGCAAAGTAATCGCAGAAGGCTTCCTTGCCCAGCCGCGCGCCGATCTGGATAAAGCTCTGGTTGCAGGAATTTTCCAGCGCCTGGGTCACGGTCTGGCTGCCGTGGCGCTTGTGGTTGGCGCAGTGGAACCGTGTGCCCGCCACCGAGATGGACTCGCCGCAGTAAAAGGTAGAGTTTTTGCTCACAGCCCCGGCATCCAGCGCGGCGGCGCAGGTGATGAGCTTGAACACGCTGCCCGGCTCGTACAGGTCGCTGACGGCCTTGTTGCGCCACTGGGTCTGCTGGGCCAGCTGCAGGGCGGCAGCGCGCTCGCTGCCGGTAAGGGCATCCACGGCCTTGCGGGCGGCTGCATCGTAGACCACGCGCGGCTGGTTCGGGTCGTAGGCGGGCGTGGTGGACATGGCCAGCACGGCCCCGGTGTTCACGTCCATCACGATGCCCACGGCGCGCGCCGCCACATGATGCTCCTTGACCGCATAATCCAGCGCGTTTTCAAGGTAATGCTGGATGTTGGCATCGACAGTCAGCCGCAGGCCGCTGCCTTCCAAGGGCACTTTTTCGGTCTCGTAGCTCTGCTCCAGCGTGTAGCCCCAAGCGTTGACGGCGGTGAGCACCACACCATTCTGCCCGGTGAGCACATCGTTATATTTCAGCTCCAGCCCGTTCACACCGGCGTTGTCTACATTGGTAAAGCCCAGCACGCTGGCCAGAAATTCCCCCTCCGGGTACCAGCGCTTGGAGTCCTGATTGATGCGGATGCCGGTGATGCCGTTCGCTTCACAAAAATCCCGCACGCGGTCGGCGGTGTCGCGCTCCACGCGGTAGCGCAAAAGGCAGTCGTTGGAGGTGCGGTCACTGAATTTTTCCAGCAGCTTCGCTTCGTCCAGCTCCAATATTTCCGCAAGGCCCTGCGCGGCAAGGCTGAGCTTTTCCTCCGGCATCTCGCGCGGGGAGGCCCGCAATGTCCAGCAGCTGCTGTTGGCGGCAAGCAGTACACCGTCGGCGCTGTAGATACGGCCCCGGTCGGCAGGCACCACAGTATCGCGCAATTGCTGGCCGAGGGCGCGGTTCGTATACCAGCCGCCCGCAAACAGCTGCAGATACGCCAGCCGCGCGGCCAGCCCCGCAAAGCAGACGCAGCACATCAACGCGGCCACCAGCCGTGCCCGGGCATGGAATGCCCGTTCCGGCAGGGTGCGCAAGGGGCGCGGCTCCGGTTTTGGCATGGCAGGCACCTCCTTCTCTGGGCAAGTGTATGCGCCGGTGTACCGGGGATATGACTAACCGGCACCGCCGCCGCGTACAATAAAGGAACGGAGGTGATACGGATGCACAAAGCTGCTGCCCATGCAAAGTGCGGCCTGCCGCTGCGGCATCTGCCGGCCATGGACCTGCCGTTTCTGGTGCTGGTGCTCACACTGGTGGGCTTTGGCCTTGTAATGCTGGGCAGTGCCAGCAGTGCAGTGGCGCTGTACCGGCGGGGCGATGCCTTTGCCTACCTGCGGCCGCAGCTGCTGTATGCTGCGCTGGGCATCGGGGCCATGTGGGTGGCAAGCCGGGTGGACTACCATATTTACCACAAGCTGGCATGGCCGCTGCTGGCGCTTTCAATGGTGTTGCTGACGGCGGTGCTGTTCATGCCGGAGTACAACGGCTGCAAGCGCTGGCTGGTGCTGCCGGGCCTGGGTACACTGCAGCCCAGCGAGATCGCCAAATTTGCGGTGGTGCTGGTGTTTGCGCATATCATTGCGCTCAACCACGACCGCATGGGCAGCTTTGCGGTGGGGGTGCTGCCCTTTGCACTGGTGCTGGGAGCGGTGGCGGTGCTCATGCTGCTGGAACCGCACCTCTCCGGCACCGTGCTCATTTTGGGCATCGGCGCGGTGCTCATGTTCGTGGGCGGCACCGGCCTCAAGTGGTTCGTGCTGGCCGGGGCGGGCGGTGCAGCGGCCATTGGAGCTGCCATCATCATTATGCCGGACCTTGTGCCCTACGCGGCCAGCCGTCTCAGCTCATGGCTGGATCCCTTTGCCGACCCGCTGGGCGACGGCCACCAGACCATCCAGAGCCTGTATGCCATCGGCTCCGGGGGTGCGGCGGGCCTTGGCCTTGGCAGCAGCCGCCAGAAGCACCTGTTCGTGCCCGAACCGCAGAACGACTTCATCTTTTCCATCCTGTGCGAGGAGCTTGGCTTTGTGGGAGCCTGCGCGGTGATCCTGCTGTTTGCGCTGCTGCTGTGGCGGGGCATCACGCTGGCGGCGCATGCACCGGATCGGTTCGGTGCGCTGCTGGTAGTGGTGTTGCCAATCCCCATTTCACCGGTAGCCAGAATCTGGTAGCCTTCATCTTTTGCCTTCCCGGCCAGCTTGACGCCTGTCATCACTGCCTGTACGGCTGCTTCCCTGGACATGGCCGGTTCCAAGGCAATGTTCCTGGTTCCATAGGCAACTTTATAATCCGGAACCTTCGTAACTACCGCCATTCCAATGTCAATCGGAAACAGATCCACTCCTGCCTTCTTGCACATGATCGCCGCGCTGGTATTGCCGGTAAGGAAATTCTCTGCTACGATCGCTGTCACTTCCTGGCCAGTCTGCGTCACGCCTTCCTCTACCACGCCGTTGTCTGCGCACATCACGATCAGCGCCTTTTTATCCAGACATACGTCTGCATTGCTCGTCATGCCGGCAATCTTTATAATATCTTCTTCCAGCCTTCCCAAACTGTGGAGGGGCTTGGCAATGGAATTCCAGCGTTTTCCTGCTTCTTCCATCGCCTTCCTGTCAATGGGCTCTATACTATCTATTATCTTCTCTATGGTCATCATTCTTCCTCTTTCTGCATGCTTCCAGAAATGCTCTGGCAACTTCCTGGTTTCCATCGTAATGGATATGGGGATATCCTGCAAGCATAGTGTCCGTGCTGACCATGCATTTCCAGGAACGCTCAGACAGCGGCTTCCTGGCCGTGTACCCTTCCCCGCATCTGTCAGCGTCATAATAATGG
>OGXL01001104.1_pt1 | contig 23009 bp, 26 predicted proteins | sample 1576311 | NCBI WGS metagenome assembly OGXL01 (sample SAMEA3541564, study PRJEB24748) | human gut metagenome | biome: human gut; feature: human-associated habitat; material: faeces | place: China | collected 2012 | reverse complement strand
AATCGCCGTTAACGGGGTACGCAGATCATGTGAAAGCTGGGTTAATGACTGCTTGAGCTGCTGATCCCCCTGCTGAAACTGCCGGCGCTGAGCACGCAGCTCACGCAGCTGATCATTGAGGGCTTCGCGTAAAGCGACGAGATCCCGATCCCGGCTGGCCGTATCGATCAAAGTATTGGTTTCCACCTTCAGCCGATCTTCCAGCCCCTGCCGGATTTCCCGCAGACTTTTTTTTATCAAAATCAATTTGACCGAAAGAAAGACGACTGCCCCGATCAAACATCCTGTCAGGATGAAAATTCCACCCGTCATCGTCATTCTCTTTCCTCCCTGCCCGCGCTGCACCAAAAGTCTTTTTTATCATCCAAGCAGCATTCTAACGAATCTCCTTACGCTGAAACAACAACAGCCCTATCCCCTGCACTAGGACGATCCCGATCAAAGAGATCGGCGGCAGGACCGCCCAATGGCCGCAGTTTAACCCGCTGAGCTGCAGGCTCTGGCCGCTGGGCAGACTGTCAATCACGCCCTGCACAAATCTTCTCTGACTAGGATTGAGATAGCTTGGATTGGCCAAAGTATAAACTTGAGAGCTGCCGTCCCGCATTTCCAGCGCCTCAATCCACTCCGGCTCCTGCAGTTTCGTATTCAAAAAGAAGCACAGAAACATCGTAAGCATTACGCCGCACAGACACCCGATCGAGGAAACCGTCCGGGAGTTAGAGAGCAGGCCAACGGCATTGAACAGCGCGCAGTAAGCAGCCAGCGCGAGCACGCCGATCAAGGTTCCCAGCCCGATCAGCGCACCGCTCAGATGAAACCCGCCGAAGACCGGCCAGCCCACGAGAACAACGATCAGGGCATAGACACCTTGATAGATCAAAGCGACGATCAGACTGACCGCATAATGACTCAGATAGATTTCCGTTCGCGTGCGTCCGATGATTAAAGCATTGCGCAGTGTTTGACTGCTGTATTCCGTTCCGACAAAGAAACTGATCACCGCCGCCAGCACCAGTCCCGCCACCGGAATAAAACTGTCCAGTCCATAACCATAAAAATAGAGCTGATCCAAAGCGATGCTGCGGCCATTGTTTATCATGGCATAAGCAGAAAAAGCCAAAACCGCCAGGGCATAAAGAATCGTGACGGCAAAGCCGCCCCAAAAACCTTTTTCGTGAATCAGCCGATAGCTTTGGGCCGCGATCATTCTACGCATGATCTTCACCTCCGATCAGCGACAGATAATAGCTTTCCAGACTTTCATCGTGTTCTTTCATCGAGGTGACTGTGCAGCCCTTCTGTGCCAGCTTCAAAATCAGCTCACTGAGCGCGGTTTCGCCATAGATTTCAACCGTTCCGCCAGCCTTAATCCGATAATCTGCCCCATACGCTTCCAGCGTTTCAATCAGAATCTCATTCCCTTCGACTGTCAGTTCCACACATTTCCGACATGCGTTTTCCAATTCCTCAGCAGATATTTCCTTCACCTTCTGTCCATGATCAATAAAACCGTAGACCGTTGCCAGCCGTGCCAATTCATCCAGATTGTGACTGGAAATCAGAATCGTCACCTGATTCTGCCGGTTCAGTTTTAAAATCAGTTCACGGACTTCTATCATTCCCTGCGGATCCAAGCCGTTGACCGGCTCATCCAGCACCAGAAAATCCGGACTGCCTGCCAAAGCCAGGGAAATCCCCAGCCGCTGGCGCATACCCAGGGAAAAGTCCTTGACTTTTTTCCGTCCGGTATGGCTCATCCCGACCTCCTTGAGCAGTTCATCGATTTCCCGAGTGTCCTGCAGTCCAAGCGTGCGCATCTGCATCTTAAGATTTTCCTGCGCGCTCAGCTGACCATACAGCGACGGGGTTTCAATCATCGCTCCCATTCTGCGTCGGGACTTGACAATCTGCGGATCGCTGTGTTTGTATCCCATCAACGTATACTCGCCATAAGAGGGCTGCTGCAAACCACAGATCGTGCGAATCAGCGTTGTTTTTCCTGCACCGTTACGCCCGACAAAACCATAAATTGCGCCTTTTTCAACGTTCATTGAAAAATGGTCCAGCGCCTTAAAGCTGCCGTATCGCTTGGTCAAATCCCGGACCGTTAACATCATTTCCATTTTTTCTGCCTCCTGTCTGTGCTTTAAGGATAGCGGAAAACAGTTAAGAAATCCGATAAGGAAAACGATAAGATTTCGTTAAGATTGCGGATGAATCCGAAACCCGATTCCCCACACGGATTCGATCATTTCCTGTTCGCTGATTGTGCGCAGCTTGGAACGCAAATGACTGATATGTACCTTGAGTGAATTCTCCATTCCATCCGGCGTATCTTCACTGATCTGATCCAGCATCTGAGATTTGGGAATAACCTGTCCCGGATTGAGCATCAACAGCTTCAAAATCGCCGTTTCCGTGCGGGTCAGCTTAACGCTTTGCTTCCCGACAAAAGCCTGGCGCAAAAGCGGCTTTAAAGTCAGCATTCCGCAGGTCAGGACATCCTCCTGCCGCATCCGCGAAGGCCGCAGCTGCACTTCAATCCGTGCCAGCAGTTCGCGGGGTTCAAAGGGTTTGGTGATGTAATCCACTGCGCCGCTGCGCAGCAGCTGAACTTTATCATCGAGATCGCAGCGGGCACTGACCACATGACTGGAATCTGTTCCGCCAGCGCTAAAACCGCTTCGCCCTGTATTCCAGGAAGCATCAGATCCAGCAGAATCAGATCCGGCTGGCGATGTTGAAGCACCCATTGAGCTTCGGTTCCAGAATAAGCCTGAATGATCTGATACCCCTGCGAAATTAAAAGCTCGGCGATCAGATTGCTGATCGACGGATCATCTTCGACGATCAAGATCGTTTTCATAAGCTGCGCTCCTTTCATTATCTGGCCGCTGAATTCACTGCGGCCGTTGAATCTTGGTTATAAAATCAGCCAGAGCCTGCGCCAGCTGATCAGGATCTTCGTAGGCCATATTATGTCCAACTTCATGCAGAATCTGAACTTCAATCCTCTGACGAGACAGTTCTTCCGTATCGGGATCCGGCAATGATTTTTCACCAAACAAAAATCGCTTTGGACATTTCAGCGCATAAAGACGCTGCCGCCATGACGGTTTTCCGCCCGACACAGCATCTGCGGAAAGCCGATGCATCGCCTGCGGCAGCCATGTTGCAAGCGAAATTGCCCAAGTCATTCCGGCTTTAGCTGCGGCATCCAGGATCCGCTGATAACCCCACTCACAAAATTCCGCCTCGCTCAGCTGAGCTGTTTTATAACTGGGCTGATCCTGCGAACTGGGGTCCAGATTCGCCTCGCTGAGAAGGATGCCGATCACCGATTCGGGATTTTTTTCAGCCACGCTTAGAGCAATCGGGCCGCCTAAACTATGACCATAAACGACCACTGGGCCACTGCTTCGCTGCTGGATCAGCTCTGTCAGAACTTGAGCATGGGCATCGACTGTGTATGGGAAATCGCGAGGTTTCTCACTCTGTCCCGCGCCAAGCAAGTCAATCAGCCAAAGATGCCGATCTTTCAGTGCCAAGGTCTGTGCCACCTGATTTGCACACTCGGCTTTTATTTCCTGTACCTTTGGCAGCATATCTGCCATAAAGCTCTGACCGCCAAATCCCGGCTCAACTGTCATAACGAGCACCATAAACAATTTGTCAAGGTAAGGGAAAACTGCGCTTGCCGGAGTGTTCGGTTTGATTACAAGACCGGGTTTTACACCGTTTTCTGTGATTTTATCAATGGTTTTGCTGATGTCGGAGTCGCTTTCTACATGGAAAGTGATAATGTCTGCGCCTGCTTTTGCAAAATCATCTATGTATTTGAGCGGTTCGGAAATCATAAGGTGCACATCAAAAGGCTTTTCTGTGTAACTTCTTACCGCTTTAATTACAGGTGCGCCGAATGTGAGGTTCGGCACAAAGTGGGCGTCCATAACATCAAGGTGCATATAGTCGGCACCGCATTTATCCATTTTTTCAATTTCTTCTCCCATTTTTGCAAAGTCGCAAGAGAGGAGTGAAGGAGCAATTTTCATTTTGCAAACTTCCTTTCATCAGGTTTTGTGTATAAGTGGAGCAACGAGTGTGGCAACGCCCCAGAACAGTGAATATATAAGTACCTCAAGTGTGCCAAGTGCGCCAACTCCTGCGTACAATGCAAGGGTGGCTGTGAGCAGTACACCGAGCACAACCGATATAAGCTGAATTACGATTGAAAGCGAAATGTTGCGCTTTATGTGCACACTTCCCGATACAGCCTTTAAGAAAGCCGAGGTCTTGCCGTTTGTGATAAGGTAGGCTCTTGAGGTTTCTTCAAAGGTTGACTTGCACTCCTTGAGCACTGTGCCGAGTCCTGTCGGGAGCACCTTTACTGTGCGGTAAAATACATTGTAAAGACTGCATATAAGGTCGTTTGTTATGTTGCAGTCTGTGGAGTGCACAAGTATGCTTATGCCGTTTGCCTCGGCTCTGTGCAGCTCAGGCATAAGAATTGAATCGGCTATGTAGTGGGTGACAAACATTGCAATAAGTCTGCCGGCACGAGCAACATATGTTACCTGCTTGCCGCTCTGAATGTACTTGTCCTCGTACTCAATGCTCGGAGTTTCAACGCTGTATTTTGTCATAAGCTCACGATTGCCCACGAGTATTCTCTCGCCGTTTACCCAGCCTACAAGTCCAAGCTCGTCCTCATAGAGAACGCTCTCAACCTCGGGCAGGTCGCCGTCGGTTTCATCTACAACCTTTTCAAATACCTTGGCTATCGGGTTTTGTGCCTCTTTTAAAATTGCAATTCCGCACAAAAGCGACTCATCTATGTTGTAGTCCTCAAAGGTCTTTATGCCGTCAAGGAATACCGAATCGGCAGGGAAAAGCTCGTTTGCATCTATCATAACTGCGGTGCTGTCGCAAAACTGCTTTACTGACGGATAACCCGAAAGCATTGCTCCTGTGGGCAACAGCTTTTTGCAAAGGTCATACATTGGAATGTTTACCGCAAGCAGAGTTGAAACAGGGATACATACCGCACATACAAGTGCAAATGCATTTACAGCACCCGAAAACGAACCGAAGAATATGCCGTAAAGCAGGGCAACAACAACGGCGATAACGGCTGTGGCAGGCGCTAACTTTGAGGCGAGGTCTTCGCTTGGGTCGGGCGCATAGGAGATTTTTAAGAAGTTTGACGGAAAACCTGTGCGGTGCTGATAAGCGATGATTGGTCGCTCAACGGCTGTACCGCTCATCATCTGTGTTGCCACAGATTCGTTATTGTAAATTTTAGCGGCATATCGCTGACCGTCGGCAGCGGTAAACTTAAAGTTTTCTTTAACTCTCAGTACCATAAGCAATTTGCCTAAGTTGTTGGCAAAGAAAGCAACCAGAACTATTACCGTATAGTAGTTGATGTCAAAGCCGGTAACTCCGTACAGACAGAAGAAAGATACCACTGTCTGTATTACGGACGCAACCGCCGCAAGTGCAACCGCCGTATCGGAATTTCCTTTAAAATGCGTAAGTGGTGTAAGTCCGCTCATAATTGCCACTCGGTTTACAAAGGTTGAAAAACCGATTAGCAAAAAGTTGATTACCGCATAGGCAACGGGAGCAAAAAATACTGCGTTGCATATTGCCTGCGGAAAAAGCCTTACAAGCACTGTAATTATTATGGATACAAGCGCAAGTCCGCCTGTGAGCATTGTTCTGCCAAAGAGCTTTTTTATGTTCAGGTTGATTTCCTGCATTATGCTCTTTTCGTCATCTTCGCCCATATAGTCATCGACCACTTCGGTTTCCTTAACGGGAGTGTCGTTATCGTCCGACGCATCTTTTGAAAAAAATCCCACAAGGCTCGACATTATCTTTTCTGATGCCGAATGAAAATCAAGCGGCTCAACTTCGTCATCGTCCTCTTCAACAATGACTGTACGCTTGTTTTCGGGCTTTATTACATGAGCGATTACCGACGGATTTTTTGACTTTATGTATTCCTCGTACTCATAGCCGACAACCTCCGAGAACTTGCCTGCCTTTACATTGAGGGTGTTTTCCTCGCCCTCTTTGCGGTAAACAGGCACTTTGGCTATTACCTTTTTGTGCTGTTTAACATCGGGTTCTTCGGTTTTGAAAAGCTCGTCAAACTGCCCCTGCGGTTCGTTTGGCGCTTTCGGCGGTTTGGTGTCATCGTCCGTAATGTCTATATCAATGGTATGTATGCTTTTTATATGGGTTTCGTTATCGTTGAACTGGTCTACATCGTCCAGAATATCCTGTGAAAATGTAGTACCCTCGGAATATTCGGGCGTGAGGGTTACGATTTCGTCCTCATCGTCCTCGGTTTCTGTGTTTTCGGTATCTTTAGCCGACGCACTGCTTTCAGTTTGAGTTTCTGTGCTTTCGGTTTCTTTGGCTTTCTCTTCTTTTTCTTCCTTTGCACTGTCGGCGGTTTTGTCTGCCGCAGCGTCTTGCTGTGACGGGTAGTCATCATCTGTGCCCTCAAGCACAAGCTCGGCTTGCAGGGTGGTGGCTGTTTTGTCACCTGAAATTTCGTTTTCGTTTACAGCCTTTTCTTTGTCCACATCAAGCGGATTGCTGTTTTCAAGCCTTGGCTTTTTATCGGCATTGCTGAAAATTTCGGCAACAGGCTGTTTTGCTCTGTATTTCTGAGCAGTAAGCTCCATTTTTTCCTGATCCAAGAGGTACTTTGATTCCTCTAAGATTTCATCAACCTCTCTGTCACGATCAATAAGCTTGCTGTCATCGTTGTTAAGATTATTCGGCAAATCTATCACTCCTTTAACAAAAAGCGTTTATCTGTCTTTCATTGCGCTATACATTATAATTCCTGCCGCAACAGATGCGTTGAGGGAATTTATTTGTCCTTTCATCGGCAGGGATACAATAACATCGCATTTCTCACGCACAAGTCGGGAAATACCCTTTCCCTCGTTGCCGATTACGATTGCGCACGCACCCGAAAAATTGCATTTCTGATAATCTGTGCCATTCATATCTGCACCGTACACCCACACACCCTTGCTCTTGAGGTCATCTATGAGTGCGGCAATATTGGTTACCCTTGCAACTCGCATATATTCTATTGCGCCTGCCGAGGCTTTGCCTACTGTGTAGGAAAGTCCTGCACTGCGCCTTTTTGGAATAATTACACCGTGAACACCTGCACATTCGGCGGTACGGATGATAGCGCCGAGGTTGTGCGGATCTTCGATTTCGTCAAGAATTACGATAAACGGCGGCTCGTCCTTTTCAGCGGCATATGCCAGAATATCGTCTACTGTGGAGTATTCTCTGACAGCGGCAAAGGCTACAATGCCCTGATGATTTTCGTTTCCGCTTACATAGTCGAGCTTTGTGCGGTCAACCTCTTTTACCAATATGCCCTTGTCTTTGGCTTTGGCAAGTATGCCCACAACAGCGCCGCTTTTTTCGCCCCTTGCCACAAGAATTTTGTCAATCGGTCTGCCACTGCGGATTGCCTCGCTTACAGGGTTTCTGCCTGCTATTACATCAGACTTTACTTCTGTATCGTTGTTTCTGTTATTCATATAAAGCTTTCCTCGCTTTGTACTAATCTTTTTTTGAGTATCTGAGAGCATAAGTATGTCATTATACTTTCAGATACTCTTTCAATTATAACACATAATAAAATGTTTAGGAATAGTTTAGCGAAAAAAAGCTGTCGAGATATACTGCGCCTTTGTCAAAATTTTCGGGAATTATGCCGTAGAGTCCTGTGGCTCTGTCCATAAAAAGGTAATTGTGCATAGGGAACGGTGTGAGCGAGCAGTACATTACCACGAACAGCAAAAGCATAAAAAACGCAGGGTAAAACAGCACCTCACAGTTTGTATTGCCAACCGTAAGACGGTAAGAGATAAACAGCGCAAGGGTACAGCATATCAGCGCAGCGGTAAATTCGGGCAAAAAATGAGCCTGCGCACCTGTGAGCGAATACAAAAGACAGAGTGCGGAATAAGACAGGCAAAAGCTCCATAGCGAAACCGACTTTGCGACAACAAACTTGCGAAACGGCACTTTTACGCACAAAAGCTCAATGCCCGCCCACAAAAGGTACGGCAAAAGCAAGGTTTTTTCTACTTCCCATATGCTGTCGTTTACCGAGCCGAACATTACGCCTATGAGGGTGTGTCCGCTCAGTTCAAGGAGATTTTGCATAAAGACAGACATTATAACTATAAACAAAATTCCTGCTATTTCAAAATACATCAGCTTTTTCTGCATATAATCACCTCGTAAGAAAAATATATGCAAAAAAAGCCTTGCTAATGAATTATCGGGGATTGCGTATTCTCAAAATTTTGCGAAAAAATTCTTTGCCGTTAAAAGGAATGAGTGGGTAGAGGTAGCTTTTGTTTGAAAGCGTGCGGTTGGTGCATAGCAATACAAGATTTGTTACAAATGCAATTATAAATCCCCATACATTAAATATATAGGTCAGCACAAGCAGGAGAATACGGCAAAATTTAAGCGAATAGCCAAGCTCAAAATTCGGCTGTGTAAAGTTTGCCACTGTGACGAGCGCCATATACAGGATTGCCTCCATTGACACCCAACCGGAGTCAACGGCAAATTCCGACAAGGCTATTGCGCCTATGATGCTAAGCGGTGTGGTAAGGCTGTTTGGCGTGTTGAGTGCGGCAAGGCGCAGTCCGTCTATGCCAACCTCCATAAGAATAAGCTGCCAAAATACGGGGATATTCTGCGGCTCGCTCAGCAAGACAAAGCGGAAAAAATCGGGACAGTAGTCGGGATTTTGTATGGCGAGCAGCCACAAGGGGGTTATCAGCACTGTGATTATTGTGATAAAGTATCGTGCGAGTTTTAGGTATGTGCCTGTGACAGGCGGAAAGTAGTAATCGTCCGCCTCCTCGAGCACATCAAAAATAGAGGTTGGCAAAAGCAGGGCAGAGGGAGCATTGTCTACAAGAATAACAATGTTGCCGTCAAGAATGGCAGAGGCTGTGGTGTCGGGTCGTTCGGTATGCTTAACCTTTGGAAAAGGGTTGTACCATAAATTTTTGTAGAGCGCCTCGACAAGGCTTTGCTGATTCATTGTAAGCGATGGAACATCAATGGCTTTTAAGCGTTTGTCGAGATTTGCAAGGAGCTTTTTGTCAACCTTGTTTTCCATATATATAACTGCGATATCTGTGTGGGATTGAGTGCCTACCGAGTAGGCTTTTACCGTAAGGTTTGTGTCACGGATTCGCCTGCGGATAAGCGCTGTGTTGTTTATGAGGGTTTCCACAAAGCCGTCACGACTGCCACGCAAAACCTTGTCGTTGTCGGGTTCGCTTGTACTTCGCTGTGGGTATGTTCGGGTGTCAAGCAGGATAACCTCGGTAAAGCCCTCTACAATAAGGGCGGAAATTCCGCTCAGCACATCTGTGCATACTTTTTTAAGCTCTGCGGATACCTCCACCTCCACATACGGAACGGCTGACTGCGAAAAATAAAGTGCGGATTTGAAATTTTCGTCCTTTACATTTTTATAAAAAAACTCAAGTATTTTTTCGGTAATATCGTCCTTTAAAAGTCCGTCAATAAAGAACATAGTTGCTCGGCGGTTTGCAATTACCAGCTCACGCTTTACAAGGTCAAAACTCTGTTCACTGCGAAGTGCATCGGACAGGACTTGCAGGTTTGTGTTGTAATCGGTTGTAAACATATTTCCTCCGTATTTATTAAAATGATTGTTCAAGGATTAGCTTTTAACATTTTATTGAAAATATGTTAAAAGATCAGAGAAATATATCGCTTGAATTTAATGCTTTTAAATTAAGGTCGGTTTTATGCTTGAATAAAAATTATTGATTGTTAAGGCGGATTTTTGCGGAAAAGGCGGGATTTTAAAAAATTTTTAAATTATTTCTTGAAAAATTAGCCTAATTAGTGCAATTTTTGAAGTTTTTGTATGTATAGGTGAAAGGCAGTTTTAAATTTGCTTTTCAAACGGAGGTGTTTATGGAAAGAAAATCAAAAGGACTGACAGCCAAAGAAAAAGCCTTTTGCAACTGCTTTGTAAGCTGTGGCAGTGCAGACGAGGCGGCATACAATGCAGGCTTTGTTAAAAATCCGAAAAGGAGCGGCGAGGAGCTTTTGTGCAGAGATGATATTGCCAATGAAATAAAAAGGCTCGGCAAGTGCCGCACAAGCTCATTGTCGGAAATTGCAACTGTGGGTTACAGACGGCTTGCATTCGGTAAAATCTCGGACGCTGTGTCGCTTTTATATATGGAAAATCCGTCAAGAGAACAGCTTGAGCATATGGACTTGTTTCTGGTGTCGGAAATAAAAAGACCAAAGGACGGTTCAATGGAAATTAAATTTTTTGACAGGCTCAAGGCGCTTGAAAAGCTGACGGGAGACAGTGAAAAAGAGGACAGGGCAACACCGTTTTATGACGCAATCGCAAAGGGCGCAGAGGCGCTGAGAAGTGACAATGATGAGGGTTGATACTTTTTCAAAGCAGCAGCTAAAGGTGCTTTCGTGGTGGTGCAGGGAGAGCGTTTACAGGAACAAAGACGCAATTATCTGTGACGGCGCTGTGCGGTCGGGCAAAACTTTTTGTATGAGCATTTCGTTTTTTGCGTGGAGCTTTTACCGCTTTGCAAATTCGGATTTTGCCCTTTGCGGAAAGACTATTCGTTCTCTGCGCAGAAATATGGTAACGCCGATTATCCCTGTGCTTAAAAGCCTCGGCTTTGAGTGCAGTGAGCAAATTTCAAAAAATCTGCTTACTGTGCGCTATGGTGACATTGAAAACAGGTTTTACCTTTTCGGCGGCAAGGACGAGTCCTCGGCATCGCTTATTCAGGGTATGACATTGTGCGGTGTGCTGTTTGACGAGGTGGCGCTTATGCCCCGTTCGTTTGTGGAGCAGGCGCTTGCGAGATGTTCGGTAAACGGTTCAAAGTTTTGGTTTAACTGCAATCCCGAGTATCCACGCCATTGGTTTTACACCGAGTGGATACAAAAGGCAAAGAGCAAAAATGCGCTGTACCTGCACTTTACAATGGAGGACAATCCATCGCTTTCAAAGGAGGTGCGCCAAAGGTACGAGGGGTTGTATTCGGGTGTGTTTTATCAGCGGTTTGTGCTTGGCAGATGGGTTGCTGTACATGGCGCAGTGTATCCGTTTATGGACGATGAAAAAATGTACTGCGAGGTGCCCGATTTTAGCTTTGACGATTTTGCGGTTTCTTGCGATTACGGCACTGTGAATCCTGCATCGTTTGGTTTGTGGGGTGAGAAAAACGGAGTGTGGTACAGAATAAAGGAGTATTATTTTGACTCTCGCAAGGAGGGGTTTCAGCGGACAGACGAGGAGCATTACGCAAAACTTGGGGAGCTTGTGGGGAACAGAAAAATAAGCAGGGTAGTGGTTGATCCCTCTGCCGCAAGTTTTATTGAGGTGATTCGCAGACATAAGAAATTTAATGTTATTCCTGCCGAAAACAATGTTGTAAACGGCATAAGACTTGTAAGTCAGGCGCTAAAGGACGGCAGAATAAAAATATGTTACCCATGCAAGGACGCAAGGCGAGAATTTTCGCTTTACAGGTGGGATACAAAAAACGGCGCAGATGTGCCGATAAAGGAGAATGACCATTCTATGGACGATATAAGATATTTTACGGCATCAATATCGGCAGGCAAAAGGAGCTTTTCGGTATTTGCACTTAAACGATAGGAGGTGGAGGCTTAGTTGTTTTTACGCAGGAAAAAAGAAAACAGGGGTGCGGCTGTGCAAACCGCACCGAGAAAAATAAATTCGTCACTTGCTATGCTTTCGGATGTAAGCTCTACGGCGGTGGAGCGTGAGTTATACCGTAATTTGAGAAAATCCGTGCCTGTGATTGATGCGGCAATTTGCAAGCTGATACGCTTGCTCGGCACTTTTAAGGTAAAGACTAAAAACAGCCGCTGTCAGCTAATTATTGATGACTTTATGCGCAATGTGCGCACAAACGGAACGGGTATGGGCATTAACGGCTTTGTGTTTTCGTATATGGAGTCACTGCTTACATATGGCGAGGCTGTGGGCGAAATGGTGCTTTCTCGTGACGGAAAGAGGATTGCCGCCCTTTACAATGCAAGCGTTGAAGATGTCGAGATAAGGGAAGGCAGTTCTCCGCTTGACCTTGTGATTTGCACTAAGGGTGACGGAGTGCTCACACCTGTGAAGTATTCGGAGCTTGTGTTTGCCACCCTTTTAAATCCCGAACCGGGTACGGTAAGAGGCAGTTCGCTTTTAAAGGGATTGCCGTTTGTAAGCTCTGTGCTTTTAAAAATTTTTGAGTCAATTAAAACCAACTGGGAAAGGGTAGGCAATGTGCGATTTGCCGTTACCTGCAAGCCGTCTGACAACGCAGTATTTACCGAGGACAGCGCAAGGATGATTGCCGATGAATGGAGCAAGGCTATGCGAAGTGAAAGCGTGTGCGACTTTGTGTCGGTGGGCGATGTGTCGGTAAAGGTGATTGGTGCGGAAAATCAAATTCCCGACTGCGATGTGCCTATAAAGCATTTGCTTGAGCAAATTGTGGCAAAACTCGGCTTACCGCCGTTCTTGCTCGGATTTTCGTGGTCGAGCACCGAAAGAATGAGCGAACAGCAGGCGGATATTCTGACGAGTGAGCTTGAGTATTACAGAACCCTGCTTAACCCGATTATCACAAAAATTATAAGAGCTGTGCTAAGGCTTGAGGGTTATACCGACAGCTTTGAGGTTGAGTGGGACGATATAAATATGCAGGACGCTGTTCAGCTTTCAAATGCAAGACTTAACAATGCAAGGGCAGAACAGATTGAATTTGAAATAGGTAAGGTGAAAAATGACAGAACAGATTAAAAAGGAAATGAGCGCAGTGACCGACAACAACGCAGCTGCCGTTACCGATGATGAAATGGCACTTATCAATGCGTACTCACGCCGAACGCTTACAAAGGACGAGGTTTATGTATTTGGAGTGGTGCTTTGCGACAATGACATTGACAGAGATAACGAGCGCTTTACTGTGGAGTCGCTTTTTGAGCTTGAAAAGCTCTTTGTGGGCAAGACGGGTATTTTTGACCACTCGCCTACCGCCAAAAATCAGACGGCAAGAATTTTTGCCTGCTCGGTAGAAAGCGTTGACGGCAGAAAAACCGCAAACGGAGATGACTACTTCAGGCTTACCGCAAGGGCATATATTCCGAAAACCAAAGGAAATGAGGAGATTATACAGGCGATTGACAGCGGTATTTTAAAGGAAGTGAGCATCGGCTGTGCGGCAGGTGAAGTAAGGTGCGGCATATGCGGTGAAAATATAAATCACTGCGCACATATTAAGGGTGAAACCTACGGCGGCAAGCTGTGCTGTGGTGAGCTTACAAATATTTATGATGCTTACGAGTGGAGCTTTGTGGCTGTGCCTGCGCAGAGAAACGCAGGAGTTACAAAAAATTTTAAGGGAAAGGAAATGAAGATGGAGGAAATTTTAAAGAGCATTTACACCAAAAGGGAAATTAACCTCAGCGGTGATGACTGCAAAAAACTTTGCTCATACATAGACGAGCTTAAAAAAAGTGCGGCAGACGGAGCGTACTACCGCAACAGCCTTACCTCGGAGGTTCTCAGATTATCGGCGGTTGTTCAGCCCGATATTTCAAGAGAAACCATGGAGAGTGTGGCAAAGGGTATGAGCGTTGTTCAGCTCAAGGAATTTAAAAACGCTTTTGAAAAGAGGGCAGACAGCATTTTGCCGTCAGTTCCCCAGCTTTACAAGCAGAAAAACGATATTACAGCCGAATCAAACGGCAATTTTAAAATATAACGGAGGTTTTAATTATGAATGTAAATTTTAACGGTTATGACGAAAATGTGCTTACTTTTGAGGCAAGCACCAATCTTAAAACAGCGGGTGTTCCTGTAAAAATGACTGATGACGGCAAGGTAACGGCTTGCACAAGCGGCGATGTATTCTGCGGTATTTGCCTTTCATTGAGAGACGGTTATGCAACGGTTCAGCTTAAGGGCTATGTTACCATGCCCGCCAAATCAAAAATCACAGTGGGTTACAAGAAACTTGCTGCGGGCGAGGGTTCTGCAGTGGCATCATCAACAACAGGCAGAGAATATCTTGTGTTAAATTCAACAGCTGACTCAGTTGGCTTTATTCTTTAAGGAGGTAATTAATTATGGCAAATTTTGAAAACTTAACTATTGAAAAGGGTATGTATCAGGCAAAGGGAAAAACACTTACAGATGTGCTCGAAACACTTGACCCGTCGGAAAATTACAAGGGTACTCCGCTCGGCGGACTTGACGCTTTTTCAAGACAGCTCAAGCGCTTTGACATTAAGGTGAGCGGTGCAGGCAGTGACTGCGTTGAAAAGTTCTTTCAGTCATCTGATTCCTCGGCGCTTTTCCCTGAATATGTAAGTCGTGCGGTAAGACAGGGTATGGAGAGGGCAGACATTCTCCCTCAGCTTGTGGCAACCGTTACAAATATTGACGGTATGGATTACAGAAGCATTGAGTCGGATATGACAGACGATGACAAAACCTTAAAGCCTGTCGGCGAGGGAGCTGTTATTCCGCAGACAAAAATTAAGACGAGAGAAAACCTTGTAAAGCTCCATAAGCGTGGCAGAATGTTGGTTGCATCATACGAGGCGGTGAGATTTCAGCGCATTGACTTGTTTACCGTTACATTAAGACGAATCGGCGAATACATTGCGAGAGCTCAGCTCAAGGACGCTATTGATGTGCTTGTAAACGGTGACGGCAACGCAAACCCTGCCGGAAATATTGCGTGCTCGGCAAGTGGTTCACTTACATATGACGACCTCTTAAAGTTGTGGTCGCAGCTTTCGCCTTATGAGCTTAACACCATTATTGCGCCGACCGAGGCGATGCAGAAGCTGCTTTCTATGAGCGAGATGAAAGACGCTAACGCAGGTCTTGATTTTCAGGCAAGCGGTAGAATGATTACCCCTTTGGGCGCATCTTTACTCCACGCACCCGAAATGACAGGCAAAAAGATTATTGGCCTTGATAAAAACTGCGCACTCGAAATGGTGCAGGCAGGTACTGTCAATACCGACTATGACAAGCTCATTGACCGTCAGCTTGAGCGTGCCGCAATCACCTGCACCGCAGGCTTTTCTAAGATTTTTGCGGAGTCTGTAAAGACATTGTCTTACTGATGAGGTGGCAATTTGAATACTGGCAGTATTGTAGAAAAGTTTGAACTGCTTTCGGGAACAGAAAGCGGCGACTCGCTTAAATGGCGGAGCATTATTGATGACGCCTGTGCCTATGTGTATTCAAGAATTACCAAAAAGCAATTAACCTATAACGATGAGCGCAGACTTGAGCTTTTGTGTGCTGTGTATGCTTACAGACTGTATGCAATGTGCGGCAAAAGCGAGGCTACTTCCTTTAAGGCAGGAGATGTTACTGTGACATCTCCTGCCAACGAGGCAGAAAGAGCTGAAAAACTGTGGCAGGACCAGCTTATAAAATGCTCGGATTTGGTAAGGAAAGAGGGATTTTTGCTTAGGAGAGTGGTAATTTGAAAATATACGGCAAAATAGGCAGGCTTATTGACCGATACGGTATGGACATTACGGTTGACAAAGCTAAGGCAAGGGCGTTTATACAGCCGATAAGATACAACAGAAAGTATTACGGACTTACCGAGCGCAAGGTTGCAGGCAGTGTTACAAATGAAAGATTTTTGTATATCGGCAAGCCTGAAACAAGGCTTTTTTGCGACAAAAGTGTAATAGAAACCGCAGACGGTAAATATATTGTTAGGAGATGCGATATTTATCGTATGAGCGGGCGTGGCGTATATACATATGCTGTGCTTGCTCCTTGCGGTGAGGTATTGGAGGATGAGTATGAATCAGATAACTACACAACTTAACCGAATTATTGCAAGGCTTAAGCTAAACGAAAAGCTGTCAAAGGTTAAGTTTATCAGAGAGCATGGCAACCATAGTGCAGAGGTAAATTTAACAGAATTTCTTGCTGTGGTTGCCGTAACCGATACTTCGCTTTCAAAAAAGTTTGTGGGGGACTATCTTTCTCCCACTGTGAAGGGCGAGCGCTTTGTGGCAAAGGTGCAGATATTTGTTTATGCCCCGTCAAGCGAAAACGGAAACGGTCTTTCTGAGGTTACCTGCGAGATTTTGCAGGGACTTAAAAAGGCAGATACCGAAAAGATAATTTATGATACTTCGGTATCGGCTATTGACTTTGACAACGATATGAACGCAATTTACAGAAAGGTTGAATTTACCATGGAATTTTGCTTGTGCGAGGAGGTTTAGCTTTGAGGGAATTTTTAAAGGGAGAGGATATTACCGTGCTTAAAAACGGCAATATCCTCGGAGGAATAATAAGCGTGGAAACTCAGAAAAACAGCACTGTTTACGGGGTAAAACAGTATTTGAGCGACGATGTGTGCTGTTCGCATACAAAGGACGGCTACACCGTTACCATTGAAATGAATGTACCGAGCAGGGACGGATTTTTAAAGGAAAGCAGAATGAACAGCATTGAGGTGAGAAGTGAGGCAGGGAGTGAAATTTATAAAAACTGCACTGTAAAAAGCGCTTGGAGCAGGCATAGCGCAGGTGATTTTTCTATACTGAAAATGGTGCTGAGCTGTGAGAAAAGAGAGGTTACATAATGGAGCATAAAGAGAACGATTTGGTGCTTGATGTGGGACAGGCTGAAAGCATAAGCGAGGAGATTGAAAGAGAGAGCAGACGATACAGTTACGGATTTACCGAGGAAGACGAGGCAAGGGAAAGATGACGCTTGTACCGATGAGATTTAAAAATTATGAATGGCGATACAATCCTGAGGAGATTAGCTTTGAGTGCGAAAAGAATGTGCGAGAACTTGACTCGCCAAAGGGTACGGCATATGTGCAGAACCTCGGCAGAAAAAACAGACTGATAAAGGGCAAGGGTCAGCTTTGCGGTGAGGATTGTCACGAGCAGTTTGAAAAATTGTGGGAAGTGTTTGCAGAGGGTACGGTCGGCGTACTTGCCCTGCCGTTTATAAAGCCTGTGTATGCGGTGTTTGAAAAACTGACGGTAATCGGCGAGCCTGTGCCCGATATGCTTACATACAGCTTTGTGTTCAGAGAAACTATGGAGAGCGAAAGGGCGGAAATTCAGACTCGGTGCATTGCAGGGGAAAATGAGTGCCTGTGGGATATTTCATACAGAACAAGGTTGGAAGTTGAAACGCTTTTAAATCTTAACCCTTGGATTAAACAGGCGGACGAGCAGTTGCAGGAGGGCAGGGTGATAAGACTTTGCTGAGCTTTAGGATAACTACAAGGCAGGGCGAAATGCTTTTGCCGTCACCTATTGCTGTGGTGTATAACAGCGAATTTTCTGTGCCGGCCGATGATGTAACGCTTGAGATTCCGTATGTTAAAGGATGCGAGGACGGAGATTTTCTTTTAGGCTATGAAAACTCAAGCCTTGTGTTCAAGGGGCAGATTGACGAGATTGTCACTTTGAAAAGCTCAAATAAAATCACTGTAAAAATTACCGCACGAAGTATGGCAGGCATTTTGCTCGACAACGAGGCAGAGCCTTGCATTTATTTTAATGCGTCATCATCTGTGATTTTTGAAAGGCATTTAAAGCCGTTTGGCTTTGCTGATTTTGAGGGCGACAACGAGCCGTATTTTGGATATTTAAAAATCAGCAAGGGTATGAGCCAGTGGCAGGTTTTTGAAAATTACTGTGTGAATAAATACGGCAGGAATCCGAGAATTACAGGTGACGGCAGGGTATTGCTCAACGGAATTTCAGACAAAGAGGTGCTGTGCTTTGGTAAAAACGAAAGCTATGATTACACCTCGGCAGAAAAGAAGATAAAGCGCTACAAGGTGATTTCTGAGGTCAGGCTAAAGGTTGTGCAGGGCAACAGATACGGCAGTGCAATAAAAAACAGCCTTGCAGACACAAGGCTTGTACGCAGAAGATATGTGGACGCACTCAACGGCGGCGGCTCCGTGGGTACGGCGGACAGAATTATAAAAAAGAGCAATGAAAATGCCTTTGAGGTTGTGCTTACCTGCCCGTACAGGCTGATGTGCGAGGTCGGCAGAAAAGCCAAGCTGAGGGATGAAACATTGGGGAGCTTTGACGGACTGTATGTGCATAAGTTGAGATACACCTCGGACAGTTCGGGCGAAAAAACGGTTATTACACTTAAAAAGGAGATTTGATATGTGGATTGCGGAGAATTTAAGTAAAAATACAATCAACAAGCCAACGGCAGAGAGCGGAAATGTTGTTATGAGCGAGATAGGCAGAAATGCACTTGTGGCATCGGGTGTGCATAGCGGTTTTAATTTTGTTACACCTTACGGCATTTATTCTATTCCGCCCGTAAATGAAAAGGCGGTGGTACTTCCGCTTGCGGATATGGAGGTTTGCGTGGGAGTTATTTCTGAGATTTCTACGGTAGAGCCGGGGGAAATCTTATTGAAGTCAAAGGGCGGTGCAGAGGTGTACCTTAAAAATGACGGCTCGGTATATATTAACGGAGTAAAGGTTGGTGAATGATACGGACACACTGATTAAAAACAGGGATATTGCTGTGGACAGCGGCGGCAGATATGTACATATTTCGGGTGACGAGGAGATTTTGCAAAAGGCATATATAAGCATTTGCACAAGGCTTGGCGGCTTTGTGTATAACAGAGAGCTTGGCTGTGAGCTTTGCGCAGCAGACTTTGCCGATGAGAATTTTGCGGAAAAGTTAAATTTGATTATGGCGCAGGCACTTGCGGATTATCCAAAGGTAAAGGCTGAGGTTGTGGCTGTGCGCAAGCCGAAATTCAGCATAAGATTAAGCTGTAACGGCAGTGAGAGAAGGGAGATTATTAATACCAATGATTACATATGATGAAATATACAACAAGATGAGGTCGGAGTTTGAGGTGCAGAGCCGTTTTGATTTTGACGAAAAGAGCGATGCGGATATAAGAATAAGGGTGCTTGCAGGAGAAATATTTAATGCTATGACGAGCATTGAATGGCTGAAAAGACAAATGTTTGTGGCAACGGCAACGGGAGAGTACCTCGACTATTTTGCATCGCAAAGGGGAATTGAGCGCAAAAAGGCGCAAAAGGCGCAGGGCGAAATTACATTTTTTATCAACGAGCCTGCCGAAAACAGTATTTTTATTCCAACGGGCAGTATGGTGGCTACGGCAGACGCAGAACCTGTCAGATATGTTACCACCGAGGACGCCAAAATTAAGGCAGGCAATACGCTTGTGAGTGTGTCGGCTCAGGCAGATGTGGCAGGCAGAAAATCAAATATTCCGATAGGCAGTGCAAAAATTATTGTGTCTGCACCGGCGGAAATTAATTATGCGTACAACAGAGAACCGTTTGAAAACGGTTGTGATGAGGAAACCGATGACGAGCTCAGGGAGAGAATAAAGGCGAGTTTTCTTGTGCCGTCAAACGGAACGAACAAGGCATATTACGAAAAACTTGCGCTCAGTGTATCGGGAATTACCAAGGCAGGCGTGATTGCAAAGCAGAGAGGTACAGGCACTGTTGATGTGTATGTGAGCAACGGAGAAAACTCGCCTACGGCAGCGGCAGTGGCTGAGGCTCAGAAACTTATTGCAAAAAACAGAGAGCTGAATGTTGATGTAAGAGTTGCGGCGGCGCAGGCTAAAAGGGTTAATATGTCGGTTGTGGTGTATGCAAAAGGCGGATACATAAGAAACGATATTGTCGATATATGCACGCAGGTTTTTAAGGATTACTTAAATGAAATTGAGATTGGCGGAACTATGTATGCGGCAGAGGTCGGAAAAAGGCTGATGAACAGCGGTTGTATTCGTTCGTATAAATTTGCAACAAACTTTATTGACAACAGCGCAACGGCGGCGCAGGTGTTTTCGGCAGGTACGGTAAATATTGAGGTGAAATAATGAACAGCTTGGATTCAATGACAAAAAAGCTTGAAAATACTAAGATTTATGCAGTTAAGCCGGGCGGCAGAAATTATGCAGAGATAAAGGCGTTTTCTGTCGGACTTGATATGATTTTTAATGAACTTGATGAGATGCTCAGGGAATACTATATAGATACGGCGCAAAGCTACGGACTTACCGAACGAGAGAGGTTTACAGGCGCTGTAAGAGATGACCTGAGCATTGAAAAAAGAAGAGAGCTTTTAAAAACAAGAGAGCAAACCAATGAGAAATTCTGTACTCCGGAGGCATTTAATAAGATTTTGCAGGGATACGGACTTGGCGGCTTTGAGTTAATTGAAAATCCGCGGGAAAATGCCCTAACCGTAAAAATCTATGACGCATTAGATGAGCAAAACAAAGCGTGGATTAATAAAATGATAGAAAACGACTTTCCTGCTCACCTTGCAGTTACGGTTGATTTTGCAAGCTGATTTTAAGGACGAATAGTAAAGTGTGGTTCGGCTTACTTTAGTCAAGCGACAGAATATTAAATAACAAAAAATTTGAGCGGTAAACCACAACCCACCACTCATTAAAATACAAACAAAAAACTCCTATCGGTAATGGTTACTGATAGGAGTGTAATTTTTTAATCCTCATTTAATTTTCTGACCTTTTCCATATGGCGGAAGTGCTTGTAGCGGTAGAGCACATTTTCTGCCCACTCTCGGTCAATCTTTATAAAGCCTCTCAGCTTTTTGTCTTTATATGCAAATTTATCTATAATTCCCTTTGACTTGCCGTAAATTTCAAGTCTTGCGGTCTGCACATACGGCTCTTTGTCTTTGCCTGTAAAATATGTAAAGCCCATTGTGTTGGTTTCCCTGTCATACATAGACAAGTAACCCTCGTTTACTTCAATGTTGCCGAGCTTTTTGGATACCGTTTGGCTAATGGCGAGCTTTGTAAGCTCCACCGCCATATCGTCAAGTCCCGATTCAAAAATAAACAGCTTTTCCTTGAATGAGTTGAAGTTTGGCACAATTCGCTTGTTAATATTGCGCAGGTTGCTGTATTTGTTTTCAAGCTCGTCGTCGCAGAGCTGAAAACGATCTATTTTTGGAATAAGGTAAACCATAAAGCGGTTTTTCATATCGTTATATAAAAGCGGATAATTCAGCTTGGCTGTGTAGCCGCAGGACGGACATCTGAACGCAAACAATTCGCCGTCAAGCGCTCGCTTTCTTATTGTTTTATCTCGTGCAGGATTTATGCTTGTGTGGATTTCTGCTTTTACAAGCTCTCCACAACCCGGACACACTATTGCCTTTATTACCTTGTCCGACATATTTCAACACCTCTTTCTAAAATATTATATCAAACAAGTACATTTTTAACAAGCAAATTCAAAAAAAATATTGATTTTATCTTTAATATCTGTCATAATAATAGTGTTATAAAAACGGACCCGCATATATGCGTTAAAGGAGATATTACTATGACTTTTTTTGATACTGTAAAGGGTACAGTCAACACAGCGGCAGACACTATTTCTAATGTTACTCAGAACATTGTTGAAAAAAACCGTACAAATGCAAAGCTCAACCGCCTTCGTCTTATTATGAAATGCGAAAGTGAGCTTATGAACAGAGCTTATATTGCGCTCGGCAAGTCTTTTTACGAAAGTGCTAAAAAGGGCGAGAGTGTGTCTGAGGATCAGCAGAAAAAGCTGTTTGAGGTAATCGAAAATTCAAAGGCTAAGATTGCTAAGGCGAGAGAGTGCTACCGTCAGATTGTAGACAATTCAAACGATGTTTTTTACGGCACACCCGAAACTCAGCCAAAGCCCGAGTTTAAAAATGATGAGGTTGTTGACATTACAGTAGCTTGCTCAAACGAAAACGAATACAAAAGTTCACCTTTTGAGGCTCAGACAGAGCATAAAGAGGAAGTTGCGGCAGAACAGCCAAAAACAGCCGAAGAAGTTAAGGCTGAGGAAAAAGACTCTGTTGACAAAGAGATGGAGGCTTTAAAGGCTTATGTAAATAAGTTATCTCAGAGAGATGCCGAGGACGAGAGCCTTGACGCTGATACAGAAACTGACGATACAGAGTTGTTTTAAGCTGTTAAAGTGAGTTTTTACCGCCATTCATAGTGTACCGCCTTGCTTTTTTGGACGGTGCATGGAGAATGGCGGTTTTTGTTTGAAAAAATCTCTGTTGTCACTGTTTTGTTATAGTTTTTATGTTATAATAATAAATTGTAATAATATAAATATACTTATAAATAAGAAAGAGGCATAAATTAATTTTAAATTGATTTATGCCAAAATTCACCTTAATTTCACACTGCCGATATAATATAATCATATACAAAGGCTATGATATTTGTAAAGTCAGAAAGAAAGTATTTAAACATACGAAATGACCTTTTTGGGAATCTTTTTTTAGAGATTGTAAAAAAGTTGTCCTCTTTTGCTTGACAAATATACCATTGCGATATATAGTATATGTATTGTATGTATTAATGCTTATAATACATTTATTGTGAAAGCAAGCAGGTTTGTATAGAAAAGGAGCAACTTTTTAATGAAGAAGTTTTTCTTAATATTTGTTACTGCCGTTTTAGTAGCAAGTGTTTCGGTTTTTGCAGCATACAATATACCGGAAAATACCAATAATACTAAGTATGAAACCACCCATACAATGGCGTCAACAAGCCTTAACAGAAAGCCTATGGAGTTTACCCCCTCGCCTACTGTTGATATGACAGGTTTTGAGCTTACCAAAAATTCACCGTCAAAACTCAATTTTAAGTGTATTGACGAATATCAGGAAGAATGTTTCCCAAACAATGCCTATCACCCAAAGGTTCTTGACCTTGGCAAAGACGGCTGGAACGGATACAGATACTGGATTTCATATACACCTTATCCCGAGGGCAATGATGAGTTTGAAAATCCGCATATTGTTGCGTCAAATGATT
>OGXL01001096.1_pt1 | contig 23099 bp, 18 predicted proteins | sample 1576311 | NCBI WGS metagenome assembly OGXL01 (sample SAMEA3541564, study PRJEB24748) | human gut metagenome | biome: human gut; feature: human-associated habitat; material: faeces | place: China | collected 2012 | reverse complement strand
GCCCTCTGTATCCCGGGTGCAATGCTGGCACTGCTCTGCCCCAGCTGGCTGGATGATTTTTGATTATACGCCGATGACAGGAAGACAGCTGGTAACACTTATGATGGCAGGATTGTTCGCTGCGGGTGGACAGTTTACGATCACTGCGGCGTATACGTATGCACCGGCAGGTAAGATTTCAATTTTTGATTATTCGCAGATCATATTTGCGACACTTCTGGGATTTTTCCTGTTTGGAGAGATTCCGGATACTTACAGTTTTGTTGGATATGGACTGATCATTCTTGCATCACTGGGTATGTTCATTTATAATATGAAGGCAGCGAAGAAATCATGATCTTTGCTGCTTTTTGTATGTGAAGAGAAAAAACAAAAACCTGACAAAAAATGTCAGGAATATAATGAACAACTATTGATTTCATGTGAAAGAGTGGATATAATGAGTTCAAAAGCGAGTGAAAAACAGTTTGAATAACAGAAAGAAAAATAAAGGATATAAATAAAACAGACCAATGAGGAGGTTTATGGTAACAATGAAAGTCGGAAATGATATTTATTATGTAGGTGTCAATGATCATCAGGTAGATTTGTTTGAAGGACAGTATGATGTTCCGAACGGTATGTCTTACAACTCTTATGTGATCATGGACGAAAAGATTGCAGTTATGGATACTGTAGATGCGCATTTTGCAGAAGAGTGGCTTGGCAATGTGGCAAATGTGCTGAATGGTGCGAAGCCGGATTATCTGGTCGTACAGCATATGGAACCGGATCATGCAGCCAATATCGAGAATTTTGTCAAAGCCTATCCGGAGGTAACTGTTGTAGCCAATACTAAGACTTTTACCATGATGGAGAACTTTTTCAGAGGTATGGATCTCGGTGACAGAAAACTGGTAGTTGCTAATGGTGAAAGCCTGACACTTGGCAAACATGTACTTACATTTGTATTTGCACCGATGGTACACTGGCCGGAAGTTATGGTTACCTATGATAGCACAGACAAGGTTCTGTTTTCCGCAGACGGATTTGGTAAATTTGGTGCGCTTGATGTAGAAGAGGACTGGGACTGCGAAGCACGTCGTTACTATATTGGAATTGTTGGAAAATACGGTCCGCAGGTTCAGAAACTCCTCAAAGCTGCCTCTACACTGGATATTCAGACGATCTGTCCACTGCATGGACCGATCCTGACAGAAAATCTTGGCCATTACATTGAAAAGTATGATATCTGGTCTTCCTATAAAGTAGAAGATGAAGGTGTTGTAATCGCTTATTCATCTGTATATGGAAATACGAAGAAAGCAGTTGAAGTTCTGGCACAGAAGCTGGAAGAAAAAGGCTGCCCGAAAGTTTCTGTATTTGACCTTGCAAGAGATGACATGGCAGAAGCAGTTGAAGACGCTTTCCGTTATGGCAAGCTGGTTCTTGCAACCATTACATACAATGCAGATATTTTCCCGTTCATGAAAACATATATCGATCATCTGACAGAAAGAAACTATCAGAACCGTACAATTGGTTTGATCGAAAACGGAAGCTGGGCTCCGAATGCAGCCAAGGTTATGAAAGCAGAATTCGAAAAGAGCAAAAATATCACATGGCTTGATACAACCGTTAAGATCATGTCCTCCTTAAGTGAAGAAAACATCAAAGAGCTGGATCAGATGGCCGAAGAACTGTGTAAATAAGATATAACAGCTGACAGGCGATGTTTTGTAAGAATAAATAAAATTTCGCGGATATCTTGAAAATGATTCTTTAAATGTTATAATTAGTCTATCATTATAATAAAAAGGAAGGTATTCTGTGAAAAAGAACGAAAGATGTCTTGCTATCCTGGAGATACTTCAAAAACAGCATAAAGTAACAGTGACAGAGCTTGCGGAGAAATTTGATATTTCAGAAATGACAGTCCGCAGAGATTTGAATTCGCTGGCGCGTGAATACAATATATCAAGAACACATGGCGGTGCAGAGCTTGGCAATCAACCGGTAGTTCGTATGATTTCTTTTGATGAACCAAGAATTGCACATAAAGACAGTAAAGATAAAATTGCAGCATTGGCAGCTACGATGATTCAAAATGGACAGAGGATATTTATTGACGCCGGGTCAACTACGCGTATTATTCTAAACTATCTGGAAGAGGATACACGTGCGGTTGTGGTAACGCATCATCTGGCAGTTGCAGAGCAGGCGCTTAAGTTTGAAAATCTGGCGGTGATCATGCTGGGAGGAGATATGATCCGGATTACAAACTGCAGTTCCGGACCAGTAGCAGAAGAGCAGTTAAAGAAATATCAGTTGGATACTGCATTTATTGGGGCTGCGGCAATTGGATCAGATGGGAAATTATATGACGGATATTCTCCGGAAGCCAGACTGAAAGGAACACTTTTTTCGGTTGCCAAAAAGATCTATGTTCTTGCAGATTCATCCAAGATGAACACATACAATCTGAATGAATTTGGAAGTCTTTCTCAGATTGACGGATTGATTACAGATGCGGGTATAGACGAGGAAGCAATGACTCTTATGAAAAGACATCGTGTAAATGTGATCATAGCAGAATAGGGTAATTTAAAATCAGCAGAATTGTTCTGCTGATTTTTTTTGCCTTTTTGTGTGTAATACTATAAAAACGAACAAAAAAGTGATTGAAAATGAACAAAAAATAATGCTGAAAATAATAGAATTTGAAATAAAACATTGGAAAATAATGATTCTTGAAAAATAAAACGAACAAAAGTAATAGATTTAACGAACACTAAAAAGAAGAAATACACAAATAATTTGGCAAAATATTGTTTATTAAGTGCATTGCAAATAAAAAAATCATGTGTTAATATGTTCATACAAACAAAAAACAAACGAATAATTCGCAAAACGAACAAAGGGAGGTTTTTCTATGAAGAAAAAAATGATCGCAACATTACTGACAGGTGCTATGGCATTATCAATGGTAGCTGGAGCTGCTACAGTTATGGCAGACGACACAACAGAGGCAAAAGATAAATATACCATTGGTTTTTCACCATATACTCTGACTAATGAATATTTTACAGCTGTACTTGATGGTGTACAGAAGGCTTGTGATGAAACAGGAAGCGAACTGATCTACTTTGATCCACAGAACGACCCGACACAGCAGGCATCACAGATCGATGATATGATCGCAAGTGGAATTGATGCTCTTATCTACATTCCATATGATTCAGCTGGAGCACAGACAGTTCTTCAGACATGCAAAGATGCAGGCGTAAAAGTAATTAACGTTGATAACGTAATTACAGAAGATGACTACGATCTTGTAGATGGAATCATTGCTTCTGATAATGAGCAGCTCGGATATCTTTCCGGACAGTGGGTTGCAGAAAATCATCCGGATGGAGCAAACATCCTGACAGTACATCTTCAGACAGCAGAATCCTGCATCATCAATGTAGATGGATTCTGGAAAGGAATCAAAGATAACGCAAAAGATCCAGATAAATATGTAGATGCACAGATTGTTGAAGGTGAAGGTTCTACAGAAACATCCTTTAACGTAGTATCCGATGCTCTGCAGGCAAATGATGATATTGATGTAATCTATTGCATCAATGATACTTCCGCTCTTGGCGCTGTACAGGCAGTTGAAGACGCTGGAAAGACAGGCCAAATTGACATCCTTGGTAAAGATGGTGCTCCGATTGGTAAACATGCGATCAAAGACGGAACAATGGTACAGTCTTCTGCACAGAGACCTACATACATGGGATATCTTGGTGTAAAAGAAGCAATCGATGTTCTTGAAGGAAAAGAAATCGAATTCAATACAGCAATCGAATCTTACAGCATTACAAAAGACAACATTGATGATTTTGACCTGGACGCTTGGGATTCTCTGGATGGAGACAGCACAGATGATGCAGCAGCAGATACAACAGAAGCAGCTGACACAGAAGAAGCTGATACAGAAGAAGCAAAATAATTGCAGAATCGGGCGTTGCGAGCAATCTTTCAACGCCCACTTTATAAAATATGAGAGGTAGCATAATATGAGCGAAACAAAGCTGTTAGAGATGACAAATATAACGAAAGCATTTGCCTCCAATGTTGTGCTGAATGGTGTAAACCTTTCTGTAGATGAAGGAGAAGTTGTTGCTATCCTCGGCGAGAACGGAGCCGGAAAGTCAACCCTGATCAAAATACTTGGTGGCATTTATAAGGCAGATTCCGGAGAAATCCGTATGCATGGAACTGTGAAAAACATTACTTCTGCCGCGGTAGCAGGAGAAAATGGTATTCGTATTATTCATCAGGAGATTGTTCTTGTACCGGATAGAACAATAGCAGCAAATGTATTTCTGGGCAGAGAACCCAAAAATAAATTTGGCCTTGTAGATGTACGGGCAATGGAACAGCAGACACAGAAATTGATTGATGATCTGCATTTAAACTTAAAAGCAAATGAAATGGTAAGAAATCTGACGATGGGCATGCAGCAGCTGGTTGAGATCATCAAAGCAATATCGGCAGAGGCAAAAGTAGTAGTTATGGATGAACCAACATCCTCTCTTTCACAGGGTGAAGTAGAGATTCTGTTTGGTATTATCCGTCTTCTTCAGAAAAAAAATATTGGAATTATATATATTTCACATAGATTGGAAGAACTTTATGCGATTACAGACCGTATTGTAGTTCTCCGAGATGGAAAGATGGTTGGAGATCTGGAAACAGCAAATGTAGATAAAGACCATCTGATCAGCCTGATGGTTGGTCGTGAGCTGGACAGCTTTTACACCAAAAATAAGCACAAAATCGGCGAAGTAGCGCTGGAAACAAAAAATCTGTCACATGTTAAACTGTTTAAAGATGCAAGTTTTAAAGCACGGTATGGAGAGATTGTCGGTTTTGCAGGACTGGTAGGTGCCGGTCGTACAGAACTTATGAAAACAATTTTCGGTGCATATGAAAAAAGTGGTGGAGAGATTCTTCTTGACGGTAAACCGGTCAATATCAAATCGCCAAGTGATGCAATCAGAAACGGCATTGCATATGTCTCTGAGGACCGTCGAGGTGAAGGGCTGATCCTGAAAAATGATGTAAGATTTAATATGGGTCTGGTCTGTCTGGCTGATTTTGTTAGTGGAATTCATGTAAAAGACAAAGAGTGGGGTCATATGGTAGAAGATTATCGAAAGAAATTTTCTATCAAGATTACTTCTCCAAAGCAGCTGGCCGGTAACCTTAGCGGTGGAAACCAGCAGAAAGTAGTCCTCAGTAAATGGCTGGCAAGCAAGCCAAAAGTTATTATCCTGGATGAACCTACGAGAGGTATTGACGTTGCGGCAAAAGCAGAAATCTATGCAATCATTGATGAACTGGCAGCGAATGGTGCATGCATCATTATGGTTTCTTCAGAACTTCCGGAGATCATTAATATGTGTAATCGCTGCTATGTTATGTGTGAAGGAATGATTACAGGAGAAATCAATGAGACAGAGTTCTCACAGGAAGCAATGATGACACTGGCAACAAAACGAGATTAAAAAAAACAAACAACTCTTGTCAATAAAAAAGTTAGGAGGTCTGGAAATGGATGAAAAAAATAAAATCCCAGGCGTAAGTTTTATCAAAAGGAACATAGGTACGATCATAGGTTTGATTCTTTTGGTGATTATTGTTTCAATTTCTACACCGAAATTCCTTACATCATCAAATATTCTGAACCTGTTAAAATCCAATTCAGTAAATGCAATCATCAGCTGTGGTATGTTACTTGCAATTCTGATGGGAGAAATTGATATTTCCGTTGGATCAACAGTTGGTTTATCAGGAATTATTGGCGCTTATATGATCACAAACGTAGGACTTCCGGTAGTTCCGACAGTATTGATCTGCCTTGGTGTTGGTGCACTGGTAGGTATTGTAAACGGTGTTGCTATTTCTTATTTAAAGGTGCCGGCTTTTGTAGCCACACTTGCTACACAGAGTATTGGCCGTGGTCTTACTGAGATCATTTCCGGTGGTGTAACGATCCGTGTTCGTAACACAGGTTATACTGCACTTGGCAATCAGAATGTTGCAGGAATTTCTATCATTATTATTTATGCAGCAGCAGTCCTTATCTTTACCTGGTTCTTATTAAACAGAACACGTTTTGGATATTACATCTATGCATTAGGTGGAAATAAACTTGCAGCACAGTATTCTGGTGTAAATGTAAAGAAATATAACATGCTTCCATATGTACTGATTGGTCTTTTCTGTGGACTGAGTGGTCTGATCTGGTCTGCAAGACTGGGATCTGCGGCAGCAACTCTTGGAAGTGGATTTGAAATGGATGCAATCGCAGCTGTTGTTATTGGTGGAACCAGTATGTCAGGTGGTGTAGGAACTGTTGGTGGAACTTTCATTGGTATTCTGATTATCGGTGTTATTACAAATGGTCTGAACCTGATGGGAATCAACTCCTTCTGGCAGGAAGTATTTAAAGGAATTATCATTCTTGCAGCGGTAATCATCGATGTAGTAAGAAAAACAAAATCTAAAGACTGATATATTTTGAAAGTGTATCAGACTGAATGGAGACCTTTATGGCAGAAAGAATGTTATTTGCAGGTATGGATGTAGGTACCAGTGGATGTAAGATGCTGGTATATGATCTGGACGGGAACATTGTGTATCAGTCCAGCAGAAAATATCAGGAGGAAGGCAGCGGTGGACATCGTGAGCTGAACCCGGAAATTGTGATATCAAAGGTTAAAGAAGTTCTCAGGGAGATTGCCACGAAATGTACAGAGGGCATTGTATCAATGGCAGTGACAAGTCTTGGAGAATCGGTAGTCTGCCTGGATAAAAACAATAAAGTACTTACAAACTCTATGCTTACAGGAGACAGCAGAGGAATTCCAGAAACACAGGAAATTATAGACATTCTGGGAGCAGACCGGATATTTGAGACGACAGGACTTCCGCCAAATGAACTTTACGGTCTTCCGAAATATATGTGGTTGAACCGGAATACAAATGCGATTAAAGATGCAGCAGCAATCTTATATTATGAAGATTTTGTAGGATATATTCTTACAGGACAAAGAAAGGTCAGTTACTCATCTGCAGCAAGAAGTATGGCGTTTGATATCAGAAAGTTTGAATGGTCTGAAGACCTTCTGAGTCTTGCCGGGATTCATAAAGAACAGATGTCAGAGCCGATTCCGCCATGTACGGTTATAGGTATGATTCTTCCGAAAATAGCAGATGAACTGGGATTAAACAAAGATCTGAAGGTTGTGGCAGGCGGTCATGATCAGATCTGCGCTGCGCTTGGAAGTGGTTTGTTTGCACCGGAAGATGGTGAGTGTGGAATGGGAACGTGTGAATTTATGTTCACAATGCTTCCGAAAGTAATGATGACATCATATATGAAGAAAAATGATTTTACCTGTATTCCATATGTATTTCCAGATACCTATTTGTCAAGTATTGAAGTGACGACTTGCGGAGCCTTGAAAAACTGGGCAAGAGACAATATTTTTCAGGGAATCAACAGAAAATGTCAGGAAGAAGGAAGAAACTTTTTTCAGTATATGGATGATCTTGCCAGAGATATACAGACGGATATTATGATCCTTCCTCAATTTGGATCAGCTGGAAATCCGGATCTTTCCATGGACGCATGGGGAACTATAACAGGTCTCACTATTCATACAAAACCTGAAGAACTGTATAAGGGAATTCTGGAAGGAATGGCTTTTCAGATGTATTTGGCATATGAACGTATGCAGAAACTGGGAACAACTATGCAGAGGATAGCTGTCACAGGCGGTGGAGCAGCATCTGAACTGACACTTCAGATTCGTGCGGATGTATTTGGAATGGAAGTAGATTCGCTGGAAAGTGCAGAGGCTGGTACACTTGGCTGCATGCTTATGGCTGCTACCGCAGTCGGGGCATATTCTTCTATGGAAGAGGCAATAAAAAAAACAGTCAGAATAAAGAAGAGATATATTCCTGATTCTGATATGACCAGCTATTATCGAAAGAAATTTGAAAATTATAAACATTTTTACGAGGAAATGCATGATTTTCATTAATTTTTGCTAATGGATAACACGTAACAGAGATATGGAGGAGATTACTATGAAGCTTGTAAATGGATTTAAACTTATGGAATATGCAAAAAGAAATAATTTTGTATTACCAGCATTCAATACAACAAACCTTGAGATGACATATGCGATTGTAGATGGTCTGATGAAAGCCAATCTGCCAGGATATATACAGATTTCTTCTAACAATCTGCGTCTGTCCAATCCGGCAATTATTACAGATATAGCAGCAGATGCAGTAAAGAAATCTGAAACACCGATTGGGCTTCATCTGGATCACGGCAAATCATTTGAAGATGTAAAGGCCTGCATTGATGCCGGATTTACTTCTATCATGATTGATGCTTCTCACCTTCCTTTTGAGGAGAATGTAAAAGAATGCCGCAGAGCCGCTGATTACTGTCATTTTTATGGTATTCCGGTAGAGGCAGAGCTTGGTGCACTTCGTGGAAAAGAAGAAGATATTGTGAATGAAGCAGAATGCATATATATTTTAGCGGCAGTAGCTGCATGAATGTCCTGGTCTATGGTAGCAGAATTTGTTGAAAAAACAGGATGTGATACACTTGCAGTTTCAGTTGGTAATGTTCATGGACTTTGTCTGAATCCACAGATTGATATTCCGTTACTTGAAAAGATCAACCAGGTTTCAAAAGTTCCGCTTGTTCTTCATGGCGGATCCGGCATCCCGAAAGAAGTAATCTGGGAAGCAAAGAAACATGGACTGATCAAGATCAACTATGGTTCTGATCTTCGTAAAGAATTTGTCAAAACATTTGGTCATGCTTATGAAGAAAATCATAATGAACATGATGTAATTCATTTGAGTCTTGAAGCTGTTGAGGAAGTTAGCAGAAAGGCACAAGAGCTTGTGACAATGATCAACGAGCACTAAATTTTTTCTGTAAGGCGGGTGTTGGTGTGAACGATACATATTTAGGAATTGACTTGGGAACTTCTTCTATGAAGATGGTACTGACAGATTCAGAAAAGCATATTCTGGGACAGATTTCAGAGGAATATGAGGCAGTACAGTCACAAAATGGATGGTCTGAGATTGATCCGGAAATCTGGTTTCAGGCTATGAGAAGAGGCATGCACAATATTTTTGAGGATCAGGATCCGAAAAATTTAAAAGGAATCGGTGTTACCGGACAGATGCATACTCTGATTGTCATGGGGGAAGATGGAAAACCAGTAAGACCGGCGATGATGTGGAATGACACCAGAACAAAAGAACTTCTCCCGGAATTGAAAAAAAAGATTCTGGAATTTCCAGAAGGAGAATATCTTTCTCAGACAATATCCACAGGAAGTCCGGCAGCAAATCTGTACTGGCTGAAGGTATATGAACCTGAAAATCTGAAAAAAGTAAAAAAATTTTTAATCGGACCAGATTATCTGGTATATCGGCTTACAGGCGCTGAAACGACAGATTATTGTGAAGCTTCCACATCCTGTCTTTATGAAATCTGTAATAAATGTTGGTCGGATAGAATGAGAAACCTGATTGGACTGGATCAGAGCTGCTATCCGGAGCTTCGGGGAAGTGCGGAGTGTGCAGGAAAAATATTTCCGGGAATTGCTGAAGAACTTGGAATCAGCGAGGAAGTGGAAGTGATTGTTGGAACCGGTGATAATCCGGCGACTGCAATCTCAACAGGATGTCTGGGACTAGGATATCCTGTTGTATCGCTTGGTACATCGGGAGTATTTATGATGCCGATCGACAAACCAGAAAGCCAGACAAAAGGAAAGAAAATTCTATTTTCCTTTGATGATAAAAAATTCCAGTACCTTGTGCAGGGTGTTGTTCAATGTAATGGCAATACATTTGACTGGTGGAACAAAAACATCATGGAACTGAAACACTTCCAGGAATTGACAACCTCCATTGATGTAAACAGCAATGCACGAAATGAGCTGATTTTTTATCCGCATCTGGATGGTGACAAGACCATATATGCAGATCCCGAATTACGCGGAGCATTTATTGGATTAAATCTGACAACCTCACAGGAAAATCTGTTCTACGCTGTGATTGAAGGATTATGCTTCGGTTTTCGGGAACTTGCAGAGAAAATGTGTTTGCCGCTGGAAAAATATGGTACTGTAAAAGTAGTTGGTGGTGGAGCCAAAAGTCCAGTATGGCTTCAGACTATGGCAAATGTATTGAATATTGCGGTTGAAAAAATGGAGGGAATGATTGGTCCGGCATTTGGTATTGCACTTTTGGCTGCGTATAAAGGAGGGAGCATTACATCTCTGGAGCAGATATCAGAAGGCAATGTAAAGATTGAATGTCGATACGAACCGAATGAAGAGGCTTTTAAGGCCTGTCAAAAGAAATATCAGGAATATCTAAGGATACGTTCTGGGCTTCAGTATATCAAAAATGGAGTTATGGAATAAAAAGCAGAGTCGTCAGGTGTTTGATAAATGATTCAAATGCGGACGACTCGTTTTTTTGCTTTTATTGACGTGATGCTATTGACAAAAGTTCTCATTTGGCATAGGGTTAGTTTATGCGCACTAAATGAAAAAAAGTATCAATAACAGGGAAAGGTAAGAGGAAAGCAGATATGACATCATTACGCGAATTACCGATCGGAAAAACTGCGACAATACGCTCTGTCGGAGGAGAGGGCGCGCTGAGACAACATTTCCTGGATATGGGGCTGATTCCAAAAGGAGAAGTTACCATGGTGAAATATGCACCAATGGGAGATCCTATGGAATTACGTATTCATAGCTATGAACTGACATTGCGTCTGGCAGATGCAGAAAAAATAGAGATAGAGAATATTCGTGATGCAGTCGAACCATCAGAAGGGAAGGCAGCACACAAAAAAGATATTTCTAAAGCAATCCCACATCCTGGTCTTGGTGAGGGTGGTAAATATCATATTAAAGAAAACGAACATCCGCTTCCGGACAGTGAAATACTGACCTTTGCACTTGCCGGAAACCAGAACTGTGGAAAAACAACACTGTTTAACCAGCTGACAGGTTCCAGTCAGCATGTCGGAAACTTTCCAGGAGTTACCGTAGACAGAAAAGACGGAAACATCCGTGGCAGAAGTAATACACTTGTGACTGATCTTCCGGGAATTTATTCCATGTCACCGTATTCCAGTGAAGAGATCGTGACCAGAAATTTCGTGCTGGACGAACACCCAAAGGGAATCATCAATATTGTAGATGCAACCAATATAGAGCGAAATCTTTATCTGACCATGCAGCTGATGGAACTGGATATTCCGATGGTCCTGGCATTGAATATGATGGATGAAGTCCGGGAAAACGGAGGATCCATTCTGGTAAACCAGATGGAAGAGATGCTGGGAATCCCGGTCATTCCGATTTCAGCAGCCAAGAATGAGGGAATTGATGAGTTGGTTCAGCATGCACTTCATGTGGCAAAATATCAGGAAAAACCACAGATCATCGATTTTTGCGATGCTAATGAAGATGGCGGAGCAGTACATAGATGCCTCCATGCGATCATGCATCTGATCGAAGACCATGCCAAAGCAGCAAGAATCCCGGTTCGCTTTGCAGCAGCAAAACTTGCGGAAGGTGATCAGCTGATCATGGACAGTCTGAATCTGGATCAGAACGAGAAAGAAATGCTGGAGCATATTGTTAAACAGATGGAAACTGAACGTGGTCTGGACAGAGCAGCAGCAATCGCACATATGCGTTTTGATTTTATTGAAAAAGTCTGTGATGAAACGGTTGTGAAACCAAAAGAAAGTAAAGAACATCTTCGCAGTATGAAAATCGATAAGATCCTCACGGGAAAATACACGGCTATTCCATGTTTTATCGGTATTATGGGTCTGGTGTTTTTCCTGACATTCAGTGTGATCGGTGCGTTTCTCCAGAATATTCTGGACATGGGAATCACAGCACTCGGAAATATCGTTGATCATTGGATGACGGCTGCTGGTGTGAATGATGTACTGCATTCACTGGTTATGGATGGGGTATTTAATGGAGTAGGAAGTGTATTGAGTTTCCTTCCGGTAATCGTAACCCTGTTTTTCTTTCTCTCCTTGTTGGAGGACAGTGGATACATGGCACGAGTTGCCTTTGTTATGGACAAGCTGCTTCGAAAGATCGGACTTTCCGGAAGAAGCATCGTGCCGATGCTGGTCGGATTTGGATGTACGGTACCAGGGGTTATGGCGAGCCGTACGCTTCCATCTGAACGAGACCGTAAGATGACGATCTTACTGACACCATTTATGAGCTGTTCGGCAAAACTTCCGATTTATGCATTTTTTACGGCAGCATTTTTTCCGGATCACGGTGCGATCGTGATGATCGCGTTGTACTTCGGTGGCATCATCATGGGAATTCTGATGGCGCTGCTGATGCGAAAAACATTGTTCAGTGGTGAGGCAGTGCCTTTTGTTATGGAATTACCGAACTACCGTATGCCGGGTGCGAAGAATGTAGGACATCTTCTCTGGGATAAAGCAAAAGATTTTCTGCAGAGAGCGTTTACCGTTATTTTCATGGCGACACTGGTAATCTGGTTCCTGCAGACCTTCAATACACATCTGAGCATTGTAACAGATTCCAAAGACAGTATTCTGGCAATGGTGGCAAGTGTGATTGCTCCGATCTTCAAACCAATGGGATATGGAGACTGGAGGATTTCCACAGCTCTGATCACTGGATTTATGGCAAAAGAGAGCGTGGTATCAACACTTTCTATCCTGTTTGGAAATACAGCGGCTTTGCTTGGAAGTATTACATCACTTTCCGCAGCGAGTCTTCTGGCTTTTTGTCTGCTGTATACACCTTGTGTGGCAGCTATTGCTTCAATCAAACGTGAACTTGGTGGCAGATGGGCAATTTTTGTTGTGCTTGCCCAGTGCGTGATCGCATGGCTGGTTTCTTTTGCGGTTTATCTGGTGGGAGGATTGTTCTTCTGACGACTGACATTCAGCGCCAGCCCCATTTCCCCGAGCAGAAATACAATGGAAGTACCTCCGTAACTGATGAAGGGGAGAGTAATTCCGGTGTTGGGAATGGTATTGGTAACGACGGCAATATTCAGAATAACCTGAATCGCCAGATGCCCCATGATTCCGGCAGCGATCATGGCACCGGAAAGTTCCTGACAGTTCATGGAGATGACACAGAGTCTCCAGAGCAGCAGGGCAAAAATAAGAATCAGGATGATGGCACCTGTCAATCCCATTTCTTCGCATATAATTGAAAAGATCATATCATTCTGGGCTTCGGGAACGAAGCCCAGTTTTTGTATGCTGTTGCCAATGCCTCTGCCAAAAAGGCCGCCGCTTCCGATAGCGTAAAGTCCCTGGATCGTCTGAAATCCTTTTTCATATTTTTCCGGTTCGCGCCAGATTGCGAGACGTTCCAGACGATAGCTTTCCGCAGCAAGAAAGATCGCGATAAAACCGATGCCGGCTCCACCAAGTGCTGCAAACTGTATATAGCGAGGGCTGGCAGCGAAGATCAGGATAACTCCGATTCCCAGGATGATGATGGCAGTACTCAGGTTGTTAGAGCCAACAAGGCCTACGATTGGAAGCAGTGTGAGCATAGTGCGACACATAAACCAGAACCCGTCTGTTCGTTTATGGGATCTTTCAATCTGCCAGGTCAGAAAAAGCACAACGGAAACTTTGGCAAACTCAGAAGGCTGGAAAGAAAGTGGACCGAGATTCAGCCAGCGCTTTGAACCGTTGATCTCCTGTCCGAAAAGCAGAACGGCGGTGGACAAGAGCATGGAAAGCAGGTAGGCGGCCGGTGCAAGACGGACGAAAAAGTGATAGTCGATGGAAGAAACCAGATACATGGCACCAAGGCCGAGAGCTGTGGCAAAAAGTTGTTTTTTAAAATAATAGGCAGAGTCGTGAAAACGTCCCCTGCCATTATATTCACTGGCACTAAAAAGAATGAGCAGTCCTAAAACAGCCAGAATAAGAACAAGAGTCAGCATGATCGAATCTGCTTGATGTGTAGAATGGGGTTGTTTGTCCTGTGACATGGCAGACTCCGGGAGGCTTTTATTTAAAGGTATAGATATAATTCAAAAAATATGCATGAGGGATTGTACAAAAAGAGCTGTGTGTTATAATTTACAATATACTAAATGAAGGGGGATACGAAGGATGAAAAAGTTCATAGAGGAATTTCCTGCAGAACCAGAGACAAAGATCTGTCCATACTGCCAGAGTGAGATCAGCATCAAAGCCACCCGCTGTCCGCACTGCACATCCATTCTGGAAGAAACAAAAGCAGAATAAAGAATATGCCCCAAAGTTCTGTTGAAGTAACAGAGCTTTTTGAAAATCTATGGAAGATGAGGAGTATTTATGTCCTATATAGAAAATCTGGAAAAGCAGTTGTTTGAGATGCAGGATCTGAAATATCGGGATTTCCACAGTAAATTATTGCCGGGTATTGACAGGGAAACCATTATAGGAATCCGTACACCGATGCTCCGCAAGTTTACAAAAGAATTTGCAGAGACGCTGGAAGCAGAACTTTTTCTGAAGGATCTGCCACACCGATATTATGAAGAGAATAATATGCATATGATGATCATAAGCTGGATCAAAGACTATGAGGTGTGCCTGAAAGAAGTGAAAAAACTGCTTCCATATGTAAATAACTGGGCAACCTGTGACCTTCCGGCACCAAAGTGTTTTGCGAAGCATAAAGAAGAGCTGCTTCCGGAAATCAGAAACTGGATCTCATCGGGAGAAACTTATACGATTCGTTATGGAACCGGTATGCTGATGAATTTTTATCTGGATGAAGATTTCAGACCGGAATATCTGAAGCTAGCAGCAAATATACGGTCTGAAGAATATTATGTAAACATGATGATCGCTTGGTATCTTGCTACGGCCCTTGCAAAGCAATGGGAGGCGACCATTCCGTATATCGAGGAACGACGTCTGCCGGAATGGGTACACCGTAAGACCATTCAGAAGGCGGTGGAGAGCTACCGGATCACACCAGAGCAGAAGGCATATTTAAAGAGTTTCAGATAGAAGGAATAAGTGAATTCATTCCTCATCTACCCAGACTGGCAGAGGAAGATTATTTTCCAGCGCATGTTTGATTTCAGAGTAGTATTCTACTTTTGATCGAACAGTAGAGAAGAATGGTTTGAAAAAGACAACTGCTGAGCTGCAAAAGGGTCTGATCACATTCAGCCCGCTTGCACAGGGACAGCTGACTGACCGTTACCTGCATGGAATCCCGGAAGACAGCCGTATCCGTACCGACGGCAGATTCCTTAAAGAAGGTACTTTGGATGAACACAGACTAGATCAGATCCGTAAGCTGAATGAGCTGGCAGCACATCGAGGAGAAAAGCTTGCAGATATGGCACTTGCATGGCTTCTGCAGCAGAAAGAAGTGACCAGTGTTCTGATCGGCGCATCCAAAACACAGCAGATTCTGGATAATATAAAAGCTATTTCCAGTGCACCATTCAGTGAAGAGGAACTGAAGCTGATCGATGAGATTTCATTGAACTAAATTTTGTACAATTATGCAAATATAATGAAATTTTTTGAATTTACAGGAAAAATTTGGTGAATAATTGAATTGTGCATTAAAAAACTCCGTGCTATAATGCAATCAATTTCAAAGAAGCGAAGTGCAAAGGGGCATCAACAATCGTTGATGTCCCTTTTTGTCGTTTATGGAGATGAAAGATATGCAGACAGAAGAAATTTTAAGTGCAGGGATTGATATTGGAACATCAACTACACAGCTGGTGTTCAGCAGAATGCTTCTTCAGAATACGGGAGGTTTTGGAAAGATTCCACAGATCAAAGTGATCTCCAAAGAGGTCATCTACAGGAGCCAGGTGTATTTCACACCACTGCTTTCCAGAGAAGAGATCGATGGAAAATGGGTAGACAGGATCATCAAAAAGGAATACAGAAAAGCTGGAATGAAACCGGCGGATCTTTCTACCGGAGCCGTGATCATAACCGGTGAGACTTCCCGTAAGAAAAATGCGGAAGATGTTGTAGAAGCGATTGCAGATGTAGCCGGAGATTTTGTTATGGCAACAGCGGGAGCGGATCTGGAGCCGGTACTGGCAGGAAAAGGAGCCGGAGCCGCAGAACTGTCACGGAAAACAGAAAAAATTGTTGCCAATCTTGATATTGGCGGCGGCACAACAAATATCTGTCTGTTTGAAAATGGAAATGTACTTGATACAGCATGCTTCGATATTGGTGGACGACTGGTAAAGGTAGCGGATGGAAAGATTACTTATGTCGCACCCAAAATCAGATGGCTGTCTGAACAGCTTGGCTTGGAAATTGCAGAAGGACAGAATGTAGAAGTCAAAAAACTGAAAGTTCTGACAGATGCAATGGCAGAGATTCTGGCAGAAGCGGTTGGCCTGAAAGATGCAGATGTTTTTATTGAGAAGATGAAAACCAATCATGCAATTACCTGTCAGAAGAAACCGGAATTGATTACTTTTTCTGGAGGTGTAGCCTCTTGTTTTGAGGAGATTGGAGAGCTGTTTCGATATGGCGATATAGGTGTGCTGCTTGCACAGTCCATCAGGGAAAATCCTATTTTTCAGAAGGGAAATGTCTGCAAGGCAAAAGAAACGATGCGTGCGACAGTAATAGGTGCCGGAAACTACAGCATGAATATTTCCGGAAGTACGATCGAGTATACAGAGGATACGTTTCCACTGAAAAATATTCCGGTTGTAAAGATTGCTCTGGAACAGCCAGAGGATATTGCAGATCTTGATGAAAAACTTCATCGTGCTATGCAGATCTATCAGGAAAGCCGCGGCGAAGGAAGGCAGATCGCGATCGCGATGAAAGGACTGAAATGTCCGTCTTTCGCACAGATACAGGAGATAGCAGAAAAACTTACCGAACAGTATGACAGGGAATGTGAGCCGGACAATGTGCTGATCATTGTATTGGAAGAAGATATTGGCAAAGCCCTGGGGCAGGCACTCCATCACAGAATAAAGAACCGGAGAAAAATCATCTGTATTGATGGAATTTACTGTGAAAGTGGAGATTTTGTAGATCTGGGAGAGCCGATCGTATCGGGAAAAGTTATTCCGGTCATTGTGAAGACATTAATATTTAACGGGTAGGTGCAAAATATGATTTTAAAGACTTCTATGTTAGGGCAGGTATATGAATTCAAAGACGTCAAAGATGTTCTGGCAAAAGCAAGCGAAAAAAAATCCGGGGACGAACTGGCGGGAGTAGCGGCAGAAAGTAAACTGCAACGGATTGCAGCAAAAGAGGTGCTTGGACAGCTTACAGTGAGTGATTTGAGAGAAAATCCGGCAGTTCCTTATGAAGATGATTCTGTTACCAGAATCATCCAGGATGACATAGATGAAGAAGTCTACCGTGAAATCAAGGGAAAAACCATTCAGGAGATGCGAGAATGGATACTGGATGACACAACAGACAGTGATAAGATCATGAGGGCCAGCAGGGGACTGACAAGCGAAGCAATCGCAGCAATCTCCAAGATCATGGGAAACATGGATCTGATCCTTGCAGGAAGCAAGATGCATATTACAGCAACCTGCAATACAACGATTGGAACAGAAAATGTCCTGGCAGCAAGGCTTCAGCCAAACCATCCGGTGGACGATGTGGAAGGTGTGACCGCAAGTACGCTGGAGGGATTAAGCTACGGATCAGGAGATGCCGTAATCGGTCTGAATCCTGCAATTGATACTGTTGACAGTACACTGGCTATCTGGAAGACACTGGGAGACATCAGAGACAAATACCAGATTCCGACACAGACCTGTGTGCTATCCCATGTGACAACACAGATGGAAGCACTGCGAAGCGGACAGGGAAGTGCAGATCTCTGTTTTCAGTCTATTGCAGGATCTGAGGCAGCATTATCTGCGTTTGGTGTAACCACGGAAATGTTGGAAGAAGCAGAAGCCTTATTTAAAGAAAAAGGACATGCAAAGGGCCCGAATGTTATGTATTTTGAAACAGGGCAGGGTTCAGAATTATCTTCTTCGGCAGCATTTGGAGCGGATCAGCAGACTATGGAGTGTCGATGCTACGGACTGGCAAGGCATTATCATCCATTTCTGGTAAATACCGTCGTTGGTTTTATGGGACCGGAATATATTTACGATACCAAACAGCTGACAAGAGCAGCACTGGAAGATGTGTTCTGCGGACACCTTCATGGACTCCCGATGGGATGTGACGTCTGCTATACCAATCATATGCCGACGGATCAGAATGATTCAGAAACGATTCTCACATTGCTTGGAACAGCGGGTGTTCATTATGTTATGGGACTTCCACAGGCAGATGATATCATGTTGATGTATCAATCTACCAGTTATCATGACGTTGCCAGTGTCAGACAGCTTCTGAAAAAGCAGCCGATTCCGGAATTTCGACAGTGGCTGGAAAAATGGGGATTCTGGGAGAATGGTCATCTTGGCAGAAATGCCGGTGATCCATCCGTATTCTTTGCAAAATAAAATCTGAGATCACGGGAGGGAAGAAAAATGAGTGCTACAGCAGGATGCCTTCGGGATATTATGGAAACGGATATTATGGATTATATGCATGTGGATCATCCGTATAATGAAAAAGAAATATGGAAAATGAAACATGCAACTCCGGCCAGAATTGGAATCGGACATTGTGGACCGAGATATACAACAGAAGCAGAGCTTCGGTTCCTGGCTTCTCATGCAGCTGCAAATGATGCAGTTTATAATGAAGTGCCGGAAGAAACCGTTAGGAAGCTTGGAGTTTTTGAAGTACAGACAAAATGTGCAAACAAAAACGAAATGCTTTTGAGACCGGACTGGGGAAGAATTTTTCTTCCGGAGGCACAGAAAACAATTTCCGAAAACTGTGTACATCATCCACAGGTGCAGATCTATTTTGGAGACGGTCTTTGTTCACCGTCCATAGAAGCAAATATCCCGGACCTTTTTCCTACGATCAAGATGGGTCTGGAGGATAAAGGAATTACAGTCGGAACCCCGTTTTTTGTCAGATATTGCAGAGTAAATACCGCAAGAACGATCGGACCGCTGCTGGATGCACAGGTTACCTGTGTACTGATCGGAGAGAGACCGGGACTTCTCACTTCAGAAAGTATGTCAGCATATATTGCCTACAATGCAAGACCGGATATGCTGGAATCGGAATATACGGTAGTTTCTAATATCAGCAGACATGGAATTCCACCGGTAGAGGCAGCAGCCCATATTGTGGATCTGATCTCGCAGATACTTGAGAAAAAGAAAAGCGGTGTGGAATTTGCCAGCGCCAGTTAATTGAATAAAAAGACAGATACAAAAGTTGCAATGGAGCACAGAAATGAAAAATTCTGTACTCCATTTTTTTATAAATAAAATAACGCGGAATGAGGAGTGATTGTTATGGAAAACAAAGAAACACAGCTTGTCAGAGCACTTGGATTAAAAGAATCCATCAGTATGACGATTGGAACAGTCGTAGGTGTCGGATTATTCACCTGTGGTTCTGCTCAGATTGGTCATGTAGGATCCTGGATCATTGTAATCACATTTTTATCTCTTTTGATTTCTATCTGGCCTTGTCTGATCTATGGTGAGATGTCAGCAGCATTGCCTTGTGCAGGTGGTACATACAACTATGCAAAACGTGGTCTGAACAGAGTATGGGCAAACCTGGCAGGGTGGCATTATATTATTTCAGTAGTTGGAATCGGTGCTGGTGAGACGATTGCTTTTGCGAACTATTTTAAGATTCTTTTCAGCCAGTTTGGAATTGACCTGAGTGGTGTCGATTCCCGTATTATTGCAATTATCCTGGTAATATTTTTCCTGATACTGAACTTTAAGGGAATTGAGATGTCTGGTAAAGCACAGACTGGATTTATCTTTTTCTTCTGGGGTTGTGCGATCGCATGGTTCCTGTATATGATTCCTAAGATCCATCTGGAATATTTTGGTGGAATTGCAATGGATTCACTGCCACCTTTTAATGAACTGATGTACATCTTTGGTCTTGTATGGTGGTGCTATACAGGTTTTGAAACCTGTGTATCTATGGGTGCTGAAACAAAATACCCACAGTATACACTTCCAAGAGCTTTAAAAGTATCTGTATTCCTTGTATTTGTATGTAATGCATTATTCCAGTGGTTCCTGGTTGGTCTTGTACCGCACAAATTCTATCCACTGCTTGCAGCAGCAGATGCTCCTTATGCAGAAGGTCTGGAGGCAGCAGGACTTATCGGATTCCCGATCATCCTTCTCTGCATCGGAATTGCATTTGGTGGTGACCTGTCTACGATCAACCCTGGTATTGCAGCTCCGGCAAGATATATCTATACAATGGCAGAAGATAAATCTCTTCCTTCTTTCTTCTGCAAAGTACATCCGAAATACAAAACACCATACACTGCAGTTGCAGCAGTAGGTATTATCAATATCATTCTGATCGCAACAGGTTCTATCAACTATATTGCATCGGTATCGTTGATTTCTCTGGCACTCTGTTACATCATTGGATGTCTTGCATATCTGGGACTGAAGAAAAATTATCCGGATATGAACAGACCATATGTGGCTCCTGGTGGAAAATTCGGCTGTTGGTTCACGATCGTTGTGTACATCTTCATGCTGATCTTCGCAGACAGAGCAGCACTTGCTACTTCTGGAGTAGTAACTGTAGCAGCGATTATTTACTGGGCAGTCTTTACCAGAAAACATGAGAACAAGATTCCGACAATTGAGGAAGAAATCGGTGTCCTCGAGGAGCCATCTCCGGAAGAAAAAGCAAAGATGGACAAAGAATACAATATCTGGAAGATTGCCACAATTGTTGCGACGATCATTGCACTTGGAATTTATATTATTCCGGTGCTCTTCTAAGAGATAAATAAGTAAGACATACCACATAAATCCCCCGCATACACTGTAAAAACGGTGTCTTCGGGGGATTTTTCTTTGAAAGATTATATCGAAGAACGTGCAGTGGAGATTGCACATTACATAATAGAAACAAAAGCGACAGTACGACAGACGGCGAAAAAATTTGGGATTAGTAAGAGTACAGTACATATAGTTGTAACAAAATAGAAAGATTTCTGATCGAGATAATATAAGAGAAAAAATGGTCGTGTTGTGTAAGTACAATATGCCCGTTTTCATTATAAAAAATAGAACTAACAATGTACTTAGGACTAGTTGGCGTGCTAACGATTTGGTATAATGCAAATAAAGATAAATATTGGAATTTATTAAGGAGTAGTGGAAGAATGGTATTATTGGTTGTAGACACGCAAAAGGCACTTGTTAACGATGAATTATATAATTGTAATGAGTTTATTGACAATATTCAACTGCTAATTAAAAAAGCACGAGAAAACAATGTTGAAGTCATTTATGTTGTACATGATGATGGTGTTGGGAGCGGTTTAACAAAAGGTACTGATGGTTTTGAAATATTTGAAAAATTTAAGCCACTATCTAATGAAAAAGTATTTGTTAAAATCGTGAATAGTGCGTTTAAAGATACTGGTTTAGTTGAGTATTTAATGAAAAAAAATGAAAAAGATATAGTTGTTGTTGGACTTCAAACCGATAAATGTATCAATGCAACAGTAATAAGTGGATTTGAATATGGCTTTAATTTGATTGTACCTGCATTCGCAAATTCGACGGTAAACAATAATTATATGAATAACAAAAAAAGCTATCGGTATTATAACGAATTTATGTGGCATGAACGGTATGCTGAATGTATTTCTATAGAGGAAACTATAAAAAGAATGGAGGACTAAAATTTAGTTGATGAGGAGATTATTATGAACAAATAATCTCAATGTCCCGATAAGTCTGGTTCACTAACGAATCCAGACATTGGGGCAGGTAAGGGGCTGTATTATAAACCGGTACAATGATACTGATCATGATAATTTTCGTGCTTTATACCGTATATATCCATACCAGGTTATTCCCGGAAGCAAAGCGGATAGGGTCAGCCATTTGCGTGGTGACTCCGATAGAAAATGGGGATTTCGTGCCAACAAACTGTCTGCCACATAGTGCATCGCTTCGATGAAACGTCGTTGTGAGGTAGGAGCCAGTTGCATGGAACTTTTGCGGATAAAAGCAAAGCCTCGCGGGTTACGTATGTATTGGCGGTACATGTTCAAGCTTGAACCGTCGGGGCGGTATTCTACGTTTACCAACACTTCGTTCAAGGCCAGTAAAGGGTAATCCTGATCTATCAATTGGTATTTATAACCGAGTGATACATATTTCTCTCCTTCAAAAATGGGATATTCGGGATATTGTTTGATGACATCCGTGCGATACACCAGTTTTTTGTCTCCCCGCCCGCCTTGTGCATAGAATCCGCCTAAAGTAGTCCGCCTGCATTCATAAGGAAAAGGCGTACCGATTAAATTTCCTTGGAAATCAGCATCCAGTCCGATGATTCCTGCTACTTCTTTTGAACCGTGTGCGTTCCAGAATGTGATAATCTTCTCCACTGCATCATCGGGCATATAATCATCCGAGTCGACGCAAGTGTTCAACTCTGTGTCGATCAACCGATAAGCCGTATTGTGTGCAGCATGCATTCCTTGGTTCTCCTGATAATGGTAGCGGATGTCTATTTTCCTCTCTGCTATCCATTTTTCCACCCATTCAAGGGTATCGTCGGTCGAACCGTCATCCACAATCAGCCAGATGAAATCTTTGCAGGTCTGCCGTGACAGGGCTTCGTAACCTAAATGCAGAGTATAGGCACGGTTATATGTCGGCGTGAAGATGGTCAGCGTCTTCTTATCTGTTTCTATCTTGTTTTGTTCCATTGTCCTAAATAATAATTCTGAAGCCATTCGGCGTTTTTCACAATGTCGTAACCGGCATCGGCTATTTGTTGGTAATAACCAGTGCGTCGGCTTGCCATACAGCGCACTCTCTCTATTTCGCATGCCCATTGTCGAGGA
>OGXL01001095.1_pt1 | contig 23116 bp, 17 predicted proteins | sample 1576311 | NCBI WGS metagenome assembly OGXL01 (sample SAMEA3541564, study PRJEB24748) | human gut metagenome | biome: human gut; feature: human-associated habitat; material: faeces | place: China | collected 2012 | reverse complement strand
TTGAATACAGTATTTAAGTGCTTTAAGAACTCTACAGCTTCCAGATTTTCATTTCCGCCGTAGATATTTGCCACCCATTCACCGTCATTTTTACCGTAATCCAGATACAGCATGGAAGCCACCGCGTCCATACGGATGCCGTCTGCGTGGTACTTCTCAGCCCAGAACAGTGCGTTGGCAATGAGGAAGTTAGATACTCCCGGACGGCCGTAGTTATAGATCAGTGTACCCCAGTGCGGATGAGCGCCCTTTCTTGGGTCTGCATGTTCATAGACGCAGGTTCCGTCAAAGCATGCCATTCCGAAAGCATCTCTCGGGAAATGGGCCGGTACCCAGTCTAAGATCACACCAATGCCCTGTTCATGCATATAGTCCATGAAGTACATGAAATCATCCGGTGTTCCATAGCGGCTGGTAGGAGCATAATAACCAGTTACCTGATATCCCCAGGAAGCATCTAAAGGATGTTCCATGATCGGCAGCAGTTCTACATGGGTATAGCCCATATCTTTTACATACTCAGCCAGCTTTACAGCCAGTTCCCTGTAATTGTAGAACTCGGAGCCAATGATATCTTCCCCGTTTTCGTCCTTGGCAATCTCTTTTCGCATCCAGGAACCTAAATGGACTTCATAAATATTGAAAGGCTTGTCCTTTGTATCAGAAGCAGCCCGCTTGTCCATCCATTTTTTATCTTTCCACTGGTAATTGTTGATATCCCATACAATGGAAGCATTATTTGGACGCAGCTCTGCATAATTTCCATATGGGTCTGCCTTCATCATAGGCAGTCCAGCTCTGGTCTTGATCTCATATTTATAAAGGCATCCTGCTTTCAGGCCCGGAATGAACAGCTCAAATACGCTGGCATCTCCTTCGCCTACTTTGCGCATCTGGTGGCGTCTGCCGTCCCATAAGTTAAAGTCACCTACTACACTGACACGCATGGCACATGGAGCCCATACTGCAAAATAAACGCCTTCTACTCCGTCAATGGTCATTGGATGAGCACCCATTTTCTCATAAATGTCGTAGTAGATACCTGCACCGAATTTCTTTAATTCATCTTCTGTAAACTGTGGTCCGAAAGAATAGGGATCGTGGATCTCTTCTTCGGTTCCATTATCATAAGTGACAAGTAAGGTATAATCTGTCACTGTTTTTCTTGGGATCAGTACAGCATAAAATCCTGCTTCATCTGCCAACTCCATAGGGTATTTTTTCCCATTTCCTGTAAGCTTTACAGTGATCGCTGTTGCGGTAGGTATAAATGCCTGTATCAATAAGCCTTCTTCTGTTGCATGTGGTCCTAACATTCTGTGAGGATCGGCTGACTCTGAATAGGTCAGTTCCTCAATCCCCGCCCAGTCCATAATATCATATAATTTCTGTTCCATCTGCGTGCCCCCTTTTAGCAAAAACAATGTTGTTTCTATTATAGCTGTTTCGCCCGTTCTGAAATATTCTGTCTGAAATTGATCACATCATGCTCATATTCTTCATCCATAAGAGGTGATGAGATCATAAAATCTGCACTTGCCTTATTGTTTGCAATGGGAATATCGTAAACCTGTGCAATACGCAGCAGTGCCTTTACATCCGGATCATGAGGCTGTGCTGTCAATGGGTCGGAGAAGAAGATCACGAAATCGATCTGTCCTTCTACGATCTTGGCGCCGATCTGCTGGTCGCCTCCCAATGGGCCGCTGTTATATCCCTTTACCGGAAGTCCGGTATAATCGGTGATCATTCTTGCAGTTGTTCCGGTTCCGCATAAGAAATGTTTCTCCAGAATGGATTTATGTTCCTTGCACCATTCCATTAATTCATGCTTTTTCTGATCATGGGCGATCAGGGCGATATTTTTCTGCTTCTTGATAGTCATTGGGACAAATTCCATTGTATGCATACCTCCTTATGTTGCCTGTCTCTTGTGTTGCTGTCCTAAATATATAGTATACAATTGCTCATTTATGATGATGCCGCCGTCAGGCAGCATACATGTTTATTCAACTACCGGATTGGTAAGTGTGCCGATCCCTTCAATGGTACATTCTACTACATCTCCAGGTTTTAAGAATTTTGGCGGTGTAAAGCCCATTCCTGCGCCTGCCGGTGTGCCGGTGGCAATGATGGTTCCAGGTTTTAATGTCATGCCTTTTGAAAGCTCACTGACGATGTGGTCAATACCAAAGATCAGCAGTTCTGTGTTGCTGTCCTGTCTCAGTTCCCCGTTGACACGGGACTGGATAGAAAGCTTTGGCGGATATGGGATATCTTCCACTGTGGTGATACATGGTCCCATTGGGAAAAATCCGTCTAAACTCTTTCCAAAATACCACTGGTTATGCTGGGTCTGAAGGGTTCTGGCACTGACGTCATTGATAATGGTGTAACCAAAAATGTAATTTTTTACCTCTTCTTCCGGTACATTTTTTGCTTCTTTTCCAATGATTACTGCCAGTTCTACCTCATAGTCTAAATCTGTTACAATGTCTGAATGGCTTTCAATGCCTTCACCGTTTGCCACTGCCTCGTTTACACGTTTGGAGAAGTAAACGGCATAGGGACGTTCGCCTCCAAATGCCTCTTTCTTGTAGCGGGCAGACTCCTCTGCGTGAGCCATATAGTTGATACCCAGGCAGATCACATCCTGTTTCGGATTTGGGATCGGCGCCAGAAACTTTACTTCTTCAATAGGTGCCGCTCCTCTGATCTTATAAGGGTCCTGACCGGACACATATTCAAGCAGCTGTTTTTCTGACTCGCTGATCCCCTCGATCAGTTCCTGCATGGTCTTATAATCCATATCCAGGGAGCGAAGAGGATAGACCCATTTTCCGTCTCTGCTGATCACGCCCAGACCGCCTTTATGTTCCACTTCATATGTAACAAGCCTCATAACAGCCTCCTTATTTCATTTAGCAATTTCTTAATGCTTACTTTATCACATTTTTCGGATATTTTCCACCTTGCCACAAATGTTTTACATAATCTTAGAAAATTTAGCGAACAATTCAGACGTCATTTAAGCGGTTCCTGCGCTCATCATTTTGTAGATCTGAATAACTGCCGTTGGTGCCAGCGCACCTAAAACCACTGCCAGTAACTGTGAGCCCGTCAGATCCCCTGCGGCAAATACATCCTGAAGCTTAGGCACAAAAAGCACTGCACACATAAGGACTACACCTACAAACAATGCCATAACACACCAGAGATTGCTTCCTATTCCCAATGAAAGCAGGCTTTTTCTTCCCCTGCAGTTAAAACCATGGAACAGTCTTGCCAGAGTCAGAGTGGAAAATGCCATAGTACTGGCAATGGCTTCCCCGCCCTGGGAATATCCCATTTCCCATGCCCACATGGTTGCTGCACCAATAAGAAAACCCTGGAATAAGATCTTCCCTGCAAATGGAAAAGAAAGGATCCCTTCTTTTGGGTCTCTGGGAGGCTGGTTTAAAAGATCCCGGTCTGCCGGTTCCATACCTATGGCAATGGCAGGAAGGGAGTCTGTCAGCAGGTTGATAAACAGCAGATGCACCGGCGCAAAAGGCAATGGAAGCGCCTTGATAGATGTATACAGTACACAAAGGATCCCTGCCATATTTCCGGACAACAAAAACTGGATGGAATTTTTAATATTCCGATATACATTTCTTCCATTTGCCACTGCCTTGATAATCGTAGCAAAATTGTCATCTGTTAAGATCATGGCAGCGGCATCCCTTGAAACTTCTGTGCCTGCTTTTCCCATAGCGATCCCTATGTCCGCCTTTTTTAAGGCAGGAGCGTCATTTACCCCGTCTCCTGTCATAGCTGTAATGTGCCCTTTTTTCTGCCATGCTTCCACAATGCGGATCTTATGTTCCGGAGACACCCTGGCATATACGGAGATCTTTTCCAGTCTTTCCTGCAGCTGCTGATCGCTCATCTGATCCAGATCTGCTCCTGTAACAGCCAGATCACCAGCTGTAAAAATACCAATCTCCGAGGCGATCGCTGCCGCAGTCTCTTTATGATCCCCGGTGATCATGACCGTGCGGATCCCTGCTTTTTTAGCATCTGCCACTGCCATTTTAGACTCCGGCCTTGGTGGATCTGTCATAGCAGCCAGACCCAGAAAGATCATATTTTCCGCCTTTGCATCCCTGATTTCTTCCTCTTTTAATGGTTTACATGCCAGTGCCAGAACCCGCATTCCCTTTTTGGACCATAGACCGTTCTGGCGAAGGATCCGCTCTTTATCAGAAAAGGAAAAGGGACGTCCCCAGGAAGCAGTCTCTTCTTCCTGAAAAGAGGGATTGACTGCCAGACTGCATTTAGACAGCAAAACGTCTACCGCCCCTTTTACAAAAAGGATCTTTTCTCCCCCTTTGCTGCATATGGCACCCATATATTTTTTATCAGAGTTAAAAGGGATCTCCGAAATACGACGCCACTGCCTGCGAAGAAGTCCGGGATCTTTTCCTGCTTCTTCTGCCATATGTAAAAGAGCCTGCTCTAAGGGATCTTCTTTTTCCCCGATCTCCTCTCCGGAAGCATTATTTGCAAGAATGACTGATCGCAGGAAAAGAGAAAGATCCGGGTGGTGGGAATATTTTTTTAACTGCCCTGTATCCATGACCTTCCCATTTATGCAAACAGCCTCTGCCCGCAGACTGTTTTGGGTCAGTGTCCCTGTTTTATCAGAACAGATCACAGATACACAGCCTAAACTTTCCACTGCTTTCAGGTCCTTTATGACTGCATGCTCTTTTGCCATTTTCTGGGTTCCCATTGCCTGGACAATGGTCACAATGGAGCCAAGAGCCTCCGGGATGGCTGCAACCGCCAGCGCTACCGCAAACATCAGGGCATCTAATACAGGCTCCCTGCGATACAGGCTGATCAGAAAGATCGCCCCGCAGATCCCCATAATTCCTAAGGCCAGATGGCCGGAAAACCGGTCTAAACTGGCCTGCAAAGGTGTTTTCTTTTCCACTGTGCGGTTCATCAGGGAAGCAATGGTCCCGATCTGGGTATCCATTCCTGTTTCCGTCACTACCGCAGTTCCCCTTCCGCCAGTGATCAGAGCACCGGAAAAGACCATATTGCTCTGATCTCCCGGAGATAAAGGCGTTTTTCCTGCCGGCAGTTTTCCCTCTCTTTTTTCCACATTTAAAGCTTCTCCTGTAAGAGAACTTTCGTTGCAGGTAAGGCTGCAGGACTGAAGGATCCGGCCGTCTGCAGGTACCATTCCTCCTGTTTCCAAAACCAGGATATCCCCTGGAACCACCCTGGAAGATGGCGCCGTACAAACGCGTCCTTCCCGGATCAGAAGTGTTTCCGGAGAAGCAAGTCGCTTTAAGCTTTCCAGGGATTTTCGTGCTTTCTGATGTTCCACAGTCCCTAAAATGGCATTTAACAAAAGGACGGAAAAGATCACAAGAGCGCTTTCCGGATCTCCGGTAACCATGGATACCCCCGCAGCCCCAATGAGGATCATGACCAGAAGATCTTTAAACTGTCCTAAAAATACCTGCCACCAGGGCATTTCTTCCTGTTCTTTTAAAACATTTTCCCCATATGTTTCCAGCCTTCTTTCTGCCTCTTTCTCATTTAGCCCGGTCCTGTTGGTGCCAAGGCGCTTTAAAACTTCTTCCTGGGTCAGACCATACCATTGTGCCATTCCTGCCTCCTATAGACTCTGTATAGACTTCATATAGAAAAAAATGAGGATGCCCTGACCCGTCTGGCCTTTACAGCATCCTCATCTGAATGTATATGTATTTCTCTTTTATCTTTATGCAGGAAAAAACAGGCTTATGACCTGCCTCCGAATATCATCTCAAAAGCAACTCTGTATCCTAAAGGAAGGGAAGCTTCTTCTACATATTCCTCTCTTGTATGAGCGCCGGCTCCACTATAGCAGCCCACACATACGCTTGGGATTCCCATAGAAAGCGGGATATTGCAGTCTGTAGAACCAGAACCAACTCCAGGGCAGATTCCAGTCACTGTCTCTACCGCTGCTTTTGCACGTTCAAGAAGGCGTGCCTGACGTTCTTTATCTACATCACCGGAGCATGGACGGATGCCCAGGATCTCATAAGTAATATCAAGACCGGCTGCCTTTGCCTCATCTACTGCTGCCTCAAATTTTTCTTTCATATAAGCCAGATTTACTTTTCTGTCAGAGCGGAACTCATATAACATGGAAGCTTCCTGGGCAATGGTATTAACAGAAGTGCCGCCGGAAATAGTGCCTACATTGTAAGTAGTCTTTCCGCCCTCCGGAACCTGGATCCGGTACAGTTTTTCAATGATACCTGCCAGCTTTTCAATGGCATTATCACGGCCGAAATTGCCAAAGGAATGACCGCCCTGGGTGCGTACCGTCACTTTATAACGGTTAGATCCCACTGCTTCATCTACCAGATGCTCCAGACTGCCGTCGAAGGTGCAAAAAGTGTTCATACGGCTGCCGTAATCTTCGCAGATCTTTTTAACGCCTTTCAGGTTTCCAAGACCTTCTTCTCCTGAATTGCATACAAAGATCAGTCCAGGTTCTGTTTCTGGCCGGATCTGGTTAAGTTTGCCTTCTTTTATCATAAGAGCAGTATATTTTGCTGCCAGAAGAACACATACAAGGCAGGCAGTATCATCACCTACTCCTGGACAGCAGATACGTCCATTTTCCACCTTTAAAGGAAGTTCCGTCTCATCTGGAAAAACTACGTCTGTATGGGCCATATAAACATCCACATTATCCCTTAAAGCAGCTGGATAAACTACATTTAATGCCTCATCAATATAGACGCCCTCTGCCCCCTGTTCCTTTAACCAGTTACAGCAAAACTGGGCTCTTTTTTCCTCATGATTAGATGGGGAAGGGATTTTCGCAATGGTAAGAAGCAGGTCATATGCCTCTTTTTCATGTTCCTTGATAAAACGCTCCATAGCTTCACTTAACATATTACATTCCTTCTTTCCGGTTCGCTTTCGGACCTTTGCTTTGTGTTTTTTTCTTTTCCGGGCATTTAAGTCCTGCAAATACCTGGATGGATCTTGCAAGGACAAGAGCCTCTTTCTGGTCATCCAGATGTCTTTCCTTACCTGACGGCAAAAAGCCGTTCATACTGTCTTCAGCTGTATCAAGGACCTGATGCCAGATATATCCTGACGGCAGATTGGGAAGTGCAAATGCATGTGGCTCCCAATGCATGTTGTAAGCAGTATAGAAATAAGGTTCCTCGCTGCCGTCTGCATTTTCCCCATAAGAAGCACTGTAAAACACCCCCAGCTGGCGGCTGTAGCGTTCAAAGTCCGGACACCAGGCCTTCTCCCCGTGGAAAGACACATCCGGCAGTCCTACTGACTTATGATCCATTAAAGTAGGTTCTGTACTGCGGTGGAACAGGCTGTGCTTTTTGCGGAATGCGATCAGATTTTTCGTAAACTCATAAAGCCCCTTGTGAGAGTCTAATAAATTCCAGTTTAACCAGGATATCTCATTGTCCTGACAATAAGCATTATTATTTCCCTTCTGGGTACGGCCAAATTCATCACCTGCCATAAGTAACGGGGTTCCCTGGCTTAAAAAAAGCATGGTAAGGGCATTTTTAAGCTGACGTTTGCGCAGTGCAAGGATCTTTTTCTTTCGCACCGGACCTTCTGCACCACAATTCCAGGACTGGTTGTAATCGGTACCGTCATGGTTTTCCTCGCCATTGTCCTCGTTGTGCTTATGATCGTAAGAAACCATATCCATTAAAGTAAAGCCGTTGGTATTCGCCATGTAATTAATAGAAGCCACTGCATCCGGATTGTCCTTTACATGAAGAGCCACCTGGTTTAACATACCTTCATCGCCCTTTAAGAAGCTGCGCATATCCAGCATAAATCCTGTTTCGTAAGCAGATAAACGGCGTCCGGTCTCTTTCTTTTCTTCTTTGGTTCTGTTGCCCCTGTCTGTTTCCGTCGCAGTTCTCACTTCATCCCAGTTCTTCGCCCAAAGTTTCAGATCAGAAAGATATGGGTCTTTCACAATAGTTTCCAAAGGGGCATAACCTACTAAATGGATACCATCTACATGATACTGGGCAGCCCAGAAGCGGAGTACATCTACCACATAGGAAGGAGACTGTGTCCCGTCAAAGTATAATTCAACGACCAGCTCCAGACCTTCTTTATGTAATGCCTTCACCAGAGTCTTAAACTCTTTTACCGGATCCTTTTTCTGTCCCGGCGCTGCGCCTGCATAGGCTGCTTTTGGCGCAAAGCTGTGTCCACAGCAGTACCCCCAGTAATTCACCTTTCCAGGAACATCTTCCATGACTTCATCAAATTCTACAGGCGGCATCATTTCTACTGTGGTAATGCCCAGTTCTTTCATATAAGGGATCTTATCTGCGACCGCTCCAAATGTTCCCCGCCTCCAGCTTTCACCTTTAAAAGAAGCATGTTTTGAAAAGCCTCTTGGGTGTATCTTGTATACAATGCACTCATCCGCCGGAATTTTGGGCCGTCTGTCCTCTTCCCAGTCAAAATCTTCTTTCACTGCTTCAAAAGGTGTGTGAAGCGCCCGTGCTGCTGTCTTCTCATCTCCCCATTTTTCCCGTCCAGTAAAACAGGTTCCAAATGGGTCCGGAATTTCTTTTCCTTCTTCCTCAAAGGCATATTCCAGACCGGTAAAATCCCCTTTTACCGTCATGAAATGCACATCCCCCATACGGGCATTTTCCGGAAATGTAAATCTGGCGATCCGTTTCCTGCTGCCCTTTTCAAAAAGCAGCAATGCCGGACTTTTCTCAGAAACAAATGCTACATCAAATCCCCCCGGAGTCTTTGTCACTCCCAGCGGATAGATCTTTCCTTCATTTGTTTCTATGATATACTCTCTTTTCATATATTGCCGCCTTTCAATCCCATTTCCTTTATTTGCACTGTCAAATCCCAAATCCTGCTGCGCGGCATTGCCGCAAAGAAGCTGCCTTTCAGATTTTGGCCTATTTCTGGCTTTCAATCTGTTCCACCAGATCCGTCAGATACATCCAACGGTCCATTTTTTCCTCTAACTGTGCCTCTTTTTCTGTCTTTTCTTTCATCAGTTCATTGAGACGGGTATAATTGCTGGCAGATTTCTCGATCTCTGTTTCCAGGGCTGCAATGGCCTCTTCCAGACCTGCAATATCCCCTTCAATGGTCTCCCATTCTCTCTGCTCTTTGTAGCTTAAACGCAGCTTTTTCTGGGCACCGGAAGTCTCTTTCCAGTTATTTTTGTTCACTGCCTTTGCATTTGCAGCGTTTTCTTCGTCAATATCTTTATCGGATGCCTTTCCAGAACCTGCATTTCCGGCTCCAGCCCCATTTCCACTGATCTGTGGATGACGCTCATTCCATGCACGCTGATAATCGGTAAAACCACCCTCATACTGCTGCACCACACCATTTCCCTCAAAAGCGAAAATGCGGTTTACCACACGGTCCAGGAAATAACGGTCATGGGATACAGTGATCACAATACCAGGGAATGTATCCAGATAATCTTCCAGTAAGATCAGCGTCTGGATGTCCAGGTCATTGGTCGGCTCGTCCAGGATCAGTACATTTGGTGCTTCCATAAGGATACGCAGAAGGTACAGACGGCGTTTTTCACCTCCGGACAGCTTTCCAATGGTTGTATACTGCATACTGGAAGGGAACAGGAAACGCTCTAACATCTGGCTGGCGCTGATGCTGCCGTCTTTTGTCTTTACGTACTCTGCTGCATTGCGGATATAGTCGATCACCTTCAGGCTTTCGTCCATAGCCTCATTTTCCTGGGAGAAATAACCCAGCTTTACAGTCTGGCCGATCTCTACTGTACCGGAGTCCGGCTGTACCCAGCCTGCAATGATCTTCATCAAAGTAGACTTTCCGCTGCCGTTCTGACCGATGATACCTACACGGTCATTTTTCAGGAAGATATAGGTGAAATCTTTCATCAGCACCTTATCACCATATGATTTGCAGATGTCCTTCAGCTCTACGGTAGTACGTCCCAAACGGCTGCCAATGGACTCCAGCTGTACATTTCTGTCATACTCCGGACCTTCCTGGTCACGAAGCTGCTCATACCTCTGGATATGGGCTTTCTGCTTGGTAGAACGGGCTCTGGCACCACGCTGCATCCAGGCGATCTCTGTGCGCAGGATGGACTGGCGCTTGCGCTCTGCTGCCTCTGCCATGCTTAAACGCTCTGCCTTTAATTCCAGATATTTCTCATAACCGCCCTGATAACTGTACAGTTTTCCCTTGTCCAGCTCTACAATACGGTTGGTAACGCTGTCCAGGAAATAACGGTCATGGGTGATCATTAAAAGAGCGCCCTTAAATGCCTTTAAATAACCTTCCAGCCAGTCAGCCATCTGGCTGTCCAGGTGGTTGGTAGGCTCGTCCAGGATCAGCAGATCTGCTGTACTTAAAAGAACGCTTGCAAGAGCCACACGTTTTCTCTGTCCGCCGGAAAGAGTCTCCACTTTCGCGTCAAAATCTTCGATCTCCAGACGGTTTAACATGGTCTTGGCAGAAGCCTTTAACTCTTCCACAGAGCTGAAATGAGGCTCGTTTTTATTGTCCCTTACAATACTGTCAAGAATGGTATCTCCAGGGGTAAATTCCGGGATCTGGGGCAGATAGCGGATATACAGGCTGCGGCCTTTTACAACCGTACCGCCATCCGGCTCCTCCAGACCTGCAGCGATCCGCAGCAAGGTAGATTTCCCTGTGCCGTTGATACCGATGAGACCCACTTTTTCTCCTTCGTTGATAGAAAAAGCAGTGTCGTTGAACAGCAGGCGTTCTGTATAGGATTTTGTTAAATGTTCGATGGTAAGTAAATTCATATTGTTCATTTTCCTCTTATTCATACATCTTAGAAAAGTATAACACAAAGGAAAAAAGGGCACAACAAAACACCGGATGTTTTTTATCCACATCCGGTGCTAAGATTTTCTGCTTTTTTCACATATCCGACCTTAATCTACATTTCCATATAATTCATGGACCTTACTCATAAGAACCTTTCCCACACTGTTACGTGGAATTTCTTCTACGATCTCCACATACTTAGGCTGTTTGATCTTTGCCAGATTTTTACTACAGTATTCTTTTATATCTTCTGCTGTAGCCTTAGAGCCTTCTTTTAAGACTACAATGGCTTTTCCTACTTCACCTTTTCGTTTATCCGGTACACCGATCACACAGACTTCGTGAATACCAGGATACTCCTTCATGATATTTTCAATCTCTACCGGATAGATATTTTCGCCATGGCTGATAAACATGTTCTTTTTACGGCCCACAATGTAATAATATCCTTCTTCATCCTGCTGGGCAATATCGCCTGAATGCATCCAGCCATTCTGTAATGCCAGTTCTGTCTCCTTCGGGTCACCCCAATAGCCGGAAAACATAGCCGCAGAGCGGATAAGCAGTTCTCCTTTTTCGCCCTTTGGAACATCTTCGCCCTTTTCATTTACAATGCGAAGCTTCACATAAACCATTGGCTTGCCTACAGAAAGGCGTTTTTCCTCAATATCTTTTACGCTCATGGAGTTGATAGGCATTGCAAGAACGCCAGGTCCTACTTCTGTCATTCCATAACCATTGCAGAAGCGCACACCCTTTTTCCAGTAAGCTCTCATGATCTCCAAAGAAGCTGGCGCTGCGCCACAGCGGATACGTCCAATCTCGGAAAAATCAGCTGTTTCAAAAGCAGGATCTTCCATCATATACTGAAAGATAGTTGGAACTCCTAACAGGAAGGTAAGATGTTCCTGCTTCATGATCTGGAATACGTCCTTTTTGTCAAATTTCCTGGTCATGACCATTCTGGCACCTACATATAATAATGGCATCAGAAGACTGTTCCAGGCTGCTGCGTGGAATAAAGGAAGACATACATAAACTACGTCTCTGTTGTTGACGCCATATGCTGTCACCTGATTGATCACGTTATAATAAAGTGCCCGATAGGAGATCATAGCTGCTTTTGGGATACCTGTAGTTCCACCTGTGTGTACAAGCATTGCAATATCCTCAAACTGATGATCTGGAAGAGAACGGTCCTCATCGGAATACTCTAAGACCTCCTGATAACAGGCCAGATCTCCTTCCTGCTTTTTGTTTCCTGTAGAAATAAATGCGACTTCCGGGAAACGTTTTTTCAAAGCAGCCGCTTTTTCTCCAAATTCCTCCTCATAAAGCACCACAGAAGGGTTTTCCTTTAAGATCAGCTCTGAAAGCTCTCTCTCTGTCAGCTTTACATTATAAGAAGTCATAATATATCCGGTGCGGACAATGGCATAGAACATATCAATATGCTGCACACAGTTTCCGGCGCAGATCGCTACTCTGTCTCCTTTTTTTATTTTCGCCTTATCTGTCAGGAAATTCGCAAATTTTCTGGAACGTACATCAAAATCTTGATAATAATAACGAATACCTGTAGTATAGTCCAGCAAAGCTTCACTTTTGCCGTCCCGCTCTAACCGGCTCATAAAAAAGTCCCGGATGATCTCATTATCGTTCATCATGTATATCCCCCATTAGATCTCACTGTCGGAAACATCCTTGATCTTGTTGTAATAAAACAGATAATCTGGTGAGATCTTTTCTTTTTCCAGCATAGTCAATACCGTTAATATTACAACGCTTGCCGGTACTGCAGCCCAGAAAGGCTGTATTCCAAATGGATTTCCGCTAAAATGCCATACACCTGCTAAAATGCCGCCGATCAGAATGGACCAGAATGCAGCCCGGTTGCTTACCCGCTTCCATACCAGTGCAATGATCAGCACTACGCCTGCTACAGAACGGATCTGGAATGCTCCTAATATCTGTGTCAGGATAGAAGAGGTAGTAAGTCCAAAACCTGTGGCTACTAAAGCCATTACAACAATGGATCCCTTAGAAAACCGGATCTGTTCTTTTTCACTTGCCTGTGGCCGCACCAGCATGTAAAAGTCTCTTGTCAGTGTAGCAGATAATGATAAAAGAAGTCCAGGACCGGTAGAAAGAATGGCTGCTAAGACTGCCATGCTGACAATACCGCTGAATACCGGGTGAACACTTTCTGCCATGGTATAGATGATATTTCCTGCCTGAGCATCAGGCATTGTCACAAAACCTGCAATACCGATGAGAGCCGGCATCAGCGCAAATGGAATAACCAGGATTCCAGACCAGACAATACCATGTTTTGCAGTCCGCAAAGACTCTGCTCCTAAACAACAGTTTACAACTGTAGAAGAAAGGATCATGGAAAAAGCAGCTCCCAACACCTGGGCCACTACGGTTATTTTATCCGGATAAGTAACTGTAAAATAATGAGCCGGTGTATTTGCCATCATATATGCCAGACCTCCGGCTTTTCCTACAGCAAGGAAGCTGACTACAAACATTCCTGCAAACATCACAAGAGAATGGATCACATTCATTCCTGCAATGCCTTTTAAACCATGAAGAGCCATATAGGCAAATAAAATACCTACGATCCAGGCTAAAACAGCCTTATTTACACCTAACATGGATGAGAGAAGGGCAGCCGCGGCAATGGGCTGCTGGGAAAATATGATCCCATATACAAACATGATGATGACTAACACCACCAGACGCACTCTCTTATCAAAGCGAAAGGCAAATGCCTCCGGTACAGACATTACTCCAAAATGACCTGCTCTGCGATAAAATTTCGCCGTACAGAACACAAATACCAAAACTCCCAGTACCATTCCCCAGTTGGTCCATACAGAAGACAAGCCCATTTTAAAGGCACTGGCAGCATTTCCTACTGTAGAACTTCCTGCAACCATTTCCCCAAACATTAAAGCTACGGTAAGACCTATTCCCAAATGCTTTTTTGCTACAAAAAAATGCTGTATGGAATTGTCCCCTTTTCCATTCATGATCTTTCCCGCGGCTGTGGTAATGATAAAATACGCAACCACCATAAATAATTCTATCATATCCCTCTCCCATCTTAGCTGATGCAGTAAGGCTTATTCAGCCTTACTGCTCCGTATCCGTTTTGTAAGTTCCGGGATTATCTCAAATAAGTCCCCTACGATCCCGTAATCTGCAATGTTAAAGATCGGTGCATCTGGATCTTTATTAATAGCAATGATCACATCCGAAGATGACATGCCTGCCACATGCTGGATGGCACCGGAAATACCACATGCAATATAGATCTTTGGTCCAACGCTCTTTCCAGTCTGTCCAACCTGGTGTAAAGAAGAGATCCAGCCAGAATCTACAGCTGCTCTGGAAGCACCGATCTGGGCACCGATCTCATCTGCCAGCTCTTTTAATACTTCAAAACCTTCTGGTCCGCCAACGCCTCGGCCACCTGAAACAATGATCTCTGCTTCTTCCAGGTTCACATCTGCCCCGCCAGCCTCTGTAATAACCTCTACAATGCGGGTACGGATCTCATCTGGTCCAAATTCCACGGTTTCATGGATGATCTCGCCCTTACGTCCTGTATCTTCCTCTGGCTTTTTAAATACGCCTGGACGTACAGTACCGATCTGTGGTCTGTGATCCGGGCAGAGAATGGTTGCCATCAGGTTACCACCAAAAGCAGGTCTGGTCCATTTTACAAGACGGGTCTCTGAATCTACTCCCAGCTCTGTACAGTCTGCAGTAAGTCCTGTCTGCATACGGCTGGATACTCTTGGACCTAAGTCACGTCCATTATTGGTAGCACCGATAAGCAGCACTGCCGGATTATACTTCTTAATTAAGGTACACATTGCCTTTGTGTAACCATCTGTGGAATAATCCTTTAATTCCTTCTGGTCTACTACAATGGCTTCGTCTGCACCATAGTGGATAGCCATTTTTGCAAAATCTTCGATCTCATTTCCCGGGATAATGGCAACTAATTTCTCTCCCAGGTCATCTGCCATTTTTCTTCCCTGTCCAAGAAGCTCCAGGCTGACTCCTTTTATTTTTCCTCTGACTACTTCTATAAATACCCAGACATTTCTAGCATCACTCATAAGTCTGTCCCCCCCTAAAATGTGATCTTAGCTTCAGACAGCAGCTTTAATAAATTACCGGCTTGCTCTCCTGCATCTTTTCCTTCTACACGTACTCCTGTAGAATGAACAGGTGGAACAAAAGTCTTTTTAACTTTGGTAGGAGAACCCTTTAAGCCAAGTCTTGCCGGGTCTAATTCAGGCAGGTCCGCAGCTGTTAATGTACGCACTTCCATACGGTTTGCCTGCATTTTCCTGCGGATATTTGGATATCTGGGCTCATTTAAGGATTTTACAGCTGTAAGAAGGGCAGGAAGTTTTACCTCTATCTTTTCATAGCAGTCTTCCTGCTCTTTTGTTACAGTTAAAGTTGTGTCATTTAATTCAATATCTGCAGCATAGGTCACCTGCGGGATACCTAAATGTTCTGCAATTTCCGGGCCAACCTGTGCGGTATCGCCGTCAATTGCCTGTTTTCCACATAAGATCAGATCAAATTCACCTAATGCGCGGATAGCAGCAGACAGTGTATAGCTGGTAGCCAGTGTGTCAGCACCACCAAAAGCACGGTCACTGACCAGTACCATGTTGTCAGCACCCATTGCGTAGCATTCTCTTAAAGCTTCTGCTGCCTGGCCTGGTCCCATAGAAAGGACAGTTACCTCTGCCCCATATTTATCTTTTAACTGCAAAGCAGCTTCCAGGGCATTTTTATCAAATGGATTTACAATACTTGGAACTCCATTACGAATCAATGTATTTGTCACCGGATCGATCTTTATTTCTGTTGTATCCGGAACCTGTTTTACACAAACAAGAATCTTCAATCTGTTCACCTCTCCTTTGCTCTTTATCAGCTTTTTATCAGCATTTTCCAATAATGGTCTTGCCAATGATCTGACGCTGTACCTCATTGGTTCCCTCAAAAATACGATATACTCTTACATCACGGAGCATTTTTTCAATTGGGTAATCCTTAGAATATCCATAACCGCCTAAGATCTGAAGTGCTTCATCTACGATCTCATTCACAGCCTCTGAAACATAGGTCTTACTGATAGAGCCCAGGCAGGAAATAGGCTTTCCTTCATCTACTACCTTTGCTGCATACATCATCATAGCTCTGGCTGTCTGAAGCTTGATCTCCATATCAGCGATCTTAAACTGAATGCCCTGCAGCTTTCCAATCGGTTTGCCATATGGGCATCTTTCTCTGGTGTACTGAGCTGCGATCTCCAGTGCCTTCTGTGCAGTACCGATCAGTGGAGCTACGCAGATAGGACGGGATTTCTCCAGAGCCTTCATAACAATCTTAAAGCCATCCCCTTCTTTTCCGATGATATTTTCAGCTGGAACATGTACATCCTGGAAAATAACATCTGTTGTATTAGAAAGACGGATACTGACATCTTTGCCGGTGATCCGACATGTTTTCTTCTTTTCCAACGCTGACGCCTGGTGTATTACGTTCAACGATAAAGCAGCTTAAACCTTTGTGTCCCAGTTCCGGGTTAGTAGAAGCTACTACTACATATACATTTGCCAGCCCGCCGTTTGTAATAAAGGTTTTGGTACCATTGATAATGTACTCATCTCCTACACGGACTGCCTTGGTCTTGGTTCCTGCTACATCAGAACCAGACTGAGGTTCTGTGATACACATAGCGGAGATCTCACCATTTAACAGTCTTTCTGCCATAGCCCGCTTCTGCTCTTCGCTTCCGCCTGCAAGCACCTGCTTAAATCCAACAGTGGCTGCACCGAAGCTTACTGCAAAACCACAGTCTACACGGCCAAACTCTTCACGAAGAAGAGATAAAGTCTGCAGATCAAATCCCGGACCACCGTACTCTGCCGGGATATCCATTCCCCAAAGTCCGATCTCTCCCATTTTTTTAAATACTTCCATTGGGAATCTGGAAACTCCATCACACTCCTGTACCAGTGGTGCCAGTTCATTTTCAAGGAATTTACGAACAAGCCCTGTAATATCTTTCTGCTCTGCAGTCATTAATTGCCATTCCATATATTTTCCTCCATTATCTATAAGAGATGAAGTTATCTTCCTTTAAAATCCGGTTTTCTCTTTTCAAAAAAGGCATGTATTGCTTCTGCATGATCTTCTGACTTGCACAGCTGATACTGGTATTCACCTTCATTTTCCATAGCATCTTCCAGTCCCTGATATAACTGTCTGTTTACAAGACGTTTCATGCGTTCATAAGCAAGTGCCGGGCCTTTTGCCAGCTTTTTCGCGGTCTTCATGACCATTTCTTCCAGATCTTCAGGAGCAGCGGCGGCTGTGATAATGCCCCAGTCTGCCGCCTGTTCTCCTGTAAACCGGTGGCCTAACATCAGCAGTTCTTTTGCCTTTGCTGCTCCCAGGTTTTTTGTAAGCATAAGAGAGGAACCCATATCCGGAATAAAGCCAATGTTCACAAATGCAAATACAAACTTGGATGCCAGCTGTGCATAGGAAAAATCACATGCAAGAGCAATGCTTAAGCCGCCGCCTGCTACTGCACCTTCCAGCCATGCTATTACCGGCTTTGCGTTATTTACGATAGAAAGGATCACATCATTGTTGCATCTTAAACCAGGTCTTGTTTCGCAGCAGTTATTGTCAACTTTATATTTCATGCCCTTTACATCACCGCCGCCACAGAAATTCCCCTGTGCGCCGCGGATCACAATAACACGGACCTCCGGTGAATCACTGCATGCGTTTAATATCTTTGTAAGAGACTGTGCCCCTTCCATTGTAAGAGCGTTCAGTTTTTCAGGGTTGTTCATGGTGATCATTCCGATCCCATCTTTTAACTCAAAATCCACATACTTTAATTCCGGTACTTCCATTCCTGCTCCTCTTTTCTTCTGTTAAGTATTATTTTTTCATTTCTTCCTTGAATTCTTTCATCATCTGGTCGATCTCTTCATCACTGTAGCCTAATCCACCTAAGACCTCATGGTTATGCTGTCCTAAGGTAGCTGCCTTGTGGATCTCACCAGGAACATCAGAGAAGAATGCATTGCAGCCTCTTGTCTGGTAAGTTGGCTGCTTAATATCATCAGGTGTAGGTGCCTGTACGATATAGCCCATATGTTTTACCTGAGGATCATCTACTACCTGCTGGTCATTATTAACCAGGCAATATGCCATGTGGCATTCATCCATTCTCACGCATGCTTCTTTTAAGGATGGGAAGCTGCTAAGCCATGCTTCGATCTCTGCAATGACCTTAACCATGTTTTTGGTGCGGGCACCGATGGTATTATACTCCGGATCAGTAAGATAATCCGGTCTGTTCATTGCCTTTGCAACTGCTTCCCATGCTTTTGCAGATGGTGCACAGATAATAACGCTTTCTCCCTTATCTGTATTGAAGCAGCCAAATGGGCATAAGCCACTGTGGTGGTTACCGTTTGGTTTACATAATACTCCGTCATTTAAGCGGTCAATGGTACTGTTCAAATGGATCATGCCCTGTAACAGGGAAACATCAATGTACTGGCCTTTTCCTGTTCTTCTCTGATAATGAAGAGCAGTCAGAACAGAAGCAAATACATTAAATCCACCAAAGTAATCAGCTAAAGCAATACCATGTTTTAATGGCTGTCCACCCTTTTCACCGGTAATACTCATCATACCGGAAAGTGCCTGTCCCATCATATCAAATCCAGGTTTCTGGGAATAAGGGCCGGTCTGTCCAAAAGCAGTTAAAGAGCAATAGATCAGTGACGGATTGATCTCTTTTAAGGTTTCATAATCCAGTCCCAGACGTTTCATAACACCTGGACGATTGCTTTCGATAAGAACATCTGCATCTTTTGCTAAAGCCTTAACGATTTCTATTGCTCTTGGATCTTTTAAATTTAAGGTAATGGACTTTTTACCTCTGTTTACCCATGCATGAGTCAGACTCTTTCCTTCCAGGATCGGTACATAGGTTCTTTCCGGTCCACCGTTCATCGATTCGATCTTAATAACCTGTGCGCCATAATCAGACATTTCCGCACTTGCTACAGGACCAGCCGCATTGGTAGTAAAATCAAGAACTTTTACATCATCTAACATTCCAGCCATTTTCATTTACCTCTCTTTTCTTTCTCTTTTAACGTTCCTCATGCTTTTACAGCATACCGATCATCTTCCAGTAAGGAACACTGATAAGGCAGGCAACCAGGTTTGCAGCTGCCCAGATAATTGCGTAAGGTACGCAGTTCTTATTGTGATCTACCATATCGCCTACAATACCGATAGCAGATACATATGGCAGGTTCTGGAAATCAAAGAAGAATACGTTTACAGATACATATGCGATAAAGCATGGGATAAATGGATGCATACCCGCCTGAACTGCTAAAGGAGCAAGGAGTACGGAATATACAGTCATAACACCTAACCAGGAAATAACGATAAATCTTGTAAGGTATACCAGTAAAACGAAGATCAGTACGAATAATACAGGATTGCTAAGGAATGGATTTAAAACAGGTCCTAAAACGCCGCCGATCCATTTTGTAATACCCCAGGTGGTCAGTGCAGAACCAATCTCATACATACAGCCGATGTAAATCAGGATATCCCAGTTTACTTTTGCGCGGAACTCTTTCACGCCCATAACCTTAAGGCCCATAAGAGCACATACACCTAACATAGCAACGATTGCAGAGCTGATGCCATGCTGACGTTCAGTCATCCATAATACCAAGCAGATTGCTAAAACTGCCATTGTGATCTTCTCACCCTTGTTCCAGGTTCCCAGTTCAACGATCTTGTTTGCAATAAAGTTTTTGTTTAAATTAATCTTTTCTGTTGGTTTGTAGTAGAAATATGTAGCAATGGTAGTAAGTCCTAAAGCAACGATAGACCACGGAAGTGCCCAGATAAACCAGTCTGTCCATGTAACATCAGAGTAACCTTCTGGAAGGAACTTCAGCATGGAGTAACACATAAAGGATGCACTTAAGAATACATGGCTTGTACAGTTAAAACCAGTATATAAAGCTGCAAATAGACCTGCCATTGGCTTTGTCTGGTTTTCCAGACCCATTTCATGTCCAATCTCCTTGGTAACAGGGCCTGCAACTGCCAGTCTTGCTGTACCACTTGGAATCAATGGAGAAATAACAACACCAGAAAGAGTAATACCTAAAAACTGCCCCAGATAGGTTCCCGGGAATGCTTTCATAACTAACAAAGTCAGTCTCTTTAACAGTCCGCTGTGAGCTACTGCTGCACCTAATACCAGAGCGCCAACTAACAGCCAATAGTTTGTGCCGCTGAACGGGCTGAATGCCTGAGCAAAAGTAAGACTCTTGGTAGCTGCACATAAGCAGCAGAACATCAGCAGAATGATGTACTCAGGAAGTACTCGAAAGATCATCCAGATAAGAGCACATACTAAAAGTCCCATTCCGATCATGGACTTCTGTGGGTCTAATCCTTCTGCAACAACCAGATTTGCCGGTGGAGCCATCACACTGAGCCCTAAGCATGCTGCGATACCAATGATTCCCCCAATAATTTGTTTCTTCGACATAATGAACCCCCTTAATTTGTTAATTTTTTAACTATTAAGTGTAAATAATAAAATGGCTGGCTTTCAACCGATTCTCTGCGCTGTGGTTTATTTTTCTGCCAGTCATTTCATCTGACTTAACTATAATAAAAAAAGATTGATAATCTAATACCAATCTTTTTATCCTAAATATAGCTTACAAGTTATGTTTTTTCCTAAAAGTACTCAAGTATATATTCCTTATGCGTAATACAATTATTGTGGAATACACATTGCTTCTCTTCCATCATGCGCTTTTCCAGATCTGCAAAGTAGTTTAAAGCATATTCCCTGAACATCTGGTTTCTGCGGCTTTCAAAGTTTTTCTTCGGCCAGCATAACTTTAACAGACGGTAATTTCCCGGATCTGCAATAAATGCATAGGTAAGATCCTCATGTTCCTTTAACGTGTCTTTTAATGAATCATAAGGGATGATCGATATACCTTCATTTTCTGATATGGCCCTGAAAATACGCTCCATTTCGCTGTAATAAGCACAGAATTTCGGTACAAAGCCAGCTGCATGACATAAGCTTACCATCAGGGTGTTGCTGCTGGAGCCTCTCCAGCCTGCAATAAACGGCTCTTCTCTTAATTCTGACATATGCAAAAGCTTTTTCTTTGCTAATGGATGGCTGCGGTTTAATACAATGACGATTTCTTCCCGCATAAGATACTCAAATTCCACATTCTCATATGTGTTCATAGACGCGGAAATGTGGAAATCATATTCTGTCATCAGTTTTCTCTGCATCAAAGAAAAATTAGCCACATCCAAAATGATATTTGGATGCAGCTTGCAGAATAAGTCATACATAGGTGGGAAAAAGCACTGTCCTGCCTTTACGATCAGGGAAATGGTACCATTTTCAGAATCCGGTGTTACAGAAAGTCCATCTACCGCTGAATCGATGAGATTTAAGCCTTTGCTCACCTTATCGTAAAATTCTTTTCCCTGTTCGTTTAAGACAATACGCTTTTTTACACGGTCAAACAGGACTACTCCCAGTTCCTGTTCCAGGTTTTTTATGGTTTTAGAAAGAGAAGGCTGCGATACATGCAATTCCTCAGCCACCTTGGTAACACTTTCTCTTCTTGCAACTTCACAAAAATATCTCAGCTGTAAAAGCTCCATTCAGTCTTCTCCTTCTGTTTTCCCATATTTCCCGGACTGACTGGTTTTAAGGGCTTATGCCTGTAAAGTTCCCAGTCTCTTATAAACAGCCTCTGCCTCACTGATCATATCGTCAATAATGGCCTTAACTGGCTTTACTTCGTTAATAAGACCTGCAGCCGGACCCATAGCAAATACGCAGTGCTGTGTATCGCCAGACACATAGCATTCTTTGCTAAGAGCACCGGAGATAACTGGTAGCAGTTCCTTCAGACCTGCACCTGCTTTTTCCATTTCCAGTGCCTTTGCAGACTGCTCATTTTTCACATAACGGGCCATATTTTTAATACTTCTCTGGCAAGTCATGGTATCGATCTCTTTAGAATTAACGATCAGATCCTTGAAGTTCTGGTGGATGGTACACTCAGTAGACGCCACAAAACGTGTTCCCATAACTACGCCTTCTGCGCCTAATGCCAGAGCCGCTAACAGTCCTTTCCCATCTGCCACGCCGCCTGCTGCCAGCACCGGGATAGATACGGATTCTGCTACGCGGTTGATCAGGATAAAGCTTCCCAGTTCATCTAAACCTGGATGTCCTGCTACTTCATAGCCTACGATAGTAACAGCATCAGCTCCAAAGTTTTCTGCCTTTTTCGCATATTTTACACCTGGACACTTGTGGATCAGTTTAATGCCCGCTTCTTTGATGTGAGGAACAAATTCAGAAGGATTCTGTCCTGCTGTTTCAATAACCTTTACGCCTTCTTCTCCGCACACATCAATATACTGGTGGATTTTTTCTCCCATATTCAGGCCAGGAGCCAGTGAAATGTTGACTGCAAACGGCTTATCTGTCAATTCTTTTGTCTTCTTTACTGCAGCGCGGAAATCATCCATTTCCGGGTAAATGGTGATATTAATGGTTCCCAGTCCGCCTGCATTAGATACAGCTGCTGCCAGCTGTGGTACACCTAAGTGCTGCATACCGCCCTGCATAATTGGATGTTCGATACCGATCAATTCTGTAAATCTTGTTTTAAACATAAGATATACTCCTTTCAACTTGAATGTCCTCTCGAAATCTTTCATGCGCAGAAAAATCTCCAGCGAACATATGACCATCAGCGCAGATCATCTGTTGTGAATATTATAACAATGCAGTCGGATCATGTCTAATATCCAGTTTTTATCTCATGTATAGCTTACAGGTTATGGATCGTTATTTTCAAGCTTCTTATCCATTCCTTTTCGGGCAATTCATCTTTTGTCTCTATTTTTTGATCACTAATTCTACTGGGCAGTGGTCGGAACCAAACACTTCTGTATGGATCTTTGCGCTCTCTAAGTCATCTTTTAAGCTCTCGCTGACACAGAAATAGTCAATACGCCAGCCTGCGTTCTTCTCTCTTGCTTTAAAACGGTAGGACCACCA
>OGXL01001092.1_pt1 | contig 23133 bp, 21 predicted proteins | sample 1576311 | NCBI WGS metagenome assembly OGXL01 (sample SAMEA3541564, study PRJEB24748) | human gut metagenome | biome: human gut; feature: human-associated habitat; material: faeces | place: China | collected 2012 | reverse complement strand
CCGGCTTCCTGGTGGGTGCCACCCCCAAAAAGCAGCAGATCGGCGAGATGATCGGTGCGGTGGATTTTACGAAATATCAGCATATATTTGGATTCGGTGAGATGACAGGCATCGATCTCCCGGGAGAGGCGGAGACATCCGGCCTTCTCTACACGGCAGACAATATGGATGAGACCAGCCTTGCCACCAACGCCTTCGGACAGAACTTTAACGTGACGATGACCCAGATGATGGCGGGCTTCTGCTCCCTCATCAACGGCGGATACTATTATGAGCCCCACATTGTCAAGCAGATCCAGGATGAAAATGGAAATGTCATTGAGAATGTGGACCCTGTCCTTGTGAAGCGGACCGTCTCTGAGGAGACAAGCACGCTGGTGAAGGACTACATGAGAGGTGTGGTACTGGAGGGCAGCGGACAGCCTGCGGACATCGCAGGGTACGAAGTGGGAGGAAAGACCGGAACAGCGGAGAAACTTCCCAGAAGCGAGGGCAAGAACCTTGTGTCCTTTATCGCCTACGCACCGCAGGAGAATCCGGAGATCGCTGTGTACGTTGTCATCGATGAGCCCAACGAATATGATCAGGCGCAGAGCTCCCTGGCTGTCCAGATGGCCAGCGACATTATGAAGGAGATCTTCCCCTATCTGGGCATCACTCAGACAGCAGTGGATCAGACTGCAGCGGAAGCGCAGTAAAAACAGAATAAAGGCTTATGTATAACCTCACAAAAGCGTTCATAAATTGTAGAAAGGCTTTTGTGAGGTTTTTTGTGCGCAACCGGACATATAATAAGAAGAAACTCCTGATCGTTTTTCTGTGCGCTGTGTGCATTGTGATCGTTCTGGCCGGGCGCCTTGTCTGGCTGATGATCTTTGAGGCGGATTATTACCAGGAGAAGGCGCAGGCCCTGCACGAGCGGGAGCGATCCATCAAGGCGGCCAGAGGACGGATACTGGATGCCTCAGGCACGGTGCTGGCGGACAACCGCACAGTCTGCACGATTTCTGTCATACACAGCCAGATCACAGATCCGGAGGAGGTGATCCGGGCGCTCTCCCAGACATTGGAGATGGAGGAGAGCGAGGTGCGGGAGAAAGTAGAGAAAGTGTCCTCCATGGAGCGGATCAGGACCAATGTGGAGAAAGAGACCGGGGATATCATCCGGAAGATGGATCTGGATGGAGTGAAGGTAGATGAGGATTTCAAGAGATACTATCCCTATGACGAGCTGGCCTCCACGGTCCTTGGCTTTACCGGGGCAGATAACCAGGGGATCATAGGGCTGGAGGTCAAATATGAGGAGTATCTGAAAGGGCAGGACGGCACCATACTGACCACCACCGACGCCCGGGGGATCGAGCTTCCCGGGGAGGCAGAGGATCGGATCGAGCCTGTGCCCGGCAATGATCTGCAGACGAGTCTTGACTATAACCTGCAGATGTACGCGCAGCAGATGGCGGAGAAGGTGATGGAGGAGAAGCAGGCTGACGGTGTGTCGATCCTGCTTATGAACCCGCAGAACGGGGAGATTATGGCCATGGTGAATGTGCCGGAGTTTGATCTGAATGATCCTTTTACATTAAATACAGGGGTGGATGCGGCGTCTCTCTCAGATGAGGAAAAACAGGATGCGCTGAACCAGATGTGGAGAAACCGGTGCATCAATGACACCTATGAGCCTGGCTCTACCTTTAAGATCATCACTGCTTCCGCCGCTCTGGAGGAGGGCGTGGTTGATCTGGATGATACATTCAGCTGCCCGGGATACCGGGTGGTGGAGGACCGAAAGATTCGCTGCCATAAAGTGGGCGGCCACGGGCAGGAGACTTTTGTAGAGGGGGTCATGAACTCCTGCAATCCGGTGTTTATCGATGTGGGTCTGCGCCTGGGAGCGGACACCTTCTGTGATTACTATGAGCAGTTCGGGCTAATGGATCTGACAGGCGTGGACCTGCCCGGGGAGGCGGGGACGATCATGCACAAGAGGGAAAATATAGGGACCGTGGAGCTGGCCACCATGTCATTTGGCCAGTCCTTCCAGGTGACGCCCATCCAGATGGCGGCCACAGTCAGCTCCATTGTCAACGGGGGCTTCCGCGTGACGCCCCATGTGGGAGTGCGGGTGCTGAACGAGGACGGCAGTCAGAAGCTTGTGCTGGAACACGGGAAAAAGGACCGGATCGTCTCTGAGGAAACTTCCCTTACCATGCGCGCGATCCTGGAGAAGGTTGTCTCGGAAGGATCAGGGAAAAACGCGGCTATCGAGGGCTACCAGATCGGGGGAAAGACAGCCACCTCCCAGACGCTCCCCAGGAGTGCCAACAAATATATCTCTTCTTTTATCGGCTTTGCCCCGGCAGATGACCCGCAGGTGCTGGGCATGTGCATCATCTACAATCCCCAGGGAGTGTACTATGGGGGAACCATAGCGGCGCCGGTGATACGGGACATTTTTGAAAATATCCTCCCCTATCTTGGCGTTGAAAAAGAGTGAGAAATGAAGTATACTGAATGAAGCCATGGACTGCTGCGGCAGTCCTGGGACAGGAAAATAACGAAAGAGACGAGAGGTGTATCTATGGACTATACAATTTTTGTGCCAGTGCTGATTTCCTTTGCGCTGAGTGTGATCATGGGACCGGTTGTGATCCCGGTGCTCCGCAGACTGAAAATGGACCAGACAGAGAGGGAGGAGGGTGTGAAATCCCATCTGAAGAAAGCGGGAACTCCCACCATGGGAGGCGTCATCATCCTGACTGCCGTGGTGATCACATCGGTCATCTATATCGGAAGGTATCCCAACATCATCCCTATCCTGTTTGTGACTTTAGGCTTTGGGCTGATCGGATTTCTGGATGACTATCTGAAGGTGGTGCTGAAAAGGTCTGACGGGCTTTTCCCCAAGCAGAAGATGGCGCTTCAGATCCTGGTGACAGCGGTCTTTGCTTTTTACCTTGTACGGTTTACGGACGTTCCTCTGACCATGCTCATCCCCTTCTCCGGGGGCAGGTATCTGGATATCGGATGGCTTGCCATCCCGCTGCTCTTTGTGGCTGTGATCGGCACGGTCAACGGTGTGAACTTTACGGACGGACTGGACGGCCTGGCCTCCAGCGTGACGGTGCTTGTGGCTACCTTCTTTACTGTTGTGGCAGTGGGGACAAAGAGCGGCATTGAGCCGATCACCTGTGCGGTGGTGGGAGCCCTGCTGGGATTTCTGTTGTTCAATGTGTATCCGGCCAGCGTGTTTATGGGGGACACAGGCTCTCTGGCGCTGGGCGGTTTCGTGGCTTCCACAGCCTATATGCTGCAGATGCCCATCTTCATTATTATCGTAGGTCTGGTCTACGTGGTGGAGGTGCTTTCCGTCATGATCCAGGTTACATACTTCAAGAAGACAGGCGGAAAGCGGTTCTTCAAGATGGCCCCCATCCATCATCACTTTGAACTCTGCGGGTGGTCAGAGACAAAGGTTGTGGCGGTTTTCTCCGTCATCACAGCCATTCTCTGCCTGATCGCCCTCATGGCCATGTAGTACAGGAAGGAGAGAAGCTCTGCTATGGAAGTAAAAGGAAAAGAAGTGCTTGTGTTCGGACTTGGGATCAGCGGCATCGGCGCCGGATCCCTGCTGGAAAAAAGAGGAGCACAGGTGGTGCTCTATGACGGCAATGTGAATCTGGACAAGGAGGAGATCAAAAAGAAGCTGGGCGCAGAGAGCAGCGCCAGAATCATCGCCGGCCCCTTCCCGGAGGAGCTCCTGGGGGAACTGGACCTTGTTGTGCTGAGCCCCGGCGTGCCCACTGATCTTCCTGTCATTGAGAAGATGAGAGAGGCGGGCATAGAGATCATCGGGGAGATCGAGCTGGCTTATCTCTTCGGCAAGGGAGAGATCCTGGCCATCACAGGTACAAACGGGAAGACCACCACTACCTCCCTTCTGGGTGAGATCGCAAAGAACGCTTTTGACAGCGTTTTTGTAGTGGGAAATATTGGCAATCCCTACACCACGGTGGTGGATGAGACAAGGCCGGATTCCGTGATCGTGGCGGAGATGAGCAGCTTCCAGCTGGAGAGTATTGTCACCTTCCGGCCCAGGGTGTCTGCCATCCTCAATCTGACGCCGGATCACCTGAACAGGCACCACACCATGGAAGCCTACATCCAGGCAAAGGAGAATATCACAAAGAACCAGACGGAGGAAGATTTCTGTATCCTGAATTATGAAGATGAGGTACTCCGCACGTTCGCAGAGACCCTGCGGGCCCAGGTCATCTATTTCTCCAGTGCCAGAAAGCTGGATACAGGCATTTATCTGGAAGACGGTCATATAATATACAGGGGGACAGACGGAACGGAGGAGACGCTGTGTGATGTGGAGGAGCTTCAGCTTCTTGGCACCCACAATTATGAGAATGTGATGGCGGCCTCCGCCATGGCCATCGCCTACGGCGTCCCCATGGACGTGATACGTGATACGGTGAAGGCATTTAAGGGCGTGGCTCACCGGATCGAGTTCGTGGCGGAAAAGGAGGGCGTGGCTTACTACAACGACTCCAAGGGCACCAATCCGGACGCTGCCATCAAGGCAGTCCAGGCCATGAAGCGGCCCACTGTGCTGATCGGGGGAGGCTACGACAAGCAGTCTGACTTCAGCGAGTGGATCCAAAGCTTTGACGGCAAAGTGAAGCGTCTCGTACTCCTGGGCGCCACAAAGGAGAAGATCGCCGCCCAGGCAGAGGCCTGCGGATTTACGGACTATGTGTTCGCAGACTCCTTTGACGAGGCGGTCAAAAAAGCGGCGTCAGCTGCCGCGCCCGGGGATGCGGTTCTCCTCTCCCCCGCCTGCGCCAGCTGGGATATGTTTAAAAGTTATGAAGAACGGGGCGATAAATTCAAAGAGATCGTAAATTCCTTGTAAGGGGAGAGCGAAGATTGCCGGGTTCATCCAGAAAGAAAAAATATGACTACACGCTGCTTGCAGCTTTGGCGCTTCTCCTTCTGGCCGGGCTTGTGATCCTGCAGAGCACCAGTGCCTGGAACGGAGAAGTGAAATTCAATGATCCTTATTATTATCTGAAAAAACAGGTTTTTGCCACAACTATTGGGATAGCGGCCATGTTTGTGACGGCCAGCATGGATTACCATGTCCTGCGCCGTTTTGCACTGCCGGCCTATCTGGCGGCGGTGCTTTTGTCCGTCGCTGTCCTTCTTGTGGGAGATGAGTACAACGGGTCCAGAAGATGGCTTTCTTTGGGCCCTTTTTCTTTTCAGCCCTCAGAGTTTGCCAAGGTGGCGGTGATCCTATTCCTGGCGGACAGGGTGACGAAGTATGCGGACAAAATAAAGAAAATGCGGGTCATGGCAGGCATTATGATCCTGATCCTGCCGGTGGCCGGCCTTGTGGGCGCCAGCAATCTGAGCACAGCCATCATTATCCTGGGGATCGGAGTGATCCTTGTGTTTATCGCAAGCCCCAGGTACGGCCAGTTTATCTGGATGGGAGTTGTCGGATGCGGGTTTATGGCTGTCTTCCTGGCTATGGAGAGCTACCGCCTGGAGCGGCTTGCCATCTGGAGGAATCCGGAAGCCTACGAGAAGGGGTATCAGACTCTGCAGGGGCTCTATGCCATCGGCTCGGGCGGCCTGTTCGGGCGGGGGCTTGGGAACAGTGTGCAGAAGCTGGGATTTGTTCCGGAGGCGCAGAATGATATGATCTTCTCCATCATCTGCGAGGAGCTGGGACTTTTTGGCGCAGGCTTTATCCTGCTGCTCTTTCTCATCCTGATCTGGCGGTTCTACGTCATTGCCAGCAGGGCGCCGGATCTTTTCGGGGCGCTCATTGCCGCGGGGGCCATGGGACATATGTTGATCCAGGTGATCCTGAATATTGCGGTGGTGACCAACACCATCCCCAACACCGGGATCACCCTGCCTTTTGTCAGCTACGGGGGAACGTCTGTGGTTTTTCTGCTCCTGGAAATGGGGCTTGTGCTCAGCGTGTCATCTCTGGTAAAATAACAGGAAAGCGCCGGACGCATCAGCGGCCGGCACAGGTATACAGGAGGCTTTACATGAGACAAAAGAAAAATAAGGGCTATAAAAAGTCCCATAAAATATATGCGCTGACAGTGATCGTCTTAGGGCTTGCTATTATTCTGATGGCTCTGTTCCTGCTCTTCTATGTGCAGAAGATCGAAGTGAAGGGCAATGAGTACACGGACAGCCAGGAGATCGTAGATCTTGTGGAGGAGGACCCGCTCGCCATAAATTCTCTGTATCTGCTGTACAAATACCGTTTCACCGACTACGATATGCCGGGCAGCCTCAACTCCATAAGCGTATCCCTGCGTGCTCCCTGGTCCGTGCAGGTGACTGTGGACGAAAAAAGCATTCTGGGCTATGTGACAAGCGGAGAGCAGAACGTGTATTTTGACAAAGAGGGGACCGTGGTAAAGGAGAGCAGCGAGGTCCTGGAAGGTGTGCCCTGTATCGAGGGACTTGACGTGTCCGGGGCAGAACTGTACCAATCCCTTGAAAACGGGGATGAGGCCGTGTTCCAGTCCATTCTGGAGGTGACACAGCAGGTCAGGGAGTTTGAACTTTCACCGAATCGGATCGTGTGCAGCAACGGGGACATCCAGCTTTGGTTCGGTGAGATCTGTGTGCTTCTGGGCGACAATATTACTTCTGACAAAATGGCCCAGATTTCCCCCATCCTGGCCAATCTGGAGGGGCGTAAAGGTACGCTTCACCTGGAGCATTTTTCGGAGGAAGGGAACGCTGTCACTTTTGATATCGATGAGCTGCCAGCGGCAGAGGCGACCCAGGAGACACCGGAAGCGGAGCAGCCTGAGGCGGCATCCGGGGAATAGAATGCCGGAGCCGGCGGATACAGCGGATAAAATGCCCTGTTTCTCACGTAAAAATGAGCGGAAATCCATAAAAATAGAGAAAATTCTATTGATATTTTGCACAAAAGCCTATATTATATAGTATATATGGCGGGCTGGCAGTCCGCCGTTATGGGATGTATAATTATATAATAAGGATAGAAACAAAGGAGGAGAAACCCTTGCTAGAGATTAAAACAAACGAGTCAGAAGCGGCGGCAAAAATTATTGTTGTTGGAGTAGGAGGCGGCGGAAACAATGCTGTCAACCGAATGATCGACGAACAGATCGCCGGCGTTGAATTTATCGCTATTAATACAGACAAGCAGGCCCTTCAGTTATGTAAGGCGCCTACACTGATGCAGATTGGAGACAAGATCACCAAGGGACTGGGCGCAGGCGCCCGGCCGGAGATCGGAGAGAAGGCGGCCGAGGAGAGTGCAGAGGAGATCTCAGCGGCTCTGAAGGGCGCGGACATGGTATTCGTCACCTGCGGTATGGGAGGCGGAACCGGAACCGGCGCAACACCTGTAGTTGCCCGCATCGCAAAAGAGCAGGGGGCTCTGACTGTAGGCGTTGTCACAAAGCCTTTCCGTTTTGAGTCCAAGACACGCATGAACAATGCGCTGGCTGGAATTGACAAGTTAAAAGAGAATGTAGATACACTGATCGTCATCCCCAATGACAAGCTTCTGGAAGTGGTAGACAGACGCACCACCATGCCGGAGGCGCTGAAGAAGGCGGATGAAGTGCTGCAGCAGGGTATCCAGGGAATCACGGACCTGATCAATGTTCCGTCCCTTATCAACCTGGACTTTGCGGACGTGCAGACAGTTATGACGGACAAGGGTATCGCTCATATCGGTATCGGACAGGGCCGCGGCGACGACAAGGCGCTGGAGGCTGTGAAGCAGGCTGTTGCCAGCCCGTTGCTTGAGACTACTATTGCAGGGGCTTCCCATGTTATCATCAATATTTCCGGTGATATCACCCTTATGGATGCGTCCGATGCAGCTGAGTTTGTACAGGATCTGGCAGGGGAGGATGCAAATATCATCTTCGGTGCTATGTACGATGACTCCAGAGCAGATGAAGCGACCATCACTGTGATTGCGACGGGATTACATAACGTGGGTGGAACGTCCTCAAAACTGAAATCCAGACTGGAGGGAAGATCTGGGATGGTTCCGCCGGCCAGCAGCTATGACAGACAGCTGAATTCTACCCATGCATCACATACATCCCACACAACTCATGCTCCGAGATCGGAGGCAGGAGCTGTGCCGACTAACAGCGGAAGCGGACTGAAGCGTCCGATGGGAGGCACGACGCCTTCACTGGACACACCGAGAACACCTACCAGCAAGGTGAAGGAGCAGTCCATCAAGATTCCGGATTTCTTTAAAAAATAAAATATAAGAATCGTTTCAGAAGACTGTGCATCGTGCACAGTCTTCTTTTTCCTGTCTTTTTCGAAATCTTTTGTATTTCTGCGGAAACGATGTTTTTCTGTCGAGAAAATCTGCCGGGTCCCCGGCACCATCTGACAAATTTTGAAGCCCTCTTCTCCTTATAATAAATCCTGCCCGGGTACAGTAAAGCAGTACGCGATGTCTGCACAAAAGAGAAAGAAGGTGTAATGTGGAGTATGAACTGTATATAGATGTGTTTTTTCTGGAAAATTTTATGATGGATCACATACTGCTCCTTCTTGTCAGGCGGATATTGAAAAGCCCTGCCACGCTTGGAAATATTGCCCTGGGAGCACTGGCGGGATCTGTGCTCATGTGCGTGGTGACCGTTTTACCGCTTCCCTGTCCGATCATAAAATTTTTTCTGTTCCACGGCGTGGTCAGCGTGATCATGCTGCGGGCGGGGCTTCGGATCCCATGGGGGAGAAAGATGGTGTACGCCCTCTGCCTTCTTTATGCGGCGGGGTTTCTCGCGGGCGGCATCATGGGATATCTGTCTCAGTATGGAGACTGGATGGAAGTGGGAAGCCTCTTCTTTGCTCTGGCAGCGGGAAGCTACTATCTGGCTTCAGGCGTGCTCTGGCTGCTATCGGCGGCTCTTGGGCATGGCAAGTACAGATGCCGGGCGGAGATTTTCTGGAAGGAGAGAAAGGTGGCTTTGACCGCTCTCATAGACACCGGAAATTCCCTGACGGACCCGTTTACCGGAGAACCGGTCAGCATCCTGGAGAGGACGGCGGCTGATGAGCTGTTCTGTGGACAGATGCCGGAACAGATGCGGTACATCCCATACCGTTCCGTGGGAAGGAAAGAGGGAGTTCTCCCGGCTGTGAGGCTGGAAAAGCTCTGCATATATGAGAGGGGGCCCAGATGGATCGAGGCGCCCCTGGTGGGGATCAGCGAGGACGCAGTATCTTCAGATGGAACGTACCGGATGCTCATCCATCCGGATCTGTAGTATAGATTGGAGGAGAAAAAGACATGATGATAAAAGTTGCAGTGCCAAATCAGTTTAAACTGAAGGTGATACCGAATTTTCGGACCTTTTTGTTTCCGGAGAAAGGAGACGTGCACTATATAGGCGGGGCGGATATCCTTCCGGCGCCCCTTGAGGCCCGGGAGGAGGCATCGGCCATCGGAAAGCTGGGGACGGAGGAGGACAAAGCTGCCAGGAAGCTGCTCATCGAGCACAACCTTCGGCTGGTGGTGTACATAGCAAAAAAGTTTGACAACACAGGGGTGGGGGTGGAGGACCTTATCTCCATCGGGACCATCGGGCTCATCAAAGCCATCAACACCTATGATCCGAAGAAGAACATCAAGCTGGCGACTTACGCCTCCCGGTGCATCGAAAATGAGATCCTCATGTACTTGCGGAGAAATAACAAAACAAGGATGGAGGTGTCCATAGACGAACCCCTCAACGTGGACTGGGATGGAAATGAGCTGCTCCTTTCAGACATCCTGGGCACAGAGGAGGACACTATCTACCGGGATCTGGAACAGGAGGCGGAGAGGAAAGTGCTGGGAAAGGCGCTGGAGAGACTTACGAGCAGGGAGCAGACCATCGTGCGCCTCAGGTTCGGCCTGGGTGTGCCCGGCGGGGAGGAGAAGACCCAGAAAGAGGTGGCGGACGTGCTGGGCATTTCCCAGTCCTATATATCACGGCTGGAGAAGAAGATCATGCAGAGACTGAAGAGGGAAATGGTAAAATATTCATAGCCACAGCCTGAGTAAAATGATACAATAAAAAGAAAAAGGGGTTGAGGTATATGAAACTTACTTTTATCGGCGCGGCCCACGAGGTGACAGGCAGCTGCCACCTTCTGGAAGCCTGCGGGAAACGGGTTCTCATTGACTGCGGCATGGAGCAGGGACCGGATCTGTATGAGAATCAGAAACTCCCGGTGACGGCGGCGGAGATCGACTATGTGCTTCTGACCCATGCCCACATCGACCACTCGGGCAATATCCCTCTTCTGTGCAAGCAGGGATTTACAGGCGAGGTGGTCACCACCTTTGCCACCTCGGATCTGTGCAGCATCATGCTCCGTGACAGCGCCCACATCCAGGAGTTTGAGGCTCAGTGGAGGAACCGGAAGGCCCGCCGCAGCGGCGGAGAGCTCTACGAGCCGGTGTACACCATGGCGGACGCGGACGCGGCCATCCAGCGCTTTGCCCCCTGTGATTATGAGCAGACCATTGACCTGTGCCAGGGGATCAAAGTTCGTTTCAACGATATGGGACATCTTCTTGGATCCGCCAGCATTGAAGTGTGGGTGACAGAGGAGGATGTGACAAAGAAGATCGTGTTCTCGGGGGACGTAGGGAACACCAACCAGCCCATCATTCGCGATCCCCAGCCTGTGAAGGAGGCGGACTATGTGGTCATTGAGTCCACCTACGGCGACAGGCTCCACGGGGATGAGATTCCGGACTACGTGGGAGAATTTACCCGGATCCTGCGGGAGACCTTTGACCGAGGAGGCAATGTAGTCATTCCCTCCTTTGCTGTGGGCAGGACCCAGGAACTTCTCTACTTTATCAGGGAGATCAAGGAAAAAAATCTTCTGCCCGAATACCCCGCTTTTGAGGTGTATGTGGACAGCCCGCTGGCCATAGAGGCCACCACAATCTTCAATAAAAATGTCAGATCCTGTTTTGACGAGGAGGCGCTGGCGCTTGTGGAACAGGGGATCAACCCGCTGCTTTTCCCGGGACTGAAGACAAGTATCACCACGGAGGAGTCCAAGCAGATCAACCTGGACGACCGCCCCAAGGTCATCATCTCGGCCTCGGGCATGTGCGAGGCTGGAAGGATCCGCCACCATCTCAAGCACAATCTGTGGCGCAGCGAGTGCACCATCTGTTTCGTGGGATACCAGGCGGTGGGGACGCTGGGCAGAAAACTTCTGGAAGGTGCCCAGGTGGTCAAGCTCTTTGGAGAGACGATCTCGGTCAATGCCAGGATCGAGTCCATCAAGGGGATCAGCGGCCATGCGGATATGAACGGTCTTCTGGCGTGGCTGGAGGGCTTTGAGAGGAAGCCGGACCAGGTTATCGTAGTACACGGGGAGGACACGGTGACAGAGAGTTTTGCGCAGACTGTGGAGGAGAGGATCCATTGTCCCGCCTTTGCACCCTTCTCCGGAGGCTGCATAGACCTTGCTACGGGAGAGATCCTGTCAGAAGGCCTGCGCATTCCCAAGAAAGCGTCTGAGAAACCTGCCAGGGCGAAAGCCAGGGCTGCCTTTGAGCGAGTGGTGGCAGCAGCCCGGCGCCTGATGGAGGTAGTCATGAAAAATGAAGGGCTCTCCAACAGAGACCTTGCCAAATTTGAGAGCCAGATCCAGAATCTGGCAGACAAGTGGGACAGGTAAGCTGCCGGATGGAGACGAAATAAAAACAGGAAAATGCAACAGAAAGTTTTAGCTCTTTGTCAAGGGCTAAAACTTTTTTTATTTTCCCATGTGCCAGTATAAGCCCGGGCCGGATTGAGAAAAATCAATACTGTACGAGATCAGATGACGACGGAAAACAAGGAGGTTTGAAGATGATGGCACAGGGGAAGGTTGAGATCTGCGGGGTGAATACGTCAAAGCTCCCGCTCCTTACAGAAGAGGAAAAGGAAGAACTGTTGGACCGCATAAAAGAGGGGGATGAGGAGGCAAAAGACAGGTACATCAAGGGGAACCTTCGGCTGGTGCTCAGTGTCATAAAGCGCTTTTCGGCCAGCAATGAAAATCCGGATGATCTTTTTCAGATCGGCTGTATCGGTCTGATCAAGGCAGTGAACAATTTTAATACGGAACTGAATGTAAAGTTTTCCACCTACGCGGTTCCCATGATCATCGGGGAGATCCGGCGCTATATGAGAGACAACAATTCCATCCGGGTGAGCCGCTCCCTGCGGGACACAGCGTACAAGGCCATCTACGCCAGGGAGAGCTACATGAAGCAGCACCTGAAGGAGCCCACTGTCCAGGAGATCGCGGAGGAGATCGGTATCTCCAAAGAGGACATTGTCTTTGCCCTGGACGCCATACAGGCCCCGGTCAGCCTGCAGGAACCGGTGTACAGCGACGGCGGGGATGCCCTCTATGTGATGGATCAGATCAGCGATAAGAAGAACCGGGAGGACAAGTGGATTGAAGATCTGTCCCTGGAGGCGGCCATGGAGCATCTGAGCGGAAGAGAACAGTACATTATCAGGCTGCGTTTCTTTGAGGGGAAGACACAGATGGAGGTGGCGGAGGAGATACAGATCTCCCAGGCCCAGGTCAGCCGGCTGGAAAAGCATGCCCTGAAGATCATGAGACAGTATCTTGGCAGCTGACGCAAAAAGAAGCGGCGAAAAAACAGCAGGATATGCAAATGCCCGTTGAAATTTCAGCCGCTTCATACTATGATAGGGGGGAAAGAAAAAGGAAAAGGAGTGCCGTGTATTATGAGAGGCTGCATATTTGACCTGGACGGAACATTGACGAATACATTGGAGTCATTGACCTATTCTGTAAATCTTACGCTGAAGGAGATGGACCTTCCTCCCATCACCATGGACCAGTGCCGAAGTTTCGTGGGCGACGGGGCGAGAAAGCTCATAGAGCGGACCCTGGAGGCCTGCGGAGACGCGCATCTGAGCCGCCTGGAAGAGGGGATGGAAATCTACGGGAGAATATTCCATGACAATTGTACATATCATGTAACACCCTACGACGGCATCAGAGAGATGCTGAAAGATCTGAAAGAGATGGGCATCCGGCTGGCAGTGCTGTCAAACAAACCGCACGGGCAGACTGTGGATGTGGTGAGACAGATCTTCGGGGAAGGGATCTTCGACTTCGTGCAGGGGCAGAGCGGGGAGCTGCCAAGAAAGCCGGACCCTGCCGGCGTCCTGTACCTGCTGGATAAAATGGGGGTTGGCAAGGACGATTGCGTCTATGTGGGAGACTCGGAGGTGGACGTTGCAACTGCCAGAGCAGCCGGTGTGACCGGTGTGGCCGTCACATGGGGATTCCGCAGCAGACGGATCCTTGAGGAAGCGGGGGCCAGGCGTCTGATCAGCCATCCGGGTGAGCTGACAGAGTTTCTGAAGGAAAACAGATAGAGAAAGGGAAGAAGGGAGGAAAGAAAAATGTATGAGTATGATGAAGAATGTCTGCAGGTGTTCCTTGACAGACAGGGACAGCTGTTTGACGAGCCTGTGGCCGAGACCTTAGAGGAGGCGGAGGCATTTCTTGAGGACTGTATGGCCGTTGTGGTGGACAGTATCCAGGAAGTGGCAAACTATTTCCTTGAGGAGGGCGTGGACGTGGAAGGCATGTCTCTTGAGGAACTGGAAGAGGCCTCAGAGGTTTTTGCCCTGCCAAGCGGCAAGTATCTGATCGTAGAAAGCTAGGAAGGACTTTGCAGGAAAAGGAGCCGCCCGGTGTGGGCGGCTCTGTTATTTCTCTGCCTTTGCCAGCGCGTCTTTGATGGCGTCCACGATGACCTGGGAGGTGTAGGCGGAGTCGGATGAGAAGGAGAGATTGTCAATGGACTGGGTCTCGCAGATCTGGGCTGCGATGTCCTCCATAGCCGGCTGGGCCAAAGGAAGCATGGCGGCTGCCGTCTCATCCATGTTGGTAAAGCGGATGGAGCTGATCCCTGCGTCATCCACCGAGACTTCTACTTCCAGGTCTGTATTGTTCAAGGTAAGGGAGGAGGTGTAGACGCCGGCTTTGTACTGGGCTGCCGGGCTGTTTCCCTCTTTGTCATTGGGAAAGAACATGAAGACCAGCAGCAGGATCAGAAGGATTGCCAGTATGGCAAAAATGACGGTGTAGATGATCTCTTTCATGTGGAGCACGACGATTTTTGTTCTGGAACTCATAAAAAGCCCTCCTGTACCATTATGGCAGTATTTTATTCTCTATAATGTATGCCGGGAAGCGGGAAAATATTCCCGGCTTTTGCGTGACAAACCGCCTCTCTTCCTGTAGAATGGAGAGAGCGTGAAAGGAAAGGTGGAAGACAATGTATATTATAGCAGGACTTGGCAACCCGGGACTTCCCTATGAGGGGACAAGACATAACGCCGGGTTTGATGTCATAGATGTGCTGGCCCGGGAATATAATATCTCCGTAGATTACCGGAAAAACAGGGCCCTGATCGGGAAGGGGGCCATAGAGGGCCGGAAGGTGCTTTTGGTCAAGCCTCAGACCTACATGAATCTGAGCGGGGAGAGTATCCGCGGGCTTGCAGATTACTATAAGATCGATGAAGAGTCGGAGCTCATCGTCATTTATGACGATGTAAGTCTTGATCCGGGACAGATCCGGATCCGCAAGAAGGGGAGCGCCGGCGGACATAATGGGATAAAGAGCATCATCTCCCATCTGGGTACGGATGTGTTCCTCCGCGTCAAGGTGGGCGTGGGCCAGAAGCCAAAACAGTATGATCTGGCAGACTACGTCCTGGGACATTTTTCGGCAGAAGAGAAAAAAGAGATGGAGGAAGGATACCGCCATGCCGCAGAGGCGGTGAGGTACATGGTGACAGATCGTGTGGATGAGGCCATGAACGAGTTTAACCGCAAGGTGAGACCAAAGGAGCTGTAGAGATATGAGAGCGCTGACAATGCCGCTTGAGGAGCTTGCGGAATTTGAAGAGATAAAAAAAGAACAGAAAAAAGGGAAGGGCCTTCTGCAGGTGTCGGGCTGTGTGCGTTCCCAGAAGACCCATCTTGTCTACGCCCTGTCCGGCGGATCAAAAAGGCGCGTTATCGTCTGTGCCAGCGAGTCAAAGGCAAAGCAGGTGTACGAGGAATACCGGTTTCTCGGCAGTGACGTCTGGTTCTATCCGGCAAAGGACTTTCTCTTTTACCAGGCAGATATCCGCAGCAAGGAGTTGATGAGTCAGAGAATGTCTGTCATCCAGGCTGTGCTGGAGCAGGAACAGATCACAGTGGTGCTGGGATTCGACGCCTTTATGGACGCTCTGCCCGCTCCGGAGGCAGTGCGCAGCCAGGCCATATCCATAGAAAATGGGGCATTTATCGACTTCCAGCAGGTACAGCGCCGTCTGGCCCAGGCTGGATATGACAGGGAGTCCCAGGTGGAAGGCCCGGGACAGTTTGCAGTGCGCGGAGGCATTCTGGACATCTTCCCCATCACAGAGGAGCTGCCTGTGCGGATCGAGCTGTGGGGGGACGAGGTGGATTCTGTGCGCACCTTTGACGTGGAGAGCCAGCGGTCTGTGGAGAACCTGGATCGGGTCCTTGTGTATCCCTGCGAAGATGCGCAGAAAGAAGGGGCAGGGGTCTCCTTCCTGGACTATTTTTCCGCGGAGGACACGATCCTTTATCTGGACGAGCCGGTGCGCCTTCTGGAAAAAGGGGAGGCCGTGGAGAGTGAGTTTGTGGAGGCACAGGCCAAGCGGATGGAGAGCGGATACCAGGTCAGCGACGAAGAGATGGTCCTGTACCATACGCCGGATATTGCGAAAAAAATGAACCGTTATTCCTGCGTGGGGCTGTGCGCGCTTGAGACAAGGTGTCCGGAGTTTAAGATCCGGGGGAAATACAGCCTGGAGACAAAGAGCGTCAGCCCCTACAACAACAGTTTTGAGATGCTCACCAGAGACCTGAAGCGGCTCAAGAGAGAAGGGTACAGGGTCGTCCTCCTGTCCGGATCAAGGACGAGGGCAAAGCGTCTGGCGGAGGATCTGCGGGACTACAATCTGAGCAGTTTTTACAGTGATGAGATGGACCGGGAAGTGGAGCCTGGGCAGATCATGACCGCCTACGGACATGTGGGGGAGGGCTATGAGTATCCCCTGCTGAAATTCGAGGTCATCTCAGAGACAGATATCTTCGGAAAAGTAAAAAAGAAAAAGAAGCGCCGTACCTACGAGGGAAGAAAGATCCAGAGCTTTTCCGAGCTGAAGGTGGGGGACTATGTGGTCCATGAAAATCACGGCATTGGCATCTACCAGGGCATCGAGAAGATCGAGGTGGATAAGGTGGCCAAGGACTACATGAAGATCTCCTACGCCCAGGGAGGGAACCTCTACATCCCGGCCACCCAGCTGGACCTGATCCAGAAGTATGCAAATGCAGACGCAAAGAAGCCGAAGCTGAACCGTCTGGGTACCCAGGAGTGGCACAGGACAAGGACAAAGGTGCGGGGAGCGGTCCGGGAGATCGCCAAAGATCTGGTGGCGCTCTACGCGGCCAGGCAGGAGCAGGACGGTTTCGTGTATGGGCCGGACACAGTCTGGCAGAAGGAATTTGAGGAGATGTTCCCCTTTGAGGAGACGGAGGATCAGCTCACGGCCATCGAGGCTGTGAAGCAGGACATGGAGAGCCATAAGATCATGGACCGCCTCATCTGCGGAGATGTGGGATATGGAAAGACGGAGATTGCTATCCGGGCGGCCTTCAAGGCTGTCCAGGAGAACAAGCAGGTGGTCTATCTTGTCCCCACCACCATTCTGGCTCAGCAGCATTACAATACATTTGTCCAGCGGATGAAGGAGTTTCCGGTGCGGGTGGATCTGATGTGCCGGTTCCGCACACCGGCTCAGCAAAAGAAGACCATCGAGGACACAAAGAGGGGGCTTGTGGACATTATCATCGGTACCCACCGGGTTCTCAGCGACGACCTGAAGTACAGGGATCTGGGGCTTCTGATCATTGACGAGGAGCAGCGTTTCGGCGTGCAGCACAAGGAGAAGATCAAGAAGCTGAAGGAAAATGTGGATGTGCTGACCCTGACGGCCACCCCTATCCCCAGAACCCTCCATATGAGTCTCATCGGCATCCGGGACATGAGTGTCCTGGAGGAGGCGCCGGAGGAGAGGATGCCCATCCAGACCTATGTCATGGAGTACAATGATGAGATGGTGCGGGAGGCTATTGAGAGAGAGTGCGCCCGCCAGGGACAGGTGTACTATGTCTATAACCGGGTGGAGGACATTGCCGAGCTGACAGCCAGGATCCAGAGACTGGTGCCGGATGTGACGGTGGCATTTGCACACGGGCAGATGCGGGAGCATGAGCTGGAGAAGATCATGTATGCCTTTATCAACCGGGAGATCGACGTGCTTGTCTCCACCACCATCATTGAGACGGGGCTGGACATCTCCAACGCCAACACCATGATCATCCATGACGCGGACAGGCTGGGCCTCTCCCAGCTCTACCAGCTCAGGGGCCGGGTGGGGCGGTCCAACCGCATGGCCTACGCCTTCCTTCTCTACCGGAAGGATAAGCTGCTCAAAGAAGTGGCGGAGAAGCGTCTGGCCGCTATCCGGGAGTTTACAGACCTTGGCTCCGGCTTCCGGATCGCCATGCGTGATCTGGAGATTCGCGGAGCCGGCAATCTGCTGGGGGCAGAGCAGCACGGCCACATGGAGGCAGTGGGATACGATCTTTACTGTAAGATGCTGAATGAGGCGGTGAAGCACCTTAAAGGAGAGACAGAGGAGGAAGAGACCTTTGCCACGACCATCGACCTGAACGTAGATGCCTTCATCCCGGATACTTACATTCCCAATGAATACCAGAAGCTGGATGTGTACAAGCGGATCGCGGCCATTGAGAATGAGGAGGAGATGGAGGACATGCTGGAGGAGCTCATCGACCGGTTCGGCGATATCCCCCGCAAGGTCCAGCAGCTGCTGCAGATCGCCGGGCTGAAGGCCAGGGCCCACAGGGCTTATGTGACTGCGGTGGAGCAAAAGGACGCCCAGTATATATTTACCATGTACGAACGGGCCAAAGTGGATCCTTTAAAGATTCCGGATATGCTTGCCGCCTACAGGGGAGACCTGACTTTCAAGGCAGAGGAAACGCCCTGCTTTGTGTATGAGAAAAAGGGCGGCAGCCGGAAGGTCAAGGAGGAAAATGCTCTGGAAGTGGTGAAAAAAGTGTTAATTTCCCTGGAGGGATTGCTTGAATAGACAAAAAAAGTTATAATGTGGACTAGGCATTTTAAAGGAGGATAAAAGTTATCATGAAGAAGAGAGCAGTTATTTTGCTGCTGGCCGGCGTTCTGGCGGCTGGATCACTGACCGGATGCGGCAGTCTGGAGGACAGTGATGTGGTGGCAACTGTGAATGATACAGATATTACGGCGGATGTGGCAAATTTCCTTGCCAGATATACACAGGCCCAGTACGAGACATACTATGCGGGGTACATGGGAGATGACATGTGGTCCGGCGAGAGTGAGGAGGGGAAGACCTACGAGGATACGGTCAAGGATTCGATCCTCGAGTCCCTGGAGAATATGTATCTGATGGAAGAGCACATGGACGAGTACGATGTCTCTCTGTCTGATGAGGAGAAGAATTCAATCAAAGAGGCGGCCAGTCAGTTTGATTCGGAAAACGGACTGGCAGAGAAAGAGAAAGTCTCTGGAAATACAGATACAGTGGAGCGTGTCCTTGAGCTTCTGACAATTCAGAAGAAGGTGCAGGACGCTGTGGAAGCAGGAGCTGACACGGAGGTCTCTGACGAGGAGGCGGCTCAGAAGAGCATGCAGTATGTGACCTTTTCTTTCACGACGACAGATGAAGAAGGCAATTCTGTGGATCTGACTGATGAGGAGAAAGAAGAACTGAAGGCAACAGCGGAAAGTTTTGCGGCCGGCGCTGCGGGAGCAGCCGATTTTGCGGCTTATGCTACCGAGCAGGGACAGACATCTCAGGATGCCACCTTTGACGCGGAGAGTGCCACCTTGCCGACCCAGCTTGTGGAGGCGGCAGATGCCCTGGGCGAGGGGGAGACCACAGGAGTCGTGGAAGGAGACAACGGCTACTATGTGGCCAGAGTGACCAGCCTTTTAGACCGGGAGGCAACAGACACCAAGAAGCAGGAGATTGTGTCTGAGAGGCAGCAGGAGCTGATGGACGAGACCATCGCCGGGTGGCGCGAGGATGCAGATATAGAGGTACACGAGAGGGTGTGGGACAAGATTGAGTTTACCACCCTCACAGTCACCATGAAGCAGGATGAGGCCGATCCTTACACGGATGAGGTTCAGACAGACGATCAGGTTGAGGATACAGAATAGTATAGATTGTATCGGAAAAAATACAGAGGGAACACTTGACAGGAAAGCGGGACATATTTATACTTGGTAAGTGTTAAGGCAAAGGTGTCACACATGAAAATGTGTGGCACCTTTTTTGTATATCTGCATTATAGAAAGGAAGGCGCTTCGTATGAAACTGAAAGATACCGGAATGACAGCAAAAGAGCTGAAAGCAATGGTGAGAAAGTATATGGTGGAGACCTATCCCAGATTTGATTTTGTGGCTGAGAGGGCAGAGGGAATGTACCTGTATGACGAGAAGGGGGAGGCCTATCTGGATTTCTATGGAGGGGTGGCGGTCAACAGCCCCGGCAACAGAAATGAGAAGGTGGTGGCAGCCATCAAGGAGCAGGCGGACGACATTATCCACACATTTAACTATCCTTATACGATCCCCCAGGCGCTCCTTGCAAAGAAAATCTGTGATACCATCGGTATGGATAAGATCTTTTACCAGAATTCCGGCACAGAGGCAAACGAGTGCATGATCAAGATGGCCAGAAAGTATGGAACCGACCATTATGGCCCAAAGAAGTATCAGATCATCACAGCGGAACATGGATTCCACGGAAGGACATTTGGCTCCATGGCTGCCACAGGCCAGCCGGAGACAGCCATCCAGGAAGGATTCGGGTCCATGGTTCCCGGATTTGTCTATGCCAGGTTCAACGATCTGGAAGATTTTGCCTCCAAGATCACAGAAAATACCATCGCCATTATGATAGAGCCTGTGCAGGGTGAGGGAGGCGTGCACCCGGCCACCCAGGAATTCATGGAAGGACTGCGGAAACTCTGCGATGACCATCATCTGCTCCTTCTCCTGGACGAAGTCCAGACAGGATGGGGAAGGACAGGAGCCCCCATGGCCTACATGGGATACGGCGTGAAGCCGGACGCGGTCTCCATGGCAAAGGCCATGGGCGGGGGAATGCCCATCGGAGCATGTTGTGCCAGAAAAGAAGTGGCTGAGGCCCTGGGAAGCGGAACCCACGGCTCCACCTATGGCGGCAGCCCTATCGCCTGTGCCTCCGCCCTTGCCTCCATCTCGGAGATCCTGGACCGGCACCTCTCTGAGAATGCAGAGGAGGTGGGCGCCTATCTGATGGAACAGCTTCGGACGCTGCCCCATGTAAAAGAGGTGAGAGGACGGGGCCTGCTGGTGGGCGTTGAGTATGACATCCCCATCGCCATGGAAGTGAAATGGGGTACCTTCAAAAGACATGCGCTGATCACAGCCATCGGCGACAGCATCAACCGTATGATCCCGCCCCTGATCGCCACAAAGAAGGATGTGGACCTGCTTGTGGAGAGGATGCGGGGCGCTGTCTTGGAGGCGGCAACTGCGGTGCAGGCAGCCTAGAGCGGCAGATAAAAAAGAGCTCTCGGAGTCATCTCCGGAGCTCTTCTTTTGTCTTGCAGGTCTGAAAGGATCATGCAATGATCTTTAAAATAATTTCCCCACCAGGTCGCTGACCAGCTTTCCGTCCGCTTTGCCTTTTACTTTGGGCATCAGAGTCTTCATAATGCGGCCCTTGTCCTTGGCTGTGGGGGCGTCGATGCCCAGCTCGGCCAGAGTGGCCTGGATGACTTCCTGGATCTGAGCCTCGTCCATCATCTGGGGTGCATACTGGTTCAAAACAGCCAGCCGGTGGTTGCACTCTTCAATGATCTCTGTGCGGTCCGGAGGTGTCATTTCCAGTGTCTCCTTTGTCTGCTTGATCTCCTTTAAGACAACCTGTGTCTCCTCCTCCTCAGTGAGGTCGGCTCTTTTGTCTATGGCTTTGTTTTTCAGCGCTGACAGAAGCATGGATAAGGTCTCTTTTGTCTCTTTGTCTCCCGCCTTCATGGCCTGGACCATGGCGCTTCTTACTTCATCAATTTTGCTCATTTGACTGTCCCTCCTATTGATATCTCCCTATATTATAGCGGAGCGAAGGAGAAATGAAAAGGATGATATAAACTTTTTGTGAAATCTCAGGATAAAATAATGCAGGATACGGACAAATCTGGTAAAATAACGTTCAGATGTGTGCGTTAGGCACACGTGTCAGCGGAGAGGAACATGTTCGGATATATTACGATTTGCAAACCGGAATTGAAGATAAAAGATTTTGAAAGGTATAAGGCTTTTTACTGCGGACTGTGCCAGGAGCTGAAGGAAAAGTACGGCATGGGAGGGCAGATGACCCTCACCTACGATATGACCTTTCTCGTCGTGCTCCTGTCTTCCCTCTATGAGTTACAGACAGAAGAGGAGAGCCACAGGTGCAGGGTCCACCCGGCAAAGAAACAGAGGATGCTGCGGAATTTCGCGACTTCCTACGCGGCGGATATGAATCTTCTTCTTGCCTGGTATCATCTGAAAGATGACTGGGAGGATGAGAAGAAGGTATCCAGCCTGGCAGCAGGGAAACTGCTGAAGAGAAAGGCCGGCAGGATCGAGGAAACCTACAGGCGCCAGTCCCGTGTGTTTGAGGCTGCGCTTGGAGAACTGTCCCGGCTCGAGAAGGAGAAGAGCACAGATATCGACCAGACAGCCGGGTGCTTCGGGCGTCTCATGGAGGAACTGTTTGTATACAGAAAAGATATGTGGGAGCCCACCCTCCGCAGGATCGGCTTTTTTATGGGGAAATTTATCTATATAATGGATGCCTACGAGGATCTGGAGGAGGATCTGGAGAAGGGCCGCTATAATCCGCTGAGAGAGCTTCGCAAGAAGGAAGACTATGAACAGAGAGTGGGGGATATCCTCTGCATGATGATGGGAGAGTGCAGCGCAGAGTTTGAAAAACTGCCCTGCCTGACAGATATAGACATTTTGAGAAATATTCTGTATGATGGAGTGTGGAACCGATACCGGCTCATACAGAAGAAAAAACAGGAGGAGAAAAAGGGAAATGAGTAAAAATCCTTATGACGTGCTGGGGATTTCCCAGAACGCGTCGGATGATGAAGTGAAAAAGGCATACAGGGAGCTGAGTCGGAAATATCATCCGGATGCCAATGTGGACAATCCGCTGGCAGATCTGGCGGAAGAAAAATTCAAGGAAGTCCAGGAGGCATATGACGAGATCATGCGCCAGCGCTCCCAGGGAGGCAGCTCCAGCGGCGGTTTTGGCGGCGGAAGCAGGAGCTCTGCAGGCGGCGGATACAGGAATTATGGCTACCAGGGATACGGACAGCAGCAGTCCGCGGGCAGTGCCGGGGACAGCCAGCAGGATGTGGAGATGCAGGCGGCTATCAATTTTATCAACAGCAGGCGCTATCAGGACGCGCTGAATGTGCTGAACCGTATGCAGAACCGCACATCCATGTGGTATTATGCCAGCGCCTTTGCCAATGCAGGGCTGGGCAACAATGTGCTGGCAAGAGACCAGGCGGCCACGGCAGTCAACATGGAGCCAAACAATGTACAGTACCGGCAGCTGCTGAACCAGATTGAATTTAACAGCCGCAGGTATCAGAACAATCCATATGGGGGAGGCTATTACGGCTCGGGCAGCAGCTGTGGGACAGGAAATATGTGCTGTGACCTGTGTATTGCAGACCAGCTCTGTGAATGTATGGGAGGCGATCTTTGTACATGCATGTAAAGTCAAAAATGATGGCATTTGGCGGGCTTTCTCTCGCCCTGTGCATCCTTTTTATGGCGCTTGGAAGCGTTTTTGAGACGGGAACCCTGTTTTTCC
>OGXL01001088.1_pt1 | contig 23243 bp, 21 predicted proteins | sample 1576311 | NCBI WGS metagenome assembly OGXL01 (sample SAMEA3541564, study PRJEB24748) | human gut metagenome | biome: human gut; feature: human-associated habitat; material: faeces | place: China | collected 2012 | reverse complement strand
TCACGGAGCCGTGGCTTTCGGACATTATGGAAAAGCACTGTTTGAAGTGTTCAAGTATATCGGAGTTCCGGTAGAGGAGATCGGATACAACCAGCCGGCAGGCGTGAGATATCCGACAGAAAATCCCTGGAGATAACCGGACAGCAGTAAAACAACAGGGCGGGGAGACAGGATGGGATCCCCGCCTTTTTTTCTGAGGAGGTACATATGTTATATATCGGTGTGGATCTCGGCACATCAGCGGTGAAGCTTCTTCTGATGGACGAGACAGGAGATATCAAGAATATTGTGTCAAAGGAATATCCTTTGTTTTTCCCACATCCGGGCTGGTCTGAGCAGAACCCGGAGGACTGGTTTGAAAAGTCCATGGAAGGGATTAAGGAGCTGACAGAAGGCTTCGACAGATCAAAGGTGGCGGGCATCAGCTTTGGCGGCCAGATGCACGGTCTGGTAGCCCTTGACAAAGACGATCAGGTCATCCGCCCTGCCATTCTCTGGAACGATGGGCGTACAGGGGAGGAGACAGACTACCTCAACAATGTGATCGGCAAGGACAAACTTTCACAGTACACGGCAAACATCGCTTTCGCCGGATTTACGGCTCCCAAGATCCTCTGGATGAAAAAACATGAGCCGGAGAATTTTGCGAAGATCGTAAAGATCATGCTGCCAAAAGACTATCTGGCATACAAGCTGTCAGGCTCTTTCTGCACAGATGTGTCAGACGCCTCTGGTATGCTGCTGATGGATGTAAAGAACCGCTGCTGGTCCAAAGAGATGATGGATATATGCGGCATTACAGAAGAGATGCTTCCAAAGCTTTATGAGAGCTACGAAGTAGTCGGTACTTTAAAAGAAGATGTGGCCGGGGCACTGGGACTTTCAGCCGATGTAAAGGTGATCGCAGGAGCTGGCGACAACGCCGCTGCCGCTGTGGGAACCGGGACAGTGGGAGATGGCATGTGCAACATTTCCCTTGGCACATCAGGCACGATCTTTATCTCCAGTGAGAAGTTCGGCGTGGACGAGAACAATGCGCTTCACTCTTTTGCTCACGCAGACGGCAACTACCATCTGATGGGATGTATGCTTAGCGCTGCTTCCTGCAACAAGTGGTGGATGGAAGATATCTTAAAGACAAAGGAATTTGCAAAAGAGCAGGAAGGCATTACGAAACTTGGGGAAAACAATGTTTTCTATCTTCCGTATCTGATGGGAGAGCGCTCCCCTCACAATAATCCGGATGCGAGAGCTATGTTCATCGGCATGTCTATGGATACCACAAGAGAAGACATGACCCAGGCTGTTCTGGAAGGAGTTGCTTTTGGACTTCGTGACTCTTTGGAAGTGGCAAGAAGTCTGGGCATTCAGATCGAGAGAACAAAGATCTGCGGCGGAGGCGCCAAGAGCCCTCTGTGGAAGAAGATCATCGCCAATGTCATGAACCTTAAGGTGGATGTCATTGAGAGCGAGGAAGGCCCGGCTCTTGGCGGCGCCATGCTGGCGGCGGTAGGCTGCGGGGAGTACCCGGATGTAAAGACCATCGCGGAAAAGATTGTAAAAGTTGTAGATACCGTGGAGCCGGAGGAAGAGCTTGTACGGAAGTACGAGGAGAAATATCAGAAGTTCCGCAAAATCTACCCCACAGTAAAGTGTCTGTATTAAAAAGAAGCAATGAAATATGGATAAAGCCGGACTCCGGAACCTTTAGATGGTTCCGGAGTTTTTTGCCAGGGCAGGGGTCTGTTTTCATTTTCCATGGACTTGTTATTGAAGGCAAAAACGATTATAATAGTCCCGTACGGTTTACAGCAAAGATACAGACCGGACCAGCTTTTGAATGGAACATGAGAATTAGGAGGTGCTGCAATGCCTGCATTTTACGCACATGACCGGTTTGGAAAAAAGGTTTATTCCAGACTGGAAGGAGAGATAAAACAGACGATCAAAAACCATAGCTGCCAGTTTCGCATCGGACTGCAGGGACCGGATCTTTTTTTCTTTTACCGGCCCTGGCATTCCAACAAAGTTTCAAAATATGGGAACCATCTCCATGAGATATCCGCCTACCCATTCTTCAGACACGGAGCAGCTGTGGTCAGGGAAAAGGGAAGAAACAGTAAAGAATACGCGTATCTTCTGGGATTTGTGTGTCATTTTATCCTGGACAGTGAGTGTCATCCCTTTGTGGAGGCCTATATCAAGAAGAGCGGAGTCCAGCACCTGGAGATTGAGGAGGAGTTTGAAAAACTTCTCCTGAGAATGGACGGAAAAGATCCGTTTGCCTATCCTCTGGCAGATCTGGTGCCGGCGGATGAGACCACAGCGGAGGCCATCTGCCCCTTTTACGATGATATCACAGAGAAGACAGCTCTTCAGTCACTGAAGGACATGCGTCTGGTAAAGAAACTTTTTACAGCGCCTGGACGGCTGAAACATGACACCATCAATACGGTGATGAAACTGACAGGCAAGTATCCGTATATGAAGGGACTGATGAACCAGCACAGGGACAATCTTCGCTGCAGAAAGAGCAGCCAGGAGCTTCTGAGACGATTTGACAGTGCCGTGCACACGGCGGTTGATATGATCTACAGTCTGGATGAGACGATACAGACCGGGAAGGAGCTGAACAAGCGGTTTGACAGAACATTTGAATAAAAATGACAGATATGACAATCTGACAGGGAAACGTATGAGAAGAACGGCTGGTGCATTTTTTCTTGCACTGGCGGTTCTTCTCCTTTCATCCTGTCAGGGAACAGAGTCCCTTACAGCTCCGTCTGTCGGCACGGTTTCTGTCACAGAGGAGGAATTGGCCCTTGGCGATATACCGGAGTACAGCGGAGACCCTTATGTGGAAGTGGAAGACAGTGAGCCTGACTTTACAGAGGAAGAGCTGACAGAGGAACCCTACGAGTCCTACAGTGAGTTGGATGGACTGGGAAGATGTCAGGAAGCACAGGCCTGCGTAGGAAAGGAGACCATGCCGGAGGGAGAGCGGGAGAGCATCAGCGAGGTGAAACCTACCGGGTGGCAGTCCGTGGAATATGAGGAGGTGGACGGGGGATATCTCTATAACCGCTGTCACCTTATCGGCTATCAATTGACTGCGGAGAATGCCAATGAGAAAAACCTGATCACCGGCACGAGGTACATGAACACAGAAGGCATGCTTCCCTTTGAGGATGGAGTGGCAGACTATGTGAAGGAGACCGGCAACCATGTCATGTACCGGGTTACGCCTGTGTTTGAAGGAGAGAATCTGGTGGCTTCCGGCGTGTGGATGGAGGCTGAGTCCGTGGAGGACAATGGACAGGGGGTGTCCTTTAACGTATACGTCTACAACGTGCAGCCCGGTATAGAGATCGACTATGCCCAGGGAGACAGCTGGGAGGCAGCAGATGGCGGCCAGTCGAGGAGCGGCAGCGAAGATAGCCAGCCAGAAGATGCGGGGGAGGAAAATGCCTATATCCTTAACAAGAATACCCGCAGATTTCACAAGCCGGACTGCTCCAGCGTGGAAGACATCAAAGAAGAAAATAAGGGAGAATTTAGAGGAGACAGACAGGAGCTGCTGGATGACGGGTATAAGCCATGTGGCAGATGTAATCCATAAAAAATGAAAAAAGCCTTGTGTTATTTATAATAGGTGTTATAATATACATGTAACAAAAAACATACTTAACTGACCTCTTTGTTTTGCAAAGTCGAAGGCTGCTAAGCATCATCAGATTTTGGAGGAAAAGATAAATGAATACTTTAAAAGCTGAAAAGAGAAACATGCAGACAAAAGCAAAAAAATTAAGAAGAGAAGGATTTGTTACCGGCAATGTGTTCGGAAGGGAAATGAAAGAGTCCATGCCGATCCAGATTTTGAAGGCCGATGCAGAGCGTCTTGTAAAGACCCATGGCAAAGGCAGCCAGATTATGCTGGAAGTGGATGGGCAGACCATGGATGTCCTTGTAAAGGAAATCGACCTCAGCCCTCTCAAGACGGAGATCTATGAGATTGATTTTCAGGCACTGGTAAGCGGTGAGAAAGTACATTCTGTCGCAGAAGTTATTCTGCTGAACCATGAGAAGGTTAATACAGGACTGGTCAACCAGACGCTCCACGAGATCGCTTTCAAGGCTGTACCTGCCGCTCTTGTAGAGAAAGTTGAGATTGATGTGGGAGATATGAAGCTGGGTGATTCTATCCAGGTAAAAGATCTGGATATTGCCAAGAATAAAGATATCGATCTGATCACTAATCCGGAGACAACGGTTGTGGCTGTTACAGAGATCCATAATCAGTCTGTGGAGGAAGAGGAGACAGAGGCTGAGGAGGAGGTCTGACAGGCGTTCTCCTGACAAAATAAACGCGGGAAAGAGGCTGTGCTTCAAAGCATGGCCTTTTTTATGGTTACAAAATTCATTTTCTGTGATAATATCAAAGGAGGAACGGAGAAGAAAAGGAGAAAAGGAAGATGGATCTGAAAAGAAAGATCATGGAGGCGGCCTGGGAGCTGTTCCAGGAGAAGGGGTACACGGCGACCACGGTCAATGAGATCATTGAGAAGGCAGAGACATCCAAGGGCGGATTTTATTATTATTTTCATGCCAAAGACGAGCTTCTGAACTCGCTGTACCATTTTTTTGACCGGGAATATAAAAAATACTATAAAAGTATGGACAAGTCGCTGAATCATATCATGCAGATCAAGCTCCTGAATCAGTATGTATTCTATTTTATGGAGGGAAACGTGAAGGTGGATCTCCTGGCGTCTCTGTACAGATCCCAGCTCGCTGAAAAAAAGCAGACCAACTTTCTTGATCCGGAAAGGTATTATCTCAAGCTGATCAAAAAGCTGATTTCGGATGGACAGAAAAAAGGTGAGATACGTACAGATCTGACCGTGGATGAGCTGGTGAAGCATATCCTGCTGGTAGAGCGCGGGATCATCATGGATTGGTGCGTGGAGAATGGAGGATACTCCCTGGGCTATTTTGGGGCTCATAGCTTTAATCTTTATATGGAGTTCCTGGAACCATCTGAAAAGGCGGCGGAAGAGTAGTGGAAATCTTCTCTTCTGCTATCTTTTTGTATGATAGCAAACCGCAGTCTTCTTTTTGAGTAGAAATATATACAAAATATTATCTGAAAAAAATATCTAAAATTCACAATTAAAATAGAAAATATTTCACAAAATATATATTATAAGAACAATATCTTGCCTGAATTGCGCGGTTGTGATACAATTAACAAAAAATAACAGACCACGGTTTCTAGAGGAAGGAGTGATACTATGAGTTATAGTGATATATGTAATGCACCGTGGATGTACATCTGGGTAGGAGTTTTATTGATCGCAGTGATTGTCCAGTGTCTGATCTTCATGAAAAAGGCGTGGACAAGGGCGAGAGGGCTGGGGCTTTCCAATCAGCAGATAAGAAAAGGCCTGACTACGGGAGTGACTATCAGCATCGTGCCTACCCTGCCAGTCCTGGTTGTCTTCCTGTCCCTCATGCCTCTTCTGGGGGCTCCGCTTCCCTGGCTCCGGCTCTCGGTGATCGGCTCAGCCTACTACGAGACGTATGCGGCCACCACCGCGCTGGAGTGTGTGGGCGAGTCTCTCACGGTAAACGGGTACTCGGCTGTGGGCTGGATCGCGGCGGCCTGGGTCATGACTGTAGGGGGAAGCGCCTGCATCCTCTGGTCCACCATCATGATCAAGCCTATCTCCTCCCTATACAATAAAGCGGAGAAGATTGATATGGGTCTTGTGCTCGCCATTGGAAGCGGCTGTCTGGCCGGTGTAATGGCATATGTCTCTGTTGCTTATGGCTTCGGCCAGATGTCCACTCAGGGCGTGGTCTTCCTGATCAGCTTTGCCGCAGGTGCGGTCCTTGTGATCCTGCATAAGAAATTTCCAAAGCTGAAGTGGATCTCTGATTATATCATGGCTATCAGCATGCTGGTCGGGATGGCGGCAGCGTGTATCATTTTTTAAGGAGGGAACGGTATGAAGCTACAGTCTAGAGAAGATTTCAACAAATGGACACACAGATTTGGCATACTGTCCAGCCTTGTACTTTTTGTGGGAATGACCGCATTTCCGGTGGTGGCAAGCGCGGTGTACGGCCTGTGGCCGGACTTCAGAGCGCTGTGGCCCGGCTTTATCGCTGTGATCCTGTTCATGGCTCCCTACTGGCCGGCCGAGACCATCGGGTACATGCCCGTCATGGGACCAGGGGCGCTGTATATGTCCTACATCACGGGAAATGTTACAAACCTGCGGATGCCTGCCACGGTGGGCACCATCAATTCCCTGGGTATCAAGCCTAACACGGATGCCTGTCACACCATGGCCATCATCGCCTGTGGTGCGTCGGTCATCACCACAGTGGCCATCGTGGCGATCGGCGTTGTAGTCGCGGCGCCTCTCTCACCGGTGCTCAACTCGCCAACCCTGCAGCCTGCCTTTGACTATGTAGTGCCCGCCCTCTTTGGAGGACTGGTGGCCCAGACCATACTGAAGGGTAAGAAGCAGTTCGGGTTTTATCTTGTTCCCCTGGCGGTCTGCCTTGTATGCTGCTATTTCACACCCATAAGCGGGGCGTATTATATGCTGATCGCCATTGCTGTCTCTGCGGCAATTTATATTGTGGATTATAAAAAAGGAAAAGCAAAGGAGGAGTAACTATGGGAAAACTGACGTATATCATCTGCGGGAAGCTCTATGACGGCTTAGACCGGGAGCTGAAGGAAGATCAGAAGATCCTGATCGAAGACGACAGGATCGTGGATGTAGGACCGGAGGTAGAGCAGCCTGAGTCGGCCCAGGTCATCGACCTGTCAGACGCCACAGTCACACCGGGTATGATCGATGCCCACATGCACATGGACAATATTGACTGGCATACGATCCGCCAGGAGGTGTACTACACCTCCGAGGAGCACAAGGCGCTGGGCGTTCTTCGGACGGCGCAGAAGGCCCTCTCCCGCGGATTTACGACGGTCCGCCATCCCGGCGGGATCACCTCCAACGGGTTTGGTGTGCTGGACGTGAGAGATATGATCAACCAGGGATATTTCTCCGGCTCCAGGATCGTGGCGGCTGCAAGGCTCATCTGCACGGCGGGAAGCCATGGGGATCTCTCCCAGACCTTTGCCAGGAGGCCGGAGTTTTCCTTCGCGGTACAGAATATGATCAGCTCTCTTGGGTCGGGAAAGGATTTCTTTGCAAATGCGGTCCGGGAGGAGATAAAGGCTGGATCGGACTTTATCAAGATCATGGCCACAGGAGGCTTTTTTACTCCCTATGACAATCCACGGCAGCAGCAGATGAATGACGAGGAGATGGAGGCGGTCATCCGCACCGCCCACGAGTGGGGCAAGACAGTCACCGCCCACGTGTACAGCCCGGATCATATCCGCAAGCTGGTGGGCTTTGGCATCGACGGACTGGAGCACTGCTCTCTCCTGGACGAGGAGACGGCCCAGATCGTGGAGGAGGCAGGAGCCTACATTGTTCCCACCTTCTGTCCTTACGAGGAGGCAGTCCACTATGACCCGGTGAAGATCCAGACCAAGCAGCCGGAGTTCCGGGCCAAGCTGGAGTACTACAAGGACGCGCTCCAGGCGGGGCGTGAGGTCATCAAGAACTGCAAGTGCAAGCTGGGCTACGGCACGGACCAGGTGGCTACCCACCAGAACTATGAGAGTGGCTACGAGTACAAGGCCTGGCTGGAGAGCGGTATGGATCCCTTCAGGGCTCTGGAGGCGGCTACCAGGATCAATGCGGAGATCCTGATGCTGGACGACAAGATCGGAACCATTGAAAAGGGAAAGCTGGCAGATATCTCTGCCTGGAAACGGGATCTTATGACAGATCCGAAAGCTCTCCTCGACTGCGCCTTTGTCATGAAGGAGGGAGTCGTATATCCTACAGAGAAATGCGAGGATATGGACGAGGAGTCATAAGCATTATATGAGAGGAGAAAGGGTGTGCGGAAATACCTCTGCACACCCTTTCTCCTTGTGTGGCAGGGAGAAAAAGGCTATAATGCAGATGAGAGAAATCAGGAGGTGTCAGTATGTTCCCGCATATGGTGCTCATCCACAATCAGGAGTACAACAGCCAGAGACTTGAAGATGTGGAGAAAGAATTTGAAAAAGGTTTTGAAAGCCTTAGGCTTTCTGCGGAAGAGATCAGAGGAAAGAAAGTGGGCATTGCCGTGGGGAGCCGGGGCATTGACAGGATACAGCAGATCGTCCGCATGACTGTGGAGGCAGTGAAGGCTGTGGGAGGGGAGCCCTTTATCTTCGGAGCCATGGGCTCCCACGGAAATGGAACGGCCCGGGGACAGAGGGAGATCCTGGCCTCCCTGGGAGTGACGGAGGAGGAGACGGGCGCTCCGGTGCTCTGCAGCGCCCAGACAGCTCTGTGGGGTGCGACCGGACAGCACGGATATAAGGTGTACGGCAATGAGCTTTGTGACCGGTTTGACGCCATTATCCTTGTCAACCGGGTGAAGATGCACACGGATTTTGAGGATGTGACCGAGAGCGGCGTTCTCAAGCTGATGGCCATCGGCATCGGCGGCCCGGCGGGATGCCAGAATGTACACGCCCTGGCCCTGAAGGACGGCTACGGGACCGTCATCCGGGAGACAGCGGCCTTTATGATGGAGAAGCTGCCGGTGCTCTTTGGAGTTCTCCTGACAGAAAACGCAGTCCATGAGCTGGACGGCATTTACATGGAAAGGCCAGAGAAGTTTCTGGAGACAGAGAAGCGGCTGCTGGAAAAGGTGAAGAGGGGCCGCATGAAGCTGCCCTCTGACAGCATTGACGTGCTGATCGTGGATGAGATGGGGAAAAATATCTCCGGCTCCGGCATGGACACAAAGGTCATCGGTCGGGTGTATGTGACCGGGCAGGCAGAACCAAAGAATCCCAGGGCATCCAGGGTGGTAGTCCTGGGGCTGACAGAGGAGTCCCATGGAAATGCCATCGGGATTGGTCTGGCAGATTTTTCCACAAGAGAAGTGCTGGACAAAATTGATTTTGCGGCTACGGCAAAGAATGCAGTGGCCTCCATGGCTCCGGCCCAGGGCAAGATTCCCTGTATCCTGGAAAATGACAGGGAAGCCATCCGGGCTGCACTGGATACAGCTGCCATTGAGGATATGGAAAAGGCCAGGGTGGTCCGCATACAGAACACCAATCAGATTGCCCGGCTCTATGTATCTGAGGCGTTGTATGAGGAACTGCGTGAGAACCCGAAGATTCAGGTTATGGAAGGACCGGCTCCCATGGCATTCGACGGGCAGGGAAAGCTGGCACCTGGACATTACGGGAAAGGAGAGGAATGAGGATGGAATACATTTGCAGTTACAGATCACCTATCGGAGAGATGATCATGGCTTCAGACGGGGAACATCTGACAGGGCTCTGGTTTCAGGGACAGAAATACTTCGCAAGCACCCTGGGGGAGAAATATACGGATCTGCAGGGAGACGGCAGCCATCTGCCCGTGTTCGCTCAGACAAAAAAGTGGCTGGATGTCTATTTCGCAGGAGAACAGCCTGCTTCCCTTCCGCCCCTCGCACCGAAGGGCTCTGCTTTTCGCCGGCAGGTGTGGGAGATTCTGCTGGAGATCCCATACGGTGAGACTGTAACTTACGGAGAAATAGCCAGGAAAGTATTTGGCGGCGGGAGAGAGGATGGCGAGGCAGAAAAGAAACGGGGAATGTCTGCACAGGCTGTGGGAGGCGCAGTGGGACACAATCCCATTTCAATCCTCATTCCCTGTCATCGGGTTCTTGGAAGCAGCGGCCAGCTGACAGGATATGCTGGCGGGCTGGATAAGAAAGAGTATCTGCTTACACTGGAAAGAAAGAGCAGATCAGAAAAATGATGGAGCCAGCGAATGCCAGCCATCAAGCCCGGATGTATTCTTTATAAGATTCCTGCTTTCTGTGTGGCCTTTCGCACCGCGTTGTCCTGGAATCGGAAATAATCCGGCCGATGGCGAGACTGAGTGAATTCAAACATGACGCCGTCGCTGTTATAGGTGTGGCTGCTGACAACAGCCACGCAGTTGTAATCATTGACATTCATTTCCAGATATTTTTCGTCAATCTGAGTGATCTTTTCTACGGTCATGATACGCTGGCTGTTGACAATGGTCATGTGGAGATGGTTCTCCAGATATTCGTAGATGGAGTCGGAGGCGATCTCGGGGGTCAGTCCGGGGACAGCGCTTTTCAGAAAGTAGTTGTGATTTATGATGAGGGGCCTGCCGTCCAGATAGTGGAGGCGCTGTATGTAATATAGTTCCGTTCCGGCAGGGAACCCCGTGCGCTCTGAGATCTTCTCGTCAGCAGTCAGTTCCATGAACTGGAGAACTTTCGTAACGCCCCATTTGTGGTTCCTGGCAGATGACTCTTTAAAGGATTCGATGCCGCCGATGGTAAAGGCCGTCTGTTCCACGGGACGGTAGATGTTCCGCACGCCTTTCCCCTGTAGTGTCTGTACATATCCGTCTGATGCCAGCTGGGCAATGGCCCGGCGCACAGTGTTTCTGGAACAGTTGTATTCCTGTACAAGAACGTGCTCAGAAGGGAGCAGGGACTGGCAGGCAAACTCGTTATTTTCTATTTTTTCTTTCAAATCTCTGTAAATAGCTTCATATTTACTTTTTGGCATTTTTTTCACATCCTGTCATGTATGATCCTGTTTAAACAACTTAATATTATTATATGATAGAAAAAAGAAGGAAGTCAAGGATATTTGCCTACATGTTTAAACAAGTTTTACTTGACATGTTTAAACAAGTGTGATATTTTAAACTTGTTCAGACAAGTTGGAACGGATTATCTTGGAAAAAGGAGAGGAAACAATGGCAAAGTATGAAAATGATGTCAGAGAACTTTTGACTCTCATAGGAGGGAAAGAAAACATCCAGGCTGTCTCCCACTGCATGACAAGGATGCGTTTTGTTCTGGTGGATCCGAAGAAAGCAGACGAGAAGGCCATCGAGAAAATTCCCAGTGTGAAGGGAACATTCACGCAGGCAGGACAGTACCAGGTCATCATCGGAAATGATGTATCCGTATTTTACAATGAATTTACCGCATATGCAGGAATTGAGGGGGTCAGCAAAGATGCGGTGAAGGCGGCGGCTAAGACGAACCAGAACCCGGTTCAGAAGATCATGAGCGCTCTGGGCGAGATCTTTGCTCCTCTGATTCCGGCGCTGATATGCGGCGGTCTTGTGCTGGGATTCAGAAATGTGATCGGCGAGATTAACTTCTTTAATAATGGTACGCAGAGCCTGGCGGATATCTCCCAGTTCTGGGCAGGTACATACAATTTCCTGTGGCTCATCGGAGAGGCGGTCTTTCATCTTCTGCCGGTAGGAATTGTGTGGTCCATTACAAAGAAGATGGGAACAACCCAGATCCTTGGTATCGTCCTTGGACTGACGCTGGTGTCCTCCCAGCTTCTTAACGGTTTCAGCGTGGCGGACACAGCGACGGCAGACATCCCGGTGTGGGATTTCGGCTTTGCAAGAGTGGAGATGATCGGCTACCAGGGACAGGTTATTGCGGCCATGATGGCGGGCTTTGTCCTTGTGTATCTGGAGAAATTCTTTAAAAAGCACTGCCCGGAAGTGATCAGCATGATCGTAGTTCCCTTCTGCTCCCTTGTTCCGGCAGTCATTATTGCCCACACGGTTGTAGGTCCCATCGGCTGGAAGATCGGCGATACCATCGCAAACGTGGTATACAACGGTCTGATGTCGCCTTTCGGTGTGGCTTTTGCAGGCCTTTTCGGTCTTCTGTACGCCCCTGTCGTAATGACAGGTCTTCACCATATGACAAATGCGATCGACTCCCAGCTTACAAGCCTCTATGACGGAACCATCCTGTGGCCCATGATCGCCCTGTCCAACATCGCCCAGGGATCCGCGGTGCTTGCCATGTCTGTTCTCCAGAAGAAAAATGAGAGAGCGCAGCAGGTCAACATCCCGGCGTGCATCTCCTGCTACCTGGGCGTTACAGAGCCTGCCCTCTTTGGTGTCAACCTGAAATACGGCTTTCCCCTGGTGTGCGGCATGATCGGCTCCGCCATCGCGGCCATGATCTCCGTGGGAAGCGGCGTGCAGGCTTTCAGCATTGGCGTAGGCGGCCTTCCGGGCATCCTGTCCATCAAGCCAGAGTTCTATCTGTACTTCCTGCTTGCCATGGCAGTGGCTATCGCGGTCCCCTTCATCCTGACCATGATCGTGGGAAGCAGGAAGCTTTCAAAAGAAGCCCTTTATGGTGAGAATGTTACAGTAGAACTGACAGCCGCATCAGTGACAGAGTCTGTGCAGATCCAGGAGGAGTGTGCAGATGAGACAACAGATGAGACAGCAGTCCTCACAGAGCTGAAGGCTGGACTTACAGGAAGGGTTGTTCCTCTCGATGAAGTACCGGACAATGTGTTTTCCCAGCATGTTATGGGAGATGGCATTGCCATTGAGCCTGCGGGGGACACAGTGGTGGCTCCTGCTGATGCAACAGTAAGCGCAGTCATGGCAGACACTGGCCACGCCTGCGGGCTGACATTTGCCAACGGTATGGAACTGCTCATTCATATCGGCATAGATACAGTGGATATGAACGGAGACGGCTTTACTGTACTCATAGAAGAAGGGCAGAAAGTAAAAGCAGGTACGCCTCTGATCCGGTTTGACAGGGAGAAAATCCATGAGGCGGGACATCCTTCCGTGACAGTATTTATTGTTACAGATGAAGGGGATGCAAAGGAGATCCAGTATCTGTCTGGTATGGACGCAGAGGCAGGGCAGACGACTGTGATCCGTTTTCAGTAGATGAGGAGGATGAATAACATGGCAGATTTCAGAAAAAGTGTTGTGTATCAGATCTATCCAAAGTCTTTTTACGACACAAACGGTGACGGACTCGGAGATCTGAAAGGCGTGACAGAAAAACTGGATTATATAAAAGAACTGGGCGTGGATTATATCTGGATGACTCCTTTCTTTGTGTCTCCCCAGAACGATAACGGCTACGATGTGGAGGATTACTACAATATTGACCCCAGGTACGGCACTATGGAGGACTTTGAGGAACTGTCCAGAGAAGCGGACAAAAGAGGCATCCGGCTTATGCTGGACATGGTGTTCAACCACACGTCCAGCCGCCATGAGTGGTTTCGTAAGGCTTTGGAAGGAGATCCGAAATACAAGAATTACTACATTTTTAAAAAAGGAAAAGAAAATGGCGGGCCTCCCACAAACTGGGAAAGCAAGTTTGGCGGAAACGCCTGGGAGTATGTGGAGAAGTTTGACGAGTATTACCTGCACCTTTTCGATGTGTCACAGCCGGATCTGAATTGGGACAATGAAGAGGTAAGATGCGAGATCCAGAAAGTGGTGAAGTTCTGGATGGCCAAGGGCGTCAAAGGGTTCCGGTTTGATGTCATCAATCTGATCAGTAAGGACAAATTTGAGGATGACTATGAAGGAGACGGCCGCCGCTTCTACACCGATGGGCCAAATATCCACAGGTACCTCCAGGAGCTCAATGAGGCCACCTTCGGTACGGACGCGGAGATCATCACCGTGGGAGAGATGTCCAGCACCACTATGGAGAACTGCTATCAATATGCAAATGAGGACGGGAAAGAGCTGTCCATGGTGTTCAGTTTCCATCATCTGAAGGTGGATTTTATGGGAAATGAAAAGTGGGTCATTGTTCCCTTTGATTTTCTGAAACTGAAAAATATTCTTTTTGACTGGCAGACCCACATGGCAGAACATCATGCCTGGAACGCGGTGTTCTGGTGCAACCATGACCAGCCAAGAGTGGTGTCACGATTCGGGAACGAAAAGAAATACTGGAAAGAGTCAGCTAAGATGCTGGCGGCATCCATCCACTGCCTGCGGGGAACGCCCTACATTTATCAGGGCGAGGAGCTGGGCATGACTAACGCCGGATTTACGGACATTTCCCAGTACAAAGATGTGGAGAGTCTGAACCATTTCCGGATCCTTCAGGAGAAGGGCTTAAGCCAGGAGAACGCCTATCAGATCCTGCAGATCCACTCCCGGGACAACAGCCGCACGCCCATGCAGTGGACAGCCGGGGAAAACGGCGGTTTCACAGAAGGGAAACCCTGGATTGAGGTGAATAAAAACTGCAGCACGATCAATGCCCGGGCAGAGCTCGCAGATGACACTTCCGTGTTTGCTTTTTATAAAAAGCTGGTGCAGTTAAGGAAAGATTATGACATCATTGCGTACGGGACGTTTGAGCCGAAAGCCGAAAAAAATCTTTCTATTTTTGCCTACAAGCGATATTATAAAGGCAAGGAACTTCTGGTCATCAATAATTTCTACGGCATACAGACACGTTGGGATGCAGGCGAGGATCTTACAGCTTACGAATGTTTGCTTGGCAATTATGATCAGCAGGATACATGCGGAACAGAAGTGGTTTTAAAACCATACGAAACAATGATTTTGTATAAGTAAGAGAGGAGAAAGAAAAATGAAAACATTCAACTACACCATCAAAGATGAACTTGGTATCCACGCAAGACCGGCGGGACTTCTTGTGAAAGAGGCGAAGAAATTTGAGTCTAAGATCACTCTGGAAGGAAACGGCAAGTCTGCCGAGGCAGGAAAGCTTCTTGCTATTATGGGAATGGGATTAAAGCAGGGCGCAGAACTTACAGTGACCGCTGAGGGACCGGACGAGGATGCAGCTATCGCGGCTATGCAGGCATTCCTGGAGAGTAATTTATAAATCCAGAGCCAGAGCAGGTAAGTAAGAAGAAAGGAGTGCGCCATGAAAACTTATCAGGGTAAATCCATACTGAAAGGAACTGCCATTGGAAAGATCCTTTACTATTCCAAGGAAGAGCAGATGGTGCAGAGAAAAAGCATAGAAGATCCGAAGGCGGAGCTGGAGCGCTACGAGGCGGCCAAAGCCCAGGCGGGAGAGCAGCTGAACGCTCTCTACGAGAAGGCATTAAAGGAAGTGGGCGAGCAGGGAGCCGCCATTTTTGAAGTGCACGGCATGATGCTGGAGGACGACGACTTCAACGACTCCATCAAAAATATGATCGAGGCGCAGAAGGTCAACGCGGAGTATGCGGTTGCCACCACCGGGGACAACTTCTCCATGATGTTTTCTCAGATGGAGGACGAGTACTTCAAGGCCAGGTCCGCTGATATCAAGGATATAGCGGAGCGGGTAGTGGGTATCCTCCAGGGAAGGCATGCGGCGGGAGACCTGGGCGACGAGCCCGTGATCCTGGCGGCAAAGGATCTGGCTCCCAGCGAGACTGTGCAGATGGACAAGTCCAAGCTCCTTGGATTTGTGACAGAGCTTGGCTCCGCCAACTCTCACACAGCCATCCTGGCCCGCACCATGAACATCCCGGCGCTGATCGGTATTCCGGTGGATGCGGATCTGGACGGGAAGATAGCTGTCATTGATGGCGTGAAGGGCGAGCTGATCGTGGATCCGGACGAGGAGATACTTGCTTATTATCAGAATAAGAAAGAGGAAGAGCAGAAGCAGAGAGAGCTTCTTCAGCAGTTAAAGGGAAAAGAAGATGTCACTCTGGATGGAAAGAAGATCCGTCTCTACGCCAATATAGGAAGCGTGGGCGACGTGGCCAGGGTCCTGGCCAATGATGCCGGCGGTATCGGTCTTTTCAGAAGTGAGTTCCTCTATCTTGAGAAGGACACCTTCCCGACAGAGGAGGAGCAGTTTCAGGCCTACCGCACAGTGGCGGAGACCATGGCAGGAAAGAAAGTGATCATCCGTACACTGGACATCGGTGCGGACAAGCAGGCAGACTACTTTCATCTTGCTCACGAGGAGAACCCGGCCATGGGGTACCGTGCTATCCGTATCTGCCTGGATCAGCCGGAGATCTTCAAGACACAGCTGCGGGCGCTTCTTCGCGCCAGCGCTTTCGGTAACATCGGCATCATGTTCCCCATGATTATCTCTGTGAAAGAGGTACAGCAGGCAAAACAGTATGTGGCTGAGATCAAGGCGGAGCTGGATGAGAAGGGCATCCCCTACGGAGATGTGGAGCTGGGCGTTATGATCGAGACGCCGGCGGCTGTCATCATCAGTGAGCAGCTTGCGAAGGAAGTGGATTTCTTCAGTATAGGGACCAACGATCTGACCCAGTATACACTGGCCATCGACAGGCAGAACGCAAAGCTCGACAATATTTACGACTCCCATCACCCGGCCGTGCTGGAGATGATCCGCATGACGGTGGAAAACGGCCATAAGGGCGGCTGCTGGGTAGGTATCTGCGGTGAGCTTGGCGCGGACACCACGCTGACGGAGACCTTCCTCAAGATGGGCGTGGACGAGCTGTCCGTGACACCGGGAAGCGTGCTTCCCATCCGTGAGATTATCCGGAATACATCCGTGAAGTAAAAAGTAAAAGCCACTGCGGGAAGGCAGGGGGTAAGAGAGGGCAGGAGAGCGTCTCCTGCTCTTTTTGATTTGAAAAAAATCGTCCAAAGAGGTGCGCAAAGAGTCTTTGCGTGACTTTTCCGCTGAAACCAGCTATGATGAAGATAGATAAACAGGTATTATGCTGGGAGGGGGAGGAAGATATGGCAAAGATTGGCAGGAATATCAGAGAACAGAGGATGAAAAAGGGACTGTCCCAGGAGGAGCTGGCAGAAAAGCTTTATGTGACAAGACAGACCATATCCAATTACGAGACCGGAAAGTCTAATCCAGATGTGGAGATGCTTGCCAGTATGGCTGAGGCGCTGGATATCGATATACAGATCCTCATATACGGGGAAACAAAAAAGCGTGATATGAAACAGATCCGCACAGCGGCGGCCAGTCTGGCTGTCATTGTGCTGCTGTATGTGATTTTCCAGAAAATTGCCGGGTATGAGGAGATGGCGGCCCGGACCAGGTTTGAGATGCCGGGCATCAGCCTGTTTATGAGACTTACAGGATATCCGGTCCTGTTTCTGTGGGCCGGCAGTGCGGCGACTTCCTTGATCATGGCATTGACAGGGGGCACTGTCCCTTTTTCCGTCCGAAAAAGTATTGTCCACAAGGCAGTTCTCGTGCCCTTTGTCGGAGGTCTGCTTTTTATGGCGCCTTTTTCTATCTCATTTATAGCGATAAAAATCTGGAGCTGGGCAGATGTTCTGCTGTACCCGGAAAAAACCATGCGCAGCTACGGCTTCAGTTTTGGCCTTGTGCTGAACCGGATTTATTTTGAAATGCAGGAATTTATCTTTGCATATTCTTCCGGCATATACATGTTATGCTTTGCAGCCGGCTGCGTACTATGGCTGACAAAACCAGAAAAGAAGAAAACCAGGCGGTTGTGGGGCGGATTTACAAGCCTTTTCCAGCGTGATAAAATGTAGGGAAGATGAGAGGGAAGAACGGGAAGGAGGAGCAGCAATGCATGAACTGACAAAGATGATCCGGGAGGATATGAAGCCGGCTCTGGGCGTGACGGAGCCGGGAGCCATCGCCTACGCGGCGGCCACGGCCAGAAGCTATACGAAGGGGGAAGTGGAGCGCGTCACCGTGTCCATGAACAGCGGCATGTACAAGAACGCCTTCACCTGTGGTATCCCCGGTACAGACCAGGTGGGAAGTGTCTACGCCGCAGCCCTGGGGACAGTGGCTGGTGTCCCTCAGAAAGGGCTGGAGTGTCTGGCCGATGTGACAGAGGAAGACAATGCAAAGGCCAGAGAATTGATCCAGGCGGGGAAAGTCAGCACAGTTCTGGACAGTATCACAAGCCGGATCTTCATTGAAGCCAGAGTTGAGACGGCGGCGGACACAGCGGTGGTCACCATACGGGACTCCCACACCAATATCGTGAAAATAACAGTCAACGGTGAGACTGTCTCCGGTACGACAGACGAGACGGAAGATAGGGCCGGCCAGGAGAAGCCGGAAGAAGAGTGCGGCAGCTCCGGACATAACATCCACAGCTACACGCTGAAGGAGATCGTGTCCTATATAGAGACAGTGGACGCACAGGAGCTGGCAGTTATCCGGGAGGCATATGAAGTCAACCTGCGGCTGTTTAACCTGGGACTTGAGAGCCCTAAAACGACCTTTGCCCGTCATCTTCTGAAACTGAATGGGGGCCAGGTGATCTCCGATGATGAACAGGCTACCGCTTCCCTTCTGTGCAACGCGGCTATCGAGGCCAGGGTCATCGGGCTGGATGCACCTGCCATGAGCATCACTGGCTCCGGGGCCCACGGGATCATTGCCACCATGCCTCTTTACGCGGCGTACAAGGTGAATGACTACACGGAAGAGCAGCTTCTTAGGGCTACGGCGCTGAGCTACCTTGTGTGTATGTATATCAAAGAGTACTCGGGAAAACTGTCCGCTTTCTGCGGATGCGCCATAGCGGCCGGTTCTGGTATGGCCTGCGCCCTTGTGTGGCTGCGGGGCGGGTCTGTGGACGATATGACCCACACCCTCGACAACATGGCCAGCAGCATTACCGGCATGATCTGTGACGGCGGAAACCAGGGCTGCACCATGAAGGGGATCGCAGCGGTGGATGCGGCCTACAAGTCTGTGGAGTTCGCCATGAACGGCATCTATATAGCGGATGTACATGGTATAAACGGAAAGACGCCGGAGGAGACCATGCGCAATATGGGGCGGATCGCCTCGCCGGGAATGACCGGGACAGAGAAGACTATTGTGGAGATTTTTGAGGAAAAGCGGCTGTCATAGCCTGGGATTTCTGCTATAATGAAAACAAATCTTTGCCGGGAGGGAAGGAAGATGAGCGGACAGAAAAAGCCTCCTCTTTATAAGAGTTTTGGCTATGCCTTCGAAGGCATTTTTGCCGTGATAAAAAAAGAGAGAAATATGCAGATACACTGCTGTATGATGGTTCTTGTCATCGTTGCAGGGCTGTTTTTTCAGATTTCAGCGGTGGAATGGTGCATCTGCTTTGTGCTTTTTGGTCTCATCATGTCCCTGGAGCTGGTGAACACGGCTGTGGAGTCGGTGGTGGATCTGGTAACAGAGGAGCGCCGTCCCCTGGCAAAGCTGGCAAAAGACGCGGCGGCAGGAGCGGTTCTGATTGCCTCCATCATGGCGGCTGTGGCCGGGCTGATCATCTTTCTCCCGAAGGGATGGGAGTTCCTTGTGGGAGTGATGGGATAAACCGCGGAGAAAGTGGTAACTTTACAGAAAGACAGATGTGTGAAGGGAGAGATTTCTATGGAAAACTTTGGAGATGGCATTAAAAAACTGCTGTTGGCAGGTATCGGAGCTGTGGCTGTGACGACGGAGAAGTCCAAAGAAGTGCTGGATGAGATGGTAAAAAAGGGCGAGCTGACAGTGGAGCAGGGAAAAGCGCTCAATGAAGAGTTAAAGCACAATATCAAGAAGACCATGAAAGATAAAGTCAATGTGTCTGTAAAGGCATCTACCCCGGAGGAGCTGGACGAGCTTCTGGACCGGATGTCCCCGGAACAGATTGAGGCTCTGAAGGAACGTATTCATGCCATGGAGTCTGAAGAAGCAAAGCCGGAGGAAGAAGGAGCCCATGAGTAGGCAGGAAGCTGCAGACCGGGAAGAGTATGCAAAAGGACAGGAAGGAGCCGGCGCCCAGGAGCCGGGACAGTACAAGAGCCGTCTTAGGGAGATGACAGCGGTCCTTCATAAATATGAGATCACCAAGGGGCTGACGCCGGAGAAGCTGCGGATGATCCTGGAGGACTTAGGCCCCACCTTTATCAAGATCGGGCAGATCATGTCCATGCACTCAGACATTCTTCCCAAAAGGTACTGCGACGAGCTGATGAGACTCAGGTCAGACGTAAAGCCCATGCCTTTTTCGGAAGTCTCGGAAGTGCTGGAGGAGTCCTACGGCTGTTCCTGGGGAGCCATTTTCCGGGAGATCAATGAGAAACCGCTGGGGTCTGCCTCCATTGCCCAGGTGCACAAGGCTGTTTTGAAGGACGGTTCCCCGGTAGTCATCAAAGTACAGCGCAAGGGGATCTACGGCATCATGGCCAGGGATATCGCCCTTCTCAGGAAGGCTGTGCGCCTTCTCCCGCCGGTGAGCATCAAGGGCATGGTGGATCTGGATATGGTCCTGGGCGAACTGTGGGATGTGACCCGGGAGGAGATGAACTTTCTGACCGAGGCCGCCAACATGGAGGAGTTTGCCCGGAAAAATGAAGGGATTGCCTATGTCGGTTTTCCGGTACTCTACCAGGAGTACACAACCATTCATGTGCTTGTCATGGAGTATATCGACGGCTTTAATATTGATGATAAAGAGACGCTGCTGGCAAACGGCTACGATCTGAAAGAAGTCGGAAGCCGCCTGGCAGATCACTACATGAAGCAGGTCATGGAGGACGGCTTTTTCCATGCAGATCCCCACCCCGGCAACCTGCGGGTGAGAGACGGAAAGATCATCTGGATCGACATGGGGATGATGGGACGCCTCACTGAGAGGGACCGGGAGTATATTGCCCTGGCCGTCCGGGGTGTGGCGGTGAACGACGTGGGGCTTATACAGGAAGCGGTGATGGCTCTGGGAGAGTTTAAGAAGAACCCGGATCCAAGCCGTCTCTACGAGGATATCAGCAGTCTTCTGACAAAATACGGCACAGTGGACATGGGACAGATCGATGTGGCGGAGGTCATGATGGATCTCATGGAGGTCATGAAGGAGAACGGCATCATCATGCCCCACGGGCTCACCATGCTGGCCAGGGGACTGACCCACATGGAAGGGGTGCTGGCAGATATTGCTCCGGAGATCAACATGGTGGAGATCGCGGCAGGCCGGATCAAAGAGAACATCATCAGAAATTTTGACTGGAAGAAAGAGCTGAAAAGCGGCGGAAAGACGCTGTACCGGGCAGTGCAGAGAGCGCTGGACATTCCGGTACTTGTCTCAGACGCTGTGCAGGGCTATCTGAAGGGACAGACAAAGGTGAACCTGGATCTGCATGCTTCGCCGGAGCTTGCCAGGCTTTTAAGAAGGATGGTCCAGAATATTGTCATGGGCCTGTGGGTCATGGCGCTGCTCATAAGCTCCAGCATAATCTGCACGACGGATATGAAGCCGAAGATCTGGGGCATTCCCGCCCTGGGAGCGTTCGGGTATGTCATCGCCTTTGGCATTGTCATGTATGTATTTCTGAAACATCTGTTTTCAAAAAAATAAAGATATGTGAAATAATCCTCTCCTTATCTAGGAGAGGATTTTGTGAACGACAGGGGAGAGCCTTCGTGCTGTCAGCGATGCCAGGACGCACAGGAGGAAATCTCCCGAAGCTGTCAGAATAAAACAGTTAAAGATCACCACGCTCCAGGGAACGGGGATGCTGAGTATGTAATTGCTGACAAAGTAGTAATACAGATTGCCGGACAGATACATGACCACAAATCCTGCCATGGAGATGGCCAGGTAGGAAAGGATGTGTCTGGGGTGAAAAATCTCCGTCAGCCTGCCTACCACAGCCGCTGTGAACAGAAATCCCAGAAGAAAGCCGAAGGTGGGACGCAGCAGATAGGAGGGACCGCCCCCCGAGGCGAAGATGGGGACACCGCAAAGTCCGATGAGGAGGTAAATCCCCACGCTCAGACTGCCATGTTTTCCCCCCAGAATAAACCCTGCCAGCAGGGCAAAATAAAACTGCAGGGTAAAATGCATGGGCATGGGCTGGACAGGGATCGTGATCTGTATGAAAGCCCCGATGGCCACAAGGGCGGTGAAAAGACCACAGAGAGTCAGAGCCTGTACTTTTTTGTCCGCTTTTGGGACAGAGTTTCCGTTGTTGTAATTCATCAATTTTATACACCTGCTCAATAAAAATCCAATGGTTCCATGTGTGCAGCCTGTAGGAAAGCTGCATACTTTTTTATTATAGGAGGGGCCATTCTGATTGTCAAGAAAAGCAGCGCCGTCCTCAGACAGCACTGTTTTTCTTTTTTTCTTTCATGTTTGCCAGGGCCGTGATGAGAAAGGCCAGAACCGCAGCCACCAGCATACAGATCAGAAACTGGATCCCGTGCCCCTCATTTGCCATGGCAGGTGCTACCACAGAGGGGACGTAGGCTGTGCCCCGCACGTTGAAAAGTCCCACCAGGGCGCCAGATGCACAGGCGCTTATAAGAGCTCCGGCAAATACGATCCGGCTGGAGAACATAAAGGGGTAGGCGGCCTCCACAAACGTACCGAAGCCTACGTTTACAAGAAAGCCGGGGAGAGCTGCCGCTGCCTGCCCTTTGTCTCTGGGGAACAGCACATTTGCCAGGGTGATGCCGGCAGACACCATGACAAGCCCTGTCATGTCAATGGCTCCCAGGAAGCTGAAGCCTGCCTCCTCCATCTCCAGAAGAACGATGGGGAGGATGGCTGCATGGTATACGCCGCCGATGATGGCGGGCCAGATCAGCACGCCGGCCAGGGCTCCTGCCAGCACCGGATTGATGTCAATGGCGGCATTGATGACATCGCAGATCCGGTTCCCAAGCCACAGAGCCACCGGGGAGATAAGGTACATGCCGATGAGTCCTGCTGCCAGGCCCCCCAGGCCCCCTGCGGCGATGTTGGCCGTTGTTCCCGGAATGTTGTGGCGGAAACAGAAGATGCTGATATAGTAGGAGAAGACACCGGCCACGATACCGACAACAAGGCCTCCTATGATGCCGCCGTCCACAGCCAGTACGCCGGAGACGATACCGGCTACCACGCCCACTTCATCCAGGCCGGACACCTGCTTTGCCGCAATGGCACAGATGACTACGGGGATGGCAGCCACCAGGGTGTCAAAGACACTGGAAAGGTCGGTGAAAACGGGGATCCGGCTGATGGCAAGACAGATGGCCATGGCGATGAAGGCCGGCAGGCTTGTCATCATAATGCCGCGAAAGTTGATCCGCTTCCATATATTGGCCTGGAGATTTTCTGCCGCCTGCGCCCCTGTCTTTCCGATGACCGGGCGGTAGCGGACGCCCCACTCTTTGGCAAAGGCGGTGGTGAAAGCCACGGCCCTCGTGCGATTTGTGGTTCCGGTGGTGCCGGAGGCAGAGAGAACTTTCCCGCCCATGTTCTGTACCTTTGCCACAGAGCTGCCGCCGGTGCCTGCCAGGGGAAGCCCGGCCTCTATGGCAGCCTCAAAAGCCAGGTGGTTGATCTTTTCCGGCTCTGCGCTGACGAACAT
>OGXL01001083.1_pt1:15000-23332 | contig 23332 bp, 13 predicted proteins | sample 1576311 | NCBI WGS metagenome assembly OGXL01 (sample SAMEA3541564, study PRJEB24748) | human gut metagenome | biome: human gut; feature: human-associated habitat; material: faeces | place: China | collected 2012 | reverse complement strand
ATACTAGGGAAAATCAAGAAAAAAGAAGAAAGGAAAGGGGAAAAAAGAAGATCCCGATTCAAAAGAATAAGCAAAAGAATCCAACTTGAATCAATGAAATGAGAAGCGAACTGGCCCCTCGAAGTAAAGGTCAGTTTTTTTTGGACTGCATATTTAGAAAAAGAGATCTTTTTCCAATTGATATGGGAAAGTGAACAGATCACACGGGCCCGGAAATGAAGGCAAAAGCTTAAGAACTTAAAATTGTTTAAAAAGGAACAAGGAGGAAACAGAAAAGGGGACCGGCATCCGGCCGAAAAGATTTCGCAGGAAGGACTTGGCCGCTTTATGCTAAAATAAAGGCAAGAAGCAGGAGGGTGCTATGAAAAAATGTCGAATTACTGTGATGAAGATCTCGCAGCATCGGGATTTAATGGAGCGTTTTGAAAATCCGATGGAAAACGCCTGCGGAATGCAAGAAGGGCAGGTGTTCATCACGAATGGCTGGGAGAAACCGGAAGGGTTTTGTGACAGTGCCTGGGGCAGCCTTTCCGCCTTTGTCATGGCGCTGGCCTGCGGTGGGGAAGATCTTTACAAAGGATGGATGAAAAATCCCAAATCCGCTATGATTTCCTGTAATGACGGATTCCGGCCGGTCAGCTTCTATATTGAAGCCCTGTCGGAAGAGGCGGAATGAACATGGATGAACAGAGGAAAGAAATCTCAATGAAAAACAGAATTCGGGCAGATCAGGAAAAGACACGCAATTTTCATCAGTATACTGTCGGGGAAATGGCATCCCTTTTGTCCATGAGTGCGCCGACGATTCGTTTTTACGACAGTCAGGGAGCAGTGGTGCCGCATCGGGATCAGGAAAATCAATACCGCAGATATACCGTTGTGGATGGCAATTATCTGATCAAAATGAAGGAATTGAAGAATATCGGCGCTTCGTTGCAGGAGTCTGTCCAGCTTTTGAATAACGTGGATTTCAAGGAGTATTGCGAAGGCTTCCGAAAGCTTGAAGAAGCCGAGGAAAAACGCCTGGAACGCCAGCGTCTTCTGTTGAATGGTTTTCGGCAGAAAATCCAGCTGCTGGAAAGCCTAGATAGTGAATTGAATAGGATCACCATTCAGCGCCGTCCGGCAGTGTGGCGGATGGATCATCAGATCGAGGATCATTTTCTGACTGGTGAAAAAACAAAGGCGGCACGAACGGAGTGGACCGATTGGATGCCGGCTGCCGATCTGTCATTTTTATTCTCTAAAGACGACTCTGACCATCATCTGCATTGGGGCTTTGCGATGGAAGCCGAAATGGCGGAAAGCTTAGGCCTGGACCGTCAGGACAGCGTCTATTATCCGGCCGCATCCTGTGTTCACATGATCTTCCGGATTGAGGATCAAGTCTTTTTGCATTACGAAAACCTTCAACCCGCTTTCAGCTATTTAAAAAAACACGCTTTTGTTTTGGCCGGAGATATTTTAGGCCGAAGCATAGCGCGGGTTATGGGCGAAAATAACACAATCAATCATTACTATGACGTCTGGATTCCTATTCAGGATGAGGAAATGGAACAGAAATAAGACTTGACCTTCAAGCTTGTATAACGCTTATACTTTGTCCAACGATACACAAGTTAATCGTATCGAAGGGAGGAAATGTGTTATGTGTTTTGGAAAAAAGAGTTTTATCCTGCTTCTGAGTGCGCTGTTGATGGCATCCACCGGCTGTTCATCGGCACCGCAGAATCAGGACGCCCAGCCAACGGCGCCGTCGACCGCAAAGACAGAAGTGAAAACAACGGCTGATGTTTTGGTTATCGGTGCTGGATTGTCCGGACTTTCAGCTTCAGTCCGTGCTGCCCAACAGGGGGCAGAGGTCATTGTCCTTGAAAAGATGGCGTATGCTGGAGGCAACTGTATTCTTTCCACCGGAATTTTACAAGCTGCCGGTTCACGGCTGCAGGTTAGAAATCCAATACCGCAAGGGTGGTATCCCAACAGCGACTCCCTACAAACTGGCGTTCATAGTTCTCAGTCTCCCACCTATCCTGTACATGCAGTACCGAATCCCAGTATCAAGCTGGAGTAAAGCTCCATGGGGTCTTTCCGTCCTGGCGCAGGTAACCAGCATCTTCACTGGTATTTCAATTTCACCGGGTGCATTGTTGAGACAGTGCCCAAATCATTACGCCTTTCGTGCGGGTCGGAACTTACCCGACAAGGAATTTCGCTACCTTAGGACCGTTATAGTTACGGCCGCCGTTTACTGGGGCTTCAATTCACACCTTCGCTTACGCTAAGCGCTCCTCTTAACCTTCCAGCACCGGGCAGGCGTCACCCCCTATACATCATCTTACGATTTAGCAGAGAGCTGTGTTTTTGATAAACAGTTGCTTGGGCCTATTCACTGCGGCTGACTTAAAGCCAGCGCCCCTTCTCCCGAAGTTACGGGGCCATTTTGCCGAGTTCCTTAACGAGAGTTCTCTCGCTCACCTGAGGCTACTCGCCTCGACTACCTGTGTCGGTTTGCGGTACGGGTAGAGTATAATTAACGCTAGAAGCTTTTCTTGGCAGTGTGACATCACTAACTTCGCTACTTAACTTCGCTCCCCATCACAGCTCAATGTTAGAGATACAAGCATTTGACTCATATCACACCTCACTGCTTAGACGTGCTCTTCCAATCGCACGCTTTAGTTAGCCTACTGCGTCCCTCCTTCACTATATACTCTAGTACAGGAATATCAACCTGTTGGCCATCGGATACACCTTTCGGTCTCTCCTTAGGTCCCGACTAACCCAGGGCGGACGAGCCTTCCCCTGGAAACCTTAGTCTTACGGTGGACAGGATTCTCACCTGTCTTTCGCTACTCATACCGGCATTCTCACTTCTATGCGTTCCAGCGCTCCTCACGGTACACCTTCTTCACACATAGAACGCTCTCCTACCATACCTATAATAGGTATCCACAGCTTCGGTAATATGTTTTAGCCCCGGTACATTTTCGGCGCAGGGTCACTCGACTAGTGAGCTATTACGCACTCTTTGAATGAATAGCTGCTTCTAAGCTAACATCCTAGTTGTCTGTGCAACCCCACATCCTTTTCCACTTAACATATATTTTGGGACCTTAGCTGGTGGTCTGGGCTGTTTCCCTTTCGACTACGGATCTTAGCACTCGCAGTCTGACTGCCGATTATATCTCATTGGCATTCGGAGTTTATCTGATATTGGTAATCCGGGATGGACCCCTCAATCAAACAGTGCTCTACCTCCAAGAGACTTAACATCGACGCTAGCCCTAAAGCTATTTCGGAGAGAACCAGCTATCTCCAAGTTCGTTTGGAATTTCTCCGCTACCCACAAGTCATCCAAGCACTTTTCAACGTGCCCTGGTTCGGGCCTCCAGTGAGTTTTACCTCACCTTCACCCTGCTCATGGGTAGGTCACATGGTTTCGGGTCTACGACATGATACTAAAGCGCCCTATTAAGACTCGGTTTCCCTACGGCTCCGTCTCTTCAACTTAACCTCGCATCATATCGTAACTCGCCGGTTCATTCTACAAAAGGCACGCTCTCACCCATTAACGGGCTCGAACTTGTTGTAGGCACACGGTTTCAGGTTCTATTTCACTCCCCTCCCGGGGTGCTTTTCACCTTTCCCTCACGGTACTGGTTCACTATCGGTCACTAGAGAGTATTTAGGGTTGGGAGATGGTCCTCCCGGATTCCGACGAGATTTCTCGTGTCTCGCCGTACTCAGGATACTGCTAGGGTTTAAGATTATTTCGATTACGAGGCTATTACTCTCTTTGGCTTACCTTCCCAGGTAATTCTTCTATAATCTTGCGTCCCACAACGCAGTCCTACAACCCCGATGTGTAAACACATCGGTTTGCCCTCTTGCCGTTTCGCTCGCCGCTACTAAGGCAATCGCGTTTGCTTTCTCTTCCTGCAGCTACTTAGATGTTTCAGTTCACTGCGTCTTCCTCTTCATTACCTTAACAGTAATGAGTGACATGCTTCACATGCCGGGTTCCCCCATTCGGACATCTCTGGATCAATGTTTACTTACAACTCCCCAAAGCATTTCGTCGTTAGTCACGTCCTTCATCGGCTTCTAGTGCCAAGGCATCCACCGTGCGCCCTTATTAACTTAACCTTATTTTGGTCTATTGACCTTAAACTCATTAAATCACAGCGTTTCGGTTTATTTCTTGTTACTTTCTACAATTATTTCTAATTGTGGAATTTGATATAGATATTCAATTTTCAATGGACAATCACTTTGAATCTTTCGATTCAATGGAGCCTAGCGGGATCGAACCGCTGACCTCCTGCGTGCAAAGCAGGCGCTCTCCCAGCTGAGCTAAGGCCCCACAAGACCTCTCAAAACTAAACAAGACTACCAAACGTGCTTCCGTTTTTCCTTAGAAAGGAGGTGATCCAGCCGCACCTTCCGATACGGCTACCTTGTTACGACTTCACCCCAATCATCTATCCCACCTTAGGCGGCTGGCTCCTAAATGGTTACCTCACCGACTTCGGGTGTTACAAACTCTCGTGGTGTGACGGGCGGTGTGTACAAAGGGCAGGGACGTAATCAACGCAAGCTGATGACTTGCGCTTACTAGGAATTCCTCGTTGAAGAGCAATAATTACAATGCTCTATCCCCAGCACGACGGAGTTTCACAAGATTACCAAGACCTCTCGGCCAAGGTTAGACTCGCTGGCTCCGTCAGTGTAGCGCGCGTGCGGCCCAGAACGTCTAAGGGCATCACAGACCTGTTATTGCCTCAAACTTCCATCGGCTTGAAACCGATAGTCCCTCTAAGAAGTGGATAACCAGCAAATGCTAGCACCACTATTTAGTAGGTTAAGGTCTCGTTCGTTATCGCAATTAAGCAGACAAATCACTCCACCAACTAAGAACGGCCATGCACCACCACCCACAAAATCAAGAAAGAGCTCTCAATCTGTCAATCCTTATTGTGTCTGGACCTGGTGAGTTTCCCCGTGTTGAGTCAAATTAAGCCGCAGGCTCCACTCCTGGTGGTGCCCTTCCGTCAATTCCTTTAAGTTTCAGCCTTGCGACCATACTCCCCCCAGAACCCAAAGACTTTGATTTCTCGTAAGGTGCCGAGTGGGTCATTAAAAAAACACCACCCGATCCCTAGTCGGCATAGTTTATGGTTAAGACTACGACGGTATCTGATCATCTTCGATCCCCTAACTTTCGTTCTTGATTAATGAAAACGTCCTTGGCAAATGCTTTCGCAGTAGTTAGTCTTCAATAAATCCAAGAATTTCACCTCTGACAATTGAATACTGATGCCCCCGACCGTCCCTATTAATCATTACGATGGTCCTAGAAACCAACAAAATAGAACCAAACGTCCTATTCTATTATTCCATGCTAATATATTCGAGCAATACGCCTGCTTTGAACACTCTAATTTTTTCAAAGTAAAAGTCCTGGTTCGCCAAGAGCCACAAGGACTCAAGGTTAGCCAGAAGGAAAGGCCCCGTTGGAAATCCAGTACACGAAAAAATCGGACCGGCCAACCGGGCCCAAAGTTCAACTACGAGCTTTTTAACTGCAACAACTTTAATATACGCTATTGGAGCTGGAATTACCGCGGCTGCTGGCACCAGACTTGCCCTCCAATTGTTCCTCGTTAAGGTATTTACATTGTACTCATTCCAATTACAAGACCCGAATGGGCCCTGTATCGTTATTTATTGTCACTACCTCCCTGAATTAGGATTGGGTAATTTGCGCGCCTGCTGCCTTCCTTGGATGTGGTAGCCGTTTCTCAGGCTCCCTCTCCGGAATCGAACCCTTATTCCCCGTTACCCGTTGAAACCATGGTAGGCCACTATCCTACCATCGAAAGTTGATAGGGCAGAAATTTGAATGAACCATCGCCAGCACAAGGCCATGCGATTCGAAAAGTTATTATGAATCATCAAAGAGTCCGAAGACATTGATTTTTTATCTAATAAATACATCTCTTCCAAAGGGTCGAGATTTTAAGCATGTATTAGCTCTAGAATTACCACAGTTATACCATGTAGTAAAGGAACTATCAAATAAACGATAACTGATTTAATGAGCCATTCGCAGTTTCACTGTATAAATTGCTTATACTTAGACATGCATGGCTTAATCTTTGAGACAAGCATATGACTACTGGCAGGATCAACCAGATAACTATCTTAAAAGAAGAAGCAACAAGCAGTAAAAAAGAAAGAAACCGAAATCTCTTTTTTTTTTCCCACCCATTCCCTCTTGCTAGAAGATACTTATTGAGTTTGGAAACAGCTGAAATTCCAGAAAAATTGCTTTTTCAGGTCTCTCTGCTGCCGGAAATGCTCTCTGTTCAAAAAGCTTTTACACTCTTGACCAGCGCACTCCGTCACCATACCATAGCACTCTTTGAGTTTCCTCTAATCAGGTTCCACCAAACAGATACCCCGGTGTTTCACGGAATGGTACGTTTGATATCGCTGATTTGAGAGGAGGTTACACTTGAAGAATCACAGTCTTGCGACCGGCTATTCAACAAGGCATTCCCCCAAGTTTGAATTCTTTGAAATAGATTGCTATTAGCTAGTAATCCACCAAATCCTTCGCTGCTCACCAATGGAATCGCAAGATGCCCACGATGAGACTGTTCAGGTTAAACGCAAAAGAAACACACTCTGGGAATTTCTTCCCAAATTGTATCTCTCAATACGCATCAACCCATGTCAATTAAACACGCTGTATAGAGACTAGGCAGATCTGACGATCACCTAGCGACTCTCTCCACCGTTTGACGAGGCCATTTACAAAAACATAACGAACGACAAGCCTACTCGAATTCGTTTCCAAACTCTTTTCGAACTTGTCTTCAACTGCTTTCGCATGAAGTACCTCCCAACTACTTTTCCTCACACTTGTACTCCATGACTAAACCCCCCCTCCCATTACAAACTAAAATCTTACTTTTATTTTCTTTTGCCCTCTCTGTCGCTCTGCCTTAACTACGTATTTCTTGCCGAGAAAAACTTCAATTTAAGCTATTCTCCAAAAATCTTAGCGTATATTTTTTTCTTTTTTTTTTCCAAAGTGACAGGTGCCCCGGGTAACCCAGTTCCTCACTTTTTTTTACTGCGGAAGCGGAAGCGGAAAATACGGAAGCGGAAAATACGGAAGCGGAAAATACGGAAGCGGAAAATACGGAAACGCGCGGGAACATACAAAATATACCTTTCTCACACAAGAAATATATGCTACTTGCAAAATATCATACCAAAAAACTTTTCACAACCGAAACCAAAACCAACGGATATCATACATTACACTACCACCATTCAAACTTTACTACTATCCTCCCTTCAGTTTCCCTTTTTCTGCCTTTTTCGGTGACGGAAATACGCTTCAGAGACCCTAAAGGGAAATCCATGCCATAACAGGAAAGTAACATCCCAATGCGGACTATACCACCCCACCACACTCCTACCAATAATGGTAACTATTCTATGTTTTCTTACTCCTATGTCTATTCATCTTTCATCTAACTACCTAATACTATGCAGAAATGTAAAATTATCACACAAGACATAAACAATCAAAATCAGCCATTTCCGCACCTTTTCCTCTGTCCACTTTCAACCGTCCCTCCAAATGTAAAATGGCCTATCGGAATACATTTTCTACATCCTAACTACTATAAAACAACCTTTAGACTTACGTTTGCTACTCTCATGGTCTCAATACTGCCGCCGAAATTCTGTCCCACATACTAAATCTCTTCCCGTCATTATCGCCCGCATCCGGTGCCGTAAATGCAAAACAAATACCATCTATGTCTTCCACACCATCATTTTACTATGCCTGCCACCATCCATTTGTCTTTTGCACCATATCTTCATAACCTGTCACCTTGAAACTACCTCTGCATGCCACCTACCGACCAACTTTCATGTTCTGTTTCGACCTACCTCTTGTAAATGACAAATCACCTTTTTCATCGTATGCACCTTATTCTCCACATCACAATGCACTATTGCTTTTGCTTTTTCACCTCTCATATCCTATTGCTATTAGATGAAATATAATAAAAATTGTCCTCCACCCATAACACCTCTCACTCCCACCTACTGAACATGTCTGGACCCTGCCCTCATATCACCTGCGTTTCCGTTAAACTATCGGTTGCGGCCATATCTACCAGAAAGCACCGTTTCCCGTCCGATCAACTGTAGTTAAGCTGGTAAGAGCCTGACCGAGTAGTGTAGTGGGTGACCATACGCGAAACTCAGGTGCTGCAATCTTTATTTCTTTTTTTTTTTTTTT
>OGXL01001083.1_pt1:0-10000 | contig 23332 bp, 13 predicted proteins | sample 1576311 | NCBI WGS metagenome assembly OGXL01 (sample SAMEA3541564, study PRJEB24748) | human gut metagenome | biome: human gut; feature: human-associated habitat; material: faeces | place: China | collected 2012 | reverse complement strand
TGTTGTATTGAAACGGTTTTAATTGTCCTATAACAAAAGCACAGAAATCTCTCACCGTTTGGAATAGCAAGAAAGAAACTTACAAGCCTAGCAAGACCGCGCACTTAAGCGCAGGCCCGGCTGGACTCTCCATCTCTTGTCTTCTTGCCCAGTAAAAGCTCTCATGCTCTTGCCAAAACAAAAAAAAAATCCATTTTCAAAATTATTAAATTTCTTTAATGATCCTTCCGCAGGCCCCGTTTTGCCAAAGGTGCCACGTTATTTTTTCTTCCAAACGGCCAGATCTGACTCCAGAATAAAACAACGACTGCAAGAATCGCCCCCAGTTGGATTACGACCTCAAACATGCTGTAAAATTCATCACTTACCTTCAGTTTGACCACTTCATTCAGCAGAATCAGGTGTCCAGTACTGCTAATGGGAAGCCACTCGGTCACGCCTTCCACAATTCCAAATAAAACGGCTTTTAATACCTCAATCAGTTCTATCATTTTTTTCCTTTCTATCGCTTACTTTCGTCAAAATCCATCTGATCCATATATTCCTGCGAAAAATCCGGATGGTGCAACCGGTTGTAGCCCACGGACATTGTGCCAGAATCTCTTCTTCTGTACGTCTGGGGCGATATTCCGGAAGCACTACCTTTTCCATCATCTGACCGATTACACCGTCGGCCAGAATCATAGCTGGATTGCGGTATTTGAAAGCCAGGTCGAAAGCCAGCCCTACAAAGTCAGCCATTTCCTGTACGGAAGCCGGAGCCAGTGCAATCAGGTGGTAGTCGCCGTGACCGCCTCCCTTGGTAGTCTGGAAATAGTCGGCCTGACTGGGCTGAATAGTACCCAGACCCGGACCTCCTCGCATCACGTTGACCACCAGACAAGGAAGTTCCGCACCTGCGATGTAGGAGATACCTTCCTGCTTCAAGCTGACGCCCGGACTGGAGGATGAAGTCATGACCATTTTTCCACTGCCGGCGCCTCCGTATACCATATTAATTGCTGCCACTTCACTTTCAGCCTGAAGAACTACCATTCCGGTAGTTTCCCACGGCTTCTGCTCGGCAAGCGTTTCCAATACTTCAGATTGGGGGGTGATAGGGTAACCGAAGTAACCGTCCACGCCGATACGGATGGCGGCATGGGCTATGGCCTCGTTACCTTTCATAAGAACAACTTCTTCTGCCATAATTTTTCGATTTTGCTTGTTGGGCATTTTTATTCTTCACTTTTCGCTCTGTACACGGTCAGACAACCGTCCGGGCACACAATGGCGCACGAAGAGCATCCGTTACAGGTATCTTCCACTACCTGTTGTACGTAATTATATCCTTTTTGATTTACTTTCGGGGTGAGTGACAACACATGCAGCGGGCATGCTACCACACATAAGTTGCATCCCTTGCAGCGTTCGGTATTTACGATAACCACACCTTTCATCTTAGCCATAGTATATATCTCTTATTGATTAAACATATCTTTATTATAAAAGTTAAGTATATCCATCACCATCTTTCGGGCATCGGCTGCCGGACTTTCCGGGTCTAGGGCAATCGCTTCCTGATAATTGTTGAGTGCTCCCTGCCAGTCACCTTTTTTCCGATAGGCATTTCCCAAAAGATAATATGCTTCCGCCGTGGGCGAGGAAGCCGTTTGCAACCAATCATTCAGGCGAGATATAGCGGTGTCTACATGTCCTTCATTTATCAGTTGTCTGATGTGATTCAGTTGTTCATTCATGGGCTTTTATGTCATATTGTAACCTTACAAAGATAGTCTTTAATTTGGTACGAGAGTCATTTTTACGGAATAAATAGTAAAAAATACCGATTTTTCTTGTTTGTGCAATTGTGCAACATGTTGATTATTAAAGAGTTTTATGATGTTTTATTTTGTTTCAACTGAAAAAGATGTATATACAACTAAATGATGTTTCTGAAAAGGGGGATTGTGTATGAATGATAATTTAATGCTTGTCAAAAATTTATTGAAATGCAGGAATCTATTTGATTATGTTATTATTTCTTATAACTTTGTAGCAATTTATTCATGAAACAAACAACTAAATAATTAACTTATCAGATAGAATTATGAACAAGATTCTTCAGAAGGAACATTTTTCCGAAAAGGTCTTCAAACTGGTGATTGAGGCTCCTTTGATTGCAAAGTCGCGTAAGGCGGGACATTTTGTCATTGTCCGTGTAGGCGAGAAGGGGGAACGCATGCCTTTGACTATTGCAGCAGCCGATCCGGTGAAGGGAACCATTACTTTGGTGGTGCAGGAGGTAGGACTTTCGTCTACCCGTCTGTGTGAACTAAATGTGGGTGATTACATTACAGACGTGGTAGGTCCGCTGGGAAAGGCTACTCATATTGAAAACTTCGGGACGGTGGTTTGTGCCGGAGGTGGTGTAGGTGTGGCCCCGATGTTGCCTATCGTGCAGGCATTGAAGGCTGCGGGAAACCGGGTCATTACCGTGCTGGCCGGACGTACTAAGGAACTGATTATTCTTGAAAAGGAAATGCGTGAGAGCTCGGATGAAGTGATTATCATGACGGACGACGGTTCTTACGGACAGAAAGGTCTGGTTACGGAAGGAGTAGAAGCAGTCATCAAGCGTGAAAAGGTGGACAAGTGTTTTGCCATTGGTCCGGCCATCATGATGAAGTTTGTCTGCCTTCTGACCAAGAAATATGATATTCCGACTGATGTGTCGCTGAACACCATCATGGTGGATGGTACGGGCATGTGTGGTGCTTGCCGTATCACCGTAGGCGGAAAGACGAAGTTCGTATGTGTGGATGGTCCGGAATTCGACGGTCATCAGGTGGACTTTGACGAGATGCTGAAACGTATGGGGGCTTTCAAGGATATTGAGCGTGAAGAAATTCATAAACTGGATACCAAACCTGCAACTTGTGAAGCTGAACAAGCTGCTTCTGGACGAAACGCTGAATGGCGTGAAGCGCTGCGCAAAAGCATGAAGCCGAAAGAACGTACGGCTATTCCGCGCGTGAAGATGAACGAGCTGGATCCGGAATACCGTTCACACAGTCGCAAGGAAGAAGTGAACTTGGGGCTGAGCGAAGAGCAGGCGCTGACAGAAGCCAAGCGTTGTCTGGACTGTGCCAATCCTTCTTGTATGGAAGGTTGTCCGGTAGGTATTGATATTCCGGGCTTTGTCAAGAACATCGAACGTGGAGAATTTCTGGAAGCTGCACGTACGCTGAAAAAGACCAGTGCACTTCCGGCTGTGTGCGGACGTGTCTGCCCGCAGGAAAAGCAGTGCGAATCGAAATGTATTCACCTGAAGATGGGTCACGAAGCGGTGGCTATCGGTTACCTGGAACGTTTTGCGGCTGACTATGAACGTGAAAGCGGACAGATTTCAGTACCTGAAATTGCAGCCAAGAACGGTATCAAGATTGCAGTGGTGGGTTCAGGACCTGCCGGATTGTCGTTTGCAGGCGATATGGCTAAGATGGGTTACGATGTAACTGTGTTCGAGGCACTGCATGAAATTGGTGGGGTATTGAAATACGGTATTCCGGAATTCCGTCTGCCGAACAAGATTGTGGATGTGGAAATCGAAAATCTGTCTAAGATGGGTGTGACTTTCGTGAAGGACTGCATCGTAGGTAAGACCATCAGCGTGGAAGACCTCGAAAGCGAAGGCTTCAAGGGAATCTTTGTTGCTTCGGGTGCCGGACTGCCTAACTTCATGAACATTCCGGGCGAGAACTCCATCAATATCATGTCTTCGAATGAGTACCTGACACGTGTGAACCTGATGGATGCAGCCAGCGAAGATGCCGATACTCCGGTAACATTCGGTAAGCGAGTGGCTGTAATCGGTGGTGGAAATACAGCAATGGACTCTGTACGTACAGCACGCCGTCTGGGAGCAGAGAAAGCGATGATTATCTACCGTCGTTCGGAAGCAGAAATGCCGGCTCGTCTGGAAGAAGTGAAACATGCCAAGGAAGAAGGTGTGGAATTCCTGACACTGCACAATCCGATAGAATACATTGCCGATGAGAAGGGACGTGTAAAACAGGTGGTATTGCAGAAAATGGAACTGGGTGAACCTGATGCTTCCGGTCGTCGTAGTCCGGTTGCCATTCCGGGAGCTACAGTAACTCTCGACATTGACATGGCCATTGTCAGTGTAGGTGTATCGCCTAACCCGATTGTGCCGAATTCTATTCCGGGATTGGAATTAGGACGCAAGGGAACTATTGCTGTCAACGATGACATGCAGTCATCCATCCCGACTATCTATGCCGGTGGTGACATCGTGCGTGGAGGAGCCACTGTAATCTTGGCGATGGGTGACGGACGCCGTGCGGCCGCAGCTATGGACCGCCAGCTTCGTCAGGCATAAAAACAAGCTTGAAAATCGGGCATAAAAAAACGCTTTGACGTTTGTAATAGAACGTCGAAGCGTTTCATTTAAAACGCACTTGCGTTTTAGGTAAAACGTCAAAGCGTTTGAACAAAACGTCCTTGTGTTTCGGTTGAAGCGCAAGGACGTTTTTCTATGTGGTTACTGACGCAGCTGAGTGCGTGTGATTTCGCCTGTATACATGGTGTATGACTTGTTGCTATCTGCTTTAATGTTAAGCGATTTCAAGTCTTCAGCTGTCATCTTCTGGTTCATTGACTTCTTACATTCAATAACTGCTGCCGGCTTAGAGTCTCCCTGTGCATAGAATGAAATCTTATATTCGCTGCACTGTTCCATTAGGGCACTAAGAGCGATGCGATCTTGTGCAATCAGCAGGTAAGCTACATTCTTGTTAAACAATTTACCAAAACCTCCCCAGTTTTCGGCCTTGATTTCTATTTCTTCATCGTTGGCAGTCAGGGTTATGCGTCCGTTCTGCAGCTGGCTGTTCCAGTTGTCCGAGAATTGTGCAACAGGCACTTCTTTCAGCTCGCCTGTCAGGGTCATGGCTGGAGTCAGAGGAGTTGCCGGAACTACAGCAGGAGCAGTTTCGTTAGCCAGCACCTTTTGTCCCAGTGCATCGGTAGCCGACTGGAAGAGTTGGTCCTTCAGGTCGATGGTTTCACGACGGAATTTTCCGCAGATAGGAGCCAGTTTGGTTTTCTTCTTGTTCAGTGCCATGTCATCTGTAATCCATTCTTCGGCAGTATATTTTTCTCCACCATCGCGGTTTTCGTCATACCAGTAGCGGATGCGGGTCATGGTCATGCGGCATACCCCATCAGTCACATTGATAAGATATTGGTAGTAGATGCGGGTACGGTCCAGTGACAGGGCTGAAGAAGAGAATACGATGTATTCTTCGGCAGAGGCGGCAATGTCGCCCTCTTCTTCGTTGGTGTAGACTACGCGGCTTTGCAGTTTTCCGTCAGATTTGAAGCGGTGGTTGGCCCAGTCCAGCATTTGCTGGTAGAGTTGCTCTTTCGAGAGCGAAGGAGCCTTGATTTCATGATTGAAGGTTACCTTTCCATCCTCCATTGTAATAGCTCCAGCCAGATATTTCGGGTCAGAGTTGTCTTTTTTATCCTTGGCCATTCCGAACAGCGGCAGGCAGGCCAATAAGATGAACAATAGTTTTTTCATGATTCGTATCAAAGTTTTTTATAGTATGAAATATTATTTCTTAAAGATAGCATGTGTAAAGATAGGTATTTTTTTTAACTGCGGTGTAGGAATAGGATTTCTTATTATTTTTTTGTGAAACAATTATACATTTCAGTAAAAACAACAAAGCCCGTTTCCCTTTTCAGGAAAACAGGCTTTGTACGTATTTCTATCAAATAGAACCTCTCCGAAGCAGGAGCGGGGGATTATCGAACGGGAATTTTGTCGATGCGTGCCTGGTGGCGTCCACCTTCAAAATCGGTAGTGAAGAATTCCGTCATAATCTTGTCGGCCATTGCTTCATCAATGAAACGTCCCGGCATTACCAGTACGTTGGCATTGTTGTGCTGACGGGCCAGATGAGCAATTTCCGGAATCCAGCAAAGTGCAGCACGGATACCCTGGTGTTTATTCAGGGTGATACCGATTCCTTCACCGCTTCCGCAGATGGCAATTCCCGGATAGCATTCTCCGTTTTCTACTGCCAAAGCCAGCGGGTGAGCAAAGTCGGGATAGTCACAACTGTCGGTTGTGTAAGTTCCGAAATCCTTGTATTCCCATCCTTTGGCTTCCAGCCATTTTTTCACGTATTGTTTCAATTCAAATCCGGCATGGTCGGATGCAAGTCCTATTGTTTTCATCAGAGCATTTCTTTTACTTGGTTATATACATTTTCAGCAGTGAAGCCCAGTTTTTCATCCAGCACTTTGTAAGGAGCAGAGAAACCGAATGATTCCAATCCCCAAATCTTACCGTTGGCACCTACCAGGCCTAACAGGTTGACTGGCAGACCAGCTGTCAGACCAAATACCTTGGCGCCAGCCGGAAGAATGCTTTCCTGATATTCCTTGCTCTGGCTGCGGAACAAACCTTCTGATGGAACTGATACGATGCGAGTCTTCACACCGTCTTTGTGAAGCAGTTCAGCTCCGGCTACCAATGTAGAAACTTCAGAACCAGAAGCTACCATGATAACATCCGGATTTTCGTCAGAACCAGCTACGATGTAAGCTCCCTTGGCAGCCTGTGAGTAGTCTGTACCTGCCGGCAACATGTTGATGTTCTGGCGAGACAGAATCAGAGCCGACGGAGTATCGGTATTTTCCATAGCCAGTTTCCAGCAGACAGTAGTTTCTTCTGCATCTGCCGGACGAAGTACCAGCATAGAGTTCTTTCCGTGGTGGTTTTTCAGTTTTTCCATCAGGCGGATTTGTGCTTCCTGTTCTACCGGTTCGTGAGTAGGACCGTCTTCACCTACACGGAATGCATCGTGAGTCCAGATAAACTTCACTGGCAACTGCATGAGGGCAGCCATACGTACAGCCGGTTTCATGTAGTCTGAGAATACGAAGAATGTACCGCAGGCAGCGATTACACCACCGTGCAGTGCCATACCGATACAGCAGCAAGCCATAGTCAGTTCGGCTACTCCGGCCTGGAAGAAGGCACCGCTGAAGTCACCGTTAACAAATGCGTGAGTCTTTTTCAAGAAACCGTCTGTCTTGTCAGAGTTAGACAAGTCGGCAGAAGCACAGATCATGTTAGGAACCTGCTGTGCCAATGCGCCCAATACAGTAGCAGATGCGTTACGAGTTGCATCGTTTGCTTTCTGCTGGATACCTGCCCAGTCTACTTTCGGAGCTACTCCGCTGAACCATTCTTTCAGCTGAGCTGCTTTTTCCGGATTGGCTGCAGCCCATGCAGCTTCTTCTTCATAACGTGCAGCTACGATAGCTTTCAGTTCTTCTTCACGTTTTGCGTAAATTTCTTTTACGTCGTCGAAGATAACGAACGGATTTTCAGGGTCAGCACCCAAGTTGATCATAGTGTTCTTGTAAGCGTTGCCACCCAGAGGAGCACCGTGAGTCTTACAGTTGTGTTCGTATGAAGAGTTATCGTCCTTGCGGGCACCCTTACCCATGATACATTTACCGATAATCAGCGTCGGGCGTTTGCTTTCTGCTTTTGCAGCATCCAGAGCAGTACGGATTTGTTCACAGTCGTTACCGTTGATTTCGATGACATTCCATCCCCATGCACGGTATTTCATGGCTGTATCTTCAGAGATAACATCCTTTGTTTCTGTAGAAAGCTGGATGTCATTTGAGTCATAGAACATAATCAGGTTGTCCAGACCCAGGTGTCCGGCAATACGGCCTGCGCCCTGAGAAATTTCTTCCTGAATACCACCGTCAGAGATATAAGCGTAGATAGTTTCTTTATTGAAAGTAGGGTTACCTGTACGAGCTGCAAGGAATTTGGCAGCGATGGCAGCACCTACAGCGAATACGTGTCCCTGTCCCAGTGGACCAGAAGTGTTTTCAATGCCGCGCATTACGTCTACTTCAGGATGTCCCGGAGTAGGAGAGCCCCACTGGCGTAATTGTTTTAATTCGTCTAATGTAAATTTACCGATAAGAGCCAACTGTGAGTACAACATCGGTGACATGTGGCCCGGATCCAGGAAGAAACGGTCACGACCTTCCCATTTCGGGTTCTGAGGGTCATACTGCAGATACTCTGCATACAAGACATTGATGAAATCGGCTCCACCCATTGCACCTCCGGGGTGTCCAGACTTTGCTTTTTCAACCATTGAAGCAGCCAAAATACGAATATTATCAGCAGCGTGGTTCATTACTTGTTTGCTGTTCATATAACTAAATTTTGATTTGTATGCTACATAAAATGCGAGTGGCATACGTCACCCGCTTTTTGAAATTATGAGCAAAGGTATGACATTTATATGTAAATTACAAAGTGGAAATAACTTATTTATTTCACATTTTTTTACTTCTTGTATTTTACTGCAGCCTCTTCTACCGGCAGACAAGCCTTATAATTTTCAATATATGCATTGAATCCGGCAACGTCTTCTGCAGTAGGAGATACTTCTACGCCCGCATTTCCGGCAAACACTTTTTCGTCGAGGAAGTCAGCCAGTGACTGCTTCTTGTCATTGTTCACCAGATAAGAACCTAACAGTGCAATACCCCATGCACCACCTTCTCCTGCGGTTTCCATGACAGAAATCGGAGAATTGATGGCCGCAGCAAGAACTCTCTGACCTACACCCTTAGTACGGAACAGACCTCCGTGACCTGTGATGCGGTCTACTTTAATCTTTTCTTCGTTGAAGAGAATGTCATTTCCAATCTTCAGTACGCCTACCGATGCATACAAGTGTGCACGCATAAAGTTGGCCAGGTTGAATTTATCGCTTGCCGTACGAACGAACAACGGGCGTCCTTCTGTCAAACCGGTTACAGGTTCGCCTGAGAAGTAGTTGTACGAAATCAGTCCGCCGCAGTCTGCATCACCTGTCAGTGCGTGGTTATACAGTTTGCCGAAGATTTCGTCCATATCTACCGGCATACCCATCAGTTCCTGGTATTCCTTGAACAGATTTACCCATGCGTTCAGGTCGGAAGTACAGTTGTTACAGTGTACCATGGCTACCAGACTTCCGTCAGGAGTAGTCACCATGTCAATCATTTCGTAAGGCTTTGACAGGTCTTTTTCCAGTACGATCATAGAGAAAGAAGAAGTACCAGCCGATACATTACCTGTGCGCTGTTTTACGGCATTGGTAGCTACCATACCTGTTCCTGCATCACCTTCCGGCGGACAAACAGGTACACCAGCTTTCAGATGGCCTGATACGTCAAGTTTCTTGGCACCTTCTTCGGTCAGGCAACCGGCATTTTCTCCTGCCAGCAATACTTTCGGCAGAATGTCTGTCAGTTTCCAGCTGTATCCGTAAGGAGCTACTAACTTGTCGAACTTTTCAATCATTTCGGCAGAGTAGTTCTTTGTTTCAGGGTCGATAGGAAGCATACCTGAAGCATCACCGATACCCAGAACTTTTTCGCCGGTAATCTGCCAGTGTACGTAACCTGCCAGTGTAGTGAAGAAAGTAATGTCCTTCACGTGTTCTTCCTTGTTCAGGATAGCCTGATAAAGGTGAGAGATACTCCATCTCAACGGAATGTTATAGACAAAGAGTTCAGACAGTTCGGCAGCTGCTTTACCTGTATTGGTATTTCTCCAGGTACGGAACGGTACAAGGATTTCTTCTTTGTCGTTGAAAGCCATGTAACCGTGCATCATGGCACTGATACCGATGGCTGCCAAGTTTTCTATTTCGATGCCGTACTGGTTTTTTACGTTTAAGCGAAGGTCAGCATAGCAGTCCTGTACTCCTGCCCAGATGGCTTCAATGCTGTAGGTCCAGAGTCCATCTACCAGCTGATTTTCCCAGGTGTGACTTCCCTGAGCAATAGGTTTATTTTCCTGGTCAATCAGGACAGCTTTGATTCGGGTAGAACCGAACTCAATACCCAAAATGGCTTTACCTGCCTCAATGGTTGACTTTGCATCTTTCATATT
>OGXL01001071.1_pt1 | contig 23421 bp, 20 predicted proteins | sample 1576311 | NCBI WGS metagenome assembly OGXL01 (sample SAMEA3541564, study PRJEB24748) | human gut metagenome | biome: human gut; feature: human-associated habitat; material: faeces | place: China | collected 2012 | reverse complement strand
CATGGGACACGGCCAGCCACCAAGACCCCGAACCGTTCCCCGGCTTAACAACAAACCCGGCTTAATCGGAATTAAACCGACATCGGTTTAACAGTGACCGCGGCTGCCACTACCGGTGGCCGGAATGGATCCGCATCTGCATGGACAACAACCTGACGCGTTCGATGAGCGCGAAAGGCTGTTCTCCGGACAACGCGGCCGCGGAGGGGTTCTTCGGCCGTCTCAAGCAGGAGTTCTTCCACAAGCGCAGCTTCGCGGGCGTCTCGATGGACGGGTTCATCAACATGCTCAACGACTACATGGTCTGGTACCGGGACAGGCGGATCAAGACGGAGTTCGGCATGAGCATCATGGATCGTCGACGCGAGCTCGGTCTTGTGGCATGATTGGTGGTGATGGAATCAACGACGAGTCCAACAAAACGGCACCAGCCCCAAGATGGGATGGTATATTCATCGTACTTCGAAGGTGACTCGTTCCACCTGTGGTAATGATGGTTCCCAGACCTATCATGTGGAATATAAGATGACAAATACACTTGAGAACAGCCAGATTGGTGCTCTAACGAGCTATATTCTTGGATCCGGCGGACAAGGTGTGGAAAAAACTTTGATTTATGCGCCCGCCGGGGGCTCTATCTCAAATCTTAAGACCAGTGGTGGTTCAGTGACGGGGAGTCGTCAAGAAACACTGAATGGTAAAACCGTGTATGCGAGCATCGCCACGATAGCGCCCGGCGAATCCGTCACCTATTCCTTCGACGTGGCCACATCCACCAAGGCTGTCTCCGGCCTCACCATCGACCAAACTCCTATGGGCTGGACCGATTCCGGCGTCACCACCGACACCGCCGTCTGCTCCATCAATAGTAAAAAGAGCTCCCTCTGACAAGGGAGCTGTCAGCCACAAACGGCTGCCTGAGGAGAGAGACCAAAAACAAGAGGGCGTCAGCAAAAAGCTGACGCCCTCTACATTGCAGAACTACATACCAGTCCCATTAAATACCGCGCCCACCGTCTTCAACAGAATCGCAATATCCCCCGTGATAGACCAATTCTGAATATATGACACATCTGCATATTCAGACTGTTCCTGAGACAAGTCATTACGCCCGGAAATTTGCCAAGGACCAGTAATACCCGGCTTGACCAGTAGACGAGTGGAATACAGTGGCGAATACTGGTCAACCTCATATTGACGTTGCGGACGCGGACCCACCATAGACATATCACCCTTTAGTACATTGAAGAACTGAGGAACTTCATCAATAGAGGTCTTACGGATGAACTTACCAATTTTAGTGACACGGGGATCGTCTTTGACTTTGAACGTCGCTCCTAGTTCCACGCCAGCCGCAGCGGCTACCTCGGCATCCATCTTATCGGCGTTCATCCGCATGGAGCGGAATTTGTACATAGTGAAAGGCTTGCCGTAGATGCCGATACGAGTCTGTGAGTAGAACACAGGGCCGCCGTCCTCGCGCTTGACCTTGTATGCAGTCCACAGCATGATAGGCGAACTTAGGATGATTGCCACCAGAGAGAGAACGATATCGCACACACGCTTAAAAATGCGTGTCGGCAGAGAGTACTGAGCAAGTCGGGCTGTCAGAACGGGCATAGAGGGATCATTATGCAATTGCAGATTTGCACCGCTCAGATCCGCAACAGAGGCAGTGAGAGCCAGCTCAATGCCCATGGATTCAACAGCGAGCGAAAGAGTACGCATGGTTTCAGAATCACGCGTCAGCACATCAGCGATCAGAATAGTGCGAACCTTCATCCGCTTGGCGGTCTGAGGCAAATGGGAGTTCAACGCCAACACCTTGAGCCGCGCTTCTTCATCATTGGCAGGAATAAACGGAACCGATACAAGATGTTGAGCAGCATTCGGATCATCCGAATCACACAAAGAGGCAACAGGGCAGACCGCGATGGGTGCATACCCCAGGCTGAGGCATGCCTTGAGCTGCTTCAGCGTTTTACTGATGCCCTCCGGAGAGCCAATGATAATAGTGGGGTAGTTGAACTCACCTTTTGCTCGATTGCGGTGAAGCGCACGACGCATCAGCCACCGTTCAACGATAACGAGGATGAGAGAAAGGATAGGAATAAGTACATTCAGGGAACGCGGCACATTCAGATGGAACAAGTAGCCCAATGTACAGAGCATAATGAAGTCGATAAAGGCCGCATTAAGCAGCTTGGCATATAGTCCGTATCCCTCGCCCATAGTGTGGCGTTCGTAGCTTCGAGCTGCATAGAGGCTGATGAGCCAGGAGATGCAGGCCAAGCTCAGGAAACTGAATACACCATAATCGGATGGTCCCATGTTCTGCACATTGGCATATGCTCCTGGATTGCACGCGAATACGATGCAGGTGGCGATGATGGTCATCAGCAGATCCAGAATCACCATGGTCGTATTGTACAGATAACGCCATTTGGGCACTGAATATTCGGTGAGATGAGGCCTATCGCCAGCATCGTTATGAGTAACGGTGCCATCCGGAGAAGACGAGAAGTAAGTGCCGTCAAAAAATGTTGGTGCAGCCGTATCAGGAGTTGCGTCCGCAATGTGAGAATCCGTATGTGCTGCCTGAGTACGGCTGATTTGCACTCGGTGCAGTGTCTCAGTCTCTGCTGTGGTGTTGCTCATATGTTGAGCCGTTGCTGATGCCGTGGTGCTGATTCTTGACATGGTACGTGAACTTCGTCCCCTTAAGGTATTTCCTGAAACTGCAAGGAAATCATGTTAATTTCATCTCTGTTGCACACCCTACCATGAGTCCGCCCCCCCCCCTATAGCAAAATCGCTCAAAAAAACGAATTTCCCATTAGCGTTCTGTGAAGATGAAGTGATGGTGGGCGGACACGGATTGGTCACAGTCCGACGTATCGGACTAAAATGGTGCACTAGTGGTTTGTACGCAGGCCCGCAAGGTAGCGTTGTAAGTATGAAGAAGGACTGAGCCCATGCACATTATGTTCGTCTGCACCGGCAATATTTGTCGTTCTCCTATGGGTGAGCTATTGCTCACTCGCTACCTCTCTGGCACCACGGTGCAGGTTTCCAGCGCGGGTACGCATGGTTTGCCCATGCATCAGATTGATCCCAACAGCGCCCTGCTTATGGAAAGCGTAGGAATCGAACCGAGTGGGTTCCGTTCTCGGCGCCTGACGCAGCCGATGGCAAAGTCCGCTGATCTGATCCTGTGCTTTGAAAAGGATCAGCGTAAAGACATTGTCACGTTGGCTCCCACTGCTGTGAAATACACGTTCCTGCTGGGCGACTTTGCGAACATGTGTGAGTACTGCGCGCGCAATGGACTGGTCAAGGGCTTGACCATTCAGGAACGCTTGCAGTCAGTGATTGACTCTGCTTCCATTATTCGGCCTATGCTCCCTGAGCCTGAGGATATTGAAGATCCGCACGGCAAGGAATACGCAAAGTTCCGTACCGCAGCAGAGCAGACGAACAAAGCGCTGCGCACCATCCTGACCAGCATGCGTAAGCACTACCGCGTTGAGGAAGCCCCGGTACGGCCTCAAATTACGCGTCAGTATGCTTATACGGTATGAGTGTTTATTGTGATACGGGTATCTATACTTCATACTTCCAGATGCGGAAGATAGTCTCGTTCAAATATATCGACAATGACGACCTTGACAGCAAGGTATAGTTTTTCTGCCAATCCGGCAGCGCTTCGTATATTGAATTCGTCGGCAGTTCTCATGAGCTGCGGAAATACAGGGTTTGCGGTGGGTTGCAAGGAATCTGCTTCTGCTTCGCTTCGTGGGACAGCATCATTGCGAACAACAACAAGAGCAATACATTGATTGCCGGCGAGATTAATAAGTCCCTCATATTCCAACATGAGTACTGAGTCGTAGAGCTTTTTCTCAATATTCGTGGCCGGTTTTGACTTGAGTGTTATCTCGTTGGTCTGCCCGTTTTTAGCTACGACATTGCCGTTTTTATACTCCACAAAGAATAAACGCTCACAATGCTTGATTGCATTGAGTCCATCGCACGAAGCCGGCCGGATCATGTCTGGGTGCCGTGTCTGGAATAGTTCTGCATACTTGTCGAAGTTGTATTGTTGTTGTTTGCTTTCAGAGACCGAGCGACAGGCGTTTTCATCAAATGACAATTGATCAATAGTCGCTAGCTCTGTGTGCATGTAGATCCAACTGAGGCAATCTTTAAAGTTCAGCATGATTGTCCCCCGTTAGGTCATTGGCGATATCACGCTCCAAGGTCAGGAATGGCTGTGCCATGTTTTCAAAGATACGAGCGATACCCTTGTTGTCTTCTTCTACGAATGTAATGGATTGATTGGTTTGAGACTGCGCGCTGTACACGGAGAGTTGCTGCTTGAATCCGAAGAGTTGCGAATAGGTGGTGAGCGCTTGCAGGAAGTAAGGGCTATGTGTGGTGAGTAGTACGCGTACTCCTATTTTTTGTGCAGCTCCAACGATATAACGTGCATATGCAATTTGCAGTTGAGGGTGCAGATGAATTTCAGGCTCATCGAGGATAAGAAAGTCCCCTGAACGAAGCATATGTTCTTCGAACAGATAGCGAAGTAGCATGGTTGCTTTGCCTCCAGCGGAGGCATTGGAGGCAAGTATAGGTTCAGATAAGTTGGATTTACTGCCGGATATGAGCATACGTCCATCTGAACTGGGACTTATCTTGAAAGGGAATGCATTGGCAAGATGGGCGGTAAGTTCCGACAAATCTTGTTGTGCAAGAATCTGATTAGCGATCGATGATTCGCTTCCATTAGGGCCGCGTCTGCCGAGCAGACGTCGCAGTGCTCTCGCCTCGCGTTCGTATGGACTTTCCCATATCCCATTGAATCGACGCGATATATTATCCGCGTTGTCGAAGGTATCATCAACGGCTTTGGGATCGTCAAGCATGACTACACGTGTGGAATTCGGCATCATGAACGAAGCCTGTGATACTTGATCATTGGCAAATTCCATTTCTGAAAGAATTTTGCCGTTTTCCAAGCGCAGGAATCCGTCGGCTGGAACGGACTCAATTCGGTTACTAATCTGACCTCCGAACATAGTTTTCAGAGTATTTCCTGCATACTTAGCTGCAAATGAGGTATCGGGAATGGACAGAAGTTGTTGCAGATTATGGATAAATTCTGTGCTGAGAGGGCCTTCCTTCACTGCCTTTTCATACTGCGCCCAGATTGAAGATCCATATCGTGGAGGTGATGTCATGATACGTGTATGAAGCAAAGCGGAACGAATATCTTCTTCGGAAGGAGAGCCTCGCAATCCAAGGAGTCGCTTGGATAGAGTATCGGTGAAAGGCCGTAAACTGCCGTTTTCTTGCGTAGCTAATGCATCAATGTTACTCATCAAGAACGAGAGGACGGAAAGGAATAGCGATTGTTGTAGTTCTTTTTCAGTTTCCTCATCAAAATCATGGAATGCGTCTATGGCGGTGAATAGCGCTTTCCCTACTGTGCTTTTTCCTGCGTCATTGTTACCGACGATGGCGGTAATGCCATCAAGACGAATAGAAGCATTACTGATTTTGCCTAGTGATTGAATTTCTAGCTTCATTGTCCTGCCTCGTTATCGTCTTGTGGACGGGCTGATCCCGCTAATTACTATTTTACCTGGAGAACTTACTGTTCTCTCACGAATCGACGTTTGTCGTAATGTTTGAGCGTGAAATCTTGGTTTGTTTGTCATGAATGGTGAGCGCGTAATCCCGCATGGCCAGGTCGGTTTGCGGGGATGCTTGCCTTATGGAAGGCAGACTGGACATGGCCACGAGAAAGCGGTTGGCGAACAGGTTCAAGGCGGAGTACGCCAAGGGAACGAAGAGACAGAAGGGCGAGGTCCTGGACCGGCTCGTGGCCGTGGGCATGGGCCGGTCCACCGCTCGGCGTCTGCTCTCGCAGGCGGTCAAGGTCAGGGAAGAACCGGGGGCGGGGCGCGGCGGGAAACCGACGTACGGCGAGGACGCGCTGTTTGTGTTCAATGTGAGGTGAGCCGAGTTACCGCGATGGTGTGGGCCGGGTTACCGGCAAAATGTTGACCGTTTTATCGCCCTTGGCGCAAAAAGGCGTTGGCCCGTTTCGTCCCGATTAGATTCCCGGGGTTGGTGGTGTTTTCCCGGGGAAGGAAAGGAACATGACGGTGTCGACGCCCGTGCAACAACATATCAGGATTCTCGACGCGCAGGGTCTCTCCTGGCGTCGGATAGCCAGGGAGGTCGGTGTGTCAAGGCAGACGGTCAGGAAGTACGCCGAATTGGAGGATTGCTCGCCCAAGCCGCCGGAACGGACGGCGGCGAGGTCGAAGCTGGATCCGTTCAAGCCCGTGATCGACAAGTGGCTTCAGGCCGACCGCATGATGCCGCGTAAGCAGCGCCACAGCGCGATGCGCATATGGCGCCGGGCTGCGGGACGAGCGCGGCTATGACGGTTCCTACCAGCTCGTGCAGCGCTACGTGCGGCAGCGCAAGCGTGATTGGAGGGAGCCGGGCGACGGATTCATGGGACTGGAGTGGGAGCCCGGCGTCATGCAGGTCGATTTCGGCCGGGCCCTGGCCGTGATCGGGGGCGAGCGGACGGGCGTGCACTGCCTGGTCGTCACGTTCCCGTATTCGAACATGCGCTATGTGGTCGCGCTGCCCGGGGAGAACGCCGAATGCGTGTGCGAGGGGTTGGAGACGGTGTTCTCCCGTGTGGGCTGGCCCCGCGGGTGATGGTGTTCGACAACGCCGCCGGCGCCGCGCACCGGGTCGCGTGGGACAGAATCACCATCGTCGACGTGTTCCACGGTTTGTTGAGCGCTACCGCGTCGAGGTCAGGTTCTGCAATCCCGGGAGCGGCTGGGAGTTGTTTGCTCGTTGATTTGGATCTACTGCCTGCATAGTGTTGGCGTGTACCACCGTCATGTGATGGGCGACGGTTACCAGTTGAATGCGCTACTGGTCAAAGGCACGTTTTTCGCGGGATTGATGATTTGTGCAATTGATTCTATTCTCAACGTTTATATACCTTTGCTGCATACCGGCTTGGTGTTGCTGTGCGCATTCCTGATTACCATGCTGGAGCGTTTGATTATCCGCCAGTTTGTGCTGTCCAGCCGTGAAACGGGCGCATATTCGTATGGCACTGTGGTGGTTGGTTCCCCTGAGGGCATTGAGCATGCGTTGGCGTTCCTGGGCCATAAGCGCCAGCTGAATTATCATGCTATTGCGGTGTGCCCGATTGGGGTGAACGAGCGGACTGGGCTCGTGGAGGCCGTTGTCGCACCTGCTGATTTCAAGGATCGAATCCGCAAGATCAGTGGTCGGGACATCGCTACATTGCCGTATTGCGGCAACTTCGCCGAACGTGCCGCTTCGCTGGGCGTACAGATGGTGATGGTTACGGATGTTATGCAGCGCTTCTCAGATAATTTCAACACGTTCGTGCTGAACATGGAAACCATGAATCTGGAGATTGCGGTGGTTACTTCCGCAGTGGACGTGAATGGTCATGAGACTAATATCCGTGTGATTCAGGGTACGACTGTGATGACGATCAGCCTGCCGCAGTATTCGCCATGGGATATGTTTAAGAAGCGTGTATTCGATATAGTGGTTTCTTTGATCGCCACTGTGCTTTCGTCTCCATTTATGATTATCACGGCTATTGCTATCAAGCTTGAAGACAAGGGGCCGGTGTTCTATAGGCAGGAACGTGTTGGTCTGTGTGGCAAGCCATTTAAGATTCATAAGTTCCGTTCAATGTATGTGAATGCGGATGCCAAACTTGCCGAAGTGGCCGCCGCGAATGGTCAGAAGATGGGTGCATGTGTGAAGATCAAGAGTGATCCGCGTATCACCAAGGTCGGCCATTTCATCCGTAAGGCCAGTATTGATGAGTTGCCACAGTTCTTCGACTCCTTGATCGGAACGATGAGTGTGGTCGGGCCGCGTCCGCAACGTCAGTTTGAGGTGGACGAATATGACCAGGTGTATGCCACTCGTTTGCTGGTAAAGCCTGGTATTACCTGCCCTTGGCAGGTGTCTGGCCGTAACGACCTGAGTGAGGAAGAAAGCCAGCAGGTTGATGTTTCCTATGTGCAGAATTGGTCGGTGTTGGGGGACATTGTGTATATTCTCCGTACTATCGGCACGGTTCTGCACCCCAATGGTGCATACTAGAGTTTCTAGTGGCAGTTTTTTTGATTACTTGTTTGCAGCTGATTTACAAGGGAGATGAATGAAGAGGGCAGATGTCAGTAGGTGATCAAACACAATATGATGCTAGTGCGAATGCTTCTTTAAAAGAAAGTAAGGAGTTGCCGTATAGCGTTCTTATGAGCGTCTATGCGAAGGAATCTCCCGAATATCTTGTAGAAGCATTACATAGCATGCTTGCTCAGACAGTTCCACCCGAGCAGATTGTCCTCGTTGAGGACGGTCCATTGACCCATGAATTGGACAATGCAATCAATGTGTTTCATGAGCAGCATGCCGGACTTCTCGATTTGGTGGTTTTGCCCAAGAATGAAGGTCTGGGCAGTGCCCTTGCTCATGGAATCCCAGAATGCAGAAATGAAATCATCGCTCGCATGGACTCTGACGATTACTCTTTTTCGACTCGAATGGAGAAAGAGTTGGCTGTGATGTCTGATCATAACTTGGATATGGTGGGCTCACAGATTGTGGAGTTTATAAAGGATCCAGACCATCCTGTTGCCGAATCTGATCTTCCGATTGATCAACAGTCGATTGTCTCATATTCAAAAAAGCGCAATCCATTCCGTCACCCTTCCATGGTGTTTCGTAAATCACGCGTTTTGGAAGCTGGAAACTATAGCGCCGATTATTTGTATTTCGAAGATTGGGATTTATTCAGCCGAATGCTGGCTTCCGGATGCAAGGCCGCGAATATTAACGAGCCATTGGTTGCAATGCGCGTAAGCCCAGATTTCTATGCTCGTCGCGGTGGACCCGCATATATTCCTCATGTTTGGAAATTTAAAGCTGAACAATTACGACGAGGATATTTCACATTCTTCCAGTTCCTAGGAACGACCATTCCGCACGTATTGGTCTGTCTTGTCCCCAATTCTGTGCGCTCTTTCATCTATACGCATCTTCTGCGGAAAGGAACTAATAATGACTGACAATGTAAAGGATACTAAACCCACCATTGCCGTGGTCACGTTACATAATTCTCCGAATTATGGTTCATGTCTCCAGACTTATGCGACGCAAACGGTGCTCTCACGCATTGGGGCTACGCCGTCAATCGTGGATTATTACCGTCATGATGCCATTCCGGAAAATGAAACCGAACGAGCCCTTAATGGCCAACTGGCTAAGAAGATGCCGATTTTCAGAATTCCTGGTGTTAAATCACTGGCTCGTATTCCAGTTAGTCGGATTGTAGCTCGTCGCGCTAAGCCATTGAATGATTTTCGTCAGTCTAAGCTTGCCCTCACAGACCGTAAATACTATTCGGTGGAGGCTTTGGAACAAAATCCTCCTCAGGCAGATATTTACTGCACTGGTTCCGATCAGGTGTGGAATAGTACATGGAATGAGGGCTTTAACAAGGCGTTTTATCTATCTTTTGCGCCTGAAGGAGCCAAACGTATTGCATATGCAGCCAGCATAGGCAAATCTTCGTTGGAAGATTGGGAGAAGCCGTTAATGCGTGATGCTTTGAATCGGTACTCTCATATTTCTGTGCGTGAGGCTGAAGCTGCTGAATTGCTGAATTCTATTGGTGTGCATGGAGCAGTGCCTGTTATTGATCCCACACTGATGCTCAATCGTGATGATTGGAGCGTGCTTCGTGATGATAGCGTTTTGCCCGCTGAACCTTATATTCTGGTTTATCAACTTAACAAGAACCATGAATTTGACCAATACGTTCAACGATTTGCGGACAAGACCGGATTGCCTGTTTACCGTATTGCCTATGGTGTCCATGAAAAGCGTAAAGGTGAACACGCGATTATCTGTCCTACGGTTGGGGGATTTGTCAGTCTGTTCATGAATGCCGAATACGTTATTACTGATTCGTTCCATGGCACTGCGTTCTCTATGAATCTGGAGCGTAAATTCGTTGCAATCAGTCCAGGACGTTTTTCTGGTCGCATTATGAATTTGCTTGAAATGACCGGAGAAACAAGCCATTATCTTGATGATTGGCGCAACCTTGATATCGCTGACCAGCCAATCGACCATACACATGTGGCACAGGTTTTGGAGACAAAGCGAACTGAAGCTCAAACGTTCTTGGACAAAGCCATCAATGAGTGAACATTAGGAATACTGAAGGAAAAAAGATGTACACCGAGATCAAGCCATATCAGATCATTATTCAGTTGCTTAAGGAACGTGGCATTCGTCATTGTGTTCTTTCGGCAGGTTCACGGAACGTGCCTTTCGTCCATTCGATTGAAGAAGATTCTTTTTTTAAGTGTTATTCAATCACTGACGAGCGCAGTGCTGGTTATTTCGCCTTAGGTCTTTCGCAACGTATTCATGAACCGGTTGTTATTTCTTGTACCTCTTCTACGGCGACGTGTAACTATTGGCCGCCTGTGGCAGAGGCTTACTATCAGCATGTACCGCTAATTGTGTTGACTGGCGATCGTGATTATGAGATGTTGGGACAATGGGAAGATCAGATGATTGACCAGGTTGGCATGTTCGATCGTCATGTTCGTAAGTCAGTGAATCTTCCGATTGTTCGCGATGACGATGATTATATTTATTGTCGGCGTTTGGTAAATGAAGCTTTGCTGGAACTTGACCATAATGGTACTGGCCCTGTGCACATCAATGTTCCAATGAAATATTACAGTACGACATTCCCGTTACATTCGCTGCCAGAGATACAGGCTATTCATCGAGTGGATTGCCATTCTTCTCAAGATAAATGGCAAGAAAAAGTTGCTCAGCTCGCCGCGGCTAAACGTATTCTCGTGGTATGCGGTCAGGAAAGCTACGTTTCTGATGAGCAACAGCGGCAGATGACTGAGTTCTTCCATAAGTTCAACAGTGCGATTGCTGTGGACTACATGTCGAATATCGAATGTGAGGGTACATTTAATCCTTCTGTCTGCATGGATACTCGTTACGTGAGTGACAAGAAATTCGAAGAGCTGTTGCCTGACATTGTGATTTCGTTCGGTGGTATGGTATTTTCTGGGCTGAAAGCCATGCTATTGCGTTATCATGGCGAATATGAGCATTGGCTGGTTCAAGAAGATGGCGAGGTTTGCGATTTGTTCAAGAGCCTGACCACTATTTTTGCCTGTACCCCTGAGTACTTCTTTACGTATTTTAATGAGCATGTCGAAAACGGTATAGCCAATGATATGAAATATCATAATAAGCTTGTTGACTATGCTGATTCTGTAAAATATCCTGACTTCGGATGGTCTAATATTTATGCCATTAAGAATGTTGCTACGCGTATTCCTTCAGGCTCGTTATTGCATCTGAGCATAAATAATGCAATTCGCATCACTAATTTTTTCAAACTTCAACCACATGTGAAAGTATATGCCAATATCGGTACTCACGGTATTGACGGTTGTCTTCCCTCATTCCTTGGCCAAGCTGTCGCAGATTCTGATACGCCAAGCTTCCTGGTCATCGGAGATTTGTCCTTCTTTTACGGCATGAATGTATTGCGTTCTCGTCACATTGGTAAGAATGTGCGAATTCTTTTACTAAATAACCATGGCGGAGAAGAGTTCTATTACAACGGTATGTGGCGCAACGAGGCCAGTGATTTGCACACGACTGCGCGTCATAATACTAAGGCAGAAGGTTGGGCAAAGTCTTGCGGATTTACATATTTGACTGCTTCCGATAAGCGGTCGTATGACTCTGCTGTTAATCAGTTTATGAATCTAGATGCTGAAGGACCGATTCTATTTGAAGTTTTTACTGAGATGAGTACTGATGCACAGGCGATTTATGATTTTTATGATTTGAGTCGACCACGTGATTTAGCTTCTGAAGTTAAGCGTAAGGGCAAAGAATTCGTCAAAAATACGATTGGTAAGGAAACCGCTCTTAAAATCGCCGGCTCCTTAGGTGTCAAGCTGAAGTAGTCTGATTAAGACGTATGCAACATGAATCTCAATAATGCTCTGAAAAAAGCCGCTCGTTTTGTACTTGCAGCTGGACAGGCACCTGTCCATATAACTGTTGGCGAAGTTTTTCCATTTGCTATTTTGATAGAAAGTTTGTGATATGTCTGTCGAGCGATTAAGGGTACTACAGGTAGTGCCGTCTTTGAGCCGTGCAGCTGGAGTGGCTCGATTTGTATACAATATGGAACATTATCATGACGAAAATCGGGTGCACTATGACTTTATGCATCATGCTATCCGAGATGGCGTGTACATGCATGAGAAACGTTATGACGAAGAACTAAAAGTACGGGGATGTTCTGTTTACCCTGTGAATTATGCTGGCGATGATCTTAGACGTTTCATGCATGAGGTACATGAGGTGTTCGAAAAAATTGGTTCTAATTATGACATTGTACATTGCCATATGCCGAACTCTGCGTTCTGTGTCCTTCGAGAAGCTGAACTGGTCGGTATAGAGCATCGTGTGTTGCATAGTCATTTGAACAACTCTTCTGACAAGTTTTTGCATCGGCTACGTAATGCTCCGCTTAATGCTATCGGCAAGCATTATGCCACTGACTGTATTGCCTGTTCTGATGATGCCGGTCGATTCCTGTTCGGCTCGCGACCATTTACTGTGATTAATAACGGCATTCCACTAGAACAATTCGCCTATGATTCAGAATCAAGGAAGCTGCTTCGTTCTGAATTAGGAATCAAAGAAACAGATCCAGTTGTGGGCTGTGTGGGCAGGCTCGTTAAGCAAAAGAATTATCCTTTTGCCGTTCATGTATTTGCCAAGTTTCATGAAGCTTTTCCTGACGCTAAGATGCTGATTCTCGGTGATGGTGATGATCGAGAAGAGCTTGAGGGAATAATCACATCCGAGCATCTTTCAAATGTGGTGATACTAGCCGGTGTCCGTGAGGACATCAATAAACTTTATTCGGTGATGGATGTTTTCTTTATGCCATCGTTATATGAGGGTTTGCCGGTTTCTGCCGTAGAAGCGCAAGCGGCAGGTTTGCCATGCATGTACTCATATAATGTACCAAGGGAGACTGATATCACAGGTACAGGTACTTTCCTTTCTCTTGATGCTGATATTGATAAATGGACTAAAACCTTGGAAAACACTTTCAATAGAGGAAGGCTGACAGACAATCCAGCATTGCTAGAGCAACGAGGATATTCCGCAAAAGCCAATGCTGAGCTTCTCATGCAGCACTATGAACGATTGATGGAAAGTAAATGACGTCCTATGAGCACACGGTCAAATTATATTCATCAAGGTGTAATTAGTGAATCCCGAAACAAGAAACGGCTACCGGTGAGGCATGCGTTCAGCCGACCCCTTCGTTTTATGCCGATTTATTATGTTTTGTTTACTATTTACTGTGCATTGAATCTTTTGAAATTTACATCTTTTCAAGAACTGTCATGGATGAACATTGGCCTACTGTACCTTTTGATTCGCATAGTGAGCACATTAGTGCTCGGGGTCAGAATTCTTGTGCAGAGGTTTCAGGCTAAGCAGTATGCTCTCTGTCTTGTGGTGGGAAGTTGCGTGCTAGCATCAACTTTTATATCAGGAAGTTGGAATATTCTTCTCCTATTGTTATTTCTTATTGCTGGTCGTGAAGTTAATTTACGTAAAATCGCCATTTGTGTTCTTTGTACCAATGTTGCGGTTATTTTTTTGACAGTTATTTGCGCGAATAATGGAATTATAAAAAAAACAACATTTATTGCGGGGAATGGAATGCCGGAGCGGCAAGCTTTTGGCTTTACTCATCCTAATCTATTCGGTTTAGCTGTTGTAACGGCTTGTTGCGCTTATGCTGTTTTACAATATCGCAAATTCGGATGGAAGGATTTATTAATTTATGGTGTTGCATTTTATGCATGCTATGAATTAGCTTATTCGCGAACTTCAGCCATTTCAATCTTACTGATTGTATTCTTGTCGTTGTTCGTTACTATTGACAAGCATGGCCGTTGGGATAAATTAATCCTTGTCTTAGGTTCGTTGGCTTTTCTGGGTTTAAGTCTATTTTCTATATGGCTTATGGTTTATTTCAAACCGTCGATTTCTTGGATGAGCAACTTGAATTCTATGATGACTGGACGTCTTGATTTAATGCATCATTACTTTGAAACATATGGGGTCCATATGTTTGGTTTTGATTTTTCCAAGATGCAAGAAAATTATCGTGGATATTATGACACATTTATTTGTGATAATGCTTTCGCACACGTTGTTCTGGAATCCGGTATTGTAGTTGCTGCTCTTTTATTCCTTGCTTATGAATATGTTCTACTGAGAGGCCTGATAGTGTACGGTGAGTTAACTCCAGAGTTGTTTGGGTTGATAATATTTGCTTTTGTTGCCTTTAGTGAATCTGGGGCATTTTGGGTTTGCGTGAATTTCTGTCTTGTTGCTTTGGCTGAACCTTTCTTTAGTCTATATAGTAAATTACCAAATAACAACAGATAGCTAAAAAACTTATATATTTTTTCGTTAATAATATCTGAGAGTATTATGGAGGAATGGGGAAAATGAAAACAGATTATTGGGGAGTTGCAGAACGTAAATTACGTGAATATACAAATCCTTGGTTCGCCTCTGTAAGACGGATGAAACTTAATCGTGCTGATTTTACTGTTATATCTAATAATTGTTGGGCTGGGTCAGTATATAGATATTTTGGCCTTCCATATTTATCACCGACTGCTGGATTATATTTTTTTGCCTCTGACTATATAAAGTTTGTTTCAAATTTACAACATTATGTCAATTCAGAACTGGAATTTGTTCCTGCGGTCGGTTCTGCTCATGCAGATGTGTTATCTCGTCGAAATGAGTCAGATAAAGTAGTTGCAAAACTTGATGATATCGAAATTGTTTTTTTGCACTATCCAACTCCCGAAGAAGCAGCGAAAAAATGGAAACGTAGGTGTGCTAGAATTAATTGGAATAATTTGTTTATTAAATTTAGTCAGATGAATGAATGTTCTGATCAAGATATTCGTGCTTTTGATGCCTTAGATTTCCCCAATAAACTATGTTTTATTACTCATCCAATGGAAGATGTACAATGCGGCATTCCGTTCCCAAGTCCTTCCGATGATGAGATTCTCAATGATACGGATCGATTCCATCATGGATTTAATCTGATTGAATGGCTTAATAGTGACCCAGCTGTTTACACTCTTTCGGATGGGAAGGCGTAAGATGCAACGAGTTCTGCAAGTTGTAAATATCATGGACAGAGGCGGTGTGGAAACACTGCTGATGAATATTTATCGTAAAGTAAATCGTGAATCTATTCAATTCGATTTCCTAACCCATCCTTACGACCAAGATTATTCATACGAATATGAGTCTGAGATACTTTCGATGGGCGGTCAGATTTATAAGGCACCTAGTTTCAGTCAGAATCCGCATGACTATCAAACATATATTGAGGATTTTTTCCGGAATCATCCTGAGTATACTGTCATCCATGCGCATAATCTAGACTCGGCTTCTTTGGTGTATATGCGTGAGGCAAAGAAAAGTGGACGATATCTTATTGCACACTCACATAATACTAACGATCACGGTGGAAGACTCAAACGACAGATGCTTCAGATTTGTCATCATATAGTTCGACGTTATCCTGACCATTTTTATGCATGTTCCAAGCAAGCTGCCGAATTCGCATTTGGTAAAAAAATTGCTTCGTCTTGTAATTGTGAAATATTCTACAATGGTATTGATCTTGCTCGGTATTGTGTTAATGAAATCGAACATAATACCGCGCGTAAGAAACTATCTCTGGATGTAGACGGTCCTGTGTTCGGTACTGTTGGTCGCTTGCTTTCTCAGAAGAATCATACATTTCTACTTGATGTCTTTGCGGCTATCCTGCGTCGTGAACCTTCTTCCATATTAATTATTGTCGGTAAAGGTGATTTGCGAACTACGCTGGAGCGGAAGGCGAAAGACCTTGGAATTTCACAGCATGTCCATTTCGCTGGTTCGGTTCCTAATGTTCCGGATTATCTTAAGGCGTTTGATGTTTTTCTATTCCCTTCTCTATATGAGGGATTAGGCATGGCTGCTGTGGAGGCTCAAGCATGTGGTCTACCTACGTTGATGTCAGATGAAGTTCCATCTCTAGCTGCATGTACTGATCTTGCTGAGTTTATTTCCTTGTCTGCTGATGCGGAAAAATGGGCAGATGAATCGCTTAGGGCATATCGGGAATCCATTGGGCATCGATCAGATCGTATTGAGCAAGTGCGTGATGCTGGATTTGACATTAATGAAATTACAAAAAAATTATGCTTTTTTTATAATAATCATAATAGTAATTGATTTTCGTTAGAGTTCTACTTCTTGTATCTAAATTATAGTAGAGGTGTTTTATGGTCGAATATAAAATAAATACAACAAAAAAAGATGTAATATGGAACTATATAGGAACTATTGTTTCTATATCAAGTAATTTTATTTTTATTCCATTATTACTTATTTTCTTGTCCAGCGAGCAGATTGGTTTGTGGTACGTTTTTGTGGCCATAGCTGGCTTTGCTCAACTTCTTGAGTTTGGTTTTACTTCAACACTTTCTCGTAATATTTTATATTCATTAAGTGGAAAGCATGCACTGGTTAAAACTGGCCTTGCTTCTGACAGAGGTTCAAGAGAAACCGACTGGCATTTGTTCAATGTAGTACTTAAGACATCAAGGATTATTTATTCAGTAATCGGTGTTCTTGGGCTTTTCCTATCAGCTACATTTGGAACTGTTTATATAGCATCTGTTACAAATGATTTCTCGATCGAACACTCTTTTCTTTCTTGGATTATCTTTGTAGCTTCAATTTTTACTAATCTCTATTTTCTTTATTGCTTGACTTTTTTACGTGGTATTGGTGATGTTGCAGGAGAGAATAGATCGAAGACGATTGCTCGGTTAGGTCAGTTCTTAATTACTGCTATTCTTCTCATTGCAGGTCTACAAATTCTTGCTGCGGCTATTGGATATTTTATGTATGGCCTATTGTTGCGTTTGTTTGCCTCAAGAGCCTTCAATAAACATATTGATATTAAACATGGCATTTCGTCAGACATCAAAAAAATATCAAAAGATGAAGTGAAAGAAACTTTGAGAACAGTTTCCTTTGTTGCGTCTCGTGATGGTCTTGTGTCTGTTGCATGGTACGGTGCTACACAGGCAATGACCCTATTGTGTTCCGCTTTTCTCGGACTTTCAGAAGCTGGGACATACTCAGTTATGATTCAGCTTACTAGCGGTATATATAATGTCTCAAGTGCCTACATGCGTTCGTTTTTTCCCTCATTCCAGTCTGCTTATGTCAAGGGGGATCTTACTGTGCAACGTTCGATTATTGCTCGAGGGTTGTCTTGCTATATAGCGATGTTTGCATTGGGCACTGCATTCGTTACGATATTTCTTCCATTTCTGGTCTTTTTTAAATCCGATTTTATCTGTGATCCAGTTCTCTATTTAGGTTTGTCTATATATATGTTCTTGCTGAATCAGCATTCACTTTTCTGCAATGTCATTGTTAACATGAATGAAATCCCCTACTTTAAGGCATATCTCATCTCAACGTTGGCGGGATTGGTTTTGAGCTGTATTCTTTGCGCCTACTTCAAATTGGGAACTTGGGGCTTGGTATTGGGACAAATGCTTCCACAGCTTGCATATAACAATTGGTATTGGCCTGTGTATGTGATGAAAAAAATTAAGTCTACCTATCTTTCTACAGTCGCTGCCGGTCTGCAATGGTGGTTTTCCAAATTTAAGGGTAAGTTGAATCTTATCCTGTCATGAGCTGGTTGTTGGAGTGAACTGATCACCGCGCCATGGACGGGCGAGATCACATTTGCACATACTTTCGGGCACGACCCCTTTTGAGGGGAATGTCGGAAAGAGGCGGAGAGACGAAAGGGAAACAATTATGATATTAAAGGACATGGCTTCTCATAAGACCGGACGGCCCAGCAGCCGACGGATTCAAAATGGGGGGGGGGAAGCGTAATTCCAGTATCGAGCTTCTTCGTCTGCTATCGATGCTGATGATCGTCAGCTTTCATTTATGCGTGGGCAACAGATACGATTGGTTCCTCGCCCAGCCGCCAACCCCCACGAAGGTCGCCTACCAGTTCCTCATGGGAGGCGGATGGGTCGGGAACTTCATCTTCTTCACCATCTCCATCTGGTTCCTGCTGGACCGCCAGAACACCCTCAAAAGCAGTCTCAAACGTATTTGGATTCTCGAACGCGAACTGCTTTTCTGGAGTCTCGCCTTATTCGCCGCGACCCTGTTCCTCCGCAAGGCGGGATTGTATTCGGGGAGCGTGCTGAAACTCGCGGCGCACAGCGTGTTGCCGTTGACGACATCGCTGTGGTGGTATCCGACCAGCTACGCCATGTTCCTGCTTCTCCTCCCGTTCCTCGTGACCGGCATGAAGGCGTTGGGCGAGCGCGCGCATCGCAGTCTCGCCCTAATCGCCCTGCTCATGTGGGGCATCGCGGGCCTGTTGCCGTTTACCCGCAACGATCTGCACGGGGGTTCCGTGCTTGTGTTCGTGTACTGGTTTGTTCTGCTTTCGTACTACCGCTGGTACATGGAGCGAATAAGCGCCGCGACCTGTTGGAAGCTTATTCTCGCCGGCTTGGGTATCGAGGTTGTGTACTGCCTGGCTTTTTCGCTTGTCTTCGCCATGACCGGAAAGGGCGCGGGTTTCCAGTTCTTCATTTTCGATAATTGGAAGATCCCGTCCATGTTTATCGGATTCGGGCTTTTCGAACTGTTCGCGCGCAGGGAATTCCATAGTCGTTGCGTTAATTGTCTGGCCGGGTCCGCTTTCGGTGTTTACCTGGTTCACTATCATCCGGCGGTCAAGACTCTTTGGATGAACTGGCTTCCGCTCGACAAACTGTACCTGTCGGCGCATCCGCTCGCGGCCATGACGGTATGCGTATTGGCCATTTTCGCCTGCTGTCTGGCGTTGGACCTTGTACGCCAGGGCCTGTTCGCCATGACCGTCGACCGCAACCGCGGCCGCTGGTTCGAACTGGTCTGGAACAAAGCCACGGAACGAACCAAACCCATGCCAGTACACACCGTGCCAGTACATACGGAAAAATGAACACGGCAGGTCGTGTCAAGATGTTCCCGTGCGGCAGTTTCTAAGAAGACTTTGCCTAAGAACATCGATGTTCCGTGGACTCAAATTGGGTGAGATCACAAAACCCTACCATCTCGCTGAGCACTGTAAAAATCGCGACCTTGGTGTCGACGTTAACGTTATGCAACCTTTTCAAATATACGTTTCTGTATTTTTGAATAATTCTGCAGATTCGTGATGAAATCGTCTGTTCTGCGGCATTCTTGCTCGGTGAGAGCAATTTGGTTATTGTTGGCTAAATTGATTGTGTAATCATGGATCTTCTCTATAAGAAGATCCATATCTTCTACTGAAATTCCGATTTTATATGTATCATAATCTTTATGAGACTTTAAATCATCTAGTGCTGTTATAAGATTTTCTATAGTTTGGATATCCAGATTCCCGACATGAATCTCATCGAGGTATGCTTGCAGTGCATTTTTAAATTTCACCACAGCAGCTGATTCGTGGTTTTTGACCTTGTAGTAGACGATTCCACCAACTGTTATCACACCTAAAATCTCACCGCCAACATACAAAACTGGTTTGTTACGTTTCGCATAATTCATGATTTGGGCACCAACGCTTTGTACCTGTTTGGTTGTTTTTGAATCAACGGGTTTTAGAAGCTTTACGATTTGCCCATTACGGACTCCGGATGCATATCTGACAACTCCGCCGATTCTGCGGTATTCTCCTGTTGCCAATTTAGCCATAATATCTGTCGGGACATCGAATGCTTCTTGTACGACTACCATTATTGATAATCCCTTCCGAAGAACTGGTTAATTTCATGTCTACGAGTTGATTCAATCAACGTCGATCAATCCGATGACTATTATATCTTCTAAGCTTTAATTTAAAGTGTGGGAAAGGAAACGGTTTTGATAACGTTCGAACCCTTGCTGATCTTAGGTTTTCGGTCCTGTCATGAAAGGCGTGGCCCGTGTCCTGTGTACGTTTTATTCGCGAAAACGAAACCACAGTCGGAAACCAAGAGCCGGAACGTGCCCAGCCTATGGATGATGCGATGCGTCACGCCGTTTATCAGCAGCTTTGCTTTCCTTACCTGTATGAAAGGTTCGTGAAAAGAATGGCCGAACCACACTATAGACCAAGATGCCAACGCACTCCTCACTCCCTCGCAATCCAGTTGAACTTCGTTTCGATGCCCATACGTTTCAGCTGCTTCTTTACCGATGAGAGAGCAACTTTACTGAAAAATGGGAGGTTGCGATTGTCTTTCTTCTGAATGACACCAAAAACGACTTCGCGAACTGGATTGTTCTCCACAAGGAAACCATCTATTTCGTCCTGTGCTAGATGCCCCTGTTCACCAACCTTTTGGATTTTGCCATCAACTTTCTCAGCAAAATCAGTGCCGTCTTTTTCAATACTTGCCGACACAAGACCTTGATTAAACAAATGACTCATTACCGAAGAGCCGGAATATTGCTTCACGTGAATACGCTGACCGGAATCAGAAAGAACATCACAAAACTCGATACGGCTCGCCCCGCCGCCATAGGAAATTAACTGACGATCCATTAGTATGAAATGGTTATCATCTTTGTTAAGTTGTCTTGTAAGCTCGTAATTATATCTTCCTTCATTCTCGAGATTGATTTCTTTGCCATCTCGTTCTTTATAGTCGCTGGAATTGCGGTAATCTTCTTTGAACGGAATGAAAGAAGTCTTGGCCTCTTCAATACTTTCAATATCCTCATTGATTCGCTCGAGGTATTCCCGCTGAATCTCATACCATTTGCCATCACATATGCAGTACGCTTTATCGTTATAGTTCAGTTCACCCATAAGACATTCACTCGACGACCAGGTTCGCAAGATACAGCCGTCAATTCTTGAAATCGCCTTTATCTTTTTACTCTTCAACTTCTCTAGCGAATCTGGCTTCTTCTTAAACGAACGGATGACGTCACCAAGCAAAATATCATTATGAAGGCGCGGCTCTCCATGAGGATCTTTCTCATTCCCAATCTGGAATCCCTCAATATCATCCCAATTTATGACATCAGGCACTGCCATCCATAAATTATTATTGGTGTCAGCATACTCAGAAAAATGAGAAATTTGATGAAGCGCCTCGTTCCACAAGGCATTAATAAGTTCAGTGTCCTTTACGCCTGCAATACGGTCAATCCAATCAAATAATTGCTTATAGGTGTCCTTCCGATACACCTTATATAGCTCGCGAAGAAAGGCCTCCGCGTTTTCAAGATTGACTTCCTTCGTAACGGACAGAGAGTCCCTTCCCGTCATCATCCCACTCAAAAAGGTGCCATCCTCACCTTTGGCGGTAACCTGCCCCAGCAAATTACAATCCGCATCGAAAGCAAAATCGTCAATTCCGCCCGCTTTGGGCAGCTGTTCGCTGGACCGTTTCGCACTGCCTGAAACGTCGGCAAACCTGACCGCCCTCAGTGTATTAGGCTCTACAGTGTTAAGAATGCATTTCAGCCCAAAACGTTCCTCGACAGAAGATCGATTGATCAGTGCGCGTCCGTAACCGAATGTTAGGGCAAAATATCGCACATTCTGTTCCATGCCATTCGAAGAGCCATCATCGAATTCCTCATCACCGATCTCATTGCACTCGAGCAAAACCGGTATGACGAGTACGAGGCTAACATTTTCCACACTCAGACACTCTCCGTCTACTGATGAGCCAAAGAAAGACTCAACCCAAGTAGGTTTATGCTCCCCTCGCGTTCTTACCAGCAGCCTATAGTCATCATGACCTTCGACCGGCAACGTCATTATTCCCTTGTCTTCATCCGGTTCGACGGTAATCTTTTCCGGCGGAATGTCTTGCTTAATTAAATAGATGCTGAGCTTGTTCTTAGTCATCTCATTCCTCAATCAACGATTTGGCTGCTCGGTTTTTACGCCGGATCCCGCATATATGCTACAGCCATCCGACAACCCCACGAATAGATTACCTTATGTTTGACTGGAATCACCAACCCTATTAAGAGGCAATTCCAAAACCATAGGAATGGGTGCGCTCCGTCATCATTTGCTTAAGGGTTATGCCTACACTGCTTTGCCTATGCATGGCTTGTCCAATCCATTCCGTTGCTTTATCCCAGACCAGTTCGAACCAGCGGCTACGGTAGTGGCTGGCAGCTGGCTTGAATGAACTGCACCCCAAAACTTGGACTGATTAAATTAGATATTACTCCGTCAGAGACCGATTCCGGAACTCCTCCGGGGCCAGCCCATTCAAAGCGACCTGTCTTCGCCTCGTGTTCCAGTGGACGACGTACCCATCCAGATTCCGTTTGAACGAGTCGAAGTCGGGCCAGGACCGCTTCCTGAAGAACTCGTCCTTGAGATGTCCGAAGACCTGCTCCGTCGCGCCGTTGTCGAGGCAGTTGTCCTTCCTCGACTGGATTGGTAACAGTGTGTTGGACAGTTTCTTAGAGGACGAGTCCTTGTTCGGTGAATTCCTTCGGGCTCCGGTATCCGGGGGTGGAGTGGAGCCGCTGGTTGTCGGACCACCACACGTAGTCGTTGAGGTCATGCCTCAGCTGCTCGATCGTGGCGTAGTGGTTCCGGTACGCGAGCTCGGTACGCGAGCTCCTTCTTCAGCAGCCTGTTCGTCGACTCGACCACGGCGTTGTCGTAGGGTCTGCCCTTGCGTGACAGCGATCTTTTGATGTCGAACACGTCGAGCAGCTCGTCGATCCTCGTGTTGTCGAACTCGCTGCCCCGGTCGGTGTGGAACACCTGGACGTCCGTCAGCGGGAAGTCGAGGGTGGCGAACGCGGCCAGCACCAGGCCCGCATCCCGGGTCCGCCCGGCGGAATGGCCGGCGATGCCCCTGTTCACCAGGTCGACCAGCAGGCACACGTACGCCCAGCTGTGTGTGATCGAATAAAGGTGTTCACTGTCGGCACTTGTTCCTGAACACCCTGAGCGTTCAATTTGGACGGTGTCGGCGGTGATGGCGCCGGTGGAATGAGAACACCGGCATCGTGCGGTTCCTTGATGGATTCCCGAGTGCCTGTCAACCAAATGTTTTTAGTCAAGTCGGTGTTTCGTGTTTCGTCACTAATTTTTTTCGGTTTTCG
>OGXL01001050.1_pt1 | contig 23760 bp, 14 predicted proteins | sample 1576311 | NCBI WGS metagenome assembly OGXL01 (sample SAMEA3541564, study PRJEB24748) | human gut metagenome | biome: human gut; feature: human-associated habitat; material: faeces | place: China | collected 2012 | reverse complement strand
TAGGAACGGCAAAATTTTTTACACTTCTATTACTTCTTTATCACACATCAGCAAAGTCGCAGGGCATGAAGCAGCTCATGTCCGGCGGCGGTGTCATTCTCATCGGCACCCAGCTGATCCCGCTGCTCTCTGGTCTGTTCGGCTAATCAACAAGCGATAGGAGGAAAACCCGCCATTGTTCGATAATATTTTCGCAGCAATCGAAAAATGGATGAGGGAACTTCTTTCCGGCATGGTGGAGTCCAACCTGAGTACGATGTTCACAGCAGTCAACCAACAGACCAGTGAAATCGCTGCTCAGGTCGGGCAGACACCGCAAGGGTGGAGCAGCAGCATTTTCAGCATGATCCGTAACATTTCGGATTCGGTGGTGATCCCCATTGCGGGAATCATCATCACGCTGATCCTCTGCTACGAACTGATTTCGATGCTGACGGAACGGAACAATCTGCACGATGTAGACACTTGGATGTTCTTCAAGTATTTCGTGAAGATGTGGATCGCGGTCTATCTCGTCAGCCATACGTTCGATATTGCAATGGCGGTATTTGACATTGGACAGTCGGTGGTAAATTCTTCCTCCGGCATTATCCGTGGCAATACCGCCATTGATATTAGTTCTCTTTCCATGCAGATGCAGGCGGCAATGGCAACAATGGCGATTGGCGAACTGGTGACGCTGGCATTGGAAACCCTTGTTGTAAGCTGGTGTCTGAAAATTCTGTCGGTGGTTATCACGGTAATTATGTACGGCAGAATGATAGAAATATACCTCTACACTTCGCTTGCTCCGATTCCATTTGCAACTATGAGCAACCGTGAATGGGGTCATGTGGGTACGAACTACTTCCGGGGGTTGTTCGCTTTGGCATTCCAGGCGTTCCTGATGATGGTCTGCGTGGCGATCTATGCAGCTCTCATCGGCAGCATCCGGGTATCTTCGGATATTCACTCGGCTCTGTTCGGCACGATGGCCTACACGGTGATTCTTTGCTTCTCGCTGCTCAAAACGGGAAGTCTGTCCAAACAGATCTTCGGCAGTCACTAAATCCGGGAAAATCCAATGAAAGGAAAAGACAGCAGACAACGCCGTTTCCCGGCGGTGGTCTGGCTGTTCTGGTAATCAATGGCCTATGTAACGATTCCCAAAGACCTTTCCAAAGTGAAAAACAAGGTCTTTCTGAACCTGACGAAACGCCAGCTCGTGTGTATGGGTTTCGCGGCAGGAATTGGTGTTCCGTTCTACTTTCTCATGCGCGGTACGCTTGGAACGAGCAATGCGGCGGCAGGCATGGTGCTCCTGATGCTGCCGGAGTTTTTCTTTGCGCTGTACGAGAAAAATGGGATGCACCTTGAAACCATCCTGACGAATTTCATCAGCGTCCGATTCAAACGCCCTGCGGTACGCCGCTATGAGGTCGAAAACCTGTATGACAGGGAACTGGAAAACGCAGCACCGATCCAGAAGAAAGGAGGCATTCTTGGTAAAAAGTGAACCGAAGAAGAAACTGCCCCTCGGCGGCTTCTTCCAGAAGTTCTTCCGCAAGCCCGAAAAGAGTGAAAAAGAGCAGCGGCTCACCGTGCAGCGTTCCATTCCATATCTGGAAATGGGGCGCGACGGTATCTGCCGGGTGGAGGAACATCTGTATTCCAAAACCGTCCGATTCTACGACATTAACTATCAGTTGGCGCAGAACGAGGACAAGAACACCATCTTTGAAAGCTGGTGCGACTTCCTCAACTACTTCGATGCCAGTATTCGCTTTCAGTTGTCGTTCATCAACCATAAGAGCGATATGAGCGAGTACAACAAGGTCATTCAGATCGAACCACAGCACGACCAGTTCGATGATGTGCGTATGGAATATGCGCAGATGCTGAAACAGCAGCTTGCCAAGGGCAATAACGGTCTGGTTCGGACGAAGTACATCACGTTCAGCATTGAAGCAAAGAGCGTCCGGGAAGCAAAGCCCCGGTTAGAGCGTATCGAAACCGATATTCTCAACAATTTCAAGGTGCTGGGCGTGAAAGCCTATCCGCTGAACGGCGTGGAACGGCTTCAGATCATGTACGAAACCTTTCATCAGGAGGAACAGCAGAAGTTCGATTTCAGATATGACCGCATCCTGCAGAGCGGCATGACGACCAAAGACTTCATTGCCCCGACCAGTTTCCTGTTCAAGAGCGGCAAGGACTTTATGATGGGGGACACCTATGGTGCTGCATCCTATCTGAACATCCTTGCCCCAGAACTGACGGATAAGGTGCTGGCCGAGTTTCTGGATATGGACAAAAATCTGGTGGTCAGCATCCATGTGCAGTCGGTAGACCAGTTGAAAGCAATCAAACTTATCAAAGGCAAAATTACTGACCTGGACCGTATGAAAATTGAGGAACAGAAGAAAGCTGTGAGATCTGGTTATGATATGGAAATTATTCCGAGCGACCTTGCAACTTATGGAGGCGAGGCCAAAAAGATTCTGGATGATCTGCAGAGCCGTAATGAACGTATGTTCCTTGTTACGGTGCTGTTCCTCAATACGGCCAAGACCAAACAGGAGTTGGATAGTGCTGTGTTTCAGACTGCTGGTATCGCTCAGAAGTTCAACTGTACGCTGAACCGTCTGGATTATTTGCAGGAGCAGGGCCTTATGAGCAGCCTGCCGCTGGCAAATAATCTCGTTCCCATCAAGCGCGCACTGACGACCACTTCCACCGCAATATTTGTCCCGTTTACGACACAGGAGCTTTTCATGGAGGGCGATTCCCTCTATTACGGTCTGAATGCAGTGTCCAACAACATGATTATGGCAGACCGGAAGCAGCTGAAAAATCCGAACGGCTTAATTTTGGGTACACCGGGCAGCGGTAAAAGTTTCTCGGCAAAGCGTGAAATTACAAACGTGTTTTTCACCACAACGGACGATATTATCGTTGCAGACCCGGAGGGAGAGTATTATCCGCTGGTGGAAGCGTTGGGCGGTCAGGTCATTCATATCTCGTCCACCAGTAAGGACTACATCAACCCGATGGACATCAACCTCAATTATGCGGACGATGATAACCCATTGGGTATGAAATCGGACTTTATTCTTTCCCTGTGCGAACTTATCATGGGCGCACGGGATGGCATGGAGCCGGAAGAAAAGTCGGTCATTGACCGCTGCCTGCCGCTGGTCTACCAGAAATATTTGAACGACCCGAAGCCAGAGAATATGCCGACGCTCGGTGATCTGTACGACTGCCTGCGGGAACAGAAGGAACGGCAGGCGCAGCGTATCGCCACGGCACTGGAAATCTACGTCAATGGTTCGCTGCGTGTGTTCAACCATCAGACGAATGTGGAACTGGATAACAGAATTATCTGTTTCGATATCAAGGAGTTGGGCAAACAGCTGAAAAAGCTGGGTATGCTCATCGTCCAGGATCAGGTCTGGAACCGTGTCACCATCAACCGCAACAGCAAAAAGAACACCCGGTACTATATAGACGAGTTCCACCTCCTGCTGAAAGAGGAACAGACCGCAGCATACAGCGTCGAAATCTGGAAGCGGTTCCGAAAATGGGGCGGTGTACCGACAGGAATTACGCAGAACATCAAGGATTTGCTGGCCAGCCGAGAAATCGAAAATATCTTCGAGAACAGCGATTTCATTTATATGCTGAATCAGGCATCCGGCGACCGGCAAATCCTTGCAAAGCAGCTGAATATCTCGCCGTTCCAGCTGTCGTATGTGACGAACAGCAACGAGGGTGAAGGGCTGCTGTTCTACGGCAACACGATTATCCCATTCAAGGATAAGTTCGACACTTCGCTGAAACTGTACAGCCTGATGACCACGAAGCCCAATGAGATGGGAAAATATAAGGAGAAAAAAGAAGCATGAACACATCGAATATTTTTGACCGACTGAGCCGCAAAATTCATCATCACTCTGACATGGAGCCGCACGAAAGCGATTCCGGCCCGCCCTTTGGTGAGGTGGAGCCGCTCAACTTCCACGATGAAGAATCGGTAGTGCATACGGTGCTGGAGGACTTTTACGCCGTTGGCACACTGGCCGATGAACTGACTGACGGCTTTCACATGGAAGCCCACGGTTATCTGGACCGTGAGGAAGTGAATGCCCGTCTGATCGCCTTTGCCCGGAAGCTGGAACAGGTGCTTGATAAGTGGGAAACCCACGCAGCCCTGATCGCATGACGGTTCCAGCCGGAAGGAGGTGATTTCCATAGCAGACAAAAAATTTCGGGGCAGAGATAAAATCGTCCAGAAAATGACCAAAGACGGTCTGGTGGATGAAAACCTCCGCACCGGGGAACAGAAGTCCGCAACCGCAGCAGAAAAGCCGGAGCAGGAAGATTCGGCAAAGGAAACTTCGGAAAAAGAAACAGATGAACAACCTATCGTGGAAGAAGAACGGTGCATGGATGCCGAGGACGAGGAGGATGTACCCCGGCATCACAGCACCGCCAAGCAGAGCGCAGACTATTATAAAGCCCATCAGGAGGATGGGAAGCCGAAGGATGCGCCTGCGGAAGCGAATGCAGAGCCGCCCACAAAGAAAGGCCGACTTTCTTTTGAGGATGAAAAAGGCGGCATTGTCCGTGGCATGGGGATGGGCGTTAAGAAGGTGGCCAAGAAAGGAGTGGATACCGCCACCGGGTTCGCCCATCAGAAAGTACATCAGGTAGAAAAGGACAATTCCGGCGTGGAAGCTGCTCACAAGTCGGAAGAAGCCGCCGAACGCCTGCACCACTTTGTCAAAGGCAGAAAAAAGCCCAAAGACAAATCTGCCAGAGCGGAGAAAAGAGGTGGCGAGGATCAGAAATCCAGCCGCCTGAAATTTTCCGAGAGCGAGGGTGGTACGGTGGAAAATGCAGCAGAACCGTCGCTGAAAAAGAAACAGCCCCAGCCACCGCCGACTGCCGCAGGAGGTGAATCAAAAACAGTCGGTGCGAAGTTTTACCAGAAAAAGCAGTATAAGGATGCCTATGCAGCCGCCAAGCGCGGCCAGAAAGCCGGAACTGCTGCCAGCAAGCAGGCAGCAGCGGCAACCAACACCATTACGGAGAAAGCGAAAGCGGCGGTGCAGGAGATCGTCGTGCAGCATAAAACTTTGTGGGTTGGTATTGGTGTGGGTATCCTGCTGGTGATGGTCATGCTGGGGGCCTTTTCAAGCTGTGGTGCAGCGATTCAGGGAACGGGCAGTACCTTTGTGGGAACGACCTACCCCAGCAAGGATGCTGACATGAAAGGCGCGGAAGAAGATTATCTGGAACTGGAAAAGGAACTGGATAAGCAGATCCGGCAGATGGAATCCACACATCCGGGCTATGATGAATACCGCTATCAGCTGGACGAGATCGGCCATGACCCGTATCAGCTGATTTCTCATTTGACGGCAGTTTATGAGCAGTTCACCAGAGGACAGGTCAAGCCTGTTATCAAGGAACTGTTCAAGCAGCAGTATCTCCTGAAAGTGTGGGAAACTATTGAGATTCGCACTCGCATGGAAATCAGAGTAGGGGTTCGGCCAACGATTGACGCTTTTGGAAATGTCAGCATGGAAACCTATACCTATCAGGAAGAAGTGGAGTATGAGTATAAAATCCTCAATATCCTGCTGAAAAATAAGGGTTTCGATACCATCGCGCGGAAGAATATGAACCGGAAGCAGACCGGGCGATACGATGCCTATAACCTGACCTACGGCAACCGCCCTGAACTGTTCGGCGCAGGATCACCGACTTACAGCGGCGGAACAACGGGCAGTATCGGCACAGGTGGTGGTGCTGGTGGCTCCGGCGGTGGCTTCAAGTACGACATTCCCTCGGAAGCCCTTTCGGATGAAAAGTTCGCAAGGATGATTGAGGAAGCCGAAAAATATCTCGGTATGCCGTATGTGTGGGGCGGAAGTTCCCCAAGCACCAGTTTTGACTGCTCCGGCTTCGTTTGCTGGGTCATCAATAACAGCGGCAATGGGTGGAGCGTTGGGCGTACAACAGCCAACGGCCTGCGCGGGAAATGCAGCTATGTTTCCCCTGCGGATGCACAGCCCGGTGACTTGATCTTCTTCGAGAAAACCTATAACACCGTTGGCGCATCGCACGTTGGAATCTATGTCGGCAATGGCATGATGATCCACTGCGGCGACCCCATTTCCTATACCAGCATCAATTCGACCTACTGGCAAAGCCACTTTTTAGGCTTTGGCCGTATCAACTGAGAGGAGGAACGATGGGCAAAAAATTACAGAAATATCTGGATGAAGCCGAAAAGACAGAACAGCAGATCGCGGAACTGGAAGAACGGCTGAGAACCATCCGGGCAGCACAGAAAAAGGAGGAGGACAGCGAGATCATCCGTGCCATCCGCAGCACCAAGATGGGCGGGCGCGAACTGCTGGCTTTGCTGGACAACATTCAGGCAGGCAATGTGACGTTCCTGACCGCTGTAAACAACGCTTCGGAGGAAGCAGAAACGGAGGAAGCGATTGAAAAAGATGCTTAAACGGCTGGGTGTTGTTATCCCCAGCACAATTCTGACCCTGCTGATGGCGGTGGGCTTTTCGACCCCGGCCTTTGCCTTTGTGGACACCACTGAGGTGACGGAGGAACCGACACAGGTGATTGAGGAGGCAGAGCCGACGGAGGAAGAAAAGATTCCGTTTACCATCGCAGGCAACGGCGAGGTAGAGGACAATATCGTGGATGACCCCAGCAAGGAGTTCTTCACGGTCAAGACCAAGGGCGGCAACACATTCTTTCTGGTGATTGACCGGGCGCGGAACAGCGAAAACGTCTATATGCTCTCGATGATCGACGAGTACGATTTGCAGGAGTTTCTGGATGATGAAGAGCGGAACGGCCAGCAGGAAGAAGAAACGCCTGCGGTAATTCTGCCCGAAACCAAACCCGAACCTACCCCGGATGTGGAAATCGAAGAACCGAAAGAAGAATCGAGCGGCGGCATGAATAAGATTCTGCTGCTGGTGTTCGTGGCTGCGCTGGGCGGCGCAGGTGCTTTCTTCTACTTCTACATTTATAAGCCGAAGCCGAAAGAAGAAACGCCGCAGAGTGAAAATCTGGAAACCGACCAGAGCCTTGCGACTGTGAACGAGGACAGCCAGCAGGAGTAAAACCATGAGATAAGGGGGCAGGGGTAGTCGAAAGGCTATCCCTGCTTTTTTCAAAAAGGAGAAAGCGTTGAAATATCTGGTGATTGCAGAAAAACCGAGCGTATCGAAATCCATTGCAAAAGTGATCGGTGCATATCGGCAGGAGGACGGGTATCTGGAAGGTGGGGATTGCGTGGTAAGCTGGTGTCTGGGGCATTTGGCAGAGTATGCAGCCCCGGAACACTACGATGAACGCTATGAAAGCTGGCGTTTTGAGGATTTGCCGATTCTCCCTGTTGAGTGGAAACTGCTGGTACACAATACCAAGAAGCCGCAGTTCAATGTTCTGCGCAAACTACTCCGCAGCAAGAAATTCGATTATGTGGTGAACGCCTGCGACGCAGGGCGCGAGGGTGAAGCGATTTTCCGCCGTGTGTATGCTCTTGCCGGAAGCAACCTCCCCATCAAGCGGCTGTGGATCAGCAGCATGGAGGATGCCGCTATCCAGCAGGGGTTTGAAAACCTGAAGGATGGAGCAGAATACGACAATCTGTTTGCAGCGTCCGAGTGCAGAGCAAAAGCGGATTGGCTAATCGGTATGAATGGAACCCGTGCTTTTACGAAAAAGTACGGCAGAAAACAGACCATTGGCCGTGTGCAGACCCCGACGCTGGCGATGCTGGCCGAACGGCAGACCAAAATCCAGAACTTTGTAAAGGAACCCTATTATAAAGTGGAACTGTCCGGCGCAGGTGTTGTGGCAGTATCGGAACAGATGGCGCAGGAGCAGGACGCAGATGCTATGCAGGCCGCTTGTGATGGTCAGTGCGCGGTGGTCGGCAGCATCGAGCGCAAGAGGGGAGAAAAGAAGCCTCCGAAACTGTATGACCTGACGACCTTACAGCGAGAAGCAAACCGCTATTATGACCTGACCGCCAGCCAGACCTTGCAGGCGGCACAGGAACTGTATGAAGAAAAGCTGGTGACATACCCCAGAACAGACAGCCAGTTTGTGACCGAGGATATGCGCAAGACGGTGGAATCTCTGGTGCTGGCCTTAGATGGCGCGGCGGCAGACGTAAGCTGCGTTATCAATAACAGCAAGGTTACAGACCACCACGCGATCCTGCCGACGATGCAGGGTGCAAAGTGTGATAAGGAAAAGCTGTCCGAAACCAAGCAGAAAATTCTTTCGCTTATCATCTGGAAACTGGTGCAGGTTGTGCAGCCGCCGTTCATCTATGAGGATGTGCTGGTAACAGTGTGCTGCCAGGGACAGAATTTTACAGCAAAGTATAAGGAAATTTTGCAGCCCGGATATACGGCAAAGCCTGTTCCGTTCGTAGAGCCGGAGAAGAACAAGGATGCGTCATTTCCGAACGATCTGGAACAGGGGATGGTTATTCCGGTGGTACGGGCAGAGAAAAAGCAGGGCTTTACTTCGCCGCCGAAAGTCTACACCGAAGATACCCTGCTGTCGGCCATGGAAACAGCAGGCAACAAGGAATTTGAAAAGGACACCGAGAAGAAAGGTCTGGGAACCCCTGCAACGCGCGCCGCAATTCTGGAAAAGCTGGTATCCTCCGGCTATGTGCAGCGTAAAGGCAAGCGGATGATTCCCACGGAGGACGGTGTAGCCGCGATCCGCAATATCCCGGACTATCTGAAATCTGCCAGTATGACAGCCGAATGGGAAAATGACCTGCTGCGGATGGAGCGCGGCGAGATCAAACCCCATGATTTTATGCAGGGCATCCACGGACTGCTCGATAGGATGTTGGCTGACCTCCGGCAGATTCCTACTGTGACAGCAGCTCCCTATCATAATAAGGTAAGCGTAGGAAACTGCCCGGTCTGTGGCAACCCTGTACATGAAAGTAAACTCAGCTTTTGCTGTGCAGACCGCAGCTGCAAATTTGCCCTCTGGAAAGAAAGCAGATACTTGTCCAATATGAGAAAGACGCTGGACAAGAAGATGGCGGTAGACCTTTTGAAGAAAGGCCGCACCCATGTAAAGGACTTTTATTCCGCGAAAAAAGATAAGACGTTTGCTGCTGACCTTGTGATGCGCATCGAAGATGGCCGCGCACAGTACAGCCTGGAATTTCCCAAAGCACCGATGAAAGAGAAAACATAAAGGAGGTTTGACCCTTGCCACAGATTAACGATATTCGAGAATTGGCGCAGCAGAACGCCCGGTATGTCAGTAACTCGCCACAGGACTGGATGAGCTATCTGGATGTGGCGGCGCGGCTGTACCGCTATTCGTTCACCGATACGCTCCTGATCCACGCGCAGCGGCCCGATGCAACCGCCTGCGCAGAAATGGAACTCTGGAATCAGAAAATGAGCCGATGGGTCAACCGTGGCGCAAAAGGCATCGCGCTTCTGGATGATACCGGACCGCGTACCAAACTGCGGTATGTGTTCGATATTGCTGACACCCATCTGGTGCGCGGCGGAAAAACACCGCTCTTATGGAATCTGGACAGCCACGAGCATGGGCAGATTATCCTAGACCATTTGGCAGATACCTACGGCCTGTCGCAGACAGACAGCATGAATACTGCCCTGATGGAGCTGGCACAGCAGTTGACTGCCGACAATCTGGATGAAGCGATGGATGGTCTGGCTTATGAGGTGGAAGGCACTTTTCTGGAAGAACTGGACGAAGATAACATCCGTGTCCGCTTCCGGGAACTGATGACCAACAGTATTTTCTATACGCTTTCCCGCCGCTGCGGGCAGGAGCCTATGGATGCGCTGGACGATGATGACTTTATCCGCATTGTGGATTTCAACAAGCTGCCGGTGCTGTCGTTCCTTGGCAACGCGGTTTCCGAACAGTGCGAAGCGGTTCTTTTTGACATTGGCCGCGAGATGCGGAAAATTTACAAAAAAGAAATCACGCAGCAGCTTGAAAAATCCGTTGACAGCTTGTATAATACCAATACGGACTTTAGCACATTAAAGCGCGAAACCAAAGAAAACACGACCAAAGGAGGACAAGAAAATGGAGTTGACGTATTACCGCAAGGGAGATTATCTGTTCCCGAATCTGGCCGTGAAGGACGAGCCGCAGATTATCGGGAAGTACGGGATGCTGCGCAGGACGTACCTGAAAGAGAAACGCAAGAACTGGTATCAGAGTATGCTGATGAGCGGCAGACTGAACCAGCATCTGGCGCAGATCGAGGAAGCAGCGGAGAACCGGATGGAAACCCTGCTGGACAGCCTGAACGAGAAGTTTCCGGCACCGAGCAAGGAGAAGGACCCGCTGGCATGGGTGGCACACCAGAACAACCTGACGGCGATGGCAGAAGAGATCGTTTTGAAGGAATTGGTGTACAATTAACTGAACCGACAACAGAACAGGATTTGAGCGAAGCAGAGGAAGAAATTGCCTCTGCTTTTTCTTTTCCTGATTTGCCGACCGTGGAACAGCAGATTCGCACCATTGAAGCACCGATCCAGGCGCGGTATGCGGATGAAATTGCACTTGATTCCGAAGTGGTCGATGAAATCCTGCGCACGGGCAGCAACCGCAGCAAAGGTCAGCTTCGTCTGATCTACAATTTTATGGTCGAGAAAACCCCGGAAGAATATACAGAGTTCGTGAAAAACGAATATGGTACGGGCGGCAAAGGCTTTGAAATTGGCGGTGCAAAGTATGCGGTCTGGTTCGATGATTTAGGGCTGCGTATTGCAGCAGGCAGCACGGCAAGGGGCGGTACGATTGCCAATGCGTTTTTATCCTGGGAGGATGTGAGCAACCGTATCCATGAACTGCTCCGGCAGGGCGAGTATGCGCCGCAGGCGGTTCTGGATGCTGCACGGCAGAACGCTTTACAGGAACACGCGCAGACGTTGGCTTATATGGAACGTGATTTGGCCGATGGTGTTGCCGAAGCAGTGTTTCAGGATACAGAAATCTTCAGGGGCGGTTTCCCGGAACTGACGGACAGGCTGGCAGGCTTGCTGGACGATGCAGCTTTTTTGACCGACCTCAATGAGAGATTGTCCGCGCTGGGAGAAACCTATGCCGAAGATAAAGACCTGATGCGGATGCACTTTTATAAGCCGGATAAGGTGGCGGCGCTGTTCCATCAGTTTGCAAAACCTTATCAAAACTACTCGGCGCGGGATGGCTTTCACTGGAATGAGTACAAACGATTCATCACGGAAGACGAAATCAATGGATATTTCACGCGGGGAAGCAATTACTCGGATAGTCGGCTGGCAATCTATTCGTTCTTCCTGAATCATGAGGACAAAAAAGAACGGGCTGACTTCCTGAAAGAGCATTACGGGATCGGCGGCAGCAGCCATGCACTCTGCGGGGCAGACGATTCTCACGAAGATCACGATGGCAGGGGCATTTCTTTGGAGCGTGGCTCATACGGGAACCCGGATGCAAGCGTTCATCTGAACTGGAATCAGGCCGCAGGCCGGATCGACCAGCTTATCCGTGACAGTGAATATCTGAAACCTGCGGACTACTCCCGGATGCCTGTCTATGAGCGCGAGCGGATGGCAATGCGGGTGATGGGGTTCTATCACCATCTGCCGAACGCGGTGGAACGTCCTTTCCCGCAGGATCTTTACCACGAAGAGGGACGAAAGGCTCTCGTTGAAAAACTGGAAGCCCCTGAACAGGCGGTGGAACTGCTGGAGAAGATGGACAATGCACTGCTGTCCGTGCCGCTGGATTCCGAGGAATATAAGGACAAGGCGGAATCTCTTTCTGTCCTGCACCAATATGTCGAGGGAACGTACACGATTTTCCCGGAAAAGAAGAGGGCTGTTGAGATTGCGGTTCCTGAACAGGGGCAGATGTCCATGTTTGACTTCATGGAGCAGGAGCCGCAATCGAAAGAGCAGTCAACCGCCGCAGCGGTTGAGAAACCCCAAAAGGCAAAAGTCGTTGCGCGGTATCAGTCAACGGTGATGATGCAGGAGGGATATATCGAGGATATTGCAATTCTGCAATATTCCGATGGCAAGTTCTATAACCATTACAACTATGACGAAGAAACGGGAACAGGTACAGCAGAAACAGGGCCGTTTAACAGTCTGAATGATGCAAAGTCTGTCATTCGTCAAACGAGAGAAGATGCAAAAGCAGTAGAATCGTTTGAAAATCAGCCTAAGGAAACGTACAGCAGAGAAAACGGCAGTTTTCTGTATCTGGAAAACGACCATCTGTACCGCGTTGAGCGTTCTAATGCCTACGACGTTTATCTGAAAGATATGGAAAATTCGGCGGTGGCTGGCCGGGTCATTCCGTTACCGTCATATAGCGAAACGCTGGCGAAGAATCCGCTGAACGATTTCCTGAAACTGGATGCAGACCGTACCCAGAAAGACAGCCGCAGCATCTATAAAGAATGTCTGTACACGCTGTTGGAAAAGGTAGAGCGCAGCGAAATCTATCCGCTGCTGCGTGACCGCGATACCACCGAGGAAGAAGCAGAAGATCTGATCCGTGAGAAAATCGAGGATTTGTTTGCTTCCGGCGAGGTGGAAAATGCTGCTTACTCCGAGGCTATCGACACATGGGCGCACTTTGGAGAGTGGATTCAGGAAGATATTTTCCAGCGCACCTATCAGGACGTTATTACGGACAGACGGGATGCCGTTGCACTGTATCAGGATAGCAAGGACGCACCGCAGTGGGTGCGCGGCATGATGGTTCCGTATGCAGCGGAAGAAAAGGCTGTTGAGCAGACGCTGCAGCCCCTGCCGCTGGATGCTGCCAACGAGTATAACGCTCTGAAAGAGCGTTACCCGGATGCGCTGGTCGGTTACGAGCAGTACGGAAACTTTGAGTTCTACGGTGAAGATGCAAAGCGCGTTTCGGCACTTCTGGGAACAAAAATTCTGGAAAAAGAAACTGCACTTGGCAAAGTTGAGGTATCTGGTTTCCCGCGTGAGCAGTGGGTTTCACAGGCAATGAAGCTCTGGAAGCAGGGGGAGAGCGTCTATCTGTCCGGCCAGCAGGAAGATGGAACCCATGCGCAGACAAAGTATTTCCGCAGGGAGAAATATCTGCCAGTCAATACCATTATTGAACTGGACGATAGAGAGTTCCGTGTGGATTCGGTCAATTTTGAACAGGGAACGGTCAGCTTGCAGGATATGACCCTTGCGAAAGAAGCCCGGTATCCGATTTTCCGAACGGAACCGCTGGAGTATATTCGGCATTTGTATGAACAGGCAGATGTACCGATGGAAGAAGCGGTTGAAATCACAGTCTTTACGGCTCTGCACAATGCTGGTGTGGCCTACGAGGATTTTTCCCCGGAGCAGATGGATGTGATCTATTCGGTGGCAGAATCGGGCGGCGAGTTGGAAGATTTGCTCAATCCTGAGTTTCCGCCGGAACAGATGCAGCTGATTGCGGATGTGCAGAACCGAACGGATGCCATCAGCCGTGCGGCGGCAGAGGAAGCCATGGAACCGCTGATCCAGCAGCCTATGACCCCGGCAGAGGTCAACCATGCACGGCGGCAGCACAATCTTCCGCTGGACAGTGGAGCAGAAACAGAACTGCCTGCACAGCCCAAACAGAAACCTATTAACTTCCGCATTACGGACGATGATCTCGGTGCAGGAGGGCCGAAAACAAAGTATAAAGCCAATGTGGAGGCGATTCGGGTGCTGCAAACGCTGGATGCAGAGCAACGGCAGGCTACCGCAAAGGAGCAGGAGATTCTTTCCCGGTATGTGGGATGGGGCGGCATTCCGCAGGCGTTCGATGAAAACAACGCAGAATGGTCGAAAGAGTATGCCGAACTACAGTCCCTGCTCACGGCAGATGAGTATAAGGAAGCCCGTGCTAGTACCCTGAATGCGTTTTACACTTCTCCTACGGTCATCAAGGCAATGTATGAAGCCCTGGGCAATATGGGATTGTCCAAAGGCAATGTTCTGGAACCGTCCTGTGGTGTCGGCAATTTCATGGGTCTGGTACCGGACAGCATGGAGAAGATTCGGATGTACGGTGTGGAGTTGGACAGCATTTCGGGTCGCATTGCACAGCAGTTGTACCAGAAAAACAAGATTGCGGTGCAGGGCTTTGAAACCATGCAGTTCCCGGATAGCTTCTTTGACTGTGTTGTGGGTAACGTACCCTTCGGCAATTACAAAGTGCCGGATAAGCGGTATGACCGCCACAATTTCCTCATCCACGATTATTTTATCGCCAAGAGCCTTGACCTTGTGCGTCCGGGCGGTGTGGTAGCAGTGGTAACGTCCAGCGGTACGATGGATAAGAAGGATTCCTCTGTCCGTGAATATCTTGCCAACCGTGCCGATCTGGTAGGCGCGATTCGACTGCCGAACAATGCGTTCCAGCGCAATGCCAACACGGGCGTGGTTGCTGACATTCTGTTCCTGCAGAAGCGTGACCGTGCAGCGGTGGAGCGAGCAGAGTGGGTAGACCTTGCCGAAACGCCGGAAGGATACTCCATCAACCAGTATTTTGCGAAGCATCCTGAGATGGTGCTGGGCGAGATCACCACCGAAAGCACCCAGTACGGCAAGCAGGAAACTACGGTCAAACCCATCGAGGACGCAGACCTTGCCAAGCAGCTAAAAGAAGCGGTCAGCAACATTCAGACTACTATCACAGAGCCGGAAATCTCCGACGATGAACTGGATGTGCAGGAAGAACCTATCCCGGCAGACCCCAGCGTGAAGAATTTCAGCTTCACGAATGTGGAGGGGCAGATTTACTACCGCGAAAACTCCTTTATGAACAAGGTGGAACTGCCTGCCGTAACTGCAGAGCGGGTGCTGGGCATGATCGCTCTGCGGGAAACCACCCGGAAGCTGTTGGATTGTCAGCTGCATGATGGTTCGGATGCGGAAGTACAGCTTTTGCAGAATGACCTGCTGAAGCAGTACAAAGCGTTCACGGCACAGTACGGCCTTATCAACAGCACTGCCAACAAGCGGGCGTTCCGACAGGACAGCAGCTATTGCCTACTGGCATCGCTGGAAATTCTGGATGAGGAGAAGAATCTCAAACGGTTGGCCGATATTTTCACCAAGCGTACCATCCGTAAGCCGGAGCCTGTTACCTCGGTGGATACGCCAAGTGAAGCCCTGGCACTTTCCATTGGAGAGAAAGCAAAAGTAGATGTGCCGTTTATGGTGCAGCTCTGCGGTAAACCGGAACAGGAAATCACGGATGAACTGGCAGGTGCGATTTTCCGAAACCCTGTGACACAGCAGTGGGAAACCTCGGATGAATACCTGTCCGGCAATGTTCGTGAAAAACTGGCCACAGCAGAAACTTTTGCTGCGAACCATGCAGAGTATCAGATCAACGTGGACTACCTCAAACGGGTACAGCCCAAGGATTTGGATGCTTCGGAAATTGAAGTGCGGCTGGGTGCAAACTGGGTAAAGCCGGAGTACATCACGCAGTTTATGAAAGAAGTGTTCAAAACACCGAACTACTATGCCGGGATTGACATTAAGGCAACCTATTCCGAAATTTCTGGTGCATGGAACATTTCGGGCAAGTCGCTGGATCGCGGCAATCCGCTTGTCACCAACACTTACGGAACCCTGCGCGTCAACGGCTATAAGCTGCTGGAAGATGCGCTGAATCTCCGCGATACCAAAATCTACGATACGATTCACGATGCGGATGGCGACCACCGTGTGCTGAATAAGCAGGAAACCATGCTTGCACAGCAGGCACAGGAATCCATTCGGGAAGCGTTCAAGCAGTGGATTTTCAAGGATTTAGACCGCCGCGAGGATTTGTGTGCGACCTATAACCGGATTTTCAATGCGATTCGTCCCCGTGAGTACGATGGCAGTCATATTCGTTTTGAGGGCATGACTCCGGAAATCTCTCTGATGCCGCACCAGAAAAATGCAGTGGCGCGCAGATTTCCTGCGGCTCTATCCCAATGCCAATGTGCTGGTGGCAACGAAAAAGGATTTTGAACCCAGCAATCGAAAGCAGTTCTGCTCCCGGATCGCAACCGGCGATTACGATGCCATCGTGATCGGTCATTCGCAGTTTGAACGAGTGCCGCTTTCCCCGGAACGGCAGAAAGCCATTGTGGAGCGTCAGATCGACGATATTACACTGGCTTTGGCCGATGCCCGGAGTGAGGATAGCCGCAGTTTTACGGTCAAGCAGATGGAAAAAACAAAGAAAACGCTGGAAGCAAAGCTGCAAAAGCTGAACGACCAGACGAGAAAGGATGATGTAGTTACATTTGAGGAACTGGGTGTTGACCGTCTGTTTGTGGACGAGTCACATTTCTATAAAAATATGTTCCTCTACACAAAAATGCGGAATATCGCAGGTATTGCCCAGACCGATGCGCAGAAGTCCAGCGATATGTTTGCAAAGTGTCAGTATCTGGACGAGCTGACAGGCGGCAAGGGCGTGACCTTTGCAACCGGAACCCCGGTCAGCAACTCGATGGTGGAGCTGTACACCATTATGCGGTATCTCCAGTATGACACCCTGCAGAAGATGGGACTGAGCCACTTCGATGATTGGGCGGCATCCTTTGGCGAAACCGTCACGGCAATCGAGCTTTCCCCGGAAGGCACCGGCTACCGGGCCAAAACACGTTTTGCCCGGTTCTTCAATCTGCCGGAGTTGATTTCTCTGTTCAAGGAATCCGCAGATGTGCAGACGGCGGATATGCTGAACCTGCCTGTGCCGCAAGCGGAGTACATCAACGAAGTGCTGAAACCCAGCGAAACGCAGGAAGAAATGGTGAGTTCCTTTGCAGACCGCGCCGAAGCCGTGCGCAATGGCAATGTGAATCCCAGATTCGATAATATGCTGAAGATAACCAACGATGGCAGAAAACTGGCACTCGACCAGCGGCTTATAAATGATATGCTGCCGGACGAGCCGGAGAGCAAGGTGAATCGCTGTGTGGACAATGCGTTCAAGGTCTGGGAAGAATCTGCCTCGGATAGGGGAACACAGTTAATTTTCTGCGATTTATCGACACCAAAAGCCGATGGTACATTCAACGTCTACGATGATGTGCGGGAAAAATTGGTGGCGAGAGGTGTTCCTCGTGAAGAAGTGGCGTTCATTCACGAGTATAACACGGAAACCAAAAAGGCAGAGCTTTTTGCAAAGGTGCGCGCCGGACAGGTGCGCATCCTGATGGGGTCTACACCGAAACTTGGCGCAGGAACCAATATTCAGGATCGGTTGATTGCCCTGCATCATCTGGACTGTCCATGGAAGCCGTCTGACCTGGAACAGCAGGAGGGGCGTATTCTTCGGCAGGGAAACCGGAATAAGCAGGTGAAAATCTATCGTTACGTCACTGAAAATACGTTCGATTCGTATATGTGGCAGATTCTGGAAAATAAGCAGAAGTTCATTTCTCAGATCATGACTTCCAAATCGCCTGTCCGTGCCTGCGACGATGTGGACGATACCGCGCTGTCTTATGCCGAAATCAAGGCACTGGCAACGGGCAATCCCTACATCAAGGAAAAGATGGACTTGGATATTCAGGTCAGTAAGCTGAAGCTGCTGAAAGCCAATCACACCAGTCAGATTTATAGTTTGGAATCGGAAATTGCGCGCCGCTATCCGCGAGAAATCGCTGTGGCACAGGGTCAGATCGAAGCATTGAAAACTGATATGGAAGCGGCAAAACCACTTCTGGCGCAGGATAAAGAACACTTCGATATGGAGATCGGCGGCAAGGTGTACACCGAACGTAAGAAAGCGGGTGCGGCCATCATTGAGGCTTGCAAGGCTCTGAAAGCGGCTGGCACCGAGGGCAGGATCGGCAGCTACGGTGCGTTTGAACTGCATTCCCGGTTTGACAACTTCGATAAGGTGTTCCGCTTGTCCATCAAGGGCGCATGGAACTACTCAATGGAAGTCGGCAAAGACCCGCAGGGTAACATTCTGCGCGTTACCAATGCACTGACAGGCATCGAAAGAGTATTGCCGCAGGTGGAACGCAGACTGGAAAATCTGGAACAGCAGTTGGTGCAGGCAAAGGAAGAAGCGAAACGTCCTTTTGCACAGGAAGCAGAATTGGCCGAAAAATCTGCGCGCCTTGCAGAGTTGAACTCTCTGCTCAACATGGATGAAAAGGGCAGTGAGGATGCGCTGGGAGTGGACGAGGATGCAGCCGAAACCGAAGTTGCAGACAGGCCGCGCCAGCCTGTGAACTATGCAGGCCGCGTTGCAGAGCGCACTGCGGACAATGTGCGGAAACCCTCTGTGCTGGCGCAACTTCATGCAAAACAGGCAGAGCGCAGCGCAGAACCGCAGAATCTCCCGAAGCGGAAAAGTTACGATATGGAACTGTAAATAGGATAACCCCGTTAGATCTCTGCAAGGAATCTAACGGGGTATTTTTGAACAAGGAGGGCATTTGCTGACATTAACACCGATCAATTTGAAAACGGCAAACGCATTTGTGCAGCAGTATCACCGCCACCATAAACCGACGCGAGGGCATAAATTTTCAATCGGCGTATCGGACAATGGTGCGCTGGTGGGCGTTGCTATCTGCGGCAGACCTGTAGCGCGGCGGCTGGACGATGGCTATACGCTGGAAGTCAACCGTCTATGTACGAATGGAACGCCGAACGCTTGCAGTATTTTGTATGCGGCGGCATACCGTGCAGCACGGGCCATGGGCTACAACAAAGTTGTTACCTACATTCTGGACACGGAGAATGGCAGCTCCCTGAAAGCTGCCGGGTATACCTGTGAGGGAAGAGCCGGAGGCTTGGAATGGAACGGTGCAAAAGCACCAAAACAGGCCGACCAATATCCGCGCCAGATGAAAACACGATGGGTCAAGAAAAAGGAGGGCTTGCATGGCAGTTGACCGTAAACAGCAGATGAAAGAAATCACGGAACGGTTGGAGCAGGGCGTAAAGGACATTTTTACATCGGAAATGTACACGACATACCTACGCACGATGGCAAAATTCCACAATTACAGCTTCAACAATACGCTGCTGATCGCTATGCAGCGGCCTGATGCCACACTGGTGGCAGGGTTTAACGCATGGAAGAATAAATTTAACCGTTACGTCAAAAAAGGCGAAAAGGGCATCCAGATCATTGCTCCGGCTCCCATTAAGGAGGTCGAGGAACGCGAGAAAATCGACAAGGATACGGGTCTGGCGGTGCTGAACGAAAACGGTGTACCGGAAATGGAACGTGTGGAGTATGTGATTCCGCGTTTCCGCGTAACAACGGTCTTCGATATTTCGCAGACCGATGGTGAACCGATTCCGTCGCTGGAAGTGAACGAACTGACGGCCAGCGTAAAAGACTATGCGCTGCTTACGGCGGCAATCGAGCAGGTATCGCCTGTGCCGATGCGGTTTGATGAGATCGAGGGGGATGCCAAAGGCTATTACAGTGATGCAGACAAAGAAATCTGCATCCAGACGGGTATGGGCGAGAGCCAGACCATCAAGACGATGATCCACGAAGTCGCTCATGCGATGCTGCATAACAGCGATTTGATGAAGCAGCGCGGCGAAGAAAAAGACAGGCTCACGAAAGAAACCGAAGCCGAAAGCATCGCATTTACGGTCTGTTCGGCTCTGGGCATTGATACATCCGATTATTCGTTTCCGTATGTGGCAAGCTGGGCCAGCGGCAAGGAGATGAAGGAACTGAAAGATTCGATGGATACGATTCGATTGACCGCAGCCGATTTTCTGGAAAAGCTGGAAACAGCGGTGGCAGAAAGGAGTGCAGAGCGTATGACTGCGATGCAGTACGCGGAAAAGCTGATTGCCGACAAGGAGCAGGGAATAACGATTTTCGATGATGAGCAGCGAAACCTCATCGTGAATTTCGCCTTTAAGCTGGATGACCAGGCTGCAACGGAAGAACTGGTGAACGGTCTGGCGGCTGCACTGGCAGAGGATGACAAAGAAGAAGTCAACCGCCTGATGTACGATGCACAGGAGAAAATCGAAAATCTCCCGGATGGGATGATTGGACTTTCCGAAATGCACGACTACGGCTATCTGCACGATGATGTGTTCCCTCTGACGAAAGAGGGAGCACGGGAATGGCATCGGCTGGGTGAGAAGATTTATCCATTGTTCCGTGATGGAACAGCAGGCGATTATGTAAGCCAAGAGGAGATCGAGCAGCACGATGGCATTTTCGGCATTAAGGCAGACGCATGGGATGCGATCCTGCTGGAGCAGCGGGAAGATTATGCAGAGAATGAGTATGCGCGCCCGGATTTTAAGCTGACAGTAATAAATCGTGAACAGGCTCTGCGGCTGTATGACGAGGGTAAGCAGATTTATCTTGTTCGCATCAGTCCGTGGCCAGTGATCGTTACTGACCGAACAGAAATCGAGCGCGGAAGTGATACCTTCCAGATTGCAACAGCAGATTTGGAGCAGGAGCGGAACATGACAGAACAGGAAAATGTGCTGCTGTATGGCAGCGAAAAGCAGTTCGGCATTTATCAGATCACTGCCCGTGACCCGGAACATGACTACCGCTTCATGGGATTGGACTATGTGCAGAAGAAAGGCATAACGGTTGCTCGTGCAGATTATGCCCTGATCTATGCCGCACCGCTTACGGACAAGGATACGCTGGATGGCATTTATGAACGGTTCAATATTCAGCGTCCGGCAGACTTTACGGGTCATTCGCTGTCGGTTAGTGATGTAGTGGTACTCAATGATGGCAGTACGGTCAAAGCCTACTATGTGGACAGTATCGGTTTTGCGGAACTGCCGGATTTTTTCAAGGAAAGGAGTATGGATTTGCAGAAAGAGAACCTTTTGAACGAAAAAATGCAGGAAATCGAAATCTTTGATAAGTCTGGTCTTTTCAGCAATGGCCGACTGCGGGATGAAGATGTGCCGGAGGGCTTATATCGCTATGATCTGCGCGGCTCCGACTATGACCCAGGCCAGCCCATTACAGTGGAGAAAACTGTGGTGGTGAACCATGCGGCATCTGTTCTGATGGCCGAAGAACTTGACCTTGGCGCAGAGGGGCGGCTGGAACTTGGCGAGGAAGGACTGAACTTCACAGGCGCAGAGTTGACCGTGCGAGAGTTCATGGAGGAACAGCAGCAGAAAAACAATGCACTGATCCACGGCGACTCCGACCACATCGCAGTCGAGGGGCATATCGGCACATGGTACGCCATTGATGAAACGGAAATTGGTGGCGAGAAGTTCTTCCTGCTGGAGCATGAGGAACACGGCGATATGGCGGCCTGTGTTGCAGTCAATGAGCAGGGCAAGTTGGTGGCAGAGGATTTGTGGAACGGCTTCGATGAAGATTTTCAGGAGGCCGTGCAGAAATATCTCTCTGAAAAATGGAATATGCCGAAAAAAGAAGATGTGGTATCGGAGATCATTGAAAAGGCTGCGCCTGTGCCGGACAACAGCGCACAGGACTATTCGGATGTGCCTGTCTACTATGAGCCGTTTAGCTATGCCAAAGAAAATGACGAGGTGGATTTATACTGTGCATCCTATCGGCTGAACAGTGAGTGCAAGCAGGCAATCCATGAAGCGATTGCGGACAACTATGATGGGATGTACCTTGGCGATGGCGCGGTCGATCAGGTGGTGCGGCAGTACGGCATGGAGCGTGTGGGCTACATTCTGGCGAACACTCTGCACCATAAAAGTTACGATGGCCGCTTTTCTCATAGCAATAAGGAATGGGCAGAGCAGGTCAGCACCCCGGAGCATAATGCAGACCGCATGACCTTCCGCACGGATTGGGTGGTTGACAGCCACCCGACTATTCTGGATGGCTTTGTAACGATGTTTCGAAAAGAACTGGAAACGCAGAAAGAACAGGAACAGCCTTTCGTAAAGCAGTTCTATGTGGTCGAAAATTTACAGGCCGCGCCTTTGAAGATTGAGCGGTTCGGCAATCTCGACGATGCAATGTCGCAGTATCAGGCACTTCCGAACCATTACATGAAAGCCTTGGGCGTGGAGAAAAATCCTGATCCTCTGCCGGGTTCGCTGGATATTTTGCAGTGCAGGAACGGCATTGACACTATTGTGGAGGACTACAAAACGGTTCCGGGCTGGGATAACCCGTATATCCAGAATCATGTTGTGCAACCGTTGCAAGGGGCTTTGGCTGTGCAGGATATGGAACTGGCCTACGAACTCCCGGATGCCTATTTTCACATCCAGACCTGTGACGATGGCTTCGACTATACCTTATATAATAAGGACTTCACAGAACGGGACGGCGGCATCCTCGAAACAGATGGGGATAAATCTGTGCAGGAGGTTATGACGGAATTGCTGACAGAGTTCGGCTGCAACGCAGAAGAGGGCAAGGTCATGGATGCAGCGGAACTGCGGGAACAAGCCGATATGGTAGCTGAACAGCAGGCAGAGGTTTTGAAAGAAAAACTCGCCGCAGAAAGACCTGCGCCGGAAGAAACGCTCAGCTTTTATGTTGCGGAGTGTTTGGAGTTTACGTTTGCGGGAGAGTTTCACGATCATCTGACCATGGAAGAAGCCTTGGAAGCCTATGACAAGATTCCGTCCGAACGGATGAATGCTGACAAGTGTCTTTATCTATTACATCCTTAAACTGCTCTTTTTCATCAAAATAATTCATGTAAATAGCCTTATTTTCCAGTTTAAGCTTATGATTTTCTATGGTATAAGAACCTGAATCCATCTTATTTCCAGACAAATCCTTTTCTTCATATTTACCACCCTCAGTAAAAGAGACAACGGTTATTTCATCCAAATCAACCTTGTACCACTTGCCTGCAATACTTAGTTTGTCATAATCAACTACGTACTCATAATTGCTATTTTTAATATATCTAATAATCCCAAACATGCCAAAAATAACAAGAATTATTACAACATCAATTATAAGAAGTCTTCCGGTGGTGATTTTTCTGCCACCTTTTGCAGCGGATATTTTTGGCTTATCAGCAAGATTTGCTCCCTTAGCTGAACTCATCCTTTTAACGGGATTTAATCTTCTAATGCCAGACCTCTTCTTCACTCTTCCTCTAAAATGTATCTTAGTATGATTCTTTATCTTCCTAGTTGTCCGGATAGTTTTATTATTTATGAGTTTTATATTCTTTTTAATAACAATTTTACTTTTGCTCATTATATCTAAAACTTCTTTCTTAACCTTATTTATTATTTTGCATTAACTATTTTCCGGTTTTAACCTTTTTAGTTGCTGACCAGCTACCGGTTATTTTGTAGCCAAACTGATACCCCACTGCTCTTACTCTGATATAATACCTTGTATTTTTCTTTAGGCCCTTTATGGTGTATCTGTTGGTTTTTACGGTCTTGGTTTTAGCCTTCTTAAATTTGTTGTTAGTAGAATACTGCACCTGGTACTTTGTGGCATTATCCACTTTTCTGTATCTTATTGAAACCTTATATTTTTTAGACTTCTTTGATAATTTTTTAGCTTTGCTTACAGAAGATATCTTTGCTTTAGCAATTTTAAGCGCCGACTTAGGTGTGGATTTCTTTCCATCTTTATTTAAATAAGATGCATATGCTAAATACTTTCCTTCTTTAAAATCAACCCCTAAATAAACCGTAGACTTAGAATACTTAAGGGCAATGGTACCCTGAGACTTTAAGCCGTTGTTTT